>Ga0315282_10008278_pt1 | contig 16861 bp, 13 predicted proteins | sample YL17G07_20_MG_FD_203693 | JGI IMG/M metagenome (GOLD analysis project Ga0315282, IMG submission 203693) | Sediment microbial communities from Yellowstone Lake, YNP, Wyoming, USA - YL17G07_20 | ecosystem: Environmental > Aquatic > Freshwater > Lake > Sediment | place: USA: Wyoming | collected...
GATAAGGCGATGGTGTATAACCGAACTTAGACCACTAGACCCAAAAGCTGCAAAAGCCTACGAGACATTTGAAAAACCAGCAAAGAAAAAGTAAGTCTCGCCAAAATCCATATACTTCTCTTTTTTAGAAAAGTCACTCCTGAAGGGTTGATTCTGTTTAATACAACAGCGCGCGCCAACTCTTTGGCGAACTGCCTATCAACTCGACTATTTTTACAACTGCCATTTTAATCCCAACTCTCTTGAGCCAAAATATGTGTTCACGCTTACTTCTCTGTTCTAATCAAGCGTTTGGGCCGTGTTGGACTAAAACTTAATCCAACCCAACCAACAAGGACCTCCTGACTCCACCATTCACTTCTCACCTCGGAAAACAACATCAACAAGCAGCAAATTTTTTTAACGGCGAAACGCGTATTAATAAACAAAGGCGTTTTCAAGCCAAAATTCACTACATTCTTGTAGCGAAAACTTCAGGCAAGGTAATGTCAGAATTGTCCACAAAACATCGAGTTCCAGAATCGAACGAAGAATACATTGCCTTTCTAGGCACATACACTCCCAGAGAATGCGGAATAGCCACCTTCACGAAAGACCTAACCGACTCCATAGACCTCCTCGGTGAATTCGCCCCAGCCCGAGTCATAAGCGTAAACGAAATAGAGACAATCTACGACTACGACAGCCGAGTCAAACAACAGATAAGGCAGGATTTCGAAGAGGATTACATTCAAGCCGCCAAGTACATCAACTCATCCCGAATCAACGCAGTAAACGTACAACACGAATTCGGAATATACGGAGGAGAATGGGGAAAGTACATCCTCTCCTTCCTCCAAAACGTACACAAACCAGTTATAACCACACTCCACACAGTCGAACCAGACTTCGAATCGACAGCACGAAACGTGCTGAAAGAAATCCTCTCTCACAGCAAAGCAATCGTGGTCATGGCAAGAGCCGCCAAGAACATTCTCAAGGAATACAACGTCCCAAACAAGAAAATCAACGTCGTCCAACACGGTTGCCCAGACATCCCCTTCTTAACTAGTGACAGCGTAAAGCCTTCGCTGGGTTTGAAAGGAAGAACCATCTTGTCCACTTTCGGCCTAATAAACGGAGGCAAAGGCATCGAGTACGCCATCCAAGCACTCCCACGCCTAGTTGAAAAGCACCCAAACATACTCTACCTTATAATCGGCGAAACACACCCCGAAGTAAGAAAAATCGAAGGCGAAACCTACCGCATGAACCTCATCAGACTAGTCGACCAACTGGGGCTAAAGAACCACGTCGGATTTCACAATCGCTTCCTAACAAAAAGGGAACTAATAAGGTACCTCCACGCCACAGACATCTACATTACACCCTACATCGGCCCAAACCAAATCAGCAGCGGCACACTAGTCTACGCTCTAGGAGCCGGTAGAGCAGTAGTATCAACTCCCTACCTCCACGCTAAAGAGGTGCTGTCTCACGGACGAGGCATGTTCTGCGAGTTCAAAAACCCAGACTCAATCGCCGATGAAGTGAAGAAACTTCTAGAAAACGACAAACTGAGAAGAGACATAGAGAAAAAAGCTTACAGGTACAGTCGAAGCTTTGTATGGCCAAAGGTCGCCCAAAAATACACAGACATACTCAAACAAGCGATACACGCTTAAGAGGACGCTCACGTGAATCTCCCACCCATCAAACTAAACTTCCTTAAAGCAATCACAGACGACACTGGTATCTTTCAACATTCTAAATTCGGAACACCAAATCGGCTAGAAGGATACACAACCGACGACAACGCCCGAGCCCTCATAGCCATCACCAAGCACAGCCAAATCAAAGGTATCTCCAAATCGGACAGGTTGATAGACACATACCTAAGCTTCCTTTTGCACATGCAAAGAGCAGACGGCAAAATGCATAACTTCCTAGGCTACGATCGAAGCTTCATCGACGACGAAGGCTCCGAAGACTGTGCAGGTCGCACCCTATGGGCCTGCGGATACGTAATAAACAGCAAGCTATCCGCCGAGAGGAGGCTTCTAGCAAAAGAAATCTTCGACAAAGCCTTTCGATGGGCATGCTTCTTCAAATCCCCCAGAGCGAAAGCCTTCGCAATACTTGGCCTAAGTCATTACCACAAGGCCTACACAGGAGACCAAAACCTAACCCAGAACATAAAGGCACTATCAGACAAACTGCTCGAATACTACAAAAACACGCGCTCCAGCGACTGGCGCTGGTTTGAACCTTACCTCACCTACGTAAACGGTAGACTCCCGCAAGCCCTTTTCGAAGCCTACCGAGAAACAAAACAAGCCAAATACATTCGAGTCGCAGAGGAATCGCTAAAGTTCCTCCTTGAAGTTCAGATACTAAACGACAAATTCGTACCTATAGGCAACCACGGCTGGTACAAAAAAGGAAAACCACGGTCAATGTACGATCAGCAATCCGTGGAAGCAGCTTCAATGACGGAAGCAGCAATATCGGCCTACCGGGCAACAGGCAACCGCCACTACAAAACAATGGCACGAACAATCTTCAACTGGTTTGTAGGAAAGAACACCCAAAGCGCCTTTGTTTATAATTCCACAACAGGCGGCTGCTACGACGGAATAACCGAGAAAGGACTCAACCTCAACGAGGGAGCCGAAGCCACTGTTTGCTACCTTTCCGCCCGCATGGAACTTCAAACCACCAAATAGAACCCGCAAACACCAGATCCGAAACGTTCTCGCCCTTGTTCGCGCGGATAGTCTCCCACACAGCATTTTTATGAATCCTCAAACAGTTCGCCTTATTAGTCCAGAAAACCAAAACTAAACACTGAGGCAAAACAAACGTGCTAATGGTAAAGCACATAATGATCCAAGACGTGGTAACCGCGAAGCCCAACATCACAGTCAAAGACGCCGTCAGAACACTGCAAGAAAAACACGTGGGCTCAATCGTCATCACGGACAACAACGAAAAATGCATGGGAATCTTCACCGAGCGAGACGCCATAAGAATCATAGCCAGCGACGTCCCACTGGGCACCCCCATCGAACAAGTGATGACGAAAAATGTCGCCACGGTCGGAGAAGAGGCCTCGCTGGAGGAAGCGAGGCGACTCATAATCTCACACGGAATCAGACACCTGCCAGTGGTAGACAGCAAAGGAGAACTAGCGGGCCTACTCTCTGTCAGAAAACTCCTCGATGAACTCTTTGGACTCACCACATCAAAATACTGATAGGACACAGAAAAAATGATACGGTTCCAAGACAATCCAATCCTTCAGCCAATAGCATCAAACCCATGGGAATCCAGAAGAGTATTCAACGCTGCCGCCATCGGAGTGGGCAAACAAGTTCACATACTATACCGGGCGATAGGTAACGACGGCATATCCCGCATCGGATACGCCGCCTCCTCTGACGGATACAAAATCGACGAGCGGTCACCAGTCCCCGTTTTTGAACCCCACAACGAAGCTGAACACTGGGGATGCGAGGACCCCAGACTAACGCTCTTCGACGACCAAATAGTAATGTCTTACACAGCCCTTTCCGAAATTGACCACGAACAGCTCTACCAGATCTCACTAGCATCCATCGCAGTTGACGATTTCTTGAGCAAACAATGGAAATGGAACGAACGACTATTGCCATTCAGAGGCATACGCAACAAAGACGCCGTCATTTTCCCCAAAAAAATTGGAGGCAAGTACGTCATGTTTCATCGCCTAGATCTAGACATGTGCGTGGCGTACTCCGACGACCTCAGAAGATGGTACGACATCAGGTCCTTGATGAGACCAAGAACGAAAAGCTGGGACTGCTGGAAAGTAGGCGCAGCCGGACCCCCCATCGAACTCAACGAGGGCTGGCTCCTTATCTACCACGGCGTGAGTTTCGAAAAGGTCTATTCGCTTGGCGTAATCCTGCTGGACAGAGACAATCCCGAAACCATTCTCTACCGCTCCGAAACCCCCATACTAACACCCGTCACCGACTACGAGCGCTTCGGCAAAGTGCCTAACGTGGTGTTCAGCTGTGGAAACGTACTGATCAACGACGAAGTCCTGGTGTACTACGGAGGCGCCGACAGCGTGATGTGCGTGGCAACATACGAACTAAACGAACTAATGCCCAAAAAATAAAACCCCAACTAAGCAAACGCTCAACCGAACTTGACGACCACCGGAACCAAAGCTAAGAAGCGCGGCAACCGTCACATCAACAACATGCTATTCTCCATGGAGTCTTTTGTCTGAATCGCCATTACAGGCGATTCTATGGAAAAATACGCGTCCCCGCTTGCATACCCGCAGACCGAAAAGTAAGCCCGCGCCAATGAAGAGACAAAAACCCGAAACTTAACATTCTCATCTGCGCTGGGCATCAAAGCGTAGACAAAGCACCCAGCGCAATCAACTGAAAACCCCGGATCTGGGGAGTGCAGCCGCACAACCAAATTCTTCAAGATGCTGCTTCCAACGTTTTTCAGGTTCAACGTCAACAAGTGGTCACTTGCAATCTTCGTTGTCGATAACAACTTAAACTCCAACCGAACTTTAACGATCACCTTGAACCTCCTAATACTCAGAAACTCGAACAGACATATTATATTCCTCGGCAAAGCTCTTAAAACTTTGACTGCGCGCGCGCCAAGATTGCATGACTCCTCTGAGGCAACGAATCTGGTCTGCTTCTCTCTTCTTCTCGATTTCGTTGGGTCTCTGAGCAAGAGCAGCGTGACTGATTCCTTCTTTCCGGTTGACAAGCAAATGAAGTAACTGTCTCAATCGTTCTGAGAAGCTGTCTCCAGTTGAAAGCTTGTTGAGTAAGTCTTCCAGTTTCTCAAAGTCTTCTGTGCTTATCCAAGTGTGAACTCCTTTGGTCTCTTTGTGTCCTTTGCTCAGGTCTGTTCCTCCAGATATTCCGCTGTTTTGCGGCGAACTTGCACAAAACACTCTTCTCAATCTCTCGTAAACCTAGGTATACCCGATTCACAGAATTAATCATAGTTTGTTCATGAAAAGAAGCTCAATTCACAGAGAACTGGTCACAGTAACAATTTACTGAAAAGTCGCCAAAAACAATGTTAAGTCTATTGTCTTTTTGAAAATCTAGGAAAATCCGATTTGTTACACGTTTGTTACACGTTTTTGTTACAAAAGTCCATGCTTTTCCGCTATTTGTTAGTTAGCGCGCGCTCTGAAAAACGCGCGGGCTATCATGTTGAATTCTGCCGTTGTATTGAAGTGCCTGCACCTAATTAGGGGGCGGTGTCCTCACTGCTCGATTATGGATATCTATTTGCCCGCTATTTGGACACCTTCAAATCTGATGTAAGGTGTTATGCATCTGCCCGAGATTTGGGCTTTCTGAGAAATGCCAGAGACTTGATTGAGCAGACCACTTGTTTTGTGACCTTTCGTATCTTGGCCGTCAAGCAGGAAGCCGTTGATCTGGCCGCCTTTCAACGGTGTTGAGAGTTCTCCTTTCTCGATGAGGTACGCGTTTCTGATTTCGGACCCGAAAGAGGTAGTAACAGAATCGGAAGAAGCGCTGGACAGTTGCTCGAGATAAACACCTTCCTTCGTCGTGGCGATCATCTCATCTAAACTCATGTCTCCCGGTTCGACTACAATATTCGTTGGCTGCACAGAAGGCAGCATTGCATACTTGAGGTCAACTCTGGTGAATGCAAGTGAAAACGCTGGGAGCTTTTGACCGTTCCCAGTTGAGTCAACGTTAAACACGGCAGCATACATTGCGTCGTAGAGAAAACTCTTGTGTATTCCCTTTTCGATGAGGGTCGTTCTTGATTGGGGTGTTCCCTCGTCGTCGAAGGTCGACGATCCAAGGGCGTAATCGAAGACTCCATCATCGTGGACGGTGAGTTCCCCAGAGCCTATCTGTTCTCCTCTCCTGAACCTGGAAATTCCTCTGAAAACAGAGGATCCAAGACAGTGAAAGCCCACGGTGTTAGGGAGTATGTTTCCCAGGATTTGAGGAGGAAAAATAACTGCTGTCTTCATGGTTTTCGGAACCTTCGCCTTCAAGGCGTCCTCAGCCAGCTTCACCCATTTTGGAATCTCCTCGCTCAGGTGCAAGTCATCTACTCTTCTGACAAAACGCATTGGCCAATACTCTGCAAGCTTTCCTTCCTGCTCCGCTTTCAACGCTAGCTCAATGTAGAAGAAGGTTTCTCTTTTCTCTGCGTGCAATCCCTCGCTGTTGCGGATCACAGTCGACACGTTGTAGGTTCGAACCTTCCCGAACGTTGGCAGAACCGTTTCTGACTTTCTTAGGAGTGAAATCAGTTCCTCAGCCTTGTCTTTGACGACTGTCTCGGCGTCTGAAATGATCTTGGGGTCGGCGACCTTCGCTGTCGGATACTTTGCGGGTTTTGGCAGCGTGTAACCTGGGTATTCAGTGATTCTGGCTCCGATGGAAGCAGTCTCTAGACATCTCTTTATGTGCGCGGGTCGCAGGGAATTTCCACTTCCGATGCCGATTCCGACTTTCTTGCCCTTTGGTTTTATCACTCTGACAGCGTAGCCCGAGTTTGTTATCGGACCCCTTACAGTTTCGACGTCGAAGTTGCGGAGCTGAACATCATATTCTTCAGCGGTTTCAACGTAGATGTCCCATTGGCCGATGCGTTCTTCTCTCAGAATTTTCTGGATCGAGTTGATTTCGCTCATCCTTGGCCCACCACTGCTTCAGCTCGGATGTAAACGCCGCCGTCTCCGACCGGTACCATATCTTCGTAGCCCTTGCCGCAGGTTCCCTGCTCCATGTCAAACTGGTCCTTCTTTCCCACGGCATCTATTGACGCGATGAAATCAGGAACGTTTTCAGTCAGCGTTAGCATCGAAAGAACTCTGCCCACTCTTCCTTTTTCTATTACGTAACCCTTTTTGGACTTCAGCTCCATTCCGCCTGCAAGCGGGTCCTCCATTCCTGAAACACAGTGTGAGAACATAACGCCGTAGTCGATCTCTTCTACCATCTCGTCAAGGCTGTAGTCGCCTGGGTCAACGTACGTGTTAGTCATGCGAACAAAGAGTTTGCGGAGAAAGTTTTCTCTTCTTCCGTTCCCCGTTGGTTCAGCGTTCATCAACGATGCTGAGTATCTCTCGTGCAGGAAACCCTTGAGAATGCCGCTCTTCAAGATGTAGTTCTTCTTGCTTCTTACTCCTTCATCGTCAAAAAGGAAGGAACCGTTTCCGCCCGGAAGCGTTCCATCGTCACAGATGTTCAGTTTCTCGAATCCGATGCGCTTGCCAAAATACGGCACCAGATACGACCTTCCCCTCACAATTTGATCAGCTTCACAACCATGCCCAAAGGATTCGTGCGCAAACGTCCCCGTCATCCCTGGATCAAGAATCACCTTGAAATGTCCTGAGGGCGGAGCAGAAGCCTTCAAGAGGCTGATTGAACTGTCCACAGTTTCCTTCACAGACTTTTCTTCCAAGTCCTTCACGATTTCAAACCCTGCAGTTCCTCCACAGGACAGATAATCATAATCCATCCTGCCCGATTCTCTGACGATCGGTACGATTTGAAGAGATATCCGCGGAACGACCTGCCGCAGCATGCTGCCTTCAGTGTTTGCAAAAACCCTTTCCAACACGGTGTCCGAGTAGAGAACCCTTGCGTTAACGACCCTCTTGTCGTGGCTCACGACTTCATTGTGAAGCCTTCGAACGTGGTCCAGTTTCTCTTCAACATCCACTTCAGAAGGGCTGATCTTTACGTTCAACTCTTCATCCAGTTCCCAAGGCCTGAGTTCCTGCAGTTTGACAGAATTCCTAGACAGGGGTTCGAACAGGGCAAGTCTCCTCGCCATTTCCACCACGCGTGCAGCAGAAAGATCATAAGTGCTTGTCTCTCTCCATTGCCCCAGTTTGTAAGCTCTGAGGACAACGCCCTGAAAAGCCGCAGGCGTCGAAACACGTTCCTCAGCATTATCTTTAGCTACCGAGACACCTTCAGCTCTTTCACAGAGTACATCCGCGTATTCAACACTTTTTTCCATCGCCTCAACTGCCTTAATTGACAGTTCCTTTGCCTGGTCAGAAGAGATCTCATCCATGATAAAGCCTCCCCGAGACTATGCACAACCGTGAACTTGAGGAAATACGCGACATCACGAGGATGTCCTGAGGCACTCTAACCCACTCTCCCTTCTCAATCCACATTATCAACTGCTGATAGAAATCATACAGCTATTAAACTTTAATTACCTCTGAGAAGGCTATATTGACCTCTCTTGGAAGCCTCAGGCGTATGAGCGCTCTTATCAGCAGATACTTGGCGCCGTTAACCATAGTTCTAAGCATAGCGTTGGGCTTCTTTCTTCCGCAGGTCGGAGTGATTTGGAAACCGTACCTGTCTCTTTTGCTGATGTTCTTGATGTTCTTTGTCGCGTTAAGCATAGAACCGAATGAAATCGCACGCGCAACGAGGAATTATTCAGTCATAATGATGGGCTTGTTCACAGCGTTTGTCCTGGTGCCTGCGCTGGCGCTTTCCGCAAAACCCTTTGTCTCATCCATCGTTTACGCCGGGATCATCCTCGCACTCTGCTGCCCATCTGCGATCGTTTCTGCTTTCTGGGCCAAGGCTTTCAAAGGAGACGTCGCCACCGCCCTGGTCATGAGCATAACCACAAACCTGCTTTCCATAATCACAGTACCCGCAACAATGCTGATTGCTATCGGCACAGCCCGCAATGTTGACATTGCAAGCATGATGTTGAATCTGGCAGAGATAATCTTGGTTCCATTGACCGCCTCCTTCTTAGTGAGGAGATTCGTCCACCTTGACTGGAACAGAGCCAGCCGTTACAGCTCTAAAGCGGAACTGTGCATACTCGCTCTCTTGGTTTGGGGGTCCGTAGCGCCAGGAGTAGAGTACGTGAGAGATAACGTTGCTGAGTTTGTACTCTTGAACGCTTTCATGCTTGGAATCCTTGCGCTTGCGTGGGCGTTAACCCATTTTCTCACCAGGAGCTTCGGTCACAAGAAAGCGGTATCAATTGAGATCGCGACAACAGTGAAGAATGCAGCTCTGTCTTTGGTTGTGGGCCTCGAGGCGTTTGGCCCGCAGGTAATCCCACCGTTGATTGCGAATCTTATTGCACAAAACCTGCTACTCATCCCGGCAAAGGCACTGACGAGAGAATGATCAAGCACGCGATATGCTACCTCGCAAAGGGACAAAGATGAAAAAAGATTGCGGGAGAAGTAGCGGCATTTTTCCCGCTTTTCTTCGATATTTACGGCAATCTCTACAGCGAAACGCATTTCCATCTTTCTTAACATAGCGCGCATGCCTGTTCCTAAATTCATTTGGGAAGTAGCTTGTGCTTCTCATTTTGGTCTTCAGACATATCTGGATCATAGAGTGAACCGAGGGTGGAGGCTGTGCCCACGGAAACACCCAACAGAACTGTGACAGTAACCATCAGAAAACATGATGCCTGCGTCCTGAAGGGAATTTAGGAACACGCTAGCGCGCTAGAGTCGAAGGGAAGAGTGTTGTCCCTGTCGCAGAAGAAGAGGATGCAATAGTAGGGTGCTGTTGGTGCACTATGGTTGACAGAGGAATATAAAAGCAGGGAGAAATAGCTGAATTCTACTTCGAGAAAGGATTTAGAGGGAAGGAATGGGAGCACAGCTGAATGCCGCCAAGCGACCGTTCATAAACGAACGGACAACTGTAGCCTTCGCCTGGATACATGACACGCCGGCAAAGAAAGCGCGATAAGACCAAACGAGAGTGTAGGTTTCAAAAAAGTCGAACAACTCGTGTTCGCTTTCGTCACCAATCAAGAACAAAAGAAGAGGGATGCTCGATGCACAGAAACGTGAACCGATAGCAATTGAAGCGATTGAGAAGTGGTGCTCTGTCCTGGGTTAAGGTGGGAATCGTATGAATTCGTTGTTGTTCGAGTTTACTATTATCGTTACTGTGTCGCCTATTTGCAGTTTTTCGATTCTGCTGACTGTCGTGAAGTCTAGGGTCTGCGTGTACGCTGCGTAGTCTGTCTGGTTGATGGTTAGGACGTAGATGGTGTTGCCGCTGTTGACGTACGAGAATTCGTCGTTCAGCGTTCCGGTTATCGTTTTCTCGTTTGAGGGTTGAACGGCTCCTGCTTCGAACCTGCGTTTCGCCTCCGCAACCAAAGCCGGGCCTTGGTAGCCTTCACCCGTCATGACGATGGTGTAGTGGTCCAGGTTCACTGCGTCGACGATCCCGAGACCCGCCAGCTTGATGGTTTCCTGTTCTGATGTGGACTGGCCTTTTGCAGTGCGCCAGTATACTGGCACGAACCAGGCGTTTTCGCCGTTTATCGGGTATATCAGGGGCATTTCTGCTTCGTACGCGCCTGTGGTGGGCATCAGGATGTGGGATTCGATGACGTTCTGTGCCTGCAGGCCGCTCTTGATGTCTAGGCCCGTCGTGTCATAGTACTCTATTCCGCTGTCGGCTGTTTTGAACATTCCCGCCATCGTCTGCACTTCGCCGACGAAGTCCACAGGGACCAGCGCGGTTATCCTGTTTGTGTCAGGGTCTACGATCCATCGAGCGTCGTCTGAAATCTCCACTCTGTTTGTTGATGCTGGTATCCAGAGGAAGCCGCCTGCGAAGATGTCGAAGCCGTTTCCTCTCCTTGTGGCACCCCACGCGCTGATCATGCTCTTGAGCCAGCCTTCGTCGTAGCGTTGGGTAACCCAGTCGGGCGTCTGGTCCACGTTGTAGAAGTTTTCGACTTGGCCGAACTCGTTGTACACGTACACTCCTTTGGGTTGTGCGATGAACGTCCACGGTTGAACTTGGGTGGCTGTCAGGACGGATTTCCAGTCGCCGTTGTTGTCTGGTGTAAGGGTGGCTCTACCATAGGCGTCGGCGGTGGACAGTCCCCAGTAGGCGTTTCCCTGTATGTTGCCCGTGTAGAAGGGTGGAATGTACATGAGTCCTTCGGCGACTTTGAAGGGTTTGTCGATGATCTCGATGTCGAGTTCCGGGTTGTTTGCGTCGACGATCACCAGTCCCTTGATCGTGTTGTCACCATACAGGTTTGGCGGGATCATCGTCACCACCCAGACGAGGCGACCATCGTATATGGTTATGTGCGCAGACCCGGCCCTTACGCTTCCGAAGTGTGCGGCGCTTCTCAGTGCGATGCTCTTCGCCAGTTCCTCCGTCGTCAGCCGCAGCATGTTTTCAGCAATTTCGTGCTGGAACAGGGGTGTTCCCGCGGGTTCTAACGTCAGCATCTGATTGAAAGAAGTTGCATTGTTGACTCTCGACGCGGCCTGGGTCTGCCACAGCATAACGGCCGAAAAGACGACAATGGCAATCATTGCAACGGCGACCAGCCACCTGTACTCCCCCTTTCTACTCCCTCGACCAAACATCGACCTGAATCTTCTGTTCCCGTATTTTTCGTACATGGGTCGTTCATCCTGACCGGACAATCTGTAGATGTTCGCGTAAGCGAACAGCCACTCTGCTAGAGTAATGAGCAGCTTGAAAAATACGAGCCAGAGAACCATGTAGACGTCGATGGTCATGGCTGCAATAGCGACGAATCCGAATAGCGCGCCGAGAACGCCGAGCAGCAGATATCGCCACATGCTCTTAATCCAGTGGCCAGTCGTGGGAACCAAGAACACCACTATCCATGTTAGCCACCACACCAATGGAAACATTTCCTTCTCCGACCTTCTTTTTTCATTTCTTGCCTTACTAGGCGTTACTTAGTACTGCATACGGCGACCTAATATACGCTGTGTCGCACGTGCTCAGCATAGCAATTTGGATTTCGGGTACCCCTTTCGAATGTTAAGGGATACACGGAATGTAACAGAACGTTTTGCGCTTTTACAAGCTTCGCGCCTTTCCGATTATGCGCGACGCGCACAGATACTAGAAGCATCTTAGACTCTTGACCACACGTGGGTTGTCTGTGGAAGTGAAAGTTAGCTCGCCATCTTGATGGTAGCGATTTTTTCCACGTTACGAACATCCTCGACGCTTCTGACTTGAAGTCTCACACCTCTGCCCTCAGCATACTTCCTTGCGTTGTCGATGACTTTCAGAACCGAAACGGGCAAATCGCTCTCATGCGCTGCCTTCACGGCCTTCTCACCCAAAGCGAAGGAGATCATAAAGTAACCCTTGCAGGGGTCATGTAGAGAATGGTTCGCTTCTCTCGCTTGAGCCGAAGTCCCCACCCCGTTTTCTTGCTCGTGAACCCCCATTCCATCGACAGAGGAGCAAACCTCGAAGACATCAGCCTTTTCAACTCGTTCCAAAAGGCAAACGTGCTCCCGAGCGTTGCCACCAGCTCATGATCCTGCGGCTGTCTCGACCTGTCGTCAAAGGCGCTCAGTGCCATTCCAAACCTCCATGGGTTTCTCGTCAGCAAAGTTAGCGCGCCGGTTAATTAGGTACGTGCTAGGGCAAAGACACCTCTAACACAGCAAAAACCTCTTAGTTCTGCTTGTTCGGGAGAAGTCCATTGATTTAGCAAAAGGCCTGAATTAGGCTTCTCAGATAATGATATATGAAAGCTCTGCCACACGAATAGACGATCCATATGAAGTCAAAATTCACATATGCTGGAATAAGAGTCACAAATCTGCAAAGATCCATTGATTTTTACACGAAAGTGCTTGGCATGAAGGTCAAAGGTCGGGGCAAGATTGACCAAACCAAAGGCGAAACCGTCGGCCTAGAAAGCGAGAAAGACGGTTTCACTTTGGAACTCAACTATTACGAAAAAGACAGCCCGTTTAACACAAAATACGTTGTGGGAGAAGGGTTAGACCATCTTGCCTTCAACGTGGACAATCTAGAAAAAGCCTTGGAAGAAGCGAAAAAAGCAGGATACAAGACTATCCTAGAAATGAAAGCAGACGGCGGCCGATGGGCCTACATAGAAGACCCAGACGGAATCTGGATCGAACTCTTCTAGAACCTTAAAGCGAACCAAGCCCTAGTTCCCGTTATTCGTCTTTGGTCCAAAGCAAAAGAACTTCAATTTACCGCGTCCATTTGCAGACTATGCCTTCGTGTTTTGCCACGTCTTATCATCATATCAAGAAAAGCTTAGGCACGAGCAAACTCAAGTATGGCCAAAACAGGGTTTAAAACTTGAACAGCGTCAGCGCGCTTCCAGCGACTTTAAGTTCAGAAACTCAGGGCACGACGACGTTCCGCGCGCGCTATTGAAGGATCTATACGTGTTTGGATCATATAGGATACCTGGGCCTAGGCTTTGCGATCGAAAATAGAACCTATGAACATTCACAAGCTTACGGTGAGTCCGCCTTTTATGAGCAGAGGAGAAATGAGAATTCCCTCGAGACATCTTAACCTGCACGTGGAAACGGCGCTGAGCAGGAAACGGAAACCATCGCGTAGTCTGAAGCGCCGCCCGCTATGCACAGCTATATATCTCAGAGTTCAAGAATCCTAGTGAGGTTCAACTTTGCCCCTTCCACTGGTTGAGCGATCTAAGGAAGAGATAGCTAAAGCTATTCGAAAGAAAGTTGAAGCCATAAACCGGGTCAGAGGGATTCGCCACCTCGATGTTCGAATAAGTGGGAAAAGACTTGACGTGGATATTCACGCGTTCTTGGACAATGACCTCGCAAGCGAGGATATGCACGGGGTTGCTCTTGACATTGAGAGAGTCGTGAGAAACGAATATCCCAATGCGCGGGTTTCAGTCGACACGGAACCTCTTGGACCAGGCCAAAATGGTGTCTGGAAGGCCGTGAAGGATGCGGCGGAAGAGACAGCGGGTTCAAGGGGGGTTCACAACATTCACATTCAAAGAATTGACGGAAAACTGTACGTCGATCTTCATCTGGAGGTAAGCGCGAACATGACGGTGAAACAGGCGCACGATGTTGCTGAACAAGTCGAGGGCAAGATAAGGGTAACTAAGCCAGAAATATCAGAAGTAACTGTTCACATTGAATCGGCATCAGATCGCATCTCAAGAGAGTTGGCAGGGGTCGAAACCGAGCTGGAATCATACATTAAGCATGTCGCTAAGCAATTTCCAGAAATCCAGAGTGTCTCAGGAATCAGGGTCCGTAAAGCTGGCGAGGGCATACACTTGACTCTTCAGTGTCGTTTCGAGCCTGAACTTGGCATAAAAAAAGCGCATGAAATCTCCAGCAAGCTTGAGAAGGCACTCAGAACTGCTTACCCTAAGATAACTAGGATAGATGTCCATGAAGAGCCGGCTTAGATCATACCGATTTTTCTTCAATGCTCTGCATCGTTGCGGGTTGCGAAATGCCTATATCTGTCTCTAGTCGTAATGGAAGCTACAAACCCCATTATGCGCGATAAGATGGTCCTGATCGAGGCGGATTCAATAATACGGCAAATGAGAAAACAATCGACGCACGCAAAGACTGCTGGTCTATCTCCCCTGCGGATGCCTACCATTCCCTTGAAACCAATGAGAACGGTTTGTCTGAACAAGAAGCTCAGCGACGCCTGAAGACATACGGATACAACGAGTTGGAAAGACCGAAATTCGGCTGGGCTCCAATTCTTATCAGACAATTCAAGAATCCGATATTCGTCATTCTAATCGCATGTGCCATCGTATCAGCGCGTTTCGCCACGCTTGATCAGGCAATATCCATACTTTTGATGATTGCTATAGCCGTGGTCTTGGGCTTCATCAACGAGTACAGAGCTGAGAAGACCGTTCACGACCTTCAAAAGCGTGTATCCATCAGGGCTGTCGTTATAAGAGACGGCAAGCCTTCCGAAATAGAATCGAGGCTTCTTGTTCCAGGAGATCTTGTCTCCTTTTACGTAGGAGACATCGTCCCAGCCGACATGAGGATAGTGGAATCCACCGACCTTCACGTTAATGAAGCAACACTCACTGGAGAATCCTTTCCTGTTGAAAAGACCTCTGAAAGCCTCGATCTTCAGCACCCTACGCCTCAGCAACTGACAAACTACATGTTCATGGGCAGCGCAGTGGCAAATGGAAGCGGTCGAGGCATCGTCGTGTCGACAGGAAAAAACTCGGAGTTCGGATCCATATCCAGGAGCCTAATCCGACCCCACCCTGAAACCCCCTTTCAAAGGGGCGTCAGGAGTTACGGAAACATGCTTCTTACACTTACACTCGCGCTCGTAATGGGAATATTCTCAATTAACGCTGCCCTCGGTCATAACCCGGTCGATTCTCTGCTTTTCTCTCTCGCAGTCGCCGTCGGGCTCGTGCCCGAGCTGATGCCTGCCATCGTAACGATCAGCCTCTCTCAAGGGGCGAGGAAAATGTCGAGGCTGAAGGTCATCGTGAAACGTCTAGTTTCGATAGAGGACTTCGGCAACATGGATGTCCTGTGCACTGACAAAACAGGGACGCTCACAGAGGGCAGGATCTCCCTAAAAAACTACTACTCACCGGGTGAAGACAAAGATCCGAGGGTCATCCCCTATTCGTTGCTCTGCAACACCGCGGTCATAGGGGAAAAGATCACTGGCAATCCAATGGATGTGGCGATCTGGGAGTATGCCATCAAGAATGGCGCACAAGAAGGTGTGACATCCTACGGTAGGATGGGCGAGATCCCATTTGACTACCAGCGGAGAATGATGTCGGTGGTATTTAGAAAGGATAGTGATTTCATCCTCATCACTAAGGGTGCTCCAGAATCAGTTCTCTCCAGATGTGACTACTTTGAGACTCTAGGGAAGAAGGAACCAATACGCGACGTTCTGAAGTCAATTCGTACCAAGTTCTCCGATCTCTCAATGCAGGGGTACCGTGTCTTAGCAATTGCATGTCGAAGCATAGACCCGAAGAAAGCGTACACGGTTGAAGACGAGGCGAACCTAACGTTTCTAGGCCTCCTCATATTCACTGACCCCCGTAAGCAGGATGCCCATCAAGCGATCATGAAGCTGAAGGAGATGGGGGTTGACGTCAAGATACTCACAGGCGACAACGAGCTCGTAGCGAGAAAAATATGTGAGGAAGTGGATGTTCCCGTTAACAAAATAGTATCTGGCTCAGAATTGACACAGATGAGCTCGACCGAAATTAAGAAGGCAGCAGAAGAGACCACAATTTTCGCTAGGATCACCCCAGAACAGAAGCTAGACATTATCAAGGCCCTAAAGGAGAACCAGCATGTGGTGGGCTTCATGGGTGACGGAGTGAATGATGCTCCAGCCCTCTACGAGGCAGACGTGGGCATATCGGTCGACACAGCGGTTGATGTTTCGAAAGACGCAGCGGACATTGTGCTTCTGGAAAAGGATCTGCCGGTGCTAGTAGACGGTATTAATGAGGGCAGAAAGATCTTCGGCAACACCATAAAGTATGTTCTGATGGGAACGAGTTCGAACTTTGGAAACATGTTCAGCGCTGCAGCAGCCTCTATCTTCCTTCCATTTCTCCCAATGTTGCCGATTCAGATACTCTTCATGAACCTGCTGTATGACATGTCGAACATGACGATACCAACCGACAACGTTGATGAAGAGTACACCACGACGCCAAGAAAATGGGACATGAGCTTCGTGCGAAAATACACAATCTTCTTCGGCCCATTCAGTTCCGTCTATGACTTTCTCACCTACGGCATCATGCTTTTCGTCTTCGGATGTTGGGCAGGAACACCTGGTAGCCACCTAGCAGCACTGTTCCAAACTGCATGGTTCGTAGAATCATTCTGGACCGAGGTCTTAATCATGTTCGTCATCAGGACTAGGCGCATCCCCTTCTTCACAAGCCGTCCAGGGAAGTGGCTAGCAGGATTCTTAATAGGGTTCGTCGCGTTCGGAACCATATTGCCATTCAC
>Ga0315282_10008279_pt1 | contig 16861 bp, 8 predicted proteins | sample YL17G07_20_MG_FD_203693 | JGI IMG/M metagenome (GOLD analysis project Ga0315282, IMG submission 203693) | Sediment microbial communities from Yellowstone Lake, YNP, Wyoming, USA - YL17G07_20 | ecosystem: Environmental > Aquatic > Freshwater > Lake > Sediment | place: USA: Wyoming | collected...
GAGATCGACGCGTTCCGCCGCTACACGGAGCTCTTCGGCGACCGGGCCATCCTGCTCATCGATACCTACGACACGGCACAGGCCGCCCGGAAGATCGTGACGTCGGGGTTGCGGCCGGCGGCTGTCCGGATGGACAGCGGCCGGATCGAGGAGCTGAGCCGCGAGGTCAGGCGGATCCTCGACGCGGGCGGCCTCGGCGAGACGAAGATCTTCGTCAGCGGCGACCTCGACGAGTACAGGATCGCGCAACTCGTGGACGAAGGCGCTCCACTCGATGCGTTCGGTGTCGGCACGGCGATGAGCACGTCGAAAGACGCGCCTGCGCTGGGCGGGGTCTACAAGCTGGTCGAGGTCGAGCGTGGCGGCCGCATGGTGCGCGTGCTCAAGCTGAGTCCCGGCAAGGCCTCCTACCCGGGCGCCAAGCAGGCGTGGCGCGTCATGTCCGGCGGAGGCGCCGACCACGACGTGCTGGCGCTGGCGGACGAGCAGGGACCACCGGGCGCCGTGCCGCTTCTCCGGCGCGTCATGGCCGCGGGGCGACGCGTGGCGGCGGCGCGACCGCTCGCCGAACTGCGATCCCGTTGTCTCGAGCTCGTCGCCGGGCTGCCCGACAGCCTGAAGCGGATCGACGAGACGGTCGACTACCCGGTGCAGGTCAGCAATTCGCTCCAGCGGCTCGCGCAGCAGTTGTCGACCCGCGCGGAACGCTGAGAGAGAGACGCGCCTAGCGCGTGAGGCGTGTACTTGGTACACTGGGTCTTCTGGATTCCCGGCAGGCGGCCGCAGTGGGGGCCGCCTCAAGGCGAGGCGGATCGCACCGCGGCTCGGAACCTGTGCAATATCAGCCTACGAACCGCGTCAGGGCCGGAAGGCAGCAGCGCTAAGTAGTCACTGACATGTGCCGCAGGCCCTTCCGGGCCGCGGTGGGGTCCGCCTCACGAACGTAGAACGCAGAACGTAGAGAATGGAACGTAGGATGTAGAATCCTCAGTTCTCCGTTCTTCCGTTCCGCGTTCGCCGTTCTCCGTTCAACGTTCTGCGTTCCGTCCATGCCCTACCAGGTCCTCGCCCGCAAGTGGCGCCCGCAGCGGTTCGACCAGGTGGTCGGCCAGAAGGGGGTCACCCAGACGTTGCGCAACGCGATCGCGAGCGGCCGCGTCGCGCAGGCGTTCGTCTTTGCCGGCCCGCGCGGCGTCGGCAAGACGACGACGGCGCGGATCCTCGCCCGCGCGCTCAACTGCGTGAAGGGGCCGACCACCGACCCGTGCGGCGAGTGCGACGCGTGCCGCGAGATCGCCGAGGGGCGCGACATGGACGTCCTCGAGATCGATGCGGCCACGCATACGCAGGTCGAGAAGGTCCGCGACATCATCATCGACGGCCTCGCGATCCGGCCGGTCCGCGACCGCTACAAGATCTTCATCATCGACGAGGTCCATCAGCTCTCGGGCCACTCCTTCAACGCCCTGCTCAAGTCGATCGAGGAGCCGCCCCCGCACATCGTCTTCATCATGGCGACGACGGCGCTCGACAAGATCCCGGACACGATCCGTTCGCGGGCACAGGAGTTCGAGTTCCGTACGATTCCGGCGCGCCTGATCGCCGAGCAGCTTCGCGCGATCGCAGACGCTGAAGGCATCGACGTGACCGACGAGGCGATCGCGCTCGTCGCGCGGGCGGCCGACGGCAGCATGCGCGACGCCGAGACCGCCTTCGACCAGGTGATGGCGTTCGCCGGCGAGCGCGTGAGGGCCGAAGATGTGGCGAGCGTGCTCGGGCTGGTGGGGCGCGACCTGCTCATGGACGCGCTCTCGGCGGTGGCCGACGAGGACGCCGCCGCCGCGTTCGCGATCGCGGCGCGCGCCGTCGAGGCCGGCTACGACCTGCGTCTGGTCTGCCGCGAGCTGTCGCGGGTCGTGCGCGACCTGCTCGTCCTCGCGGTCGATCCGTCCCGCATCGAGGATTCGGAGATTGCGCCTGAAGGGGATCGCGAGCGGCTGAAGGCGCTCGCCACGCGTTTCTCGCGCGAAGACCTGATGCGCGCGTTCGACCTGCTGACGCGCGCCGAGGCCGAGATCCGCAGCGCCGCCGAGCCGCGCTACAACCTCGAGATGGCGCTCGTCAGGTGGATCCATCTCCGCAAGCTGGTTCCGCTCGCCGACGTGATTGCCGCGCTCCAGGGGGGAGCGCCGATCACGCCGTCCGGGCCGGCGAGGGGTGGCCAGCCGTCGGTGCCCAGACCGGGGTCGTCCGGCAGGCGGCCTGGAGCCCCGACATCGTTCACGCCGGGCGGGCGCGGCGCAGCTCCAGGGGGAGCCTCTGGCGCGGCGGGCGTTGTCCGCGCACCCGCGCCGCCGGCCGGTCAGGCCCGCGAGATTCGAGAGGGGCGCGCCGAGGAGACTGCGGCCGGCCGGTTGTCCGCGGCGGGCGGCGACGGGCCGGACAGCGGACTGAAGGCTGCGTTCCTCGAAGAGGTCCAGCGCACGAAACCGGTGCTGTTTGCGACTGTCATCGCGCAGGCGCAGCGTATCGAGGTCATCGGCGACCGGATCCTGTTCGCGTTCACATCGAATCACCGGTTGCTCGGCGAGCAGTTCGAGCAGAACCGGGCGCTGCTCGAGTCGATCGCGCTCCGCGTCGCGGGCCGGAAGCTCGCGGTCGTCACCGGATCGGGCGGCGGCGACGAACCGGCGCCCGCCTCGAGTGGCGCCGAGCCGCGCGAGGGCGCACACGCCGACGCCGTGAAACCCCGGGACGCGAAGCCGCAGGATCTGCGCGCCGTCGCCCTGGCCGACCAGGGGCTGCGAACGCTGCTGGACATCCTGCCGGCGGAGATCAAGAGCGTTGAAGAAATCTAGCGACGTGTCGATGTGGTGACGCCTTGTCGTTCTTGATTCTTGGGTCCTGGTTCTTGGTGCGGTTCCTGGTGCTGGGTTCTTTCTGGCTGTTGATGTGCTGATGTGGCGAGCCGCCCGACCGCCTGACGCACGGTGGCCGAGCGCCCGTCAGCCCTACCGCCTATCGCCTGGCGCCGAGGCCCTGGAGAGCATGAACATCCAGCAGATGATGAAGCAGGCCCAGCAGATGCAGGAGCGCCTGCAGAAGCAGATGGCCGAGCTGCGCGTGGAAGCGACCGCCGGCGGCGGCATGGTGACCGTCGTCATGAGCGGCACCAAGCAGGTCCAGCGGATCACGATCGATCCCGAGGTGGTCTCCAAAGACGACGTGGAGATGCTGCAAGACCTGATCGTGGCGGCCGTCAACGACGCCGAGCGCAAGGTGGACGAGGAGCTGTCGCGCCAGGTCGGCGGCCTGATGGGCGGGCTCAGGTTGCCCGGCATGTAGCGACGAGGCCGGGCCTGAAACGAAGAACGTAGAACCAAGAACGTGGAATGCATGGGCGGTCCTGCATTCCGTCTTTCTCTCTTCGACGTTCTCCGGTCCGCATTCAGCGTTCAACGTTCTGCGTTCGACGTTCTACGTTCTGCGTTGCCCGTTCGCATGTCCCTACCCGAACCCCTCGACCGTCTGATCGACCAGCTCCAGCGGCTGCCGGGCATCGGCCGCAAAGGGGCGCAGCGCCTCGCGTTCCACATCCTCAAGAACCCGCGCGACGACGCCGACCGGCTGTGCGCGGCGGTGCGCGACGTCAAGGAGCTGGTCACCTACTGCTCGATCTGCAGCAACATCACCGACGTCGATCCCTGTCCCATCTGTACGGACGAGGGCCGCGACCATGGCATCATCTGCGTCGTCGAGGAGCCGCAGAACGTCATGGCCATCGAGAAGTCGGGCGACTACAAGGGCGTGTATCACGTGCTGATGGGCGCGCTCTCGCCGCTCCAAGGCGTCGGCCCGGACGACCTGCGCATCCAGCCGCTGCTGGCGCGCGTCAATCAGGGCGGGGTCGGCGAGATCATCCTGGCGACCAACCCGAACGTCGAGGGCGAGGCGACCGCGATCTACCTGGCGAAGCTCCTCAAGCCGCTCGGCGTGCGGGTGACGCGCATTGGCGTCGGCGTGCCGGTGGGCAGCGACCTCGAGTACGCCGACGAGATGACCGTGCACCGGGCGATGGAAGGGCGGCGGGAAGTGTAGCTGATTGGGCGCTCGGCGCTCGGCGCTAGGGGGAAGACAGGCCGCGGGGCGGGCAGGCGTTCCGCGGCAGGGCGGGCCTTCAGGTCTGCCGGTGCGGGCAAATAGAGAGTTCTCTCGGCGTCCTCTGCGTGCTCTGTGCTTGATCGCCACGCCGGAGAGCCCAGAGTTGAGAGCCGAGAGCCTGGAGCCGAGGACGAACATGCTGCCAGCTACTTACGCGCTTCCTGCCGGCTTGATCCTTCTGGTCGCCGGTCTCGTCGCCTGCTTTGCCGGGTACCGCCTGTTCCGCGTGGTGCTCGGCGTCTACGGGTTCATCCTTGGCGCGCTGTTCGCCTCCTCGATGGCTGCGCCGAGCAACCAGCTCGCGATGATCGTCGCCGCGGTCGTCGGCGGCCTGATCGGCGCCCTCATTCTCGTCCTCGCGTACTTCGCAGGCGTCGTCCTGGTGGGCGCGGCGCTCGGGGCGGCGGTCGCGCACGTGCTGTGGGCGCAGTTCGGCGCCTATCCGCACCCGTTCTTCGTCATCGTGTTCGGGATCGCCGGCGGGGCGCTCGCCTGGGTTTTCCAGCGCTACGTGATCATCGTCGCCACCGCATTCGGCGGCGCGTGGACCGCGCTGACCGGCGGCCTCACGGTGGCCGGACTGCGCGTGGCGCGTCGTGTGCCCGAGGAGGTGTGGATGGGCTACCCGCCCGGCCCGCAGCCCGGGCGGCGCTGGGTGATGGTCGGGTGGATCGTGCTCGGCATCATCGGGGCACTGGTGCAGATCAAGTCGACGAGCGGCGCGCGGAGGCGCCGATGAACGTGGTTGTCCCGTCGCCCATCGCCCAGGGCGAGCGGATCAGGGCAGGGTCGCAGAGGCTGCAGACGCGCTTTTCGTCGTAGGGGCCGGCACGCGTTGGGCCAGCCGACCGATCAGCAGGTCGTCGCAGAGGCTGCAGACGCGCTTTGGCCGGGCTTCAGCCCGGCCCGCACCGGGTGGCGCACCGCGACAGCGTAGAGCCAAGAGCCGAACGCCTGGCGACGTTTGACCCGCTCCCTCGCTTCCGCTAGCATGAGAGTTCCGGGGCGCGCACCTGCGCCCGCCCCGCGCTCCAAGGATTCCTCAGTAGCTCAATGGCAGAGCATCCGGCTGTTAACCGGAGGGTTGTAGGTTCGAGTCCTACCTGAGGAGCCACCTTCCTTAGCAAACTCGAGTACTCGCCCGCGAGAACGGCTTTGTGACACGGAGTCTGATATAACCCTCCGCGCGTGGGCCGAGGCTTGTTCGCGGCGCGAGGTTCTGCGGCCTCGGGCTGGGATCCGACCGGGCGCATGCCATGCACTGACCGGAGGAGACGAAGTGGACGCTCTAGGCTCCGGTTCCGCTCAGAACGCCGTTTCGACGGCGGCGCCTCCCCCCGCTGGCAAGACGCCGGGCGCTACCGCGCTCGCCTTCCTTCTCTTTCCTCTGTTCGTGGACGCCGCCGTCGAAACGTTCTGGAGCGGCGCTCCCGTACGCTGGTGGGTGGTCGGGGCCGTGGCAGTCTTCCTGGCGGGTGGGCTGGCGGCCTGGCGCGTGGCGCCCGTAAGGAGCCACGTCACGCCGGCGGTTCTCGCCAAGTCAAGCTGGGGCGTGTTCCTCGCGCTGCTCGCGGCCACCGTATGGCTGCCGGGCGGCCTCGAAAACGGCATGCGGCTGGCCGGACAGCCGACGCCCGTCGTCCTCACGCTTCTCACAACCTGCGCGGTCGTCCTCGCAGGAGTTGTCGTGCTGCGAGTGCGCTCGGTGCCGCTCTGGGCTCGTCTCGCACTGGCGGCGCTGGCCGCTTACGCCTGCGCGGCATTCGTGATGGGCCTACTGCGCTCGACGCCGTACCGCGCGCTCTTCAACGGCTGGGGCTTCTGGTCGCGCCTCCCTGTCTGGCTGCAGGGCCCGCGCCCGGGCGCGTTCGTCGTGCTGCCGCTCGGCGCCATCGCGCTGGCGCTGACATGGCTGAAGCATCGTGGTGAGGCACGCACGTCGACGTGGGGCCTGCGGCCAGGCGTTCCGCTCCTGGCCGCCATCGCCGTCAGCCTGGCGGCGGTTCTGGCCGGTGGCGGGGCGAATCCAGCGAACGTCGCGCCTGGGACCGTCGACCCCGCGAATCGCTCGTCGCTGTGGGTGGGCGGGGAAACGGTGTCGACGACGGCCGACCTGCCCACGCTGCTCGAGAGCATCGAGGCAACTCAGCCGAAGATGCCGCGCGACCGCTTCGATCCGGCCGTGATCGTTGACAGCGCGTCACGGGATCCCGAGAGACTCATGGCCTGGGTACGCGACAACACCCGCCTGGTGTCCTATGCCGGTGCGCTCCGCGGCGCGCTTGGCGTGCTGATGGATCGAAACGGAAATACGCTCGACCGATCGGTACTGCTCGCGCGCCTGCTGGAATTGGCTGGGTTCCACGCCCGGATCGTGCGTGCCAGGATGCCCGCGGCCGAGTCTGCGAAGGTGCTCGCCGAGGCTCGCCAGCCCCTGCCCGCGGCGCCGCCTGAAGACGAGGCCGGCGTGAAGTGGCGACGAGACCTGAGGGCCGAAGCCTCCCGCGTCTCGCAGATGATCCTGGGGAAGGTGGGGCCGTTGTCACTGGCACCCGCCGCCGGCGAATCGATGCACTATTGGGTGCAGTTCGAGGATGGACAGGCCTGGGTCGACCTGGATCCCACGCTCGCTGCACCGCGCCGGCGCCGTGTTGAGCCGGAGGGGACCCCGCTGGTGCTGGACGCGTCGACACACGGCCTCGCCCGGTCGTCCGAGTTGCTCCATTCGGTCAAGATGTCGTTGCTCGTCGAGCGGTGGGAGACGGGCAAGTTGATCGAAAGCCCCCTGCTCTCGGTTGCATTCGATTCCTCCAAAGAGCCCCTCGCGTCAGTCACGCTGTCATTCGTGCCCGTGGTTCAGAAGAAGCCGGTGCAACGATCGTTTGCCACCGGGGCGGAACTGCGCGGGAGGCTGCTGACCGAGACGGCATGGGCACCGGTCATCGCCACGGGCAACGGCAGCCGCCAAGTGGCGCGCATGTTCGACGATGCCGGCATCGTAGGCGACCTCGCGACGGGCCGAGGCGTGTCCACTGGCGCCGGTGACCTGTTCGGCGGCTTGTTTGGTGGCGGGGAGGACGAGGGCGAAGGAACGACGGTTCTCACCGCGGTCGTCGCCGCCTACCAGATCGACACGCCGGGAGGAGCGACGAGACGGGTCAGTCGCGTCATCTTCGACTCGATCGGCCCGGAGGCACGACGTCGCTCGTCGACGGCGGCGATCCCCAAGCCCACGTGGACCGATCAGCAGCGCCTCGAGCGGGGCGCGGAACTGGCCGCCCTCAACGACACGCTGATTCTCTTCGCCGGCCTGCCGTCCGACGTCTACGTCTACCGATTCGCGCAGCGCGCCGTTGATGCGAAGGACGCGACGATCAAGGTGTCGCAGGGTGCGGCCGACGACGCCACGCTCGAGCGGGCGGCGGACGGAATGTCGCGTCGCACGCTCGAGTTCTACGCGGCATCGCGCGATTCATCGATCCACCCGGAGTTGGTGGTCGCGGAACCGCAGGTTGTCCGCCGCCTGATTCGATACCTGCCCGACGCCAATGCCAAGGAACTCGATGCGCAGGTGACGGGCGACCTCGCTTCCAACAGGCTCTCACCCGCGAGTGGAAGCGTGACGGCGACGGCCGCATCGGCGATCGTCGAGCAGGGCGTGCTCGACACGCTCCTGGAGTCGGCGATCGTCCTCCGGGACGCACCGCCCCTGCCCGGCCAGACAACGGCAGCGCTGTTCACGGAAGCCGGCAGGCAGGGGATCCCCGCCGTCGGGCTCGGCGATCCCAACGACGCCGCTCTGGCGAACTATCCCGTTTCCGCTCGCGAGCGGATGCGTCTGGATCTGCAGGCGGGCTTCCGCGTCGTCGCTCCCTCGAAGCCGGTTGTGGTTGATGGTCAACCGCGACTCGGCTGGTGGCGCGTTGATCCGACGAGCGCGCAGACCGTTGGCGAAATGGATACCGGCCTGCTGCAGGATACGATCGAGTACACCTACCAGGAGGACAGAAACAGCATCCAGATCACTCACTTCAAGAAGATAAAGACAAAGGACGTGGATCCCCGCGCCCGGGAATGGGCCGAGTGGGCGATTCGGAAGCGGGGCAATACGGATTGGGAGCAATGGCGCAATCTGCTGAAGTACGCGTCGAAGTGCCTGGACGAAATGGGGACCGTGTACTACTAGTGTCCCGTCACAGCACCAGCTGGTACGGGGCTGGACGTGTGCCTGGCCCCCGTTCCAGTGCTTGTTCCAGGGTTCTCTGTTCTGAGTTCTCGCACTCGAGATCGCGCCTGGTACGCATCGCATGACGAGGGCGGACGCCGTTTAGGCGGTTGAGGCCGGCGAGATTCGTTGCTGACCTTGCAGCCCGCCACGGCTGGCGCGATCATCAGAGACCGCGGCCACGAGTCAGCTGTCGGGCCATCACACGTCGCACGGGGCCTTGCACGTCCTGTCGATTCCATTCCTGCGAGCGGCGTGCTTCGCATTCTCCCTGTTCGTGGCGACTGCTCTGTCGCAGCAGCCGGGGTGGGCGCCTCTCGGTATGACATTGCTCCCCTGCCGGCTGCGCCTGCTTGCGGCATGCGTCATCCCCCTACTGCTCGTGCCTGCGGCACTGGCTCGTGCGCCGCGCGCTTCGACCGCGGCCTTGCGCTCCTTTGAGCGCGTTCGCGTGTTGGAGGACACGGACATCGTTGCGGCCCGATCGGATGCCCCGAACGCCATCTGGTTCAGCACGGAGGTCGGCCGTACACAAGGCCGAAGCGGTGCACAAGCCGGTGATGCAGGAAATCGCGATGTCGGTGAAGGGCAACTCGGTGTCGTGCACGATCAACGGCACGGTCGTCGCGACCTAATCGAAGAGCGATCGCCGCTAGCGGCCGCGCTCGGACGGCTGGCGCCCGCCCGCGCCGGCGCGGCGAACTGATCGCGCCCGCACGGCGGCACGCCGGCGGCGTGTGCGTGCCGCTGCGCGTTCCGCTCGCGGGGAGGGTCCGCCGCGCCTCGCGGAAGGCCTCCAGGTCGCCCGTGCACAGGTCCGCGATGGGTGTGTCGCCCAGGCGGCGCGTCGTGCCGTGCGCGCCGGGGACCTCGGTCCGACCGATCAGCGCCGGCTGCCAGGGGCGAGCCCCCGGCGCCGTTCGGGGCTTGGAACCCATTCTCATGGGTTTAGGCGGCAAGGCGCTCAAGCCGTGGGAGTTACGGATCGTCCCCCGTCGCCAGACCGCTCCGATGCGTCGCGGCTGTAGTTTTTTCAGACACTTGGAGCGACAACGTCAGGCAGCTTGGGTCGGTAGCCCAAACGCGCGTGCCCAGCGCCCGGGCGGCCCTCGTCATCACCACTGCTGCGACCGGGAGGCGCAACGAGGCCCGCGCCAGTCCCTGGCCGTCCCAGCCCGCCCTGGAGGCCGAAAGCCGACCGTTCCGAGACCGGGCGTCGGGATACGTGAACCGCGTACGAGAAACCGAACATGTTCGCTCCTGATCGCGCGCCCCACGAAAAGGACGACCGCGCACCGCGGAAATCGTGAAGAAAGTGACAGACAGGACATTTCTGACGAGCATTGACAAGATCGGTAATAGAGCTTGACAGGAGAGGTTGACCAGCGTAACAGTTCACGCGTCAGGCGTCGGGTCTTTCCGCACACCACACCCCTTCGCTGCCAGATCGGCCCCCTCGCGGCCCGGTCATCGAGAGGAGCAGATTCATGAAGATGGAGCACACGGTCGGAGTATTGGTGCTGGCCGCAATGGGAATCCTGTTGATGGCCGGAACCGCCAGCGCGCAGGCTATCGCGGGTGTCGTCAGGGACACGAGTGGTGCCGTCTTGCCTGGTGTCACCGTTGAAGCGTCAAGCCCCGCGCTCATCGAGAAGTCGCACACGGTCGTCACGGATGCGAGCGGGCAGTACAAGATCATCGAACTGCGGCCGGGCACCTACACCGTGACCTTCACGCTCCCCGGGTTCACCACCGTGAAGCGCGAAGGCATCGAGCTCGTGACGGCGTTCACCGCGAGCGTGAACGCGGAGATGAAGGTGGGCGGGGTCGAGGAGACGATTGTCGTCACCGGAGAGACGCCGGTCGTCGACCTGCAGGGAACCGTCGCGCAGGCGGTCCTGACGCGGAACGTGCTCGACACGATTCCAAGCGGCCGCGACGTGTTCGGCTATGGGCTGCTGATTCCCGGTGTGACCACCGGCTCGCCGGATGTCGGTGGAAGCCAGAGCATGCAATCGGTCAACCTGCAGGCACACGGGTCGGACACCCGGGACAACGTGTACATGCAGGACGGGATGAACATCACCGACAACTTCGGCAGCGGGAACCAGGCGGGCTACTACTATAACGACGGGGGCATGGAGGAGTACAGCTTCCAGACCAGCGCACTGCCGGCCGAACAGGGCATTGGCGGCGTGATGATGAACATGATCCCCAAGACGGGAGGCAATACCTTCCACGGGTCCGTGTTCGCCACCGGCATGACCAACACATTGCAGGCCAACAACCTCACCGACGAGTTGAAGGCGAGGGGGATGACGATCCAGAACGCCACCAAGAACATCTACGACTTCAACTTCTCCCTTGGTGGTCCGTTCATGCGCGACCGGCTCTGGTTCTTCTCGACGCTTCGCCGATGGGGAGCCACGAAGCTGGTCGCGAACACGTACAACCAGGACGGTACCCAGGCGGAGGACGACTACCGGCTCACCAACTTTACCAACCGGATTAGTCTCGCGATCAGTCCGAAGAACAAGCTCACGGCCAGCTTCGACATGCCATTCAAGTACCGCGGGCACCGGCGGGAGAATCAGCCAGCCACCTTCGTCAGTCCGGAGGCGGCGTTGCAGCAGGCGAAGCCGAGCCCCTATGGGTATCCCTTCGGCATCACGCAAGTCAAGTACACCTCCACGCTCACGAACAAGCTGCTCCTCGAGGCCGGCCTGTCGGCACTCAAGGTCTATTCGCACACCGGGTACCAGCCAGGAACCCCTGAGACCGCCTACACGCATTACGACGTCACGAAATCGATCCTCACGAATGCCGCGATCTGGGATCACTCGGAGAAGAACCTCGTGAAGGCGTGGCACGGCTCGTTGTCGTACGTCACCGGCCAGCACAACCTGAAGGCCGGGTTCCAGATCCGCTACGGCCCCGAGATCGACTACACGGCCAAGCACGGCGACATCATGCTGCAGTACCAGAACGGCGTGGCGTACTCGATTGTCAAGTACAACACGCCCGTGACGCCTCGGACTGACGTTGATGCCGACGACGCGGTGTACGTGCAGGACTCGTGGACGATGAAACGCCTGACCGTGAATCCCGGCGTGCGCTTCGACTACTACAAGGTCTCGAATCCGGAACAGACGTCGGCTGCCGGGACCTGGGTGCCCGAACGGCGTTTCGCCGCCATTCCAAGGGTGGCGGAGTTCAAGAACGTCGAGCCGCGGCTCGGCGTCGTCTACGACCTGTTCGGCAACGGGAAGACGGCCGTCAAGGGCAGCGTGTCCAAGTATATCTATGGGGAAGGGGTGAATCTCGGCCAGAACGTCAACCCGAACACTTCCTCCAACCAGACCTGTGCGTGGATCGACGCGAACCACGACGATCTCCCTCAAGCCAGCGAGATCGGCACGTGCGGGGCGTGGAGCGGCGGCGTCAGCACGCGGATCGATCCGAACCTGACCCGTCCGATGCAGTGGGAGTACGTCGCGCAGGTCGTGCAGGAAGTGCGGCCGCGCTTCTCGGTGACGCTCGCCTACTACCGGCGCCATTACTTCAACTACTACGGCAGCATCAACCTCGCAGTGCCGTTGACCGAATACACACCGGTGACGATCACGAACCCGCTGGACGGCACGCCGTTCACGATCTACAACCAGAGCAAGGCGACCGTCGGCAAGGCGGACAACTTCCTCACGAACCTGCCCCACCTGACGCGGAACTACAACGGCTTCGAAGTGAAATTCGACAAGCGCTTCGACAAAGGCATGATCCTGGGCGGTTTCACCGTGGGGCGAACCCGCGGCAACTCGACCGCCAACCTGAACGACCCGAACGCGCAGATCAACGCCTATGGCGCCCTCGGCTACGATGCGACCTACCAGCTGAACGTCGCAGGGGCCTACCGATTCCCGTTCGGCATCGAGTCGAGTTTCGCCCTGCGGGCTGCGAGCGGCCTGCCACTGAACCGGACCTACAGCGTGACACGCACGATCCTGCCCACGTTGAACCAGGTCTCGGTATCAGTGAAGCTGGCGCCCAACGGGTTCTACCGGCTGCCGAGCACGAAGATTCTCGACCTCCGATTGGCGAAGAGCGTCAAGGTCGGCTTCGCGAACCTGCAGTTCGTCGCCGACATCTTCAACGCGTTGAACTCGAGCGCGAATACCGGCGAAGTGACGATCGTCGGTCCGTCGCTCGGCAGGCCCTCGGCGCTCCTCGAGGGCCGGTTCGTGCGAATGGGTATCCAGATGAAGTTCTGAGGCCTCGTGTGATCGACTGCCCCGGCCCGCGCTCTTGCGTGCGGGCCGGGGCAGTCGATGTCGCAGCCCGCGTCTTTGTGCCCCCAACGAGTGTTCCGCCAGCCCCCTCATCGACGGCCCGCCTTGAAACAGTAGCGCGGCCTGGAAGAGGAGCCCTTTCATGAAGAAGACCTGTGCGAGATTTGCCGTGACGGCGATGGCGGCGACCTGCCTGTTCGTCGTCGCGCTCTCCGGCGCTTCGCGCCATTCGGCGGCAGGCTCGACATCGGCAACCGCTGCCGCGCCGTCTCCGACGGTGGATGCCAGTTTCCTCAGCGCCCTCGAATGGCGACCGGTCGGCCCGTTTCGCGGAGGCCGGGCCACCGCGGTTGCCGGAGATCCGGATGACCCGCTGACCTTCTACATGGCCACCGCGCACAGCGGCGTGTGGAAGACGAACGACGGCGGCATCTACTGGCGAAACGTATCCGACCCGTACTTCAAGCGGGCGCCGGTGGGCGCGATGGAAGTGTCCCGGTCGAACCGCAACGTGATCTACGTCGCGACGGGCGAGTCCCAGCCCCGGCAGGACCTCACGCCGGGTGACGGCGTGTGGAAGTCCACCGACGCCGGCCAGACGTGGACCAACGTCGGGCTGAAGGACGTGCGGCATTTCTCGAAGATCCGCATCCACCCGACCAACCCCGACATCGTCTACGCCGCGGCCATGGGCGACATCTTCTCGACTAATCCCGAGCGCGGCATCTACAGGACGAAGGATGGCGGGAAGACGTGGCAGCGAATCCTCTTCAAGAGCGACAGGGCCGCCGCGTTCGACCTGACGATGGATCCGACCAACCCGAAGATCCTCTTCGCATCGCTCGACCAGTTCCAGCGGTGGCCGTGGGACGAGACCAGCGGCGGACCGGACAGCGGGTTGTACAAGACGATCGACGGGGGCGACACGTGGAAGGAGATCACGAAGAACCCCGGCCTGCCGACCACCATCGTCGGCAAGATCGGCGTCTCGATCTCGCCGGCCAAGCCGACCCGGGTCTACGCGATCATCGAGGCGGCCGCGGGCGGCGTGTACCGCAGCGACGACAGCGGCGCGACCTGGCAGAAGGTCTATGACGACCGCGAGCAGCGGCGCGAGGCTGCGTCCTATCTCCACATCTATGCCGACACCCAGAACGCCGACACCGTCTACGTGCAGCACGTGATGGTGTGGAAGTCCACCGACGGCGGCAAGACGTTCGCGGGGCAGTCGATGCAGCACAGCGACCACCACGCGATGTGGATCGATCCGAAGAACAACAAGCGCATCATCGACGCGAGCGACGGTGGCGCATCGATCACCCTGAACGGCGGATACTCGTGGTCGTCGATCAACAACCAGCCGACCGCGGACCTGTTCAGCCTGGCCATCGACGACCAGGATCCGTACAACCTGTACGGCGCGCAGAACGACGGTTCGCACATCGGCGTGCCGAGTCGAACCACCGGCGGCGGCATTTCCTGGCCGCACTACATCCAGGTTGGCGGCGGAGAAGGCGGACAGACGGCGGTCAAGCCGGATGGAAGCGTGATCTTCGCGTGCGACCGCACCACGATCAGTCGCGTGGACCTGAAGACAGGGCGGCAGCGGAACGTCAGCGTCTGGCCCGAGGATCAGTTCGGTGCCCCGCCCAAGGACGTGAAGTACCGCTTCTACTACTCGTTCCCGACGTATCTCTCGCCCCATGACCCGAACGTGCTGTACACCGGTGCGCAGTTCCTCTTCCGCTCGACCGACGACGGCGAGTCGTGGCAGAAGATCAGCCCGGATCTCTCGCGCAACCACCAGGAGAAGATGCAGAAGATTCCGGGCGGGCCGATCACTTCGCTGGCCTCGTCGCTGTTCTACGTGAGCCTGATCCGCACCATCGCCGAATCGCCGGTGACGAAGGGCGAGCTATGGGTCGGCACCGACGACAGCAACGTGCAGCTGTCGAAAGACGACGGGATCACGTGGGAGAACGTGGGGCCCAAGGACCTGCCCGACTGGACGACGATCACTGCCATCGACCTGTCACGGCACGCCCCCGGAACCGCCTACTTCGCCGGGAACCGCGTGCGGGTGAGCGACCTGACGCCGTACTTCTACAAGACGACCGATTACGGCAAGACGTGGCAGAAGATCACGAACGGGATCCGCGCGGACGACTTCGCGTACGTCATCCGCGAAGATCCGGTGCGGCAGGGATTGCTGTTCGCGGGCACGGAAACCGGCGCGTATGTTTCGTTCGACGCAGGAGCGACCTGGCAGTCGCTGCAGAAGAACCTGCCGCCGGTGGCCGTTGCGTACATGCAGGTGAAGCATGACGACCTGGTCGTGGCCACGCACGGGCGCGGCTTCTGGATCATGGACAACATCGCGGCGCTCCGCCAGATTACCCCCGAGGTCACCTCGGCGGCGGCCTACCTTTTCAACGTGCCGCCGACCGAGCGTCGCGGCGGCGGAGGCCGCGGCGGCTTCGGCGGGCGAGCAGGAGCAGTCCGCCCCGGCGTGCAGTTCGGCAGCGCGGGGCCGATGACCATGGCCTACGAGGACGTGGTGGGCCCAAATGGCCAGACGCGACGAAACTACCTGCTGGGAGGGCCGAATCCGCCGGCCGGCGTCCAGATCGAGTACTACCTGAAGCAGGCGCCGACCGGCGACGCCACGCTGACCTTCCTCGACGCGAAAGGGAAGGAGATCCAGCGGTTCTCGAGCCAGGCGAAGGATGCGCGCCGCATGCCGGTCCAGGCGGGAATGAACCGCTTCTTCTGGGACATGCGCTATCCGGGCGCCCGCGAAGCACCCTCGCCCGTGCCGCTCGCCTCGTTCGAGGCCTCGCGGCCCGTGCCACCCGTTGCTCCGCCCGGACGCTATACGGTGCGGCTCTCTGCGGGCGGGCAGACCTCCGATCGGAAGTTCGAGATCCGACGCGACTCGCGTGCCGGAGTCACAGACGCGGACCTGCAGGCGCAGTTCGAGCTGCTCGTGAAGATCCGCGACAAGGTCTCGGAGACCTCCGACGTGCTCGTGAAGGTGCGCGAGGCGCAGAAGCGCGTCGAGGCGGTCGAGAAGACCGCCGCCGGGCGACCCGGGATCGCGTCCGTCAAGGAGAAGCTCCGGGCCATCGAAACCGATCTGACGCGGGTCACCCTGTCACATCCGCTCGAGGTGACGCCGAAGGGACTGATCAACAAGCTCGGGACACTGTCGGGCGCGGTTGCCTCCGGCGACAACAGGCCGACGAAACAGCAGTACGAGCTCTTCGACGATCTTTCCGCGCGCATCGCAGCGAAGGTGCGGGAGTTCGACCAGTTGGTGAAGACGGAGGTGACTGCCATCACCGACAACGACCCGAAGCCTGAAGGGCGACGCTAAGTGCGACCATTCGCGCAGGGCGTGGTCACCGGGGCCACGCCCTGCCGCACGCTCCTGTCCCTACCAGAAACTGCATCGGCCCAAACGGGGGCTTCCGATGGCCTGCCATCAGGCGGCGCGCCGCTCGTAGCGATGGTGCACCCCACCAGGTCCCGCGACAGCCCCCTGGCCGGAGGAGCATGCAATGAAGCAGAAGAAGCAGAAGACAAAGATCGGTTACGGCGTGGTGGCGATCGCGGCCGCGTGCGTGCTGGTCGCCGTACTTTTCTACTGTCCGCTGCAAGCCGGCGCCGTGCGCGGAGCGGTCCCAGCCGGCGTTGCCGCGTACCCGAGCGTGGATGCGAGCTTCCTGACCGCGCTCGAATGGCGGTCGGTCGGTCCGTTCAGAGGGGGCCGGGCGCCCGCAGTGGCGGGCGACCCGGATGATCCACTGGTCTTCTACATGGGCACGGCGCACGGCGGCGTGTGGAAGACCACCGACGCGGGCGGCCACTGGCGGAACGTGTCGGACCGGTTCTTCACGGTGGCGCCGGTCGGGGCGATTGACGTGTCCCACTCCAACCCCAAGGTGGTGTACGTCGGCATGGGCGAGGCGATCGCGTACCAGCACAGCACCCCGGGCGACGGACTCCCGTCGGATTCTTGGCCCGACGGCGCTGCCGCTTGCCTTGGATGCGATCAACTCCCCCGTAGTAGGCTTCCGCGCTTCCAGGCTCAGACTTGGTGGTAGGATCCGCTCGCCTGCGCTTCCGACACCGTGGCGAGAGGGGTGAACCGCCATGAACCGCGCCAGAACGTCGCTTCTGCTGTGCT
>Ga0315282_10008280_pt1 | contig 16859 bp, 11 predicted proteins | sample YL17G07_20_MG_FD_203693 | JGI IMG/M metagenome (GOLD analysis project Ga0315282, IMG submission 203693) | Sediment microbial communities from Yellowstone Lake, YNP, Wyoming, USA - YL17G07_20 | ecosystem: Environmental > Aquatic > Freshwater > Lake > Sediment | place: USA: Wyoming | collected...
AGGTCAATGTGATCTGCCCCGAGATCGCCAGCGGGTAAGCGGAAGCCAGACTCACCCGGAATCTGGGTTGTTGGGCCGGCTCGACCACATCGGTCAGTCCCGTAAACTCCACCGTGGGGGCGGCAGCCGCAGCGCAGGCCAGCGGAAATGCAAGAAGCAGGCAAAATGTCGCCTTCATGGCCGGCCTCATCGCGGTGCACCCACACTGGGCAGCCCCGGGGAGATCACGATCGGGGAAGGCAAAGTGATCGGTGGGGTCATGGGTACAGGTGTCCTCCTGGCCCGCATGGCCACTACCAGACCCACCGCCGCTACCCCGCCGGCAGTCCCAAGGATACCGATCCATTTCCCGGAGACTCTCCCTGCCGGAGCTGCTGGGCCCATCGCGTTGGACTGCGTGATGCTAGTGCTGCCGGTCATGCCCTGGTAGGTGGCATTGATGCGGATCTGACACTGGCCGACCACTTCGTTCGGCCGCAAGCCTTTGGCCGCCACACGGCCCTGCTGGTCCGTGATCGCAGTGGTCATGCGCGAGCCGTTGGGAAACACCCCGCTCGGTCCGCTCTCAGGGAGCAGAAAGACCACCACCGCACCCGCCACTGGCCGCTGGTTTTCATCCTCCACTTGAACGATAGGCTCAACCGCGGTGCGCCGGCGAATGTTGTTGATCGCGCCCTCGCCCTCGATAATCAGGATGTTCAGCCTGGACTTGGGCTGCTCCTGCGCTCCCGCCGGCGCGCCCATCGTCCTCAGCGCCAGCAGGCACGCCAGGACGACTGATATAACGCGTGTGGCTGACACCTTCCGCATCCTCTGCTCCAGCAGCCCGCTTCCCAATTATTCCACACAGCCGCAGTGAGCACGCAGCCGCAGCACAGGCATTCCTGCCTGTGTCTGGTGTACAATGCCGCGGACCAAGATGATCGATGCCGCACCGGACGCAGTTGTGATCGTTTCCTGCCGGTTCGAATGGCAGGCCACGCTAGCGCTGCCCCCGGTGGAAAGCGATAATGCCGCGGCCGGCAGCCAGGTCGTCCATCCACCAGGAGAGGCCGTGATGCCGGGTCCGTACCGCCTGCGCCTGCTGCTCGAACTTGGTCTGGTCACCAGCCACCTGGTACAACTCAGCCGTCAGCGCGTCCGCCTCGGGAGCGTAGATGCCGTCGAGGGCTTGAACCAGGCTGGGTTCCAGGCGCTCACCAAACAACCACCAGCGGAGCACGCGATTGAAACGCAAGGGATCGGTCTTGCGGACCTTGGGAGGGTCGCGCCGGTCGGACGGAGGCTGGAGAATCCACTGTCCCCAGCCGCCAATGGTCCGCACGCCGGGGAGAAGGGCGGCCAGCTCGGCGCACTCTTCACGGGCGGGCGCCCTCAACCGGAGAGCAAACGCCGGGCTGACGGCGCGCATGTTTGGCGGCCCATAAGCGAGCGTGGCCTGATAGTCTCCGGGCGCCAGGTCAGCCGGGAGGAATGCCGAGAGGTCGATCAGCATGCGCCGCGACTGGTTGGGGGGAAGAGAAAAGACGGCAATCCCAAGACTCCGATCTACCACCGGGCGGGGCTGGACCGAAACGACGGCCTGGCCCGAGCCGGCCCGGATGAGTGTCAGCCCGAAAGCACCGGCGCACTTGAAGAAGTCGGCGTAGGGCAGCAGCCGCAGGCTCGCGTCAGGCTGATCGGCGCGAATCGTGACCGCAACGTGAACCGGAAACCCGACCACGTATTCCGGCGCGGTTTCCACCTCGAGCGAGGCGAGGCTGGGCGAGGCAGGTTCTGCGGCAAGATCAGACATTGGACAAACCTCCAGCGTGGCGGCGAGGGCCAGAATCGAGCAGCGGCGCTTGAGTGCCGGAACTACCATCCCAACCCAAGATTATCCTCCAAATGAGTTCTTCGCAGCTCCTTGATATGCCTGCCGCAGAGCCGCTTGGAAACCTTCCCCGAACTGCCCGGCGCCAGATTGCCGGTTGCCGGATCCAGCATCCAGTTGGGGCCGTAGTTCATGCAGCAGGTATGCTCCCTCGGCGTCCGGTAGTCCCAGTATCCACACTTGTGCGGCATGCCGAACGCATGGGTGAGCTCGTGCGCGATGGTCTGGGCGATTTCGGTGTTGAACGATGGGACGGGCCCGTTGGTGATCGGGTCCTTGTAGGCACCGTGATGCGTGAAGATGATGGTCTGCCCAGCGAAGTAGTCTTTGCCGCCAACCGTACGTGTGGGGCTGATGCCGTCGGTGTAAAACGCACCTGGGGCGAAGACCTTGGCATGCACGCGGTTGGGCATTCCGTAACCGCCGGCGGTCCAGGGCCCTCCGTTGCGCCTGCCACGAGGATAGAAGTAGACCCTCTTGCTGTAGGCGTTGTCGATCGAGCCGTCTCCGGCCTTGAACTCGGACTGCATGTCGTGGGCATCAAGCCAGAGACGCGTCGACTTGAAGATTAAGCCGGATACGCGGGAGGTGGCGACGCTGAAGCCCACCGAACCGCCCGGCCAACTGAGCTCGATAAAGTCCGCATCGGGGTGATCTCCGTCAATGTCGATGAACTCCGCCTTCTGCGCGTTGACGGTGCCGTACGCCAGGTCTACATCCTTGTCTGCCAGGACCGCGCCAGGACCCCCGACAGGCAGCGGGTGAGGCTCCATGGCCGCTATCACGCAAAACCAGCCTTTATCCGCGCGGTGGGGGAAATTCGCGGTGACATACGCTTCGGAGGAAGCGCTGAGTTGCGGGTCGCTAGGCGCCATGAACTGCTTGTCCGCGACGGGGGGATCGGTCGTGAAATCGAGTTGAATGAAGCCCGGCTCGAGGCTCTCCGGGACATCGGCAACCGGCAGAGCGAACGCACTGTTCATGCGGATGTACTCGACGTCGATGCGATTCCACATACTCATGATGCCGGTCTCGGCGGCAAAAACCTCTTCAGGCCTGGCAGGCTCGAATTCGGCGCGCACGATGAGGTTGTCGCCGGCGAGGTTGGGGCAATGCAACTTCACCTTGCTGATCTGAGCTGCGACCTTGGTCGTGGCCTCCGTGGGCGAGATCACGGTGAGAGAATGCCCGGGCACCTCTTCCCATCTGGGATTGCGGTCGAGAGCGCCTTCATTGTCGTTCCCTTGTGCACCCAGTTGATCACCGGCGCCCGTGTAGTCGTTTGCATCGATGTAACGCGCCCACTGGCGGTGGACGTCCGTCTGGTCATCGAACGGGTCGTCCGGGTCAATGACCTTCCAGTGGATCTTGGAATTGGCGGGCAACTTCCCGACGCGAGCGGTGACGCGCGCGGTGATCTGGATGAGCTGTTTGTCGTGAGCCCAGTCGCCGTTCAGTTCGCGGTTGAGGTAGATGCGGCCCTTATCGTCGAGGCTGATGTAGCCCGCGTGATAGTTGGCGCGGTGAGGCCCGGCGAAGCCCGGGTCGTAGAGGCCCAGAATCTCGGTAATCTCGACGCAGTAAACCGGCGCGAGGCGTATGGCGGCCTTGGCGGGGGGTGCGGAGGAGCCGACGCGCGGCGCCGCCACGGGTGGCGGCGCGCCAGTGGGAACCCGGCGCCTGATCTTCACCTCATAGTCCAACGTGGGGCCCCCGCCGGCGGTGTAGTTCTTCACCTTCCAGGGTGGGGCGATGGTGGCCGTGATGTGGGCGAGCCGGTTGGGGGCGAGGTCCTCGCGGTCATCCCAGATGTCCACCTCCAGATCAATGTTCTGCCCTGCGGACACCGCCACTTCGAGTTCACGGTTCAGCGCAAAGGTGGGGTTGACCGCGGCGATCGCGGCGGTCCGGCCTAATGGGCGGGCGCCGATCTTGGTGGTGGCGTACACCCGTTTGGTTCCGGCCAGGAAGGCTCCTGTAATCCCCTGGAGACTGTTCAATCGAACTGTGACGAGGGCCGCGGGAATCGCCATCTACAGGTACCGCTTCAACTCGATGAACATGCCGGCGTGGTGGTGGATGTCCGGGTCGTTTCTAGTATACAATGAGTCAGAGAAAAGCAGGCACGGAAGGGGAAATGTTGTGCCGGTCCACAGGGTAAAGCAGGGCGAGTGCCTGAATACAATTGCGGACCAGTATGGATTCTTCTGGGAAACGTTGTGGAACCACGCGAAGAACGGGGATCTGAAGGCGCTGCGTAAAAACCCCGCCGTGCTTCATCCGGGCGATGAACTATTCATCCCCGAGCTGCGGCAAAAGGAGGAGGCCGCCGCGACCACGAAGGTCCACACATTTCGCCTAAAGGGTGTCCCGGTCAAGCTGAGGCTGCACCTCTTAGATAGCGAGGGAAAGGCGCGGGCGCAGGTGAAGTACACGCTGACCGTCGATGGTCAAGAGTTCACGGGAACGACCGCCGGTGACGGAGAGATCTGCCACCAGATCCCGCCACGCGCCAAGAGCGGGAGCCTGAAGCTGGAAACCGGTGAGCAGTACGCGCTGGATCTGGGCTACCTGGATCCGGTCGAATACACCAGCGGCGTGCAGGCGCGGCTAGGCAATTTGGCTTACTACTTCGGAGAAGTGACGGGATCGATGGACGACGAAACGAGCGACGCGATCTCGGACTTTCAGAGGGCCAAAGGCCTGCCCGAGACGGGCGAAGCCGATCAAGCGACCAAAGACGCGCTGGTTGCGGCTCATGGGAGCTAGCTCTGTTTCCGGGCGTCGAGCTCCAGTCGTCCCCATTTGGCGGCTGGTTCACTGCCGAGGGGGCCGTCTTTTTTCAGGGTGGGTGGGGCAAAATGTCGGCGGCCGCTTCGGCTCAATACGTCATCGACCGCTGGAGGCCCTCCTTGATCGTCAACCTGGGTACCTGCGGCGGTTTTCGCGGGGAGATCGAGCGCGGCGAGATCCTGCTGGTGGAACGCACCATTGTCTACGACATCGTCGAGCAGATGACGGATCCGGAGGCCGCCATCGCTCAATACACCACGGATCTGGACCTCTCCTGGCTGGGCGCTGAACTGCCCTAGAAGGTCCGCCGCAGCCTGATCGTATCCGCTGACCGCGATCTGATGGCTGACGACATTCCACAACTCAAAGCCAGGTTCGGGGCGGTGGCGGCGGATTGGGAGTCCGGCTCGATCGCCTGGGTGGCCGCGCGAAACCATGTTCGTTGTCTGATCCTGCGCGGGGTCAGCGATCTGGTGGGCGGCAGCGGAGGCGAGGCTTACGAAGGCAACCTGCATGTCTATGCGGACGGTGCGGCGGCCATCATGCAGAGCCTGATCGAGCGCCTGCCCGCTTGGATCAGTTAGGCGCGAATTGACGCTTGACGATCGTTGTGTCTGCGGCCAGCCCGCGAACATCCCGGCTCGGGCGCCGACCGTGGAGCAGGCCTCTGGCCGGCAACGCCGGCGTCCCTGCCGGCTGAAAGCCTGCGCCACGCCGGATGTTCAGGGCTTTTGCGGCTTGCCGCGTTGCGCCACTACTTCGTGACGCCCGCCAGATCCAGCACGAACGCGCTCTCGAAGGCGATCTGCTTGTAACGCTGGTCGCGCCCGGAGACGCCCCCGTGTCCGGCTTCCATCCTGGTTTTCAGCAGCAGCCGGTTGCGGTCGGTCTTGGTGGCGCGCAGCTTGGCGACCCACTTGGCCGGCTCCCAGTACTGCACCTGGGAATCGTGCAGCCCGGTGGTGACCAGCAGGTTGGGATAGTCCTGGGCCTTCACCTGATCGTAGGGCGAGTAGGACAGAATGTAGTCGTAGTACTTCTTCTCGTTGGGATTGCCCCACTCGTCGTATTCGTTGGTGGTCAGCGGAATGCTGTCGTCGAGCATGGTGGTGAGCGCGTCCACGAAAGGCACTGCCGCCACCACGCCCCGGAACAGGTCCGGGCGCATATTCACGACGGCCCCCATCAACAGGCCGCCCGCGCTGCCGCCTTCTGCAAACAGCCGGCGCGGGTCGGCGTATTTCTCCCGAACCAGGTATTCGGCGCAGGCGATGAAGTCAGTGAACGTGTTCTTCTTATTCAGCAGCTTGCCATCCTCGTACCAGCGGCGGCCCAGTTCCTCGCCTCCGCGGATGTGAGCCAACGCATACACGAAGCCCCGGTCCAGCAGGCTGATGTGGAACGGATCAAAAGTGGCGTCCATGCTGGCCCCATAGGAGCCGTAACCATAAAGTAACAGCGGGCTGGTTCCGTTCTTCCGGAAGCCCTTGCGGTAAACCAGCGAAATGGGCACCCGCACTCCGTCCTGCGCCGTGGCGAACAGCCGCTCCGCCTGATAATTGGCGGAATCGAAGCCTCCCAGGACCTCCTCTCGCTTCAAGAGCTTCTTCTCCCGCGTCACCATGTTGTAGTCGAAGACCGACATCGGGGTGGTCATCGAAGAGTAGACATATCGCAGCAGCGGCGTGTTGAAGTCCGGGTTCTGGCTGGGATAGGCCATGTAGGCGGGCTCGCCGAAGTCGATGTAATGCTCACCTTGTCCCGACCAGGGCATCACCCGCAAGCGCAGCAACCCGTCTTTGCGCTCCACCACCACCAGATGGTCCCGGAAAATCTCGGTTCCCTCCAGCAACACCTCATCCCGATGCGGGATGACCTCCTGCCAGTTCCCCACCGCCGTCCGGTCCACCGGGGTCTTCATCAAGCGGAAGTTCTTGGCCTTCAGGTTGGTCCGGATGTAGAAATAGTCCTGGAAGTGGTCCAGGCTGTATTCGTGGTCTCTCTGCCGCGGCAGGAACACCTTGAACGCGCCCGCGGGGCGCCCGGCTTCCAGATACCTGAACTCGCTGCTCAGAGTTTGCGTCGAGGCGATCATGAGGTACTTCTTGGATTTGGTCTTGAATACGAAGCACCGGAAGGTCTCGTCTTTCTCCTCGTAGACCAAATCATCTTTGGCCGGATTGGCGCCCAAGACGTGGCGGTAGATCCGGTGGGAGCGTAGCGTGGCGGGGTCCTGTTTCGAGTAAAACAGGGTTTTGTTGTCATTCGCCCAGGCCACGTTGCCGGTCACATCGGGCAGCGAGTCCCTAAGTGCCTGGCCGCTGTCGAGGTTCTTGAAGCGGATGGTGTAGAAGCGCCGGCCCACCGTGTCCACGGCATAGGCCATCAGGTTCTGGCCCGAGCTCACCTGGGGCGGCGGCACCGAACAGAACTTGTGCCCGGCGGCCACCTGGTTGACATCCACCATGATCTGCTCGGGCGCCTCCAGGGACCCCTTCTTGCGGCAGTAGATCGGATAGTCCTGCCCGGCTTCGACCCTCGAGTAGTAGAAGTAGTCGTCTTTCTTGTACGGCACCGAGATGTCGGTCTGCTTGATGCGCGTCTTGAACTCATCAAACAGCCTGGCTTCCAGGCCCGCGGTATGGGCCATCACCGCGTTGGTATAGTCGTTCTCCGCCTGGAGGTACTTGAGCACCTCGGGGTTATCGCGCTCCTTCAGCCAGTAATAGTTGTCGGTGCGGATGTGCCCGTGCTTCTCCAATTGCTTCGGAACCACCTTGGCCACGGGGGGCTTGATCTTCTCTTCCGTCTGGCAACCCGAACCAGCCAGCCACAGTGCGCTCACGAGGGCAAATATCAGGCAGCCAGTTCCTCTCATGTTGCGTTGTGCTCTGCTCATCACCAAACCAGTTCCTTAGCGTTCTTGACCTACTCCGCGTCCTTGGCGCACCGAAAGCCGGTATCGTCGCCATGGTAGCGGGCGGGCACGGCGGCCCAGTCATACATCAGGCTCCCCAGCGAAGGCTGGCGGAAGGAGCCGCCGCGAACCGTGTACCAGGGTTCGGTGGCGGTCGGCGGGGGCTGGAGCAGCTTGCTGAAAGCTCTGAGCGCGCCTTCGCTGGGGATCTGGACCTGGTCCACGAACTCCCGCGCGTTTCCCACCAGGTTGAGCACATGCCACGGACTCTCGCCTCCCTGGAAGGAATCGACCGGCATCAACCCGGACTTGTTGGCCACATTGGCACGCGCCGGGTCCGATTCATTTCCCCAGGGAAACAGGCGTCCATCCGTGCCCCGTGCGGCCTTCTCCCACTCCAACAGGGTGGGCAGGCGCTTGCCGGCCCACTGCGCGAACTCCTGGGCATCTCCAAATGTGACGTTGACGATGGGATAGTTCGGGCGGTCGGCTCGAAAGCCCTGCGGCAACGAGCGCTGTTTCTCGCGACAGAATCGGGCGTAGGCCTCGTTGGTGACCTCCGTCTGATCGATGTAGAGGTCCGGCAGGTTCACGCTGTGGCGGTCTTCGGCCGCCAGAAACGGTCCTCCCGGTACCAGCACCATCCGGCCGGTAGAGGTGTTGAGGACCGCCGCCAGTTCCGGCTTCTTCGGAGACTCCGGAAGAGGCGCCGGCTTGGGGCGAAACGCCAGGTACATCCCCAGAAAGGCCAGCAGGGCGGCCACCAAGGCCAGCCCCAGCGACACCAGCCAGGTCTTGCGGGTGAACAGGAACCCGCCCGGCTGGCCTGTCGGCAAGCCGGTCTGGGTAGTCGCCTCCTGGATCAGAATGCGCTCCAGCTCCTGGCGCACCGCCGTGCAGCTCGGCGGACGCTGGGCTGGATCCTTGGCCAGGCAGCGCGTCACCAGCTCGGTTAGGGGCTGAGGGACTCCCGCCTGCGCGAGGGGCTCCGGGTTCACGGGCACCCGCAAGATCTGATAGAAGATCTGCTCGATGGAATCGCCCCCCACCGGCCGGATGCCCGAGAGCAGTTCAAACAGCACTATGCCGAGCGAGTAGACGTCCACCAGGGGGGTGACCTTGCGTCCCAGTACTTGTTCGGGGGCCATGTAGTACGGCGTCCCCAGCGTCAGGCCCACCCCCGTCAAGGAAAGGTCCCGGGCTTTCGCGATCCCGAAATCCATCAGCTTGGCCTTGCCGTCCGGGTTAATGTGAACGTTCTCCGGCTTGATGTCCCGGTGAATGATGGGCGGGTTCTGGGAATGGATGTGCTCGATGGCCCGCGCAATCTGGATGCCGATGTTAAGTTTGCTTTCCAGGTCGCCGAGCTGCCCGCTCTTGATCAAAGACCGCAGGTCCTGCCCCTGGAGGTACTCCATGACCATGAAGGGGTGGCCCTGGGCGTCTTCACCGAAATCGTAGATCCGGATGATGTTGTCGTGCGAAACGCTGGCCACCATGCGCGCTTCCTCCAGAAACCGCGCTTTGGCGTTCGGATCCTTCGAGGCCGCTCCCCCCAGGATCTTCACCACCACCGTCTGGCCGATCAGCTTGTTGCGAGCGCGATAGACCTGGGACATACCGCCCCCCAGGAATTTCTCCAACTCATATTTGCCGAATTGTGCGGGCAGTTCCATGGGTCTAGTGAGGTTCCCCCTCGAGCCGAGGCCATGCTTCACCGCAGGACATTCCAAAAGGTTTTCTCTGCGTTTCCTCTGCGCTCTCTGCGCGCTGAATAAGAGCCCGGCTCATTTCGCTACGTCCACCACGCAGCTCCACCCCGAGAAGTATCCCTTCCGGAAGATGGGCGGCGCTCCCATCATGTCGAGGTCGAAGCGGACCGAGACCGGCTGGCCGGTGGCCGTGGTGACGGGGCGCTGGGCCTGGCCGGTGCGCAGGATCCACTCCAGGTTGTAGACCGAACCCGAGGGCCGGGCCCGTTCTTCGGAATCCGCAAAGAACTCGAAAGCTGCCCACAGGCCCTCGTAGCGGGGCCAGGTGAATCCTTCGTTGCCGAACTTGACCGTCATGGTGGCGCCCGGCGGGTTGCCTGGCCAGGCGAACTGCTTGGCCCCAGCCTGGCCCCCAGCAACATTGAACGTCTGGCCGTCCAGGGTCAGCGTGATGCTCTGATTGGTTCCCGCCAGATTGGTCTTTAAGGTGTAGTTCAACTTCGGCTGCTGCACGCCTCCCGGATACGCCGCCAGGGCAAAGGCCGCGGCCCGGTTGAAGAAGTTCAGGAAAGCCGGCGTAACCGTCATGGTACCGCCCGGCGCGGCCACGAACTGCGTGCCCTGCTGCTGCAACAGCTTTTGCAGACTCTGGGAGTGGAACTGCCAAAGCGCCCCGTCGCCCGGGCGGAAGAAGCGGTTGACGTCATCGATGCTGGCCTGCACGGTGCTCTTGGGGTTGAACGGGTACTTGGCCATCAGCTCCCGGAACTGGTTGCACATGCCCCCCGCGCGGTTCTTCAACTCCTGCGGGCCCATGCCGCGCAACAGCCGCGCGACCTGCGTGATGGGCTCCTCGATCAGGGTCCGCACGGTGGCCGGGAGATTGGCTTCCCGGTCGATCTGGAAGCTCTGGGCCATCTGCCCGGTGAGCAGCAGGGCTTCATTGGCCTTGCTGGCGGTCTGACCGGCGGCCGGATCGTTCAGCCCGGCCGGACTGGCGGCCACCTGCGCCACCAGGCTTTGCAGCCCCAGCAGGCTGCCCATGTAGTTCTGGTTGGCGGGCCCCACGTACTGGTTCTGGCAGGACGCCGGCACCACCCGCTGCGGGGCGTCGAAGGCGTTCTTGACTTCCGGCACGTCCACGCTGGTGTGCTGGGAAACCAGGCACAGCAAACCCAAAAGCGGCGACTGCCCGCCCGACAGAATCCCCAGCTTGCTGGCCGCGTCCTGCAAGTCGTTGTACTTCGACACGCTGGCCGCCTTGACGAAGTCGCGCCATTCTTTGATGAAATCCCGGTAGTAGAAGGCGCGCAGTTTCTGCTCGAGCTGCGCGGTGTCCAGGTTGGCGAACACCAGCGGCCCGAGCACCCATTCCTCGCCGCCGAAGTTCTGATCCGGCTTCTTGAAGGCGGCCTGCATGAAGGCCCAGCCGTCCTTGGTGAAGGCGCCCCGCACTTCCTTGGGGTCGAGTACAACCTCGTTGGGGAACATGCGGACCGGCTGAGATTTCTTGGAGGCTGCATCCACCATGGCCTGGTAGAGGCGTTCGTCGGCGTTGAAACTCTTCAGATAGCGGCGCGCGCGGTCCACCGCCAGACTGTCGTTCTCGGTCGAGAAGGGATTGGCCGTCTTCAGCTCCTCGCTGTAGAAGTCGAACTGATTGCGCGCCAGCCCCATCCGCTCCGCCTCCACATTGCGCCCTTCGGCCCAGCGGTTCAGAAGAACCGGCGAGAGAAAGGCGCGCGTGCTGCGCTTGTATTCCGAGGTGGTGATGAGGTAAGCCTTGAGGGCGTCGTAAACCGGCCGGTAGGGATCATTCGGGCCGGGGTTGCCGGGCAGCCGCCGCAGGGACTCCAGCAGAGCCGCCTGGGTCCAGCCGAACAGCAGCGGGTGAAAGGCGCGGTTGAAGTAGGTGCGGCGCACGTCCGGGTACAGATCGCTGCCTGTGTACAGCCCCCAGCGCAGGCGCCATGGCGGTCCTTCGCGCTCGTACTCGGTCAGGGTCACCAGCACTTGCCGCAGCGTATCCAGGCGCCGGAGCGATTCCAGGGTAGGCAGGCTTTGCCCGCCGGGCTCCACCGCGGCGATGCCCCGCGCGGCCTCCAGCACCCGGGATTCCAGGCTGCGGTTTCCGGCGTAGGAAACCAGGAAGCCGATCGACAAGATCAGGCCCAGGGCGGCCGCCGAGGCCAGCAGCACCCGCCGCAGGAGATTGGCCTTCACGCTGGAACTGCTGGCCCCCAGCGCGCTGCGGTCCTCCAGCAGAATGTCGTGGAAGAAATGGCTCAGGAACAGCCATTGCGGTACCCGCCGCGTTCCACGCACCTGGGGCGCGGAGGGCCCCGGCTGTGCCGAACGCGCCTCCCCGGTCCTGAAGATTCCGGTGGCCGTGCTGGGACCCTGGCTGGGTGCTTGCGGCGCGCGAGCCGCCGCCATGGGCGCCACTTCGTCTACCACCACCGGCCGGACGCCGGAGAAATAGAACCCGCGTAGGAACGGCGCCGCGCGCAACTGGCTGGGCTTGGACAGATCCACCAAAAACTGCACCAGCGAGCTGCGCAGCTTGCGGAATTCGCGCGGGAATTCGTAAGCTCCCGGAAGCTTGTCGGCGGCGTGTTCGCGCGCCAGAAAGTCCGTGCGCCGGTCGCACAGCGAGTAGTACAGCGTGTTGAAGGCGGCCGCCAACTGCTGGGTGGCCCGCTCCGCGTACACCCCTTCGCTCTGCCCGGTTTGAATCGGCAGCGTGACCCCCAGCACCTGCGCGGCTTCCTCACGGCTCAGGTTGCGCACGTAATCCAAAAAGAACGGCAGCCGGTCCAGCTTGGTGAACAGCACATAGACCGGGAAGCTGATGCCCAGCAGTTGCGAGATCTCCCCCAGCCGCTCGTGCAGGGTGCGAACCGACACCGCCAAACTGTCCGCGGCGCCGGGCTTGAGGAACTCTTCGCAATCGAAGCACAACACTGCTGCGCGGGGCGCCTGCTGGCGCTGTCCCACTGCCTGAAGCCTGCCGGGCGCCAGCCGCCGCACCAGACGGGCCCACTGGCCGGCATCTGCCAGCAGCTTGCCGGCCGCCTCCACAAAGATGGTCTGGCGCGCGAACCACAGGTTGACGGAAGGCGTGGGGACGATGGAATTGTCCTGGTAGATCTGCCCGGCCAGCAGTTCCGCTTCCAGTCCGGAGTTGACCATGATGGTGGTCTTGCTGGAGCCCGGTGGTCCAACCAGAAAGATGGCCGGCAGTTGACCCAGCCGGGCGCCGCGACCCAGCTTGGAGGCCGCCAGCCGCGCCTCGGCGTCACGTGCCAGCACGTCAATCTCGTCGCTGCCGCCGCCGGAGGGATCTTGCGGTGCGGACTTGTGAGGAATCAGGCTCCCGCCTTCACTCTTCAGGCGGTACCACAAATACAGACCCGCAACCAGGACGCCGACCACCGCCATCCCAGCGCGAAACACCCACAGGTCCGAGCCGTGCAGGCCCAGCACCGAACCCAGTAGCCACTCCAAGAGCAAGTACGCCACCAGGGCCGAACCAGTCAATAAGTAGGTTGGACTCATATCGGCTCCCTATCCTCGTCCTTGAACCGCTACGGCGCTGACATCCGATGCGCCGGAGGCCAGGGAAATCTTGAAGCCCACGAACAGCGCCAGGGCCAGAACGCAACAACCCACCGCGGTCCACAGCAGTCTGCGGATCCAGGGGTCTGACTGCACCAGACGCACCTGCCCGGCAGGAATGGCCCAGTTCGGGGACAGGTCCTTCGCCGCCCCGCGAGTCCGCCGGATCTTCTCGGCCACCGACTCGATGACCGAGCGCAGCTCGCCCTGTCCTCCCGCCCCATAGCGCCCGCGAAAACCCAGCAACAGGCAAAGCTGGTAGACCTCGAGTACATCGGCAAGGCCGTGGGAATCCCGCCCGCCCAGCAACCGCTGGATGTTCTGGAAGAAAATCTCTCCGGCGATGTGCACCCCAAAGAGTTCTTCCTGCAAAGGCTTGCGCGGCCAGTGGGCGAATACCGGAAGCTGCAAATTCAGGATGGACTCGTCCAGAAAACCGACCAGCGCGAAGACCCCCAGGCGGGTCTCCTCCTGGGAATAGCCCTGCCGGCGGGCTTCCTCCTCGGCGCGCTTGAAGGCCTCGCGCATCTGGGCCCGGAAGGTCTCGGCGTCCGAGACCGCCTGGCGATTGGACCGCAGGCGCACGATGGCCGTGTAGACTTCCTGAAAGGCCAGCGCCAGGTTGTCCTGGCGGCGCTCGAAAGAAACAGCCGGCTGCGACTCTGGGTAGCCGGAAGTGGGTGTTCCCATAAACGCTCCCTTACGATTCCAATACTACTAACAGCTCGATTTCCGGGTCGGGAATGTCCCCAGGCACGTAGATCCCAACCTCGCGCGTCTTCACGATGTGGTCCCAGCAGGGGCCCGCCCGGCTGATGCCGAAATACTGGGTCTCCAGCTTCGGCGAGACTGCCGCAGGAGGCATCTGGAGATGGGTGAGCGTCAGACCCGGAAGCGCCCGGGCCACCAGTCTGGAGACCCATTCGTTGGAACAGACCTTCACCAGTTGCGGCGTTTTGGAAATCAAGGCCGCCTCTCCGATCCCCGACTGAATGGCGAAAATCCAGCGGGCCCGCCCCAGGCACCGCTGGTCCGCCAGCGTGCCCGCCCAAAGATAATTCGCCACCGCCGCCAGCGGCACCGAGATGCAGTTGGTCGGGATGATGGTCTCCAGATGCAAGCGGATGTGCTGCTCCAAGGCGTCGAAGCACTCCTGGAGATGGGCGTGATCGTACAGTGGCAGCGTGCGCGGATGAGATTCCAGCCCGAAGGTGCACAGCGCCCCGGCCAGCCTGGACAGCTCCAGGAAGAGCTGCTCCGGGTGGCCCCGCCTGGCGAAACACGCATGCCGCAGCGGCGCCAAACTGCAATTCACCGCGTGCAGGAACCAGAAGTTGGCCACCTCCTGGGCCGACCAGCCCGAGGGGGTCTTTCCGCCCCCTGCTTTCCCTTGCGACAGGATGCTGCTCTTCTCCTCCAGGACCTCGATCAACTGCCGCAGCAGCGTCATCAGGCGTTCGCTGGCGCTGATCTCCAGGCAGGGCGGGATGAAGTTGGCGTCAAAGATGAAGTGGCCCGAGGCGTCCCGCTTGACCCGCGCGATGGGCAGACTCATCAGCTCTTCGGTGATCTCTGAGTCCACCAGCAGGCGGATGTTCTTGCGTCCCACCTGAACCGGCTTGTCATCCCGCCCGGTATTCTCGTCCGCCACTACCAGGTTCTCAGCCCGATAGCGGGTGTCGGGCGATTCACCGTCGCCCGCCATGGCGCAGTTGACGCCCTCCGCCCGGCGCGGCGCAATGGCCAGAAACACCGTCAGGCTCTCGCGGATGGGCGAAAACAGCTCGCTGATATTGCGCGCCTCGGGCAGCGGGTCGCAATCCGGCATCTGGAATGCCAGCCCGTCCGGAAAGATGCCCCGCGCGTGGATCACCGAAAGGGTCCCATTATGCAGCGCTTCCCGGTCCAGCTCGCAGCCCAGCAGCCCGTAAGGCGCGAAACACAGGCCCGAGATGGCAAAATGCACCGAGTCTTCGAAATACCGGCTCTGCGCCTGGAAATGATGCGGTCCCAGGTACATGCCCTCGGACCAGACCAGCCTGGAAAGGTGTTTCATACCGTCATGTGAGTGCGTCTGTCGTAATTATATGCGCCTCTCCATTTGCGCGCTAGTGCCTGCAATTTTTCCCGCAATGCCTCAGACACTGTGAATGCCCCGGCGCCACACCCCGAAAGGCAGGCATCACTGCCCAATGCCGCCTGGTTTTCGTCTCGGCCACCCGCGGGGCAGGCCGTTTCGCCTGCCGGCCGATTCTATCATACGTTCCCAGGGAGCCGAACCGGTACCACCTTGAACCGTGCGCCATTGAGTGCCATCATGGAGACAGGGCTGGCTGAAATGGATCTGGACAACAAGTACGAACTCTTCGAGGTTCTGGCCAACGACAGTGAATCCAAAACCTTCAACGCCCGCGTGGTGGCCAGCGGGCGAACCGTTCTGGTTCATGTGTTGTTCGGGGGGAAGGCTGCCCCGGGCAAGCAGAAACTACTGGACTTGGTTCTGCAACGGTTGGTGGACGCCTCCCCGGAGAGACGCGGTCAGATTCTGGAGATCAGCGATTACAAGGGGATGCCCTACGCGGTGACCGAGGTTGTGCCGGACTTCCGCAACTTGCGCGACTGGCTGGAGGCCGAACGCCAGCCCGAGCCGCCCCCGCTCGGCACTCTCCCTCCGGGGAGCGCTGCTGTGACCGGCGAGCGCTTCGCAAAAAGCGGGAAATGGGTAGTCCCGCCCCTGGAGCCGAAACCGGCCCTCCGGGAGACGCCCCCTCTGCCGGCGCCCGGTGCGCCGCCCGGGCCCCCGGAGAAACAGCCCGGCGAATTCACGATGTTGTTCCGGGCGGCTGTCCCTCCGCCGGAGCCGGCGCCCGGGCCGGTGAAGGAAGCGGTTCCGCAGCCGCCCAAACCAGCCGCACAGCCCGAACTCGACGAGTTCGATCGTCTGTTCCAGACGCCTGCCCAGCCCACTGATGTTCTCACCAGCCCGCCGGAAATCCCGGCTGGCGGCCCACCTCCTGTTCGCCCGCAGGAGCCAGACGAATTCACGCGGCTCTTCCATGCGGCTGGGCCGGGTTCTCTGCCCGCCGAGCCGCTGCATGAGCAGCCGCTACAGCCCCCGCTACCACGCCCTCAACCGGGTGAGTTCACCAGCCTGTTCCAGGCGGCCGGGCCAGCTCCCTCGCCAGCCGGACCCCAGCTTCCCCAGCCCCCGGGCGCCGCAGGTGAGCCGGGCACTTTCACCCGGATGTTCCAGAGCCCGGCTCCGGTACAGCCTCCCTCTGAGCGCCTGGGCGCCGCGCCCTCATCCGGTCAGGCGCCCGGCGAGTTTACCGAGCTGCTCAAGGCCGCTGCGCAGTCCGCCACGCCCTTTGTGGGGCCTCCGGCTGGGGGCCCGCCGCAGGGTCCCCAGGCCCCTTCCGGAAGCCGGGGAGAGTTCACGCAGATGTTCGGACCGGGCGCAGGGCTGGGTGGGAGGGTTCAACCTCCCGGCGCCCCAGCCGGGCCCGCGCGGCCCGCCCACGGTGGCGCCACCGGCCTGTTCAGCACCCCGCAGTCCGGCGCATCTCCGGCCGCGCCAGCCGCGTCTGGACCGGGTGAGTACACGCGAATGTTTGGCACGCCCCCGGCAGGGCCCTCCTACGGCCAGCCGCCGCCCCAAACGCCGGCCGCACCTGCTGCGGCGCCGCAGCCCCGGCAGGCCCAGCGGCCGGCGCCGTCACCCGGCTCTTCCAAACTGCCCCTCATCATTCTCGGGGTCGCACTCCTGGTGGTCGTAGTGGCCTTGGTGGTTTACTTCCTGGTGAGCCGCTGACGCGGCCTGCAAAGAAATGGGGCTTCAGCAGTTCAGCTTCTCACTCCTAGCGAGGTTCCACCTTAGACCGGCCAGAGTATTCACCGCGGAGACGCGGAGGCGCAGAGAAGAATCCGTTGAGTGTTCTCTGCGCCT
>Ga0315282_10008281_pt1 | contig 16859 bp, 12 predicted proteins | sample YL17G07_20_MG_FD_203693 | JGI IMG/M metagenome (GOLD analysis project Ga0315282, IMG submission 203693) | Sediment microbial communities from Yellowstone Lake, YNP, Wyoming, USA - YL17G07_20 | ecosystem: Environmental > Aquatic > Freshwater > Lake > Sediment | place: USA: Wyoming | collected...
TGAGGAGGGTGTCGTTAAGAATACTGGAGGAAACGACCACGGGCGTTCCGCCCCGTGGAAACATGCGGGGTAAAGACGCGCAAGCCCTTGAATCTCAGAGATACAGGGCTTAAGTTAGTGCCATTCGGGACACCATACTTATATCCTCACGCAATCGGCGTAACACCTTACCCCTTCCTCGAATAGGAACGGGTTGACAAGCCGCAATACCTGGGGTATGTTCATGGCGCTGTTGCGTGTCCTTACCGGACGCGCCCCACTCTGGACGGCTCAGACGCCCCCATACGGGAGAGAAATGTCCCCCTCGTCTTCCCTTCAGCCCGCCCTCTCCGCTCCTCGCTTCTGGCTCACTCTCTTTCTGGGTTGGCTGGTTCCGGGCGGCGCGTATTTCCTCCTGGAACGCCGCCATTGGCGCAGGGGCGTGATCTTTCTCGTGGCCCTTCACCTCACGTTCTTCATCGGGGTCTGCCTGCATGGCGGGGTGGTGTGGCCGCTGTGGAACCCCCGCGATGTCGCCTTCAGTTTCGTCAACAACCTCAGCTTCCTGGCGCAGTTGGGGGCGGGCTGGCCGGCGCTGCTTTTCCTGCTGGCGCACGCCGAGGGATGGCGCTTCGCGGCGGCGGAGCCGCACGCGCTGTATGAGCTGGGCAGCTTCTATTGCATGGTGGCCGGGGCGCTCAACCTCCTGATCATCTCGCAGAGTTTGGATCTTGGGCGCAAGAAGCCCTTTGAGATCCTGGCGAAGGAGTGACGTGAGCCAGAACCTCTTCGGATTCCTCAATGTTCTTTCCCTCATCTACCTGACCGGGGTGGTGGCGCTGGTCATCGGCCTTCAGGAGACGGAGCCGGGCAAGCCTCCCGCGCGCAACGTGATGGGGTGCTGGGCCAAGCTCCTGGGTGCGCTGATCGGCGTGGGGGTCGCGGTCTTTGTCCTGAGCCTTTTCGCGGGCTGAATAAGAGAAGTCAGGGATAAAGGAAAGGGACGGATAAGAAGCATGGCAAAAGCAAGCGTGGTTGTTTTGGCCGCCGGCATCGGCAGCCGCTATGGCGGGCTCAAACAGATTGAGCCGGTCGGACCCGGCGGGGAAACGATCATTGACTATTCCATTTACGATGCGATCCGGTTCGGGTTTGGCAAGGTCGTCTTTGTCATCCGGCGGGACATCGAAGAGGCGTTCCGCGAAGCTATCGGCCGCCGCTTTGAGGACAAGGTGGAGGTCCGCTACGCCTTTCAGGAACTGGCTATGGTCCCCGCCGGTTTCACCGTCCCGGCGGACCGGAAGAAACCCTGGGGTACCGGGCATGCCGTCCTGTGTGCCCTGGAAGAGGTCAACGAGCCGTTCGCCGTCATCAACGGGGACGATTACTACGGGCACCGCTCGTTCCAAACCCTTGGCGAGTACCTTCTTTCGCGCGATTTTCCGGAACAAGGCACGGAGGAGTACGTCATGGTCGGCTTTGTTCTGCGCCAGACCCTGTCGGAATTCGGGCACGTCGCGCGGGGCGTGTGCTTGATCGGGGCCGGCGGCTTCCTGGAGCGCGTAGTCGAAAGAACCCATATCGAGCAAGAGGGCAAAGCCGCGAAGTTCGTTGACGAAGCCGGCAAGCAACACCCCCTCACCGGGGACGAGATCGTCTCGATGAACCTGTGGGGTTTCACGCCTACGCTGTTCGATCACCTGCGCGCGGGCTTTGAGCAGTTTCTGAAAACGAAGGGAGGAAACACGAAAGCCGAGTTCTTCCTGCCTTTCCTGGTCAATGAACTCATCGCCAGGGGAGAGGTCCGCGTGAGAGTTCTGCCGACGCCCGACTCATGGTTCGGGGTCACATACCGGGAGGACAAAGCCCAGGTGGACAAGAGCGTTCGCGAGTTGATCGCCAAGGGCGTATACCCAGGGAAACTCTGGAAATAGCGATCCCGCACGATGGATGGCGGGTCCGCATTCCGCTTGCGGCCTTGACATGATGGGATTTCGAGGCGTATTCTGTGTGCACCGCCTGGACGAGCGGGCGGGTGTCTTCTATTCGGACTTTCTCACCATGTCCAAGGCACGGCATTCCAATCCCATGGCACCCCTGACCAGAACACTCCTCCTGCTTCTTGCCATCGCCTTTTCTCTTTCCAGCCCGGGATACGCCCAGGCGGGTTTTCTCACGGGCTCCGGCAAGCCGGCCGAAAAGCCCGGATCGCAAGTCGAGCGGAGCGCGCAGGGCCCCGCCAACAAAGCCGGAAAACCTTCTCTTGCGGGGCGCGCAGATGGCGGCGATCAGGCGTCAACAGGAACCCTGAAGGCGGATGACAGCGCCACCACCGGCACCGTGATTGGGAAAGCCGCGGCTTACCTGGGGAAGGGCTGGCGGGACTCTCTGGCCGTTTTTCTTGCCTTCGTGCTGATCGCTATTCTGCTTCAGCGCGTTTTCAACCGCATCGTTCATAGACAACCCGCAGGGTCAGCCTTGAAGAAGGTTTTTGTGAGGATCGGGCGGATCTGGCCGGCGCTTCTGTTGTGCACGGGCTTGAATGCCGTCCTTCACATGCTGTGGGATGGGATGCCCGGCGCCGTTAGCGGTACGATTGCCTTCATCAACTATTTCCTGCTGTTTTTTGCGTTTCTCTGGCCTCTCGACACATTCGTCTTCGATTACTACTGCACCGAGAAACGGCAGATCCGGATTCCGCGTCTTCTGCGCGACGTGATCCGTTGGCCGATCTATCTCCTGGCGCTCGGCTACGCCTACCATGTCGTCTTCAAGGGCTCTGTTGCGGCTTTGTTCGCGACCTCCGCAGTTCTATCCTTCATACTCGGTTTGGCCCTCCAGGACACCCTTTCCAATCTTTTTGCGGGCTTGGCCATCCATTTTGAGGGTTCGTTTGCCTTGGGGGACTGGGTTCGCGTGGGCAACCAGGAGGGCGAAGTGTCGGCCATCACGTGGCGCGCTATCAAGATTCGCACCCGGGAAGACAATTACATGATCATCCCCAACACCAGCATTGCGAAAGGGGAGATCATCAACTACTCGCAACCGACGCCGGTGACGGGTCTCGCGCTCGAGATCGGCGTGAGCTATGAGGTTCCGCCCGGCAAGGTGGAGCGGGTGATCCTGGAGGTCGTCTCGGAGATCAATGAAGCGCTGAAACACCCCGAACCCGTCGTCCAGCTAAAGCAGTACGGCGATTCCGCCATCGTCTACAGGATTCGTTTCTGGATGCGGGATTTCGCGCACTCCGGGTTGATAGCCCACAAGGTCTATTCCGGCATCTGGTACCATTTCAAGCGCGAGGGCATCGAGATCCCCTTTCCGATCCGGACGGTTTATATGCGCGAAGCCCTTCGTTCGGATTCGGCGGAAATCACGCGGCGAAAAGCCGACAAACTGGACTCTGTGGACTTCCTTCAGCCCTTGTCCCGCGCGGAACGCGAGGACCTCGCCCGCGACATGCATGAGGTCATGTATGCCCGCAATGAGGTCATACTCCAGGGGGACGTGGTTAATGACCGATTCTATCTTCTCGAATCCGGAAAGGCGTCCGTCGAGCGGTCTTTGGCGGGCCGCATGACCACTAAGCTCGCGGAGCTGCATCCCGGCGAGTTTTTTGGAGAGTACTCGTTGCTTACCGGCGACAAGACTTCCGCCACGGTCCGGGCCATGGAAGACGTGTTGGTTTCCGTCCTCAAGAAGGAGAGTTTCGAACGGCTTCTGAAGAGTCATCCAACGGTGGCGGAGAGGATCAGCAACGTTCTGGCCGAGCGCACGGAGCAGCGGCACAAAGCGCTCGACACCATCCCCACGGATAGCACGGCGCCTTTGCCTCCGGTTTCAGGACAGGCCGCCGAACACACCGCGCGCAGGATCCGCGACCGCATCCGGCGGTTCTTCGGGCTTGCGTAGTTCCTTCCTCCGCGCGGGCCCGCGCGGGCGGCCTCCCTCCATCTTCACCGCAGCCGGCATAGAAGGACCTCTGAAACGTAGAGGTTCCGGTCGCCCTTTACATCCGCGTCGGTGTATCCAGGAACGTAATCGTGATCCAACCGGATGCGCAGCCTCATCTCACCCGGCAGGAAGCGGGGAGCGGAGATGGCGTACCACTGATCGGCCGGATCGGGGGAAATCCAGTGGGAATCCTGGCCAAGCTGGACCGCGCAGCCGCCTCCGACTCCCTGGCGGAGGGTCGTCCGGACGCGGAACAGAACGATCGAGTCCGCCTGGTTTTCCGGGGGGCACACGAGGGTGAAATCAGCCGGTGTGGAGTCGTTGAACACTTGCGTTTCGTTCAGCGAGATTGGCGTAACGGACAGAACGGACAGATCCAGGAGAGCGGTGGCGGAGGAATCCCGATCGGCCAGAGGAAACTGAGCCTCTTTCCTGGGCGGGGTGGCCGTCACCTTCTCCAGAAGGTTCAGAATGCGGCGCTCCAAGGGGTTTGCGTGGCTATCCGCGTATCTTTCCCAGTCGGAGCCGCGGTACTGCTTGAAGAGGCGGCTCCATTCCCAGAGCTCGGCCAGGGATCGCTTGTGGAGATTGACCTGGAGCCGAGGCCCTACCAGAGTGTCGGGCAGGACCTTCCGGATTCCTCTGAGCAGGCGCCAGAAGTCCGCGGGCTCGCGGGTCTGACTCCGCTGCAGCACGTCTTCGAGAACGATCTTCTGGAGCGCAGCCAGATCCTCTTGTGCGAAGGCATGGAGGCGCCTGTCCTGCAACTGCAGGGAGGCAATGACAAAATGCAGCGTGGCCCTGTCGTAGCGGCCCTGTGCCAGGTAAGCTCTCCCCAGCTCCATTTGAAAGCGCAGGAAGTAGGGGTAGCGGGAGCAGGCGTCCTCAAGCAGCTCGATGGACCGCGCCTGCTCCCGGGAGTCGGGGTTCCGGGCCGGCAGGCATTGGACAACGAGCGTATAGAGAGTGGGAAAACTCATCCTTTGTCCGATCAATGCCGGAATGGAGTCCGCGTCGGCGGACAGCCCCGTTTCCCGCGCGGCGGCGCCTTCCAGGAGCGCCAATAGACGTGTGCTCAGCGCGTCGCCGCGGTGTTGGCGCAGTATCGCCGCCGCCTTGGAGTCCTTTGCATCCAGCAGGAAGGCAAAAGCGGTAATCTGCTCGAAAGCAATCCTGCCCGGATGTGTGGGAGGAAGATGCCCCAAAGGCTTGGACTGGGCATATTCCAGTGCCCGCCCCGTCTGCGAAAGGCGCAGGAGGATGTCCATCTTCACGCAGGCGTAGCGCGACGATTTGCGGGAAGAAAGGGGCACGCTCTCCAGGTACTCCGCGGCCTTGCTCCACTGTTTCTGGTGGCCCAGGTGATAGAGGTAGTTGGTCCTCGCGAGTCCGATCAGATCTTCGTGCCATATCCCGAGCCCTACCGTTGTTATCAGCAGCAAGGCAAGCGCCACGAGGATCGTGAGCAAGCCAAGTTTTTTCCTGGGCTCACCGTCCGTATTCTCCTGGTGGATGCTGTCCTCTGCCCGCATGGCACGCCTTCCTTGTCCCGGTCTTCTTCCGCTCCCCTATTCTCCCTTCTGGTCACTTGTGTGTTTGATGTATCCTAGGCCATCCAACCGTCTCTGAACCTCTGAGTCAATCATGATCTCGCCTTCCTTGCCGCGGGTTAAGCTCCTCCACAGGATCAGGTTGCAGTCCTGCATGCGGGCGAGGATGGATTTTACCCGCCCCTTGTAGGCGGCGCGGAGAAGCATGTTGCGGGTCCCTGCCGTTTGCTCCTCGGGGTCTTTTGTTCGGTCAAAGGCCTTAAGAAACGTTCCTCTGGGCAGATGATTCGGGTCGTCCGTGGAGACCCCGGCAAACTTGGCGGAGTTGTCCAGGTGCCAGTTCTGGTGGAGCACGCTTCCCCATGCGCCGGTCATGGTCTTGTTCTTGGCCAGGTAGAGCACTTCCTCGGACAGCGCCGGACGGTCCTTCCAGTCATCGAGGTTCTCGCCGCGGATCAGGGAAAGCAAGGAGTGCCCGTGGAGCAAGAGGGGCTCCCGCGGAACACCCGCCAGGTCGAGGATGGTCGGCATCAAGTCCAGTAACTGCACGTTCTGCCCAAGCTGCTTTCCGGCGGGCAAATGCCCGGGATAGACCATGATAAGCGGGACGTGCAGCACTTGGACGAAGCCGGGTGGTTCGTGGCTCCAGAGATCATGCTCGCCCAGGAACTCACCGTGGTCGGCTATCAGGACGACGAGGGTGTCCTTGTCAACACCCGCCTGCCGGAGCATTTCGAGGAAGGTGGCAAAACAGTAGTCGTTGTGGCGCACCTGTCCCTCATAGAGCAGGCGCCGGCCTTCAGCCGTCGGCTTTTGCACCCAGTCAGGATCCAACGACCGATTCCTCTTCACCTCGGTCTGGCCAGGCGCGGCTTTCCGGTATTCCGCGTCGAACGGCGCCGGGGGGTCATAGGGAGAATGGGGTTCCAGGAGATGCAAATACAGGAAGAGATTGCGGTCCTTGTTGGCGGCGATCCATTTGGCGAGGGGCTCCGCGTACATACCTTGGGTCCGGCTGGTCAGGGTGCTATCGTCAAACAGGTTGCAGAACCCTTGGTGAATTCCGCATGCCGGGCCGGCGTTGTCATTTTGAATGAAGGATGCCGTCGCGAACCCCTGGCTCCTGAGGACCTCCGCAAGGGTGAGATAGGCTTCGCTGAGCATGTCGGTGTGGTTCCAAACGCCGGTGGCGGTGGGATAGAGCGATGTCATGAAGCTGGCGCAGGACGTGCGCGTGACGGTTTCCTGCGAAAACGCGTTGAGGAAGACAACGCCTTGTTTTGCGAACTGGTCCTTTACGGGCGTGGTGTTCTTGGGGTAGCCGTAGCACGACATGAAGTCGGCGCGCATCGCGTCTTCGAGCACGATGATGACGTTGAACCGCTCGCGCGGGGGAGTGCAGAGGACGGGATTGCTCCAAAAGGCCACGTTGGGCGCGCCGGGCGCGCTTCCGCCCCCCGAGCCGCGGGCCTCGAACCGAAAAGTGACCGTCTGATCCGCCCATTGCGAACAGTCGAACTGTCCCTCCTCCCACGCGCGGTTATCCTCCAGATTCCGGTTGATGATCTCCTTTTCCTCCGCTCCGGCGCGGGCCGTGATACGGAACGTGACCGGCGCCTTCTCGAGAAGGATTCCCATACCCGTCCTGAGAACGGACTGTCCCTTGGGCACAGGCACTTCGTACTCAAGGGCAAACGGCGTGTTCATGTACATGCCGCACCGCATCTCTCGGTTGATGGTTTCGTACATTTGGCCACACGGCTTCTCTGCGTAGCGATGTGATTTGGAATGGAAGCGCACATAGTCTATCTGGACGGGGTCGCCCGCCACGTCGGAGGGGCGCAGGAAGACGCGCCGGATGATGTCTCCAGAGCCTCTTTCCTGCTTCAGAGCGTTGCGCAGGTCTATCCTGTAGGTGTGAAAGAGATTGTCCGGAACGGTGTGGACAGTGAGGACCCCGCGCCCGCCCTGGTCCACGCGCGCTTTGTCCACGTCGGCGCCCCAGCAAATGCCAATGGTCCGGCCCTTCTCCTGCTTCATGCGGATCTCAACCTCGCCGATCTCGCCGCGGTTCATTGCGAGCTTGCCCACGCTTTGCAGGTGCATGTTTCCGCCGGGCCAGCGCATCGCCAGGATTCCGTTGCGGATTTCGAACTCGCCCTCTTCCGCCGAAATCCCGATGGCGTCCTTGCCGTCAAACTCAAAACCCAGAAGGCACGGGGACGCCGTCTGCATGGTTTCGGACGCCGTCCGCATGGTTTCGGACGCTGTCCGCATGGTTTCGGACGCTGTCCGCACGGTTTCGGACGCCGTCTGCATGGTTTCGGACGTCGAGCCCGCGGGCCGTTTGGCGCGGTTCAGGTTGTTGTCGAAGCGGTAGCAGAACCCGTTCAGCCGGCTTTCACCGAGTTGTTCAAGGGCATCTTCCTGGGTGAAGGCCTCGGCTTTCCGCGTGGCGTTCTGAACCGCGGCCAGATGCCGTGCCATTCCCCGGGACAAGGAAGCGACGTCTATGCCCGTTTTGCGGAAGGCGTTCCACTGGAGGGACATGGGGATTCCACCCCCAAAGGCCGCCGCGATAAGTCCGACGAGGAATATCCACCGAAGCACCCTCTTTGTCATGATGGATTCCTTTTAGGGAGATTGCTTCGCCTTCCGGGGACACCTCGCCTTCGGGGGACACCTGCGCGGCCTGGCCGCAGGTGCGCGAATCCTCCCCTTCGGCGGCGATCCTCAGGGCCACTAGATTGCACATCCCCCCCTGTTGCGCAAGGGGGATTTTCCGTTGAAAGGCACGGTTCGCACTGGTAGTCTGACGCGGATGGAGGCTGTAGGCTTTAGACTGTAGGCTTTAGGCTGTAGGGTGTAGGCTTTAGGCTTTAGGCTGTAGGCTGTAGGCTTTAGACTGGCGGCTGGAGACTAAAGATCGGAGACCGGAGGAAAAATGAAAAAGAGAGATTCCTCAAGTCTTAGGCCCACAGCCTACAGCCTACAGCCTACAGCCTACAGCCTAAAGCCTAAAGCCTAAAGCCTAAAGCCTAAAGCCTAAAGGAGTAGAGCGATGCGTCGGGAACACTTCCTGGTAACGGGCGCCAAGGGCATGCTGGGCATGGCGGTGGTTGACTATCTGCGGCAGCGCGGCGAGGCGGTGACGGGCACCGACCTTCCTGAGAGCGATCTGACGGATCCGCGCGCCGCGCGCGAGCTCGTCCGGCGCTTGCGTCCCACGCGGGTGATCCATTGCGCGGCCTACACACAGGTGGATCAGGCCGAGTCGGACATCGAGGTCTGCCGGCGGGTGAACGCGCTCATGCCCCGCCACGTGGGAGCCGCTTGTGCCGAAGCCGGCGCTTCGATGCTCTTGGTGAGTACGGATTTCGTGTTTGACGGATGCGCCCGCGAACCCTACCCCGTGGACGCCCTCCCCGCCCCAGCCGGCGCCTACGCCCAGACCAAGTACGAGGGGGAACAGGCTCTGGCTGAGGTGTTGCCGCGCCACCAGATCGCGCGAACCGCCTGGCTGTTTGGTCCGGGAAAGCGCAATTTCGTCTCGGCGATGTACGAGCGCCTGCGTCAAGGCATACGCCTGCGCGTTGTCGCTGACCAAACGGGTTGCCCCACCTACACGCTCGACCTTGCCAAGCGCCTGGTTGCCCTGTCCACCAAAGAGGAGTACGGCGTCTTTCACACCGTGAACGCGGGGCAGACGACGTGGTGCGGTCTGACGCGGAAGATCGCGGAGTTCGCCGGCTTGGACCCCAACACGGTGGAAGCCATTCGCACGGAGGACTACCCCGCGCCGGCCCGCCGCCCCGCCTACTCGGTCCTGGACTGCTCGCGGACCTGGGCGCTGGGCATCGAGCCCATGCGCGCTTGGGAGGAAGCGCTGAAGGAATACGTTCAGTTGCTCTTGCGGGAAGGTTCGGCGGGATAGTAGCGGATCGTCAGTTGGCGCAGTTCCAGGTTCCTGTCCTCTTTCACCCCTTGGGCGCTCACGCCGGTGTAGTCGTTCTCAAAGGAAAGGAGGAGACGGTGCCATCCCGGGCGGGGGAAACTCAGCGTGAAGCGCGCCGCCGTCCATATCCTGGACTCGACTGAACCTCTGAAAACAGCCTGCGCCGAATCATCCAGGAAGACGCAGATCTCGGGCCAAACCCCGGCCGCCGGCTGACCGCGCATCTCCATTTCGATCTCATAACGTCCCGGATTCACCTCGAAGGGGCACCATAGTATCTTGAGCAGATTGAGACCCCAAGAGTGGTTGCCCGTCATCTCGGGATTGGTGATTCGCCGGAGAAGCGCCTGTAACTGCGAGAGCGCCTCCTTGTCGTCCCGGTCCGCCGCGATCCTCTCGAGCAGACTGATGGCGTTGGCGTGTTCGGGCTGTGCGGCCAGGACATTCCGGAAAGCCTTCTCCGCCCCATCCCGGTCCCCGGATTGATAGAGAATCGCCCCTTTCAGATATTCGGCCTCCGTTAGACTGTAGGCCGTAGGCTTTAGACCGGAGACCGGAGAAAGTAGGGCGGGCGTCTCGCCTGCCAGGAGGCTGGAGGTTGTAGGCTTGAGGCTTGAGGAATCCTTTTTTTCTGTTTCTCTTCCGGTCTCCAGCCTCCAGCCTCCAGCCTGAGAAAGGGCGGATGCGAAGGCCTGCACATCGCTGATGGGAGGAAGCCCGGCGCTTGCGTAACGCTCCCGCAGCCGGTCCAGAAAGCCGTTTTTCAGGAAAAGGTAGTGCATTTTCTCGGCCAGGGCGGCCCGCCTGTCCATGCTGGAATGCAAGCGGTCAAAGAGCCGCCTGCTGTCCGGCGTGTTCCTCTTGCCCAAAAGAGGCTGTAGTGGGGCGCGCTGGAAATAGGAGTCGAAATCGGCTTTGGCCGCCGGCTTTCTGAAGCCCAGACTCGACTCAAGGCGGAGATAATCCAGGACGTGGTCCAGCGCCTCGGAATACTTGCCGGATGACGCTGTCAGATCTGTCTTCAGAAGCTCGATACGGTCCGACAACGCGTGGGACTGAAGAAGAAGGTTCTGATCCATCGCCTTGCGCAAGGTTTCCCACGACGGGGTGAACTTCTTCGCCTGGAACTCCGCGGATGCTTGATCCAGGACGCGCTCGAGGCGGCAATAGCGCGCGGCGAAAACACCCAGGGCCGAAGCGCAAACGAGGATCATCAGCCCCGCAGTCACCCTTGCCCGAACGGGACGTCCGAGCGTCTTCGGCAGCAACACGAGCAAAGCCCCGATATTGAACACCGAGATCCAGGCGAGAACCGCGCCCCCGATATGCCGCAACCCGTGCGACGAACCTTGGCCGTGGGTGATGAAAGCGTAGAACCCCAAGGCACAGCCGCAGAGAAGGACCCAGTTCTCGATGCGCGAGAGCGGTGGCGCGGCACCCGGCCGGCCCAAGACACGCTTCCTGGCGAGGAGACACCAGCCGCAGGCCCATAGAAGGACAAGAACATTGAGAGACCACGAGACAATGAGGCCCAAAGCAGGCTGGCGCGGGGACGCGATGCGGGAAAGATAGACGAACACGGCGAGCATACAACCGGTGAAGTAGGCGTATCGGTGGATGTCCTTGCCCCGGATGCAGACAACCGCCAGGAGCAGGACGGCCAGAACGGCGATCCGCCCCAGAGTCACCACGTCCGCGCGGCACAAGCCCGCCAATGCGAGACCCAGCAGGAAAACGGGGATTGCCAGTTTGCGATCCATCGTGGGATGCCGTCCTCGTGTGATCTTTCAGCCTTCCAGCTTCCGCCGGATGCTGTCGAGCACGAGATCTGCTTTGCCTGCCCAAGAGACGCTTCCGGGCAGAGCACGGGTCATTCTCTCGGCTATCTCAGTCCGGCTGCCGCGGTTCACCAGGTCGAGGCAGGTTTCCACATGGCGGATGAATCCCGCCTCGTTTTCGGCGATCCAGATATGGTCTTGGAAAGCATGCACCCCCATGATGCGCGTGGTCACCACGGGCAGTCCCGCCGCAAGATACTCGTACATCTTGATGGGGTCGCCTTCGATCTCGTGTTTTCCCACGTGATGGGGGATCAGGCCGATGTCGAAATGCCGGACGTATCCCGGCAGATCGTTGTAATGCTTGTCTCCCAAGTAGTGAACATTGGGGAATCTCAACAAACGGTCTATCCAGCGCTTTTCGAGAATCTGCCCGCAGATCACGAAATGGTGGCCGGGAAAGCGAGCGACGAGCTTCTCGCACAACGCCACGTTGAAACGCTTGGCGATTTTGCCGCTGTAGCCGAGAATGGGCCGGGGAATGCCCCGCATGTCGGAGGGAAGAGGAATGTCCCCGCTGCGGAAACGCTCCACGTCCACCCCATTCTGAATGAATCGCGGAACACACTTCCCGGCGGGGGAAAGCATGTCCACGATGGACTGCGCATTCGTGAAGATCAAGTCCGCGCGCTGCCGGACGGTTTCGTAGCCCGCCGCGATCAGACCGCGTTTGTCCCGGATGATGGGGTGGTTGAGCCAGTTGTCCAGGGCGTCGAAGACCAGAAGTCTATGCGGGACAGCATCGAGAACCCCGGTGGAGAGCGGGCTCCAGAGAAAGAGAACGGGCCCTTTCAGACCCAAGTGTTCCGCCGCCTCGCGGATAACGGCATGAACCCGCGCCTTGCGGAAGACGTGGTCCCACCAGTCCCTTCCCAGGAGGAGGGGGCGGAGGATCTCGCCGGTGGACATATCCAGGACGTAGCACTTGTCCGGCACGGCTTCCGTGAGCCAGAAGTCCGGGCCGCGCAAGACCAGCCTTCCACCCTCGATAGGGCCGCCGCGTCTTCTCAGAAGGCTCTCCGCGAGGCTGACCGGCCGGTCCACCACGAGGATCTTTCCCACCTTGGGCGAGCGGCAAAAATGTTCCATGAAGTGGCCGTCGCGGGTGCGGAAGCCCTCCTTCTGGCATTTCTTCCAGTCGTGCATCGGCAGGATGATCAGGTCAACCATACAAAGGCCGCCCTTCAGCGGATTCCGGACTCACTCCCGAAGGAGACCCGGATCCTCCGGGGAGGGAAGCATGCGCCGCTTCTCCTCTTCCCGAAGGACGAGAAGGCTCCCCAACGCGAACCAAAAAAGGAGATTGGAGGGGTAGGCCTCGATCGCGGAACCCACGATGCCGTTCACCAGGATAACGCCCAGAATAGAAACAGCCAACGTTGCAAGGCGGTATGTTTCGGGAGACTCGCGCCTGCGCTTCCATAACCCCGCAAACAGACCGGCGCACCACGCAACGATCCCGAAGAACACGAGTGCTCCCGCGATGCCGGTTTCAAGCAGGATCTTCAGCGCCAGGTTGTGGCTGGTGAAATGAACCACCCCGATTTCCGCCTCCAGGGTGTCGCCCCCGCTTCCCATTCCATATCCCAGGAGGGGATGCTCGAGGATGGCCTGGATGATGTGGGGGTAGAAGTCGAAACGCTTGAGCAGGCGGGTATCCTCCTGGATGCGCGTGAGGCTGACGACGAGACGCTCGAACTTCTCAATGCGGAGCGCGTAGCCCGCGTAACTCAGCGGAAGGGCCAGAAGGCCGAGCAGAAGGAGGTTGCGGATCCACTTGGCGGGATGGTCTGTGGTCAGCAGAAGGAAAAGCAGGGAAACGGCGAAGAAGGCCAGGAGATTCGTTCGTGTCTGGGCAAAGACCATGGCGAGGAAGGCGGTCAGGTAGACGGCTCCCCAGAAGAGCCTGCTCCGTTCCTTGAGAAAGTAAAGAGCGATCAGGGCCACGATACAGGAGAACATACCGAGATGAAAGGGACCTGGAAAGATCGAGAAGGCGCGATAGCCGCGCGCGAGTCTCATGGTGGCCGCGTCCGCCGCGACCGTGTCCAACATCCGGTAGTCAAAAGCCGACAGAAAGAGACCCTGCTTGATCCCGTAAAGGCACACGGGCAGGGCCGCAAGCCCAACGATCCTCCAGGTTTTATCCAGTTCCTCCCTGCCGCGGAACATCCAGACGGCGGCGAAGAACCCCACGATGGTCAGACAGGTCTTGCGGAAGCCCTTGAGGGCAAACTGCACGTCCGGCACGTTCGGATTCCACAGTTGGACAACGCAGATGACGAGGAAAAGGAGCGCGAGGATCACCGGCGGGGATAAAACGAGCGGGGATTCGGCTGAGGCGGTCCGGTGGCGGGCGGCGCGATTGAGGAAGGAGACGAACACCGCGAGACAGAGCAAAAAGTCAAAGAAAAGCAGGGGATAGAGACTGTCAACGAACAGCCGGATGACATTGATATACATGGCCCCCGCCAGGCAGAAGGCGGCCACCCTCCAGTCGCAGGGAAATAGGAGAAAAAGGAGAACTATCCCCAAAACCCCCAATACGGCCGCCCCAGCGAGCGGCATGACCAGCGCAAGGACAACGGCCCCGAGAAAAAGGGCAGCCGGGATGAGCGTTCTGGGGCTGGGGAGGGTCGGCGGCATGGTGCCATGTCCTGGAGGGTCGCGGAATCTCCGCCCTCTCTTCATAATCTCCCCTCTCCGCGTTTGCAAGGGTTTTCACGGGAACACGAGCACACTGCCAGGAGAATTTCAAAGTCCCTCCGCCGAGAAAAACAGGAGATCAAAAACAGGCTGAAGCCAGAAACAGCGAGTACTCTGGACACGTTTAGAGTACAGGCTTCAGCCTGCTTTTTGGCCCCCGTTCTCTTCGATCGAACAACTTTGAAATTCTCCTGGCACTCTTGCGTGTTTCAGCCGGCATCTTTCCCTTGGATTCAAACAGATGAGCATATACAATACAGCCCGCGGGGAAACCGGCATGGAATTGAACGCACTCAACCGGAAGATCTACCACATGCTCGGGGGAATGATTACCCCCGCTCTCTGTCTGCTGTTCAGTTCCCGGCCCGCCATGGTGGCCATCTCCTTGACCCTGATGGTTCTGGTTCTCGTCTTCGAGTTCCTGCGCCTGAAGGCCCCCGCCTTCAGCCGATGGATTGACGCGTTTGTCCCGGTGCAGATCAAGCAATCCGAGCGGAACAAACTGGCCGGGCAGGGCTACATGCAGATCGGGTACTTCGTGGTCGTTCTGTTGTTCCCGCGCGACGTGGCGATCACCGCGATGTGCTTTCTGGCCCTGGGTGATCCGTTGGCGGCGATAGTGGGGATGTCGCTGGGCCGGCACAAGATTCCGGGCACGAAGAAGAGCGTGGAGGGAAGCCTGGCGTGCTTCATTGCGTGCCTGGCGGCGGGATTGCTGATCGGGCACGCGGTCTTGGCGCTGCCGGTGTGGTTGGCGCTGTTCGGGGCGGCGCTGGCCACGGGGCTGGAGCTTGCGAATTGGCGGATTGACGACAACTTTCTCATTCCCGTCGCGTCGGCGGCGGGAATGCGCATCGCGCTTGCCGTGTTTTCCTGAGCGGTTTGTTTGCGCCTGGCGGAGCGGCGGTTTCCTGTTTTTCCGTTACCCTTTAGCCATGTCTGCCAAGGCGCTCGACATCTATACGCCAAGCCACCCCGAGAGATCATTGGACGGCAAGCCACACTGAGAGACAATTGGACGCCAAGCCACACTGAGAAACAATTGGACGGCAAGCCACACCGAGAGACAATTGGATGCCAAGCGGCCCCCGAGACAACTGGGCGACAAGCGGCCCCGGAGGGGCCACACCTTGAATAGACAATTGGATGCCAAGCGGCCCCCGAGACAACTGGGCGACAAGCGGCCCCGAAGGGGCCACACCTTGAATAGACAATTGGATGCCAAGCGGCCCCCGAGACAACTGGGCGACAAGCGGCCCCGGAGGGGCCACACCTTGAATAGCCCCAGGTGACCGCCGCGCCGAAGGTGCAAGGGAACCTGGGGACAGACGCCCCCCCAAAGCCCCGTCCCCGAAGGGGGCGAACATCCCAAACCCAAGCCCCAGCCCAATTCCAAGGCCACTCAACATCTCAATCGCAATCACAATCCGGCTCATGTGAGATAACGCTCCTCGAAGGCAATCCCCTCTTCGCGCAAAATGGGACACGATGGGGAGGCCGTTCCCGGTGAAAGGTTCTTGTTGGCCCCCTTCGGGGACCTGCATCTTTTTGCATTCTACCCCAGGTTCCTTCGCACCTTCGGCGCTCAGTCACCTGGGGCTATTCAAAGTAAGCCCTCGTCGAGGGCTTCGGGGAGCGTATCGAGTGCCTTTGAGTAGAATCTATGATTCACCATATCTTGGCTAAGGGTGCACGACATAAACTTGGGCCTCAGGCGGTGTCTTCCCAGAATTGCCCGAAAGGCTAACGTTTTTCCTTTGCATTCGTCCTGAAGAATCTGTAACCTTGACCCAGGATTGAGGTCGCTTCTTCTCCGCGGCGCCGCCGAAAAGGAAGAAGAACATTAAACAGAAACGATTTCCCCGGGGATGGGATGAGAAGCGAGTCGGCGAGGTTCTTGCGCACTACGAAGCTCAGTCGGAGGCGGAGGCTGTCGCCGAGGACGAGGCGGCATTCGAAGATCCATCCCAGACCCTTATGGAAGTTCCGAACCGGCTCGTGCCCAAGGTGCGGGAGCTTATCGCCGCACAGAGAAGGTAAGAAGATCGCCAACTGGTGAGACCCACTCGATTGCCCAGTGTGGGGATCCGCCTTCAGCCTTCCGAAGCGCACTGCGAGAGGAGTTCTTTGGCGTGCCGGAGGGCGATGGCGGAGTCTTCCTGCCCGCCGAGAAGCCGGGCGATTTCGCTGAGGCGTTCCTTGTTGTCGAGCAGGTCCACGCGCGTCACGGCGCGCTTCTTCTCGCGGACCTTGCGCACGGCATAGTGGCGGGCGGCGCGCGCGGCGATCTGGGGCAGGTGGGTGATGCAGATAACCTGGTATTGTTTTCCCAGGTCCGCCATTTTGCCGCCGATCCGCGCCCCGGTCCGCCCGCTGATGCCTGTGTCAATCTCGTCGAAAACCAGCGTGGGAATCTGCTCCTGCCCGCTCATGAGAACCTTGAGCGCCAGCATGATCCTCGAAAGCTCGCCGCCCGAGGCAATCTTACGCAAGGGTTTCAGTCCCTCCCCGGGGTTGGCGCAGATCAGGAACTCGACGTTGTCCACCCCGTGCTCGCCCACGCGGTAGCGTTTTCCGTCCGGGAATTGAATACCCGCGCTGTCGGCGGCGTCCGGTTCATCGTCGGCGGCGGAGTCTCCATGCGCCTCCCCCGCCTTCTGAGGACTGAGTGCTGAGGACTGAGGACTGAGTGCTGAGGACTGAGGACTGAGTGCTGACGACTGAGAACTGAGAACTGAAAACTGAGAACTGATGACTCGATCCAGGCGCACTTCGAAGCTCACGTTGGGCATTTCCAGCTCCGCGAGATGGCGGCAAATGCCCTTGGCGAATCGGCCGCCCGCCTCGCGCCGGAGGGCCGAGAGCGCTTCGGCGCCG
>Ga0315282_10008282_pt1 | contig 16859 bp, 12 predicted proteins | sample YL17G07_20_MG_FD_203693 | JGI IMG/M metagenome (GOLD analysis project Ga0315282, IMG submission 203693) | Sediment microbial communities from Yellowstone Lake, YNP, Wyoming, USA - YL17G07_20 | ecosystem: Environmental > Aquatic > Freshwater > Lake > Sediment | place: USA: Wyoming | collected...
GATCGCGCCTCGACATCAAATTAACGTTTTTAGAATTGCATTTACATAACCGTTTGAAAACTTTTGATTTTGTAAATGTTAAAATAATGCCAAATAATTGGGCCATTTCGGATAAAAATGAGTTTATAAGTCGATTGATAGGATTTTTTTTTAACAAAATACTTGAAATTACTTTTCATATCTTCTATCCTTTCAACAATTCTGAGAGGAAAAGGCTGCTAATGGCGGATTGTGCCTATGGATTGGTGAATGGATAGTACTATTGAAAGTCCTATGGACAGGACAGACAGCAAGCCGGATGACGACTCAAAAAGCGTAATCTATTTTCACCGCGCTTACAAAACGGTCGGCCCTAGCGCCGCCAAATATAGCTTAACGAAAATCCTTATTTTAATGGGCCTTCTGGATGTAGTAATCATCCTTTTTTATTCTTACATCATCGATTTTATGATTCGAACATCCCAAACCCTTCTATGGTATTTGAATATCCACTCCACAGTAGTTCACTGGCCATATTTATTTCGCGATGTGGATATTCTGGATAATAACGCACCATTTCCAGGACCGCTGTTTTCGGTAATTGTTTGCGTCGTTTCGATTATTACGGTTTTTTTCCTTTTTTATTGGGAACGACTTTGGAGACCGTTGGCAATTTGGCTGGGATATGTTTCTTTAATCAATACAATTTCGGCTGCATTTTTTATCTTATGGCCTCACTTATTTCCTTATTTAATCGTCGATTTTTCCAGTTTATATGTTCATACTGAACTTGGAATCTGGATTTTTATTCCGATTATACTGGGCTTAGCGCTCCATCATTTGCCCTCAAATACCGGCGAGAAATTTTTCTTGACATTTTTTATTTTGATATATTCTATTATATTTGGAACAATTAGATATATCCTGTTTTTATATATATTATATAAAGGCTCTTTCATTTTCATGGCAGCTCTTTATTTTGCCTTCGGGCCATTTTTTGATTTTATTTATATAGTCGGCTTCTATTCAATTTACGTAAGCAAACTGGCAATTGCGCACAAATTCTCATTGGTGAAGTGGCGATGGTTGTTTTAATTCTTAAAATATATATGATTATCGTTATCGTCATAATGTCGATATATGCCATTCGGCATTTATCTTTTACTATGAACCGCACACTTGGCGAACAGCGAATTTATTATCAGGATATTTTAGATTCTGATCTCCCATTTGTCAGTATTATGATCCCTATGCACAACGAGGAGTTGGTCGCCACCCAGGTCCTTGACGCCCTATTAAGATGCGACTATCCGCGCAACCGGATGGAAATCATAGCTATTAATGATCATTCCACAGATAAAACCGCCGAGATTTTAGAGAGATATCGTCAAGAACATCCTATTATCGTCATATTATCGCGTTTGGGCGATGAGCCAAGAGGCAAACCCTCGGCGTTAAACGATGCGCTGGATATTGCAAAAGGCGAAATCATCGTCGTATTTGACGCCGATTACATTCCCTCAAAAGGCGCTATTCGCGATTTAGCCATTTGTTTCAAAGACCCTGAAGTCGGGGCTGTGATGGGCCGTGTAGTGCCTATCAATACCAAATCGAATCTTTTGACCCGATTAATTGATTTGGAGAGAAGCGGCGGGTATCAGGTCGACCAACAAGCAAGACATAACCTGAGGTTGATGCCCCAATACGGAGGAACAGTAGGCGGATTTAGAAAAAAAGTTGTGATCGATCTCGGCAAGTTCGACGAATTCATTCTGGCGGAAGATACGGATCTTACATTCGATCTATTCATCAAAGGATGGAAGGTCGTTTATGCGAACCGCGTAGAATGCTATGAAGAGGTTCCGGAAAACTGGCAGGTCAGATCAAGGCAGATCAAACGTTGGGCTAGAGGCCATTGCCAGTCCATGTACAAACACTTTTTTCCTCTATTGCGTTCTCCCTACCTGAATTTTAAAGAAAAATTCGATGGCTTCTTATTGCTTTGCATTTACCTCATTCCATTTATCCTGTTAACCGGCATCGTCGACTCATTTATTTTGTTTTTCCTTGGTGAAATGCAAATCATTTACAGCATATTCGTGTTTTTATTCGTGGCCGGATACAACACATTCGGCAATTTTGCGCCGTTCTATGAAATCGGGACAGCCGCGCTATTAGACGGCACAACATATCGCATACGCATTTTACCTTTATTTATTTTCTATTTCTTTTTGAATATCTGGAACATAAATGTGGGCCTATTTGATGCGACTCTTGACAGAGTACGACGCCGCAGAGCCGGCTGGCAAAAGACCGCACGATTCAGAAGAAACGCCGAGACATGAAAACCGTAATCATTAATTCGATTATTGTTATTATTTTTCTTTCATGCGCTATCTGCTTGGCCGAGGAAGAACAAAAGCCGGAATATGTGCTGCCCGTGCAAGCTCTCGCGCCGGATTCACCTCCTGCGGCCTGGTCCGAAGAAAAAGTAACCACTGAACATGAAACATTGATGGGCGCGGAAATCATTACAGATATGGGCGGCAAGCACTTTTCCGGAACTTATTGGATATTTATTGTGGTCACGCTTACCTTCCTTTCGATGATTCTTATTCCTTTTATTCCCGGAATCATTGAAACTTTTAGGCCAAAGGATGACTATCCATTGCCGGTTAAAATGGATTACTCCAAAGATCCCAGGTTTTTCGGCAAATCGTTCAGGGCAAAACTCAACCAACCGGCATCTCAAGTGTTGGCGAACAATTCCTTAAGCACAGAATCCAATATGCAATTTGTTACTATTTCACGCGAGGAAAAAGCCGAATTCATTACAGACAAAGAAATCAATATTAATTCCACCGTCCATCATGTTTTATACGTGCAAAACAGCCTTAAAACCAACTCAAACGTCCGATTTCTCAAAGAAATTTATATAAGAGGGAATGCTTATATCGGTGAAAACAACACCATACGAGCGCTTGCTGCGGATGGGAAAATCGTCCTGGGCACACTGTCCAATATCATGCGATGGGTAGATGCAATCGGCTCAATTGAGGTGGGCGAGGGGTGCAATCTGGGGGTCAGCGTATCGACTGAATCCTATTTAAAGATCGGCAAGCATTGTGTATTCAAGCGTCTTTATGGATTGCCCATCATGACTTACAATACAATCGAAACAAAACTTGTCGCGGGTTTCCCAAACCCCCCAGAAGTTTTAACCAACCCGGTCAGCACAATTGAAGATACAACCATTTTACTTGCGAAAGATTACAAGATCACATCAGACCAGGAGGTCGAAAAAGATATTATCGCCAAAGACAATCTTATCATTGAAGACGAGGCCATCATTGAAGGAACATTAAGGGTTTATGGTAATGTCGTACTTGGGAAAAACGTAGTATGTTTCGGCAATGTTTTTGCCGAAGGCAATATTGATATTCAGGAAAATACGGTTGTGATTGGAAATCTATTTTCACAAAGCATCATCACGCTCGCCAATGGCGTCCGGATCGGGACAAAAGAAGCCTCCAAATCCGTCATCGGCAAAAAACAAATTATTTTATCAGAAAATGTAGTCATATTCGGATATGTTTTAACCGAAGGATCCGGGGTGATCCGATGAAAAATGTCTTCAGGGTCGCTATAGTTTTAACTCTCCTTTTTATTCTCAGCTATGGAGTCAACTCCACTATAAAGGCGATGAAAATCTCGGATCTGCCGCAAATTGAGGTGCTTCTTGCGTACAACCCCAAACTTTTCGATGAATTTGAATATATTCTTAAAGCGTACAAAAGCGTTTTGGAAGAAGAAGGAGTTCCTCTCAGTTATATCGATGCGAACGAACTTTTAAAACTAAATCCTAAAACTCTTAATCATCGCGTGCCTGCAATCATTTTCCCTGATGATCTTTGCATGCATATCCCCCTGGGGTTCAGATCTTGGATCGACGAGTACTTAAACGCCGGGGGGAATATTGCGGTCATCTATAATGCCGGAATCAAAGACTTACATAATCTTTATCTTAAAGAATCACTTTTTGCGGAATATACCGGTGTGAACAACATTACTTATCACATCCATAAGCAGGATACTTTTACGAGAGGAAAAGTCGTTTTTGCATCGCCTTCAAAGAGCGATTATATGGAGATTCCATATGGAAAGGTGATGTCCGACGGATCTCTTAGCACATATATGTACGGTACGATGGATTATATTATGGCAAGAAACCTCAGCAAGCATAATCTCCAAGATTCGGAAATTTATGCATATTCAATACCCTCGGGCGATGCCAGGCGTTATCCTGCTATTGTGATCAGAAATTACGGTCGCGGCAAAGCTCTATATGTAAATCTCCCCTTGGGGTACATCAAAGCCAACGCCGATGACCTTCCGATGCGCGCCATTTTAAGAACCTTTTTATTTAAGGAAGCCCGTATCCCGCATCTATGCAATACACCTTTTGGAAAAGGCGGCATCGTCATTAATTGGCATATTGATAACAATCAGGAATGGGAATACTTGCCGAAAATGATAGAAAATGGGTTTCTTCGAGATCCGATTGATACCTCCATGCATATCACAGCCGGCGATTTTGTCGACACCCCTGGCGATGAACTTGGTTTTCAGGCTTGCGGAAAAGGTAAGGAGATTATCGATAAGTTGGAGCCATACGGCGTCATAGGTTCTCATGGAGGATGGGGGCACAACTGGTTTTGCAGAAGCATAGAAGCAAATATTTTTCATAAGCCCGAAATCAAAAAATATATCGTGCAAAATAATCAGTGCCTTGAGAGCGTTGTAAAATATAAAATTATTGAATATTCAGCTCCGAACGGCACACATCCCCAACCGGACACTACCGAAATATTAGAGGAGCTGGGAATTGTTTGCTATTACTATACCGGCGATACCGGCTCTGTTCCAAACAGAACCTTTTTCGGCGGTAAAATGGTATCGGATAAGGTTGTCGCCTTCCCGGTTTTGCCTTTTGGAAAAGCCGCTTCATTTTATGAAATGAACACCCGATATAGTATTCCGCCCGAAGAATTCAAAAAATGGCTTTTCAAAGCAGCGGATTACTCCACCAATAACAGGACCGTAAAATTAATCTATTCCCATCCTAGAGATTTGTTCGAGGGTACAGGCGTCGATTATCAGGAAATGTTCGGGGAATTTATGGATTATATAGAAAACCTGCAAGCGGCAGGTCGGTTAATCTTAAAACCCATGAACTATTTTGCAAACTTTTTATTGCATATTTTAAAAACAAAATACTCATTCGACATCGATGAAAACAACAATCTGAAAGTATCCCTGGCGAATTCAGGAGGATTGCAGAGCGTAACATTCGCAATCCCCAAAAACCAATATAAAAAACCGGAAGAAGAAGGGCTTTCGGTGGACGAAGACAATTATTATTACTATGTCACCATAAAGGCCGATATATATGAAAAAGTTGTCAATATTCAGCATAATTAGCCTGCTTCTGCTTGCCCGTTCGGCCTTTTCGGATTGCAAAACCCATCCGATGCTGAAAATATGGCAACATTACCAGATCATGATCAATGAAACGGAATTTTTTCTGGAACCCTATACGACATCTTTATATGCCATCGATCTCGTGCGCCAAGGCAAAAATCTCAAAGAAGTCCGGGATTTCATCGATTGGTATTTCAACCATCTCAATTACCCCGATAAATGGGGCCTCACGGGAACCGTTTATGACTACAAGTTCTTTTGCTATGGCCGAGAGAAATCCACAGAAGATTATGACTCGGCGGATAGCTACTCGGCGATGTTCTTGGTTCTTTTATACGAATATGATCGACGCTCTTCCCTTAAGCCTCTTTTGGAAGTAAAAAAGAAGGAAATCTACGATATCGCTTATATAATTGTGCATCTTCAGGGCGCCGACGGACTGGTTAGGGCCAAACCCGATTCGGGCGAGAAATTCCTTATGGACAACTGTGAAGATTACGCCGGATTAAAAGCTTTTGTGGATCTCGCCAAAAGCCTGGGTTGGCAAGACATCGATTATTACGGCGAAATCAGAAACGATATCAAGGAAGCCATTTTAAACCGCTTATATGATTCTAAAAGGGACAATTTCTTTTGGGTCAAAGACGACAAGGCCAAGCGCGTTTCCAGATGGAATAAAATATATCCGAGCGCCCTGGCCCAGCTTTTTCCCATTTACTACGACATTATCGAAATCGACTCCACTCTGTCTCAAAAAATTTGGAAGGAATTCAACAGCAGGTATACCGAAAACGATTTGGAGTCCCCTGAGCAAAAGTTGTTCTTGAAAAATCTTAATCAAAAAATTCTCCGATACAAGTCGATAAAAGAGGCGAAAAAATAGAATGTGTGAACCGGTAAAACACAGCGAAAGGGGTTTTATAGTTTGTTGACGGCGGCGAATGGCAAAAAATGGATTTTTAAAATCAGTCCATTTTTAGTGGCAGCGTTCCTTGCATTAGGAAGCGTCAGGGCTTTTGCCGAGGATATTTCGACATTGCCCGACGATGAACTTGTCGCAAGGCGCGAAACGCTGAAATTTTCTATTGAAGGCGCAGGGGGATTCAACTTCGTCACACCCCAGGATCCATTTGGGAACTGGGGCATGGGTTATATCGCTTTCTTCTACAAACCTATCCCCGTTGTGAAGCTGTTCGCTCAAGCGGATATTGCTTCCCAGTACGATGGAAAGCGATTGGGCAGCGGAATACTCGGAACTGTCGGAACATATGTCGATTGGACAAGTTGGTTTCATACGTACACCGCTTTGGGCGCCGGCACCAACTGCACTTTTTTACCCTTATTACGGGTGGATCAGGACCTGATATTCAGCATCAAATGGTTTTCGATCATCGGCGGCATCACATATTATAAATATCACGAGTACGATTCGTTCTATAGAAAACTGGCGGCCAATCAAGTCACATATTATAAAAAGCATATCGCTCGCGAAGACCTCACGCCCTCTGTGGGACTGGGTCTCTACATCAACAAATTCATCGCTGAAATTCGAGGCTTTCGCAACGTGGACAACCCCGGAAACAGCGTCTCGTATTCAGGCCTTTTCTCGTTGGGATACGGCATGGAAGGCCGTCATTGGACCTATGGCACTTTTATCTATGGGGAAGAGGCATATTTGGTCAACAATTTAGCCCAGTCGCTGAACGTTCGGGAGCAAGCCTATTCCATCAGCGTTTCGCACAGACATTGGATCGGCTTCTCATGGGGGTTGTTCGGCGCGCTGACTTATATGCACATGTCTCTGCCTATGGATAATTATGGAATCCTGTTAGGTGCTTTCAAGGAATGGTAAAGATATTCCGATAACATCCTTTTGGTTGAATTTATTATTTGAAAGGAGTTTGGCACTGATGAGGATCAACCACGTCGAATCTCTTAATCAACGCATATTTTTTTTCACAAAGTGGTTTGTATTTTTAATGGCTGCGATTTTCATTTTGTTTGCATGTTCCAACAATTCGGATCATGGCAATTCTAATACCGCTCCGAGCGCCCCTCATCCGGCCGAGGGCCAGGTTATCTTCACGGAAATCATGTACAATCCGAAAGCGGTAGACGATTCAATCGGCGAATGGGTGGAGCTGTTCAATCTGACCGACAAAGAACTGGGATTAAAAGGATGCACATTTTCCGATTCAAAACACGACTCGGTCATCGAACCCGACATCGTCATTAAGCCGAACGGGTATTTATTATTCGGCATCGGAGACGCCTCCCTGCATCCGGCGGAATCCAAACCGGACTGGACCTGGGGAACTTTCAATCTCGGCAACAGCCACGACACAGCCAAACTTACCTGCAATGATGTCGTAATCGATGAGGTCGATTACGATGAAAACAATATGACAAATTATGAAGTGGTCAGCGGCGCGAGCCTGTCATTGTGCGCCGGGTTCGAAAACGCACAGGCTAACGACGATATGGCCAATTGGCGCTTTTCAACCACTCAATTGCCCAGCGGCGATTTCGGAACGCCCAGGCAGCCAAACGATCCGTGCTGAAATACTCTATAGTGATCCCGCATTTCCCTTTATCAAAATGAATGTTTGGATCATGCACATAATCAAATTTTCCATTAACAAGCGCCTGGTTACGGATTGATATCCATTAAAAAACCATATTAAATGGATGTCGCGGCCCCCCGTGACCGCCCGAATGTTGCTTCGAAAATATTTCGATGGAGACATTATGATGTATATTTCCCCCCATCGTTCAGCGATTTTCTTTATCCTTGCCATGATCCTGATCATCCGAATCTCTACGGCTCAGGCATGCGGAATGAGCACTCATTCCGAGATATGCACGCGAGCTGTTCATTACTTCGCTTCTGAATCCAATCCGGAGTACAAACAATATTTAGCGGAGAATCCCGACGCTGCGCAGGCCGGTTCGGCATTTCCGGATTGGGGTTATGCCTTCGGCTATCCGGACGAATCAGAAGCAGCGCATTGGGCTCCGTTCATCACCGCCTTTGCCGGATATATCCATGATTCCTACCCTAAACCGTGGGATGCAGAAACCCAGCGCACGGCTGCTTTTCTATTGGGCATAGTGGCGCATTCAAGAGCCGACGACTCATGGCATGGCTCTTGGGGCGATGCGGCGGGATTCATCAATGAGATGGCCCAGCAGGAATTTCACGGCGACTTTGGAGCCGCCCACGATCTTGCCGATTCGGGCGGAGATTTTTTGAATATCTATGAGAGGGATATGGATTGGTTGGCGCCGTCTTGGTATTTCCCTCTCGACGATATTGCGGCTGTTTACCAACTTTTAGGTTACACGGATGTAACGCCCGAAATTTTGCAGCCCCGCACATTCATGCTGTTCTTAGGCGCGCTCGGCAATAAGATTGCGGGCCGATTTATATTCCCGAGCAGGGGCAAAAAATCGCCGTTATTAGTGGAGCAGTTTCAGGATTACTTCGCGAGCGGCCTGGACGCAATGGCGATCCGAACAATCTTGGAATGGCCGATTTACATCGATTATATGGAAAACGGCGCGCCGCTAAGTCTATTCGATAAATTTCCGGATTTTTTGCATACTGAAAGCGCTGATTCATCGGCGGTCGCCGATTGGCTGTTGGGTTGGCAATTGTCGCAAAGCGGAATTGTGACTGTCGAAATCGAGAACACGTCGCGCGGCGTGATCTATCGGGCAATCCTCCCAAAAACCGAGTCTGAAGATGCAGATAAGTCCCAATTGCCGGCTTCGGAACCCGATGTCCGATTTTTCTCGGACGCGGCGTATGGCTATTTTGGCAAGAGCATTGCCATCGGCGATTTCAATGGGGATAAAATGATGGATCTTGCGATTGGCGCTCCCGGCTACGGCGAACCCGGACGACCGCAACTGGGCGCTGTTTATATTTTCTATGGACGCACAAGTTGGGATGCCGCAGAAATGAATGTTTCTTCAGCGGACCTTGCCTTGGTCGGTTCGCAACCTTATGGCCGATTCGGCTGGTCGCTTGCTGCGGTAGATCTGAATGCGGATGGCGCCGCAGATTTGGCGATCGCTGCGCCGAGTCTAGGACCTGAGCCGAATAGTTTTATCGGCAAAGTTTTCGTATATTTCGGCGGCGATAAACAAAAAGGGCTCTCGAGCGCGCCCGATGTCGTCATTGATGGTGTGAATTCCTGCACCGTCCTGGGCCATGTGCTCGAAGCGGCCGATGCTAATGGCGATGGTTATAAAGACCTCTTGGTCGGCGCTCCGTTCGCAAAAGCAGAAGGAAATCAGCGCGGATTGGCCGCGATTTTTTATGCGAGCGCCGATACGCAGTCCGGAGAGCAGCTCGCTATTGATAATGCCGATTGGCTGCAACAAGGCGAGGCCGATTACGACTGGTTCGGATATTCGATAGGCTTTTACGATCGAGGCGCAAACGGCCGCTTGTTGTTTGTGGGAGCGCCGGGCGTCGATAATGGCAACATCCAAGAAACCGGCAAACTTTATGCCTATGATTTGTCTGGTTCCGATCCGCACAATACGATCTTCGCTATTTTAGGCGATGGAGAATTTGATAAAACCGGAGCAGCACTGGCAGCCGGCCGCTTTTATGGTGACGACCGGGATATTCTGGCGCTTGCCGCTCCATCAAAGACCGTGGGAACCAGCGCTCAAGCAGGCATGGTTTATTTCGTCGATTTGGCGGAACCGTCAGGTGACGTTAATATCAATGATTTGACCATCCTTGCTGCTCTTAGCGGCGAGCAGGATTTCGCGCACATCGGATGGCGGTTGGCGGTCGGCGACGTCAATGCCGACCATGTGCCGGACCTGCTCATCACTGAACCGTGGTTCAACAATAAATCCGGCGTGATGGCCGGTCAAAGTTATTTGTGGCTGGGCAGCGCCGATTTCCTCAGCAGCGCCAATTCGTTTGCAAGCGCCTATCAGTCTGTCGCCGGTGCGCAAAAACAAGCCATGCTCGGCATCGCCGCCTCTTTGGCCGATCTTAATGGCGATGGAAAGGATGATATTGTCCTAGGCGCCGGCCGCGATTCCAAAAATGCCCGTCATGGCGGCAGCGCATGGTTGATTTTGTCGAAAGAAACAGACGACGATACGGCAACAGATGATGATACCGTAGATGATGACTTATCTAATGACGATACTTCTTTCGATGATGATTCGGCAATCAATCCCAGTGCTGACGATGATGACAACGGCGAGGGTTGCGGCTGCTGACCGGCTCTCCAATATTCGAAATTTTTTCTGAGGTGTCCGCTATCCTATAAAAAAATCATCTGACAGTGATCGCTTTTTATTTTATCCGGCTTTGGCTGCGGCTTGGTCCTATTCGTTGAAATCCGCGCGGCGATTCAATTCGTTTAAAATATTTTTGTCATCGCCCAAATAACCCAGAGCCCACCAACCCCATCCGCCCACGCCTCTGCTTTGGCCGTAAAGAATAGCCATAAGACTTGAAATCAGATCGGGGTACCAAGCTTGATGCCACTCGCTGGAATAATACTCCAAGTAAGGCGTTTTGCTGTATGTATCCCAATGTCTGGCGCCATAAGACCCGCTGTGCAGCATATCCAATGCCTCGGCGGTGGTGACGGTGCTGCCCGCGCCGGTGGCGGTGCCGGGTATTGCCGAAGAGGTGGTCGGCCAGTCGAAACCATAAAGCGGCAATCCCAAAATCACCTTTTTTAAGGTATAGGGAGCAATATAAGTCTGGTAATCGTTAAGCGTATAATCGATGCCGCACCAGGCCGGCCAGATTCCGCCGGCATAAAGCGGCGCATTGGGCCCGGGGTCGCCGCCGCTATAGTGATAATCGTAAGCCATAATGAACAGATAATCGGAGTTCGCCGCCAACTGGTCATAGTCATATGATCCTTGCCAGTCAATAGCAGGGGTGCAAATCGTGATATGCGGATCATCGAGAACGGATTCCAGGGCCGTTTTCAACTCAGCCATAAATGCCACCAGGTTGGCCTTGGCGGAATTCGGGACGCCTTCAAAGTCGATGCTTACTCCGTCGGCTCCTCCGTTTGTTACTTGATCCACAATATTATCGATCGCATTGGCGCGATTTGAGGCAGAGCCGAGCAGGGTCTGGAGCTGGCTGGAATTAAAATTCGTTATGGTGATCACCACCCTGACCCCATGGGAGTGCGCCGTATCCACCAAAGACCCGTTAGGCCAGCCATGCAAATTGGTGATATTTCCATATTGATTGATCTCGATGGAGAAAAAGGCGATTGTCGTCAACGCAGAATATGGAAGGCCGGAAACCGGCGTTGAACACCAATACGGATAAAATCCGAATTTTTCATAAACAGATGCTTTGGCCTTTTCGTTAAGAGGAATCGTCGGAGAAACCGTTTTAAACGATGGCACGGCATATCGATTCATTTCCAGAAAATATTGATGAGCGGATATCGGATCGTAAGCAGAGACGCTGCGGATCGACAAAAGCAGCCACGCTGCAAGCGCGGCGGCAACGACGATCACCGTACGCGCTGACTTCGTCATGACCATAAGCTTCCTCCGTCAGGTTTTCACTTATTATTAAATACCGGAATTAATGATAATCACAGCTCGGAAAATTTTGCACCCCCATATTTCATTGACAAAAATTTTTTACAGAGAGTAATAGGGAAATAGAAAATTCTTTTTCACAGCTTATTTTCAAAAAAGGAAACCAGATGCAATGACCAGCATAAAGGAGCTGTACTTCGGAGGCGGGATATTTACCGTTGATGACGCCAATCCTTTAGCGGAAGCCGTTGCGGTCAAAGATGGAATGATCCTCGCCGTCGGTTCCATAGAAAAATGCAAAGCAGCTTTGGGGCAGGGGTATGCCTCTTGCGATCTCCAAGGCGGTACAATGCTTCCGGGCTTTATCGATACGCATTTTCATCCGCTCATGAAAATCTACTACGACATGAATGCTGATTTGCGCGGCGCACGATCGATGGAAGAGCTTCAGGAGCGACTCCGTAAATTGGCGAAACCCGAAGAGCCTGACGCCTGGGTGATGGGGCTGGATTTCGACGAAAATTGGATGGATGTCCCAAAATTGCCCACTCGCCGCGATTTGGATCTTGCATGCCCGAACAACCCGACTATCGTGATTAAACACGACGGGCATATGGTGATCGCCAACACCAAAGCCATTCAGATTTCCCATGTCACAGCCTCCACTTTGAATCCTGACGGCGGAATAATTGATCGCGAGCCTGACGGTTTCCCTGCCGGACCATTTCGCGAGGCCGCGTCGCAATTGGTCAAGGAATCGATCCCTTTGCCAAGCATGGACTCTTTGGAAGAGGGCGCAAAATTTACGTTTAAAAACATGGCGGCCTGCGGCATCACTTCAGCGGGCGGGATTATCCAGACCTCGGAGGAAGGCCCTATCGGCGCCTTGGGCTCTTTTGAAGTCGGGATTTTATCCGCCCTTATCGAACATTCGTGCGTCAACCTCTTCGGAATTCTGCTCGCCAAGGATCATGAAAGCGTGGTATCTGCAAAGCAGACCTCCTTGCATCAAGCCGAGCCGGGCGGGCACCATATCGGCGCAGTCAAAATTTATGCAGACGGCACCTTCGGATCACATACGGCGTTGATGCGCGAACCCTTCTCGGATTTGCCGGATAAAAAGCAGTTGATGACCATGTCGGATACGAAGGAGCTATACCGCCGCATGGTCTTTGCGCACAAAGCCGGTCTGCAGATCGCCATTCATTCGATCGGAGATGCGTCCAACCGCATTTGCGTTGATTTGTACGAACAATTGCTAAATCAATTTCCGAGGCCCGTCCATCGCCACAGAATCGAGCATGCCTCCGTGCTCGACTACGATACCATTGCCGATATGAAACGTTTGGGAATTATCGTCTCAGTTCAGCCGTTGTTCATTCATTCTGAAAAGCATTGGTTGCATAAACGGCTGGGATTCGAACGCGCCAAAATAACTTATCCGTTTCGTTCCCTGGCGGAAGCCGGAGTAAAAGTGGCTGGGGCTTCTGATGCTCCGATTGAATCCATCGACGTCTTGCATGCCATACAATGCTGCGTGACTCGCGAAGGATTCGAACCCCAACAAGGAATATCTGCGGAACAAGCGATCCGAATGTACACGACAAATGCCGCCTATGCACAATTTGAGGAGGAAGTGAAAGGAAGCATCACGCCTGGTAAGCGCGCGGATTTGGTCGTCTTGGACCAAAATCCGCTCAAGGTTTCTCCTGATCTGATAGGCAAAATTCAAGTATTAAAAACCATCCGCAAGGGAAAGGTCACTTATCAGAGGATGTAGAACAACCGCCCTCGGCTATGTAACGGTTCATCGCGACCGAGTCTAAAACGATGGTGGTCACGTTGCATTTATTTCATAAATAATCAGGGCCGATAATGTTCAGAGAACTATTTCATCCGGTGAAATGGAAGTTGCTATGGAAGCGAAACAACTTCCCAAAACCGGGTCGCGTTCGGTAAGGTCGATTACCTGATCTTCCACGTATTCGTTATTATCGGCGTCAAAAATCAGTTTGACCTTTGGCCGAAAGACATCGCTTCGATTGGATTCGACCACCAGCGCCACATCGCCGGATGTAAGCCTGACATAAGTTCCGGGCGGATAAATCCCCAGGGCGGAGAGAAAATTGGCGAGCATCTGCGGTTCAAATTCGGAACCCGCCAAACGTATCATTCGTATCGGAATAGCTTCAATGGGCACGTATTCGTCGCCGTGCAACAGCCTGTCGTACATGCTGGCCAGGCTGATCAGGCAACTGACGGGATTCAACTTGCGATGCTCTCCCCGCTGCGGAAAGCCTTTGCCGTCCCATCTGAGATGGTGCTCAAAAGCTACTATCTCCGTCAATTCGGACACGCCGGGAATCGATCTTAGAATGCCCACCCCGCGCACAGGGTGCTCGAAAAAGATCACTTTATTGTTTGATTTGAGCAATATTCCATCTCTGGATTTGGGTGGAATATCCATCAAGCCTATATCGTGAAATAGCCCGGCCAACAGAATATCAATCAGGAGTTCCGCTTTCACTCCCGTCGCCACCGCCGCCACATAAGAAATGATCGCCGTGTTGATGCTGTGAGCGACCAGATCATCCGAAGCGTGCCGTGTATGAAGCCTTGAAGCTACTGCGAATTTGTTCTGCTCCATATTGTTGATCAATCGATCCAGCACTTGTCGAACCTGATCTATCGAGGCGGTCTTTTTTGAAAAAAACAGCGATAAGAAATACTGGGTCAGAATTTTTTTAATCGAGGAATAAATATCTCTGGCTTCGTCCGTATCCGTAGATCCCGCCAAACCTTCGACAATCACTGCAACCCGTTGGATGGCAATGTTTTTAATTCCCGATGTCGCCATGGCCATTGTGATATCGCCGCTCCGCTTCCAATTTTCATCGTCCAACATAAAGTTGATGAACCCCAGTATTTCGTCTGATTTCACTCCTTCACGGACGGTGATTGAATCAATGCCTCTGTTGCTTACCGTCCGATACAGCGATTTAAGCGCCATAGACAACTTGGTAAGCGGTATTTTTTCAAAAACAAACTCGCCGCCCAACAATACGATGGTCCAGGATTTGTAGTCTTGAAGAATCGGTTTCAATCCGTCCGCTACGCTCTGACAGCAATACTCGACAATCGGATGATTTTCGGGATAAAGGGTCCGGCTGCGAATCGCAGAAGAAAATAGCTTGAGCAACTCCTCGGTGCGGGTGATTTTAAATCGTTGTAATTCGAGATCGTTCACATCGTCTCCGTTAAAGCGGCCTTTTTAATCAATCCTTCGCAACACATCCGAACCGTCTTATTCTTGCTCTTTGACCCTTTCTCAAGAATTCCGCGCGCTTCTTGATTTTCCATTCGGGCAATCGCCTTTGCGGCGGCTGTCAGTAGGCGGTCGTCACGTCCTCCGATACGGCCGGCGTCCATAAGGTAATGGGCCAGAGTGGGGAGCGCCGACGGATGATTTATTTTGCCTAAAGTCTCAATTGCCAATTGTTCCGACTTGAGGTCTCCGTTAAATGGATTTTTTATTGCCAGAGGTTTGATGAGCGCCGCAGCGGCCTCTTCCGAGCCCTTGAAATGAGCAAGGCATAAAATGGCCTGTTGCTGCACCATCTGATTGGGGTCCAGCACCAATTTCTCCAATAGCGAAACGGCCCTGATGTCGGAGGTTGTCGTAAGAGCGCGAGCCACCTCCTTGCGGACTCTTGCCTCCTCATGGTCCAAATTGATTTGGAGATAATCGACCTTGTCGGTCAAATCCATGCGACTCACCAAGGCGATCATATTACGGACCATGAACCAATTGGGGTCCTTCAGATACTCATTTATCCTGGGAAGAATTGTCTGTCCCCCCTTGGCCACCACATCGATCAGGATCACGCGCAATGCTCGATTTTCTTCGATCCTCAACGCTCCAAGCAACGGCTCAAAAGCCACCGGGCCCAGATCGGTCAAGAGCATGGTGATCGCTTGCCCCTGTTTTTTACCCCATTTTCTAAGCGCCTGGATCAACTCGTCGGCTATTTCCAGCTTTCGGATACGGGATAGAATTTGGCGAGCGATTTGCCGAGAACCTTCGTGTTCATTTTTTTTACTTGCATGTCGCCGCATAAGCCGAACTACTTTGGCAGCCAACTGATAGCGCCCGGTATGGATCAAATCCAGGATCACATCATCCAGACCCTGGGCATAGAAATTGTAATTTTCAGAAGCCCTGACGATCTCCAAAATATTCAGGATATTTAAACATGCCGTTTCTTCTAATACAGGTTCCGAAACCCCATCTTCCAGATATCGTGTCGGATCATCTTTTGTAAGATTGGTTTCCAAAAACGAATATATCGGCAAAAGGCGGTTGTTTTGGTCTTCAATGGCATCTTCGACGGTATATTTGAGCCGTTGCACCGCAGAATTGCGGGTCATACTCTCATCGAGCTTGCTGACCGTATTGGAAATAAGGTTGTCTCGCCTTACGTTGCTATTGATAATGGAGGCTTCAAGCTCTTTTAAGACCGCTTTTTCGCGGTTAGAGGTCACAAATTGCAGATAGGTTTGAACAAAATTATTCAGGGGCATCACATTCGAATTAAGTCCTTCGAATATGGCCTGAGCCAATTTGCGGTTGTCAAGCTGGTGAAACAGATGTTCGATTTTGGCGAGCCCCAATAACGACTTGTCACGGTTCGAAGCGATTTTCTCCAACAATGAATAGCAATTGGTCGGATTGATATCGTTAATGACTCTGAGGATCTGCTTTTGAATCCACTTGTGTTTCTCTCCGCCCTCCTGTTTTTAGACGGAAATCAACTGATCGGTCATGTCAAGAAAAATTTCGGGCG
>Ga0315282_10008284_pt1 | contig 16857 bp, 10 predicted proteins | sample YL17G07_20_MG_FD_203693 | JGI IMG/M metagenome (GOLD analysis project Ga0315282, IMG submission 203693) | Sediment microbial communities from Yellowstone Lake, YNP, Wyoming, USA - YL17G07_20 | ecosystem: Environmental > Aquatic > Freshwater > Lake > Sediment | place: USA: Wyoming | collected...
AAAAAAGCCAGCGCGGTTGAGCCGAGCAAACCCTCCATCACCAGAAAAACCAGGGCCACGCATAAGATATGAGCGACTAAATTGGTCAGGTGCCAGCCCAAGGTGCGCTCGCGGAAAAGCATATAGTTGCCGGCCAGGCTCGCGGTCGTAAGCGGACGGAACATGCGGGACCGGTCCGCGGCAAAAGTCTCGGGATGCGTGAAGTATGCGGCCGGGTCCAACGAACGCAGCGCCGGGTTCATGACAATGGTGTTGTAGTCATCATAAAAAAACGGCGCCTTCATTCCCGGAAGAAAAGGCAGGGCGCTCAATGCCATGAGCGCAATAATCATCCCGGCGTGAGCGTTCCTCTTCGGCATGTCCTCAATTTAGCAGATTTCATTTTGAACACAAAGTTGACATCGCGTCTTGCGCCAATCATAATCAGGATGAGAGGCGGAGAATGCCGGTTTATGAATATATTTGCAAGAAATGCGGCGAGGAATTTGAAGAATTAGTGAGAAGTTCCAGTGAAAAAATCGCCTGCCCAAAATGCTCCTCCCCAAAGGTCTCCAAAAAAATGAGCGTGTTCGCCCACAAGAGCGGCGAAAAATTCCGCTCCAGCTCCGCATCCTCCGGCTGCAGTTCCTGCTCCTCCGGCACCTGTTCAACCTGCGGCAAGGGCTAATTCCACTTGTCAATTCCAGGCTTGGGCAACTAAGGCGTCTGCGGGCTTTTTGATTTTTGCGCAAGAATTTCTTCAAGCTCCGCGGCAGCGGTGTGCGCAAGCTGTTCCGAGCCTTTTCCATTGAGGTGCGCATGGTCGAGGAAGAACTCATGCCTGCCGTTCATCTGTTTTTGGGAATCGATAAGGAAGGCATTTTTCTCATTGGCAACCTCGCGCAGAATCTGGTCGCTCTGCGCAAATGCTCGCACCAGGGCCTCGTGCGTGAGCAGGGCATATTGGTAGAGGATGGTCTTCTTCTCGTCCTCGGTGTTTTGCGCGCTGACCAGACGGGCTTCGGGCATCAGGATAGGAACCGCATTGATTTCATGCGCCAGGTCGACGAACATCTCCACATTGAGCCGGAACTGGCGGAGCGCGGCGTCGGTTATCTCGGAACCGAGCTTGCCTTGAGGCTGGCTGCCTTCCAGCCCGACCCGGTACTTCCAGTTGTAATACCGGGTTCTTGCGCGGACATATAGCTGGGAATGCTCGCACACGAATTTATCCAGACCGTTCCGGTAATTCAGCCGCGGGTCGCGCTTGGGAAGATAAGGCTGGAAAAGCCGGAGCAGAGGCTGGTTGGAATGGAAATATTCAAAGTCGTTCCAGTTGTCATACAGGACCACATAGTCCGGCGCGAAAAGATGTCCCTCGCTGAAGAGCCGGCCGAAGCAGTCAAAAGTCGCAGACCCCGGAACCGCGGCATTGAGCACCTCAACCTTGAAGCCATCCTTCTGCAAAATTTCTTCCACCCGCCGAGGCCAGTCCTTGTCCCCAGCCACATCAAACACCGTGGAACCTCCGTAAAACATGATGCGGATGGTTCCCGGGGCCTTCTGCTCCGCAAATTCCGGTCCGCGGTATCCCCGGGAGTTGATGTGATATTGGTGATGATTCCAGCCGTCAACATCCGCCGCCTTCCGGTCCAGGACATAGCGCGAGAAAAGCGAGGGCACATATTGGAGGGACTTGCCTTTCAAAACCTGCGGCGTCACATACCCATAGCGCGAGAAATGGCGGAGGTATAATTCCCCGGCCACCAGGCCGAGAAGCGTGGCCGTCATCACCGGGAGCAGCGTGAAAACCAGCGCCTTCTTGAAACTGTATTTTGTCATTTATTTCTTTTCAACTCCTTGCGAGCGAAGCGAGTCCCGCTTCCCGCAGGATGCGCCTGTCCGCCGTAGTCCTCCCGCCTGGGGCGGGACGGGACGAAGGCGGAAGGGACTTTAGTGCCGACTTCAGCCAACTACTTGCCCTCCGGCGTAAAAAATTTCTTATTCAGTTCTTCCAGCAGGATTCTGGAGAAAAAATCCCCGGCCAGGTCCAGCGAAATCGATGCGGCCTGGGCCGGCTCCGGCTTGCCCGCCTTGGTTGCTTCTAGCTCCGGCTCAATGAGGTTGAGCACGGTTTTCTTGTTCGCAAAATCAATGAGCGAAAGCTCGCCGCCGGTCTTGAAAAAATGATAGATATGCTTGCCGATGAGCGGCGTGCCTGATGGCTTGACCTGGAAGATGCCCAGCAGCACATAGCTCGGCTCGCACCCGAAAACGGTTGACCCGGCTTCAATCTCCGCTTTGAGCGCCTGGCCGCTTTGGCCGCGAACCCTGGCCGGGGCCTCTTTCACCGCCAGTCCCAGGCTGTTCAGCGCGCTCACCAGATGCGACTCAATCACCCTGCTCTCCGCGGCTCCCGGGTTCTTCTCCAGGGCAATCACCATGATGACGAGCCTGTTCCGCAACTCGTCCTCGCGCCGAACCAGGTCAGCCAGCGAATAGCCCGGCTTGAAATCCTGGCCGGTAATCACCATTGCCTCGGCGCAAAGACCGGTTTCCTTCTTGAGCAGAGACTCGGCCTGCATGATATATCCCAGACCGGGAAGGAACTCCTTCGCTTCCATCTTCTTGCCGGCAAGCTCAATGAACGAGCCAATCTGCTGGTCCAACTCATCGATTTTTTCCCTAAGCAGCGCCCCTGACTTTCCCCGGTCCAGCGCGGCCAGGGCATAATAGGTTCCGGTCTTTTCGTCAAAATACCGCTCTGCTGTCTCCACTCCTTCCAGCTCAATGTTCACGCTGGAGTTCACCTCCGTGCGCACCCGCTGCGAAAACCTCCGCTGCTCTTCCGGGCCGAGACGATTCAGCTCCTCCTCGGCCCGAGCGTTGAGCTGGGACTGGATGCGGGTCTTGACCTGCCGGGCCAGTTCCGCTCTCGCGTTCTGGTCCGCCTGCGCCTGGTCGTCCGATGGATTGCCCGTGGCCTGGCTCAAGCCGATTCCAATCAGATACCGCGCCTCCGGATAGCTGGCGGATTTGCCGCGAACCCAGTCCGGCTTCTTCACGCCCGCGCCGCAGGCCGCAACCGCAATTAACAATGCCAGAGCCAGATAATTTTTCCGATTCATACTCGGCAAATATATCGGAAATAAGCCGCTGAATCAAGAAATGAGCTGCAAAAAAAGAGGGGACAGCAGTTGTCCCCTCTTTGGTTTGAAGCCGAGCTTAAAAATCAGGTGTCGTTTCTTCCCAGGACCGTGACCGCAGCCACAGTGAACGCTCCTCCCAGGTTGTGCGCCAGGCCGCGCTTGGCGTCCTTCACCTGCAGACCGTCTGCCCGGCCCTGCAACTGCTTGGTTATCTCCACCAGCATCCGACACCCGGTGGCGCCGATGGGATGGCCGAAGCATTTCAGTCCGCCCGAGACATTGACCGGGACCTTGCCGCCGTAGCTGGCATGGCCCTCGGCCACGAACCTGCCGGCCTCTCCCGGAGGGCATAGCTGGAGGTCTTCAATGTTCAAAAGCTCGGTGATGGTGAAGCAGTCATGGCACTCAACCAGGTCAAGCTCTTCTGCGGGATTTTTGATCCCAGCCTGCTCATAGACTTTGCGGCCCGCTTCCTTCGTGCTCGGGAAGCCCAGGAAATCGAACTTGGGATGCAGCCACGGGAACATGGTATGCACCGAGATGGCGTTTCCCAGCACCTTCACATAATCGTTTTTGTGCTTCAGCGACTTGGCCCGCTCCGGCGTGGTGATAATCAGCGCCGCGGACCCGTCGCTCATGGCGCAGCAGTCAAATCTTCCGAGCGGCCAGGATATAATCGGCGCATTGATCACATCTTCCTTTTTCACCGGCTTGCGGAAATGGGCCTTGGGATGATGGGACCCGTGCTCGTGGTTCTTCACCGCAACATTGGCCAGGGTTTCCTTGTTCCAGCCCCGAACCTCAAAGCAGCGAGTGGCCGCCAGCGCGAAGATGCTCGGCGCCGGCGGGAACTGCAGCGACACCGGCCTGGCTCCTCCCATTTCCGGAAGACCGCGCGAGCCTTGGTCCATCAGCTTTTCCACCCCGCAGGCCAGGACCACATCATACATCCCGCTCGCCACCCCCAGGCAGGCGTTGCGGAACGCGTCCATCCCCGAGGCGCAGAAATTTTCCACCCGCGTGAACGGGATGCCATACATTTTAAGGAACTCGCAGGGGGTGCCGCCACTGACCCCGGTGAACTCATACTGGATGCCGCACCAGCCGGCCTCAACCTCCTTGGCCTCCACGCCCGCATCACCCAGCGCCTCATAGACCGCCTCCACCAGGAGGTCCTCCGGCGATTTATCCCACAACTCGCCGAACTTGGTGTATCCCACTCCCACAATCGCCACTTTATCTTTCAGGGTTCTCATCTTACTCCTCCTTCCCTTTATAGTTTCATCAATGGACGGCAGCGCCAGTAATAATTCCTGAACCCGGCGCCGTCGTGGTAAATCCTGAAAACCATCTCGACTTCCATCCCGACCTTAACTTTTTCCGGGTCGCAGTCGGTCATCGTGAGGAAGATTCTTCCGCCCTTCTCCAGGTCGATCACGCACCAGGGAATCGGCTGGGCCCCTCCGCTGCGGATGTAATCTTTGGTAAAGGTGAAAACCGTGCCTTTCTTCGCCAGCTTCACCTTCTCAAAATTGTCCTTGCTGCGGCAGACAGAGCAGACGCGGTTGAGCGGGAACTGCACCGTGCCGCAGCTTTTGCATCTTTCGCCGAGGAATCCGAACTCGGTCTCCTTGTCCCGGTAATGGATAACAGGCGAGGCCTTGGGAATTGCCCGCTCCCGTTTGGTCATCTTCCGGAACTTGGCGTATTGCTCGTAGCTGAAAAGCGGCGCCTTCCGCTTGAGGTTGCCCTTGATGCCTGCGCGCGGAGCCAGGCTCTTGACCTTGTCCGTGGCCGTGAACAAGAGCGCGTCCGCGCCGTCGCCGTGCGCCGCCAGGATGATGTCCTGCTTGGGCTGGATGTTCTCCAGCGCGTTGGCGAACGCGATGATGGGCGTGCTCACTCCGGGATTGCCGATCGAGGTGAAGAGCGGGTCCGAGAGCTGGAGCAGCGGATTCAGCCCGAGCTTGCCCGCGATGCCCATCAGCCCGCGCGGGTCAAAATACGAGCAGGCCAGCTTGCCCACCTCCTTAAGCTCAATCCCGGTCTTCTGAACCAGGCCCTTAATTGCCGCCAGCACATTGCCCCGGAACGCATAACTGTCCTCAATCTTGTCCTCAAAATGCTGAACATAATCGTCCTTCTCCGTGCGCCAGACGCCGACCACCTCGTCCGAGAGAGAATAGCTGTCGACGAAATCCGCAATCAGGTTCTCCTGCGAAACCAGCACCGCGGCCGCGCCGTCTCCCGACATCTGCTCCTCAAACGACTCCTGCTCCGCAATCCTCACCTCCGAGGCAATCACCAGAACCTTCTTGCAGGTGCCGCTCCGAATCTGGTCGACCGCGAGCTTGATGCCCGAGGTCCCGGCGCGAAGCGTGTCCGTCAGGTCCATGGTGAACGCAGTCTTGGGCAAACCGAGCACCATGGCAATGGCCGGCGCCATCGCCTTCTGCCGATAGGGAGCGGTGGTAGTGGCGAAGATCAGGCCGTCCACCTTGGAAGGGTCAATCCCGGAAAGGCAGTCAAACCCGGCCTCCACCGCCATGGTCACGCTGTCCTCGTCCCCGTTCGCCACCGCTTTCTCGCCCGGGCCGCTCGGCATTCCCCACACCTTGCCGATCTCCGACCGGGCCAGCCGGTAAAACGGAAAATACACTCCGTACGATTCAATTCCAACCATGGCTCAAACCTCCTTCTTTCGTCTTTCCGCCAATTGCTTACGGTATCCAATTTTTCGATAAAATGCAATGGGGTCAAACGCGCCGGCTTTGGCCAGCCGCACCCTGGCCACCAGTCCCTGGACCGGAGCCTCAAACGCCTCTTTCAAAATCTTTTCCGCTATAAGCGCATCGCATTTGGCCTGGGCATCCGCGAGCGCCTCCCGGTCAACCAGCAAGGCCCGGCAATAGGCAGCGGCCAGCTCCTCGCAGCTCTGGACCATCTCCTCAATCGGGTCCTTGACATTGTGGCTCTGGTCGATCATGAAGCTCGGCGCAAAATTTTTCGCTCCGCGCTCTTGCGCCGCGTCCACAATCTCGTTCATGAGCAGGAACAGCCGGTAGCTGTTGATGGACCCCGCGGTCAGGTCGTCGTCCCCATACTTGGAGTCGTTGAAATGGAACCCGCCGAGCTTGCCGAGCTGAATCAGGCGAGCGACCACCGCCTCGATGTTCGCGCCCGGGAGATGGTGTCCGAGGTCAACCAGCGCCTGGCAGCGGTTCCCGAGCCGGCTCGCCGCGGCAAACGCGCATCCCCAGTCGAAATTCACCGTGTAGTAAAATGCCGGCTCAAACGGCTTGTATTCGAGATAAAGCTTCCAGCCGCGAGGCAGCCGCCGGTAAATCCGGGCCAGGCTCGAAAGATAAAACTCAAAACTTTTCCGGAAATGCATCTGGCCCGGATGGTTGGACCCGTCTCCGAGCCAGACCACCAGGCTGTTGCAGCCAAGCTTCTTTCCGAATTCCATGGCCTCCAGATTCAGCTTGATGGCCTGGCGCCTGACTTGCGGGTCTTGTGCGCAAAGGCTCCCGAACTTGTAGCTCAATTTTTGACCCGGAGCGTCCTGGAAGGTGTTTGAGTTCATGGCGTCAAATCCGAGCTGCAGCTTGCGCGCATATTTTTTCAAGGCAGCCGGCTCCTCCACCTTGTCCCACGGATAGTGGAGCGCGACGCGAGGAGCCATTCCCGTGAGCAGATGCACCACAGACGCGTCCTCAAGTCTTTCGAAAATATTTTCCGGCTCGCCTGGAAACGGGAACCGGAAAAACCTGGTTCCGCCCGCGGCGAACGCCCAGCTTGGAACCGCAAGCGCAAGCCGGCCAAGCTGTTTTTCAATCACCTCTGCCTTGAGTCCGCGCTGCCGCAAGTAGTTAAGAGATGACTGATAACCCCGCTCAAAACCAGGGCGAGTCCTCCGAGCATCCTTCTCCAATCGCTCCTTTAAAACCGGGTAAAAATCAGTCGGCATGACCCTCTCATTATTGCGCACCTTGCCCGCATAGGTCAAGAATGTTTTGGCGCTTTTATTCCATTGAAAAATTGGTAATTATGAATGATAAATTATGAAACCGGCAAACATCAATCAGGCAGCCTGAACCTGAATCTGCGCAAAAAGGCTTTCCAGCTCGGCAAAAAGCCGGGATTTTTCAGAGACGGAATAGACCACGCTCTGGTCTTTGGTGAGGCGGAAGCGGTCGGGCTGGGTTTGGACCAGCTCGAGCAGGCGGTCAAAATTGACCCGGCTGGTCTCTTCAAAGCTGATCACGGCCTGCTTTTCGTCCGCGTCCAGCTCCGGTATTTTCATTTTGCGCATCGAGAATTTGAGGCGGACGACCTGGAGAAGATTTTCCGCGGGTTCCGGGATTTTGCCATACCGGTCGAGCAGTTCGTCGCGGAGGGAATTAAGGCTGGTCTCGTCCAAGGCCATGGCCAGGCGCTTGTACCAGGACAGCCGCTCCGAGTCTCCGGGCACATAATCTTCGGGCAGGAACGCGGGAAGCGCGAGTTTGATGCGAGGCTCAAATCCTTCCTCCAGCTTCTGCCCCTTCAGCTCCTTGACCTTGTTTTCCAGCAGCCTTAGATAAAGCTCGTACCCGATTCTGCTGATTTGTCCGCTCTGCTCCCTGCCCAAAAGATTGCCGGCCCCGCGGATTTTCAGGTCATAGGCCGCGAGCCTGAACCCGGAGCCAAGCTCGGTGAATTCCTTGAGCGCCTTCAGCCTTTTCACGGCCTCGCCTTTTATCTCCGCGCGCGAAGGCACCACCAGGTAGGCGTATCCTCGTTCGCGGCTGCGGCCGATTCTGCCGCGCAGCTGGTAAAGCTGGGCCAGGCCGAACTGGTCCGCGCGGTTGATGATGATGGTGTTGGCCGAGGGCAGGTCCAGGCCGCTCTCAATAATTGCGGTTGAGACCAGGACATCGTATTCATGCCGGTAGAAATCGTGCATCACCTTTTCCAGCCTGCGCTCGTCCATCTGTCCGTGCGCGATGGCGATTCTGGCCTCGGGCACGAGCCTTATGAGCCACCTTGCAATCTGGTCAATGCCCTGCACGCGGTTGTGCACGAAAAAGACCTGGCCCTGGCGCTTCAGTTCCCGCAGAATGGCCTCCCGGATCAGCTGCTGGTCAAAATGGATAAGCTCGGTGTGAATGGCCTGCCGGTCCGGTGGGGGGGTGTTGATGATGGACAGGTCGCGCAGGCCGAGCATGGTCATCTGCATGGTGCGCGGGATGGGAGTGGCGCTCAAGGTCAGGCAGTCAACCGTTTTTTTCAACTGCTTCACCTTTTCCTTCTGAACCACCCCGAACCTCTGCTCCTCGTCCACAATCAAAAGACCCAGCTCCCTAAACTCCACATCCTTGCTCAAGAGCCGGTGCGTGCCGATGGCCACATCGCAAAGACCGGCTTTAAGCTCGCCGACGATTTTCTTCTGCTCGGTCCTGGTCGAGAACCTGCTCAACATGCGCACTTCGAGCGGCCAGTCCGCGAGCCTTTTCCGAAAATTGTCAAAATGCTGCTGGGCCAGGATGGTGGTCGGGCAGAGCAGGGCCACCTGCTTGCCCTGCATGGCCGCGAGGAAGCTGGCGCGGAGCGCGACCTCGGTCTTGCCGTACCCGACATCGCCGAGCACCAGCCGGTCCATGGGCCGGCCGGATAAAAGGTCCGCAAGCACATCGCCAATGACTTTTTCCTGGTCAGGCGTCTCCTCGTAATCAAAGCTGGCTTCAAATTCCCGAAAGGTGTGGTCCGGCGGGGCATAGTTGAATCCGGGGAACACCTCGCGGCTGGCGTAAAGGTCGAGCAGCTCGTGCGCGAGATTCAGAATCGCCTGCTCGGCCCTCTGCTTGGCCTGGATAAAGCTTTGCGACCCGAGCCGGTCCAGCCGGGGACGGCTCTCGCCCGGGTTGCGGTATTTCTGGACCAGATGAATCTGGTCCACCGGGAGATAGAGCCGGGCGCCTTCGGCGTATTCGATCTCGAGCACCGGCTGGCTCACTCTCGGCCGGGAGCGGTCCTTCAGGTAGTCCCATTTTTCAAAGCTCGACACCTTGAGCTGGCTCATGCCGCGATAAATGCCGATGCCGTGTTCGATGTGCACGACCAATTCGCCAGGCTCCAGGTCCGAGAGGTCATCCTGCATCCACTCGGTCTGTTCCGGCTTCGCCAGCGGGCGCTTTATTTTCTCCCCGAAAATTTCCCGCTCGCTGACCAGGACCAGGCCGAACTCCGGGACCTTGACCCCGGACGAAAGCTCCCCCGCGGTGAGCGCGAGCGGCCAGACCGGGGCGTAAAACTCCTCCGCGGAATCCATCTCCGCAGGATAGATTTCATGCTCGCGCAAGAGCGCGGAAAGTCTTTCCGACTGACTGCGACTCGAGCTGACCACGATGAGCGAAAACTTCTCGCTCAATTCCCTTTTCAATTCCTCCAGGAATCTGGAAATCGGCTCGGTGAATTTCGGGCTGAACCCGAGTTCGGGGTTGGACTCAAACGCAAGCTGAATTTCCGAGGGCCCCTCCAAATCGATTTTCAGGCTGAAGCCTGATGCCGGCTCCGGCTCTTTGCCCTTAAGCGACACGCCCATAAAAATTTTCTGCAAAGGCGCAAGCCTGGAACTTAGCTCCTCGCTGGCCAGGAAAATTTTTCCGGGTGGAGGCAAAAAGCTTCCGCCCGCAACCAGGCGCGCCCAGTCCTCTTGCGCGCGAGTGGCGGTGGCCCCGAGCGACTGGCTGATTGCCAGCTCATCCACCATCACCACCATCCAGTCGCCGGAGAGATAATCGAGCAGCGAATTTTTGCCGTCAATGAGCGGCAGGAATCTTTCTTCCCCATAAAAATGCTGCTCTCGGTCGAGCCTTGAGGTCAGCTCCTGCAAAGCGCGCGCAAAGCTTTTGGCCGGCGCCTGGCCCGGCTCTTTTTTCATCTCCTCGGCCAGCCGGAAAAGCGCCTGCTTGAGAGCGCGCCAACGGTCTTCAGTCAAAATCATTTCCCGCGCCGGCCAGACCAGGCAGCTTTCAGCTTTGGCTTTGGACTTCTGGTCCGCGGGCTCAAAAAACCTGATGCTCTCGACCTCGTTCCCGAAAAAATCGATGCGCGCCGGCGCTCCGGCCCCGGGAGGAAAGACATCGATGATGCCTCCTCGGCTGCTCACCTCGCCCGGCTCGGACACGGTTGCTGCCCTCTGGTACCCTGCCGCAATCAATCGCGAGAGCAACTCCTCACGGTGAATCTTGGCGCCTGGTTTCAGCTCAAATAAATATCCCTTGAGCAGTTCGCGTGGAATGGTCGGCTGGAAAACGCTGACCGCGCTTGCGACCACCATCTGCGTCTCGCCTTTCAAAATTCGCGCCAGCGCCCCTGCCCTTTCGCCGCTCCTCTCCGTGCCTTCCGGCTGGTAATAATCCAGGCTCGAAAAAATTACCGGCTCGCACGCGCCAAAGAGCGCAAGCTCTTTCGCAGCCTGCTCCGCCTTGTCCTCCTCCGGCGCGAGAATGAGCATGGGCCGCTTGAGTCGGCGCTGGATAAGGCCGATGAGCCAGCTCGGAGATGAGCCGGGCAAAAAGCCGGCGGCCGCATTTTCGCCCCGGCTGATGCGGGCAAGGAAGGACTCGATGGTCGCAACTTTTTCAGGCATATTTCATTGCAGGAACTGGGCGAGGAGCCGCTCGGCCTCGTCGGTTCCGAAGGGGATGCCTTTCAGCTCGGTCCTCTGGTTGATGGCGTTGAAGGTGGTTTCGAGGAACATTCGGAAGCTGTGGATTTCGCGCCGGAAGCGGGAGCGCACTTCGGGGTTTTTCAATTCCTCCACCGGGGTGGCGCCCAGGTAGTCGAAAAATTTCTGGAACTCCTCGCGGTCATAGGCGCGCACGAGCGGGAAGCTCATATTCTGGTAGTAATAGACGAAATTGCGGAGGGTGTTGGCGGATTCAAAAATCCCCTCCAGCTTGTCCTCGGCCAGCCCCTCCTCCAGGACATGTTCCAGCCGCTCCAGGACCTTGGCAAAAAGCCAGATGTCGCGCCGAAGCTTGAGCGACTGCTCGAGTCTTCCGAGGAAATCGCGGAACACATCGCGTCCGAGCAGGTCCGGGTCAAACACGCGGCAGATTTCAATGATGGCCTGCTGGAAGATGTTGTTGAGCATTCCGCGGGTGCGGGCCACTCCGTTCTGGAGGATTTTGGGGTCATTGATGGCGCTGGCGTCCCTTATCTCCAGCTCGAAAATTTTTTTCAGCTCCACCCTAAGCTGGAAGGCAAAGGCGTCCATCAACTCAATCAGGGTGCGGGCCTTGCCGTCCTCCTGGAATTCGAGCTGGCCGAGCCGGCCGGGAATCAGCTCCTCAAAGGCATCGATGAGAATCTTGCTCTCGGAATTGATCAACGAGAAAATCAGCAGCGAATCCTTGAGCCTTCCCAGCTCCTTGGTCTCGCCGCTGACCAGGCTCAAATACCTCACCAGCTTGAAGAGCAGAAGCACGGCCACGGAAATCATCTTCCGCACCTCGCGGTTTTCGATGTTTTTCACCACCTTGTTAATCCGGGGCGAGCGCACCACATCGTAATGCGGCACGAAGCCCAGGCCGCGGAAGGGATTGAAATAGCGGTTGGCGGTTATCTCGCGCGCAATCATCTGCTCCAGGTAATAAAAAACCTGGTAGCGCTTCTCTTCGAGCAGCAGCAGGCTGCTGCCCAGCTCGGAAAAATCGACCAGGCTGTAGCAGAGCACATAGAGCGACTCGATGGGAGTGGCCTGGTTGATGGCGCGGGAGAGAATTTGGGCGCGCTGGTAGTCGCTCAAGAGCCGGGTCTCCACATAGTTCTGGAAATGGAGGTGGTTGGCCTCGGCCTCGGGCAAAAGCGACCGGATCAGAATCACCGCTCTCACCAGCGCGTTCCTCACCACCTCCAGCTCCGCGCCGAAGTCCCGGCTTAACAGGCTGGAGCGGTCCGCGATGGGATGATTATTCAGGTTGGAATACCGGACCAGGCCCTTGAGCAGAACCTCCAGCTCGAAGAGCTTCTCCTGCTTGCGCTCAACCTCCAAGGTGCGGAACCAGCGCCGCCGCTCATTGAGCAAAGCCCGCAGCTCCTTGTCCGGCTGACCCCAAAGCTCGGCGCCCGATTCCCGCTCCTCACCCTTGTCGCTCATCAGCCTTAAGTATAATTGCGCCGGCAATGCTTGTCAAAATTTACCGGTTTGCCCGTGTCGGCAAAAAAATATGCCTCCGGGAGGGAAAGGCATTACCGCTAGCCGAGAGCGAAGAATCGCGAGCAAGCCCGCTCTCGCATTTTTCCTGTCAATTGGTCATCAAATCCGCAGCTCGGTTTTTGGCTGCGGCCTGGGACTAAAAACGCTTGAGGATTTGATACTGCTGGTTTCGCTGAACCGGCGTGAAGCCGGCAGAACGGATTATGCGCACCGCTTCCTCCAAACTCACCCGATGCGCGGCTCCTGCGGCGCGGACCACATTTTCCTCAAGCATGGTTGAGCCGAAATCGTTGGCACCGAAAAAGAGCGCGACCTGTCCGAGCTTGGGTCCCTGGGTCACCCAGGAGGCCTGGAGGTTGGGGACATTATCGAGGAATATTCTTGCCATTGCGAGCACGCGGAGGTAGCGCACTCCGCTTGCGGGCTTGAGGTGATGGAGCGCGGTGTTTGAGGGCTGGAAGCTCCAGGGGATGAAGGCGATGAAGCCGTTGGTTTTGTCCTGGAGCCTGCGGACCCGGTCCAGGTGCTCGATGATTTCCGCATCGGTCTCAATGGACCCGAACATCATGGTGGCGCTGGATTTCAATCCGAGCTGGTGCGCTTCTTCCATCACCTTGAGCCAGCCTGCGGCGCTGACTTTGCGCGGACTTAATTTTTGGCGCACGCGCTCAACCAGGATTTCGGCTCCGCCTCCGGGTATCGAGTCCAGGCCCGCGGCCTTGAGCCGGCGCAGAACTTCGCGGATGCTGACTTTTTCCTTTTGAGCCAGAAAAAAAATCTCCGGGGGCGACAGCCCGTGGATGTGGATCGGATAGTTTTTTTTGATCGCGCGGAATAAATCTTCAAACCATGGAAGGCCGAGCGCGGGATTAAGTCCGCCCTGGAGCAGAATCTGGGTGCCCTCTTGGTCCAGCAGCTCTTCGATTTTTTGGAAGATTTGCGCGCGGCTCAAAACATATCCTTCCGGATGATGAGGCGGCCGGGAGAACGCGCAGAACCTGCAGCGAGAAACGCAGAGGTTCGTGTAATTGATGTTCCGGTCAATTACGAAACTCACCTCGCGCCTGGGATGAAGCCTCCACCTGACCTCGTCCGCTCTCCGGCCCAGCTCAAGCAGGCTGGCCGTTTGCAGAAGCTTGAGCGCTTTTTTTTTATTGAGTCTATTGGGCATTTTTTTTGCCCTATTAATTCCTCTGCATTAAGCCTTGAAGGTCTTTTGTTCAAACCAGCAATTATACTTTCCTCCCCCTTGAGGGGGGAGGGTCTGGGTGGGGGTGATTAAATTCTTTTTTTAGAATCACCCTCCCCTCAAGGGAGGGGAGATTTAATTGGGAATCTGTTTGTTCAATAAGCCATTTGCAAAACATGTAGTTGCTCTTCCTCACCCCGCTGCCTCCCGTCAAAGGCGAGGGAAATAGGATGAGCCGGAAGCTCATTTTTTATTTTCAAGATATTTGTCCAGGATTTTGCGTTTCTGGACCTTGCCGGTCGCGGTCTTGGGCAGAGCCTCCCAGAAGAAGACCCGCCGCGGGCACTTGTAGTTGGCGATTCGGGACTTGCAATACTCAATTATCTCCGCCTCGGTTATGGTCTGCCCGGCCTTGGGGACTATGAACGCGCCGACCTCCTCGCCCCAGACCTTGTCAGGCAGGCCCACCACCGCGGCGTCCATCACTCCGGGATGTTTATACAACACCTCCTCAATCTCCTTCGGGTAGATGTTCTCTCCGCCCCGGATAATCATCTCCTTTTTCCGGCCCACAATGAAGAAATAGCCGTCCTGGTCCTGGTGACCGAGGTCCCCGGTATGAAGCCATCCGCCTTTCAAGGTGTCCTCCGTGGCCTGCAGGTTCCGGTAATACCCCTTCATCACATTCTCTCCCCGAACCACAATCTCGCCCACGGCTCCGCGGGCCGCCTCCCGGTCATTATCGTCCACGACCTTCATCTCCTGGCCTTTAAGAGGGAGGCCGATGGAGCCGATCTTGCGGGTGCCGTCAAGCGGGTTGATGGAACTGGCGCAAGTGCCTTCAGACAATCCGTAGCCTTCCAGGATAAAGGCCTTGTATTTGCGTTCGAAGGTCTCGAACACCTCGACCGGCATGGGCGCGGCGCCGCAGATGCAGAAGCGGAGCCGGGAGAGGTCGTACTTTTCCGCGTCGGGCTGGTTGTTGAGTATGGCATAGACCGTGGGCACGCCGGAGAAGGCCGTGGCCTGGTACCGGGCGAGGCGGGCGAGGAAGTCCTTGGGCGAAAAGCCCTTGGTCAAAATCATGTTCGCGCCTGCATAGAGTGGCGCCAAAACCGTGACCAGCTGGCCATTGACATGGAACAGGGGCAGGATACACATGAAACGGTCGGCCTCCGTCATCTTGGCCGCTTCCGTAATCTGCCAGGCGTTGACCACATAGTTCTTGTGGGTAAGCAGGACGCCCTTGGGGTACCCGGTGGTCCCGGAGGTGTAGATGATGCCGGCGATGTCTTGCTCCGTTATCTTCCGCTCCACCTGCTTAGCCGGCTCATACAACTCCGAAAACGGCGTGGTCCCGGAGGGCGCTTCGCCGACCACCACCACCTCCTTGAGCTTCGGGCACTTCGGCCGCATCTTGGACGCCATCTCCACGAACTCGGGCTGGGTGACCAGCAGCCTGGCCTCCGAGTTCTCCATGATATATTGGGCCTCCTCCGCCTTGAACTGGGTGTTGATGGGCACGAGCACGGTCCCGGACAAAGCGCTCCCGAACATCATGTAAACGAACTCCGGCCGGTTCGATAGCCAGATGCAGACCTTGTCGTCCTTGTTGAGGCCCTTGCCGGCCAAGCTGGACGCAATCCGGTTCGCGGTCCCCAGCAATGTGGAATAACTAACTTCCGCATCTTCCCAAAACATGAAGGTCTTATTCTTGAGCCTGGATTCCCGTTCAATTAACAGGTCTTTGATCGTCTGCTTCATGATTATCCCCCCTTAAATTTCAATTCCGTCCTCTTATTACTCCATTATATCGGGCCAAGTCAAGCGCATGGCCACACGGCCGCTGGGGCCCTTCGCCTCCGCGGCATTTATTTTGGGGGTCCAGCTAATCAGCAGGGGCAGGAAAAACTCTCTTACCATATTTTTTTCACCCGGTACCAGGTGTCGCGCTCAACCGGCTCGCGGCCAGCCTCGCGGACCAGGCGGACCAGTTCGTCCCTGGCCAGGGCCTCGGGCGTGAGCGCTCCGGCCATGTGCGTTATCTTTTCCTCCTCCACCGTGCCGTCCAGGTCGTCCGCGCCGAACCAGAGCGAGACCTGGGCCAGCTTCTCCCCCAGCATGATCCAGAAGGCCTTGATGTGCGGAAAGTTGTCCAGGTATATCCGACTCACGGCAATGGTCTTCAAGTCATCCACGCCCGTGGTGTAATGCGGATGGCCGAGCCGGGTGTTTTGCGGATGAAAAGCCAGGGGGATGAACGCGGCAAAGCCGTGGGTGCGGTCCTGGAGCGCGCGCAGCCTCCGCAGATGGTCAACCCGGTGCCGGTATTTTTCAATGTGGCCGTAAAGCATAGTGGCGTTGCTCTGAACCCCGGCGCGATGGAGCGCCTCGTGCACCTTGAGCCAGTTGCGGGCGGAAATTTTTTCCGGACAGATTTTTTTGCGCACCTCGGCCGCGAAAATCTCCGCGCCCCCTCCGGGAACCGCGTCCAGGCCCGCGGCGCAGAGCTCGCGGATGACCTTCTCCAGGGGCCGTCCGCTTATCCTTGAAAAATGGTCAATCTCCACCGCGGTGTATGCCTGGAGCAGGACTTGCGGCCGCTTCCGCTTGAGCAGGCGCAGGATTGAAAGGTAATAGTCGAATTCCCACTCCGGGTGCAAGCCGCCCACGATGTGGAACTCGTGGACCTCGCCAGCCCGCTCTGCGATTTCTGCGATTTGCGCAAGGTTGAGCTGGTAGCCGTGCTTGTCTCCGAAGCTCGCGCTGAAGGCGCAGAACCGGCACCGGTTCCGGCAATAATTCGTGGGATTGATGTGCCGGTTGAGGTTGAAGAAAATCCGGCTGCCGGTGCGCCGCTCCTTCACCAGGTTCGCCAGCCGGCCCAGCCAGAGCAGGTCATCCTGCGCAAATAGATAGAGCGCTTCCTGCTCATTGATGCGTTCCCGGTTCCGGATTTTTTGCTCAATTATTTTTTTCATGGGCCGGCCAGGGGCGGAAATTCCGGCTCAACCAAATGCTTCAGAACATGCCTTTCAGCTTTTCGATTTCCTTCTTGTCCGCAGGGGTGGCGGACCGTTCCTGCTCCATCTCCTGGAAAATCCGGTCCCGGGACTGCATGATAAGCTCCAGGTGCATCAAACTGGTGATCAGCCGCTTGGCGTTGATGAAGACAAACGCGTCAAAAAATCTGGCCATGAAACGAGCCATCTTCTTCAGCCGCTCCGGGCCGACCTCGGGCATCTCCTTATACGCCGGCACGAATTTCACCGGGTCCATCCTGAACTTGGCCGCAATCGCATCCAGCTTCTGGCTCTCAAGCGCGCTGTCCT
>Ga0315282_10008285_pt1 | contig 16856 bp, 12 predicted proteins | sample YL17G07_20_MG_FD_203693 | JGI IMG/M metagenome (GOLD analysis project Ga0315282, IMG submission 203693) | Sediment microbial communities from Yellowstone Lake, YNP, Wyoming, USA - YL17G07_20 | ecosystem: Environmental > Aquatic > Freshwater > Lake > Sediment | place: USA: Wyoming | collected...
GATCGGCCTGGATTGGGATGAAAAGGCCATCGCCCGAGCGTGGAAAAGGCTGGCCCCGTATGGGAATAGGGTCGAGCTCAGACAAGAGAATTATAGGAACTTAAAATCAGTCATTGAGTCGCTCTCCCTCGACGGGGTGGATGGCATTCTTTTGGACCTGGGAGTTTCAACAGAACAGCTGGAGGATCAAGAACGGGGGTTTAGTTTTCGCTGGGAGGGTCCTTTGGACATGCGGATGGGTCGGGAGATGAAGATCACCGCGAAAGACCTTTTGCAGCGCTTCTCCCTCCCGGAGTTGAGTGAGACCCTTAGGAAGTATGGCGAAGAACGGTGGGCCAGACGGATCGCCAAAGGAATCGTACGCCGGCGGCAGATAAAAGCAATTAGCACTACTCGGGAGTTGGTCGGGGTAATTGAAAAATCGATCCCCGCATCTTCCCGCCGGGGGCGCATTCATCCGGCAACCCGTACTTTTCAGGCGCTGCGCATAGCGGTCAACGGGGAACTGGAAAACCTCCAGGATTTCCTCGACCAATGCCCGGACCTCCTCCATCCCGGGGGCAGGCTGTGTATCATTTCCTTCCATTCCCTGGAGGACCGCGTCGTCAAGGATCAATTCCGCCGCTGGTCTTCCTTTCGCATCCTGACCCCCAAACCCGTAATCCCTTCTCCAGAAGCGGTTTTTTTGAACCCGAGGGCCCGAAGCGCGAAGCTGAGGGCGGCGGAAAAACTCTAAGAGCCTCACAGGAGGAGAAATGGCCCAGGCCATATCGAAACGAATTGCGGTCAGCGGCGTGCGCCGGGAGCAGGAAGCGGCTTCCCAGGCAAAAGGGGTCAATCGCAACTTAGCTTTCGCGACCCTGGTAGTAGCCGTGGTTTTCATCGGATGTTCCCTGTTTTATGTTTGGGCGCACCATCAGGTGATCTCCCTCGAGTACAAAATCTCCCAGGCCAACCGGGAAGCCCAGCAGCTTTTGCAGGATAATAAGATACTACGCCTGGAACTGGCTGGTCTAAAATCTCCCAGCCAGGTCGAGGGGAGAGCTCTGAAAGAGTTAGGTTTCATGAACCCCAAGAAAGAACAGTTGATCATCGTGCGATGAAACCGCTTCCAAGGAAATGGCTTCGATTCCGTATCACCCTCCTTCTCTGTCTTTTTTCCTTCCTTTTCTTAATCGTTCTCGCCCGGGCTTATCAGCTTCAAGTGCTGCAGAGCCATAAACTGGCTTCCCTGGCTGAAAGGCAGGTTCAGAGGGCCATCCCCTTGGTGCCCCGACGGGGTATCCTCTACGATCGCAAGAAAGAGGAGATGGCCATCAGCGTAGAAATGGATTCGGTCTTCGCCCAGCCGGCAAAGGTCGGCAATGTCGAGGAAGCGGCAAAGCGAGTTTCTCCCATCCTCAACAAAAGTTCCCAGGGCCTGCTGAAAAAGATGAAAGAAGGAAAACCCTTTGTCTGGTTAGAAAGGGGGATTACCGCCAGCCAGCGGCAAGCCATTGAAAAGCTTGACCTCGAGGGCGTGGATTTTCTAAAGGAGACCAAGCGATTCTACCCACAAGGAGAGATCGGGTCCTGCATCATCGGGTTTGCCGGACTGGATTCGCAGGGTCTGGAAGGAGTGGAGCTGAAATATGATGACTTCATCAAGGGGGAGCCCGGGTACATTCTGATCTCCAAAGATGCCCTCGGCAGGAGCCTTACCCCGGAGGACCCCCGGGTCCGCCGCTCGGAAGAAGGATGCGAAGTCATTCTGACGATCGATAAGAATATTCAATATATCACCGAACGGGAGTTAAAGAAGGCCGTGCAGGCCTGCTCGGCAAAAGGGGGGATGGCTGTGGTGATGAGCCCGAAGACGGGAGAGATCCTGGCGATGGCCGTCCAGCCATCCTTTGACCCCAACCATTTTTCCTTGTCCCCTGTCCAGGTCAAGAAGAACCGCAATATAACAGATACCTTTGAACCGGGTTCGACCTTCAAGATTTTTCTCCTTGCTGCTGTCCTGGAGGAGGGGGTTTGTTCTCCCGGCGATCCCTTTTTCTGCGAAAATGGTGTCTACCCGGTGGGGGGGAAGGTCATCCATGATGTGCACAAATATGGCTGGCTTTCCCTGCAAGAAATCATCAAGTTTTCGAGTAACATCGGGGCCAGCAAAGTTGGGCGGAAGCTGGGAAGGGGGAAATTGCACCAGTATCTCAAAGGGTTTGGTTTTAGCGGGAAGACAGGAATTGACCTTCCCGGAGAGGTTACAGGCTTCCTCGCTGCCCCCCAGTATTGGTCTGAAATCGGAGCCGCGAACATCTGTTTTGGACAGGGCATTTCTCTCACTGCCCTGCAGCTGAGCAATGCTCTATCGGTCATTGCCAACGGGGGATGGCTGATGAAGCCCTACGTCGTCAAAACCATCCATGACCGCCAGGGAAATGTCTTGAAGGAAAATCATCCTAAACGGGTGCGGCGGGTAATCTCTGAGAAGACGGCCAGAACCGTCGCCGCGATCATGAGAACCGTCTGCGAAGAAGGGGGGACGGGAAGAGCCGCTGCCCTCGCCGGCTACGATGCCGCTGGCAAGACAGGTACGGCCCAGAAGGTAGCTCCCCAGAGCCGGGGCTATTCAGATAAGCGAGTGGGTTCTTTCATCGGCTTCGCCCCGGTCGATGACCCGCAAGTGGTCATCTCGGTGATTATCGACGAACCCCGGGGGGTCAGTTACGGGGGAGTGGTGGCCACCCCGGCCTTCAAGGGAATCGGAGAGCAAATCCTGCCCTACATGGGGGTTTACCCAAAAGGGATAACCTATCTGGCCAAAGCCACTCCGGGCAAGTTACCCGATGAACATGGACTCGTGCAGACTTCCGCAGTCCAGGCCGCAGAGGTCGAAGTATTCCCCGAACCGGGCATCATGCCGGATTTTTCCGGAAAATCCATCCGTCAGGTTGTGCGGATATCCCAAAGGTTGGGATTGGATTTAAAATTAGTGGGAAGCGGAAAAGCGGTCGCCCAGAGTCCGGAGCCCGGCCATGTCTTCCAGGGCGAGGCGAAGGGGATGGTGAAATTCCAGCCGACGATTTGAAAATGAGATTTTTGGAAAAGCTTTTAGCCGTTAGCGTAATCCGCTGCCTGGGAGATTGTATAAAGGTTTTGCCGCCAGCGGTCGGCGATTTGGCTGAAGGCTGATTATGGGAAAAACCTTTTCCTCAAAACCTCCTGTTGATTTTTAAAGAGAGATTGCAGATTTTTTGCCGGGAATGGAGAACCGCTTCTGGGGCTGATCCCGCGGTTTTTTGAACTTCTGAGGGAAAAGAGTATAATAAAAATGTTTCTAAACCCCGATCAAGGAGAGAAAGAAAGTGAGACTGGGGGACCTGGTTGCCCGGTTGCCGGAGAAGGAAATAATCGGAGACCCTGCGGTGGAGGTTGAAGGGCTGGCCTACCATTCCCGGACGGTTGCCCAGGGATTCCTTTTCGCGGCGGTCCACGGGTTGAGGGAAAACGGTCGGCGCTTCATTCCAGAGGCCCTGGCCCGGGGAGCCCGATCTCTGCTGGTAAGTGAGCCCCTAAAAGCGCCGGGAGCGACAGAAGTAGTGGTCCCAGAGGTGCGGGAGGCCCTAGCCCGGGTATCCGCCGCTTTCTACGGGGACCCCTCATCGTCCCTGACCATGATCGGGATCACGGGAACGAATGGCAAGACCACTACCTCCTACTTAATCGAATCGATGCTCAAAGAATGTGGGGCCAACGTGGGCGTGCTGGGAACGGTCAATTACCGCTTCGCGGGTCAGGTTCATCCCGCCCCGACGACCACGCCGGAGTCATTGGACCTCCAGAAAAATCTTCGGGCTATGTTGAACGCCGGGGCCTCCCATGCGATCATAGAAGTTTCCTCCCATGCCTTAGACTTGCAGCGGGTCCGCGGATGCGATTTTGACGTTGCCCTTTTTACAAACCTTACCCGGGATCATCTGGACTATCACGGGTCGATGGAGCACTATTTCCAGTGTAAAAAATTGCTCTTCACCCAGTGTCTTGCCGAGAGCAAAAAGACACGCCATTTCGCGGCGATCAACGTCGACGACCCCAGGGGAGAAGAGCTTTCGCGGATAGCCTGCGGCCAGGTCATCCGGTATGGAATTAAAGAACGCGCGGAGGTATGGCCGGAAAGGCATGAAGTGAATTCAACGGGCCTCCGGGCCCGGGTGATTACCCCCGGGGGTTCCTTCAAAGTTGTCTCCTCCTTGATCGGGCTGCATAACCTCTATAACATCCTGGCCGCTGTGAGCGTAGGACAGGCGCTGGGATTTTCCCTGGCGGCCATGGCCTCGGGGGTAGAAAAACTCATCCGGATTCCGGGAAGGCTGGAGCGCGTTCCAGGGAGCAATGGCATCCAGGTCTTCGTAGATTATGCTCATACCGGAGATGCCCTGGAGCGGGCTCTTGAGACCCTGAAGGGGGTACGGAGGGGGCGACTGATCGTTGTTTTTGGCTGCGGGGGGGATCGAGACCGAGGAAAGCGGGCGGTCATGGGGAGAGTGGCTGCTTTGGGGAGCGACCTCACGGTAGTCACTTCTGACAACCCCCGGACAGAAGATGCGATGGAAATTATCGAAGAGATCGAACTGGGCATTCAAGAGACAGGAAAGAGAAAGTACCACGGCGAAGATTTGACGGAAGCCAGCGGCGATTCAGGGTACCTCGTCATCCCGGATCGAAAAGAGGCCATCCGGCTAGCCATCCGGACGGCCCGTCCGGGGGATGTTGTTTTAATCGCCGGAAAGGGCCATGAGGATTACCAGATATTGGGGGATAAAAAAGTCCATTTCGATGACCGCGAGGAAGCGGCCGAGGCCTTAGCTCGAGTAGAGGTGGGGGAAAATCGTTAATCTCTCGGCGGAGGAGATCGTCAGAGCCACGGGCGGAGAGCTTGTCTGCGGGAACCTTTTCTTAAAGGCTGAAGGAGCCAGCAGCGATTCGCGGCGGATACAGAAGGGGGAGCTGTTTATTCCCCTGAAAGGTCCGCGATTCGACGGGCACGACTTCATCCGAGATGCCATAGCTAAGGGAGCCGCAGGGTCGCTCGTCCAGCGAGGCCGGGTGGAGATGGCAAGAAGCCCTGCTTTTGCCGGTAGGTTCTGCATCGTCGTTGGGGACGTCTTGAAGGCCCTCGGCGACCTTGCCCATTTCTGGCGCGACCGCCAGGCCGCAAAAGTAGTTGCCATCACCGGGAGCAATGGCAAGACCACAACCAAAGAGATGACCGCCCGGATTCTCTGCGGAGGGTTCAGAGTCCTGAAGACGGAGGGAAACCTGAACAATCTTATCGGCCTTCCCCTGATACTCCTGAGGTTGTCACCGGAGCATGATGTGGCCGTCCTGGAAATGGGGATGAGCGAATCCGGTGAGGTGCGGCGGTTGAAGGAGATATCCAACCCGCAAGTCTCCACGATCACCAACATTGGTTCAGCCCATCTGGAATTTCTGGAAAGTCTGGAAGGTGTTGCCAGGGCGAAAGGGGAACTCTGGGAAAACCTGGGAGCGGGGGACCGGATTGCGGTCAACCTGGATGACCCGAGAGTGGAAAAACTGGCAGCGCCGGCCAGGTGTCTGAAGATGACCTTCAGCCTTCTTCGGGAGGCCGATGTCCAGGGCAGCGGCCTGACCCTGGAAACGGAAGGGAAAGTCCGATTCTTTCTGGCTATGGGCAGCCTCAGACGCAGAGTAGCCTTGGCCACATACGGGAGACACAACGTCTACAACGCCTTGGCTGCAGCAGCGATGGCGGCAAGTTTAGGAGTGGATTTGGATGGCATAGCGGAGGGGCTGGAGGGGTTCCGGCCTATCCCCGGCAGGGGGAAGATCCTTCTCTTGAAGCGAGGCGTGCGCATTTTGGATGAGTCGTATAATTGCAACCCCGATTCTCTGGAAGCCACACTCGCGGCTTTCATCGAGATGAAGGGGAAAAACCCGGGCATTCTCGTGCTTGGAGATATGCTGGAGCTGGGATCTCTTTCCTTTGAGATGCATGAAAAAGCCGGAAGACGCCTCGGTCTCCTGGGATTCAAAAATCTTTTTTTCCTGGGAGAGCAGGCCCAGAGACTCGCCGAGGGGGCAAAGACCTCTGGAATGAATGGCCAGAAGATTCTTGCGACCCAGAACGTCGGGGAAGTCCTGGACGGGCTGGAAAAGGCGGTCGGGGAGGGGGATTGGGTTCTGGTGAAAGGCTCCCGCGGGATGCGACTGGAGCGGATCATCGAAGGGCTGGGGGACTACCTGGGGAGGATTTGAAAACTTAGACAATGCTCTATTTTTTGCTCTACATCTTGCATCCCAAGGATTCCTTCTTTAACGTCTTTCGCTACATTACTTTCCGGGCGATTTTAGCCATTCTCACGGCCCTGGTGATTTCTTTCTTTTTAGGTCCCTGGGTGATCCAAAAACTACAGCAGCTCCAGGTGAGGCAGCACATCCGGGAGGACGGTCCGAGCACCCACCTGGAAAAGGCCGGAACGCCCACTATGGGCGGGGCACTGATTCTATGTTCCATCACCCTTTCCGTAATCCTGTGGGCTGATTTGACCAATTTTTATATCTGGGTGGTCCTCCTGCTTACTCTGGGGTTTGGAGCGGTGGGCTTTGCGGACGATTATCGAAAGTTGACCCGTCAGAACTCTAAGGGCCTGACGGGGAAAGAGAAGATGTTTTGCCAGGTCTCGTTAGCCACTGCAGCTGCCCTCCTGCTCTATTTTTACCCCACCTTTAGGAGTACCGTAAGTGTCCCTTTTTTCAAGACTGTCATACCGGACCTGGGAGCGCTCTATATTCCCCTCGCAGTCTTCGTCATTGTCGGGGCCTCCAATGCCGTGAATCTGACGGACGGGCTGGATGGTCTGGCCATCGGGCCGGTTCTAATCGCGGCCGGAACCTACATGGTCTTCGCCTACTTAGCAGGACATGTAAAGATCGCCAGCTACCTGCAGATTCCTTATGTCTCCGGGGGCGGGGAATTGACCATCTTTTGCGGCGCCGTGGTTGGGGCTTCGATGGGGTTTCTCTGGTACAATACCTATCCAGCGCAGATGTTCATGGGCGATACGGGTTCAGTAGCTCTGGGGGCGTCCCTTGGAGCAGCGGCCTTGATTACCAAACAGGAGATTCTCCTGGCGATCGTCGGCGGGCTCTTTGTTGTGGAGACTCTGTCGGTCATATTCCAGGTGGCCTCTTTCAAATTGCGGCGCAAGCGCATCTTCCGCATGGCACCCTTACACCATCATTTCGAGCTGAAAGGGTGGGCTGAGCCCAAAGTAATCGTCCGGTTTTGGATCATCTCCATTTTCCTGGCCCTGATCGCGGTCAGCACGCTGAAGTTGAGATGAAGAAGAAGGGTTATTGGGTTCAAGGGGTCAAGTGAAATGACAGGGAAATATGAATTTTCATCGGGAATTTTTTCACTCGAGCCCTTACATCCTTTGTGATGAGTCTATGGACCTAAAAGGCAAGAAAGTGTTGGTCGTCGGATTGGCCCGTACAGGCGTGGCCACCGTCCGCTTTCTCAGCGGAAAGGGGGCCAGAGTAAAAGTATCGGAGGCCAAGCCCGCTGACCAACTCGAATCTTCGCTAAAAGCCCTTTCGGGCATCCCAGTCGCTGCATGGGAATTGGGGGGGCACACCCTTCCTTTTTTCCTGGATTCGGATCTGATCGTTGTCAGCCCGGGAGTACCCATGGAATTGCCGTCGCTGACCAAGGCCCGGGCCAAGGGGGTCCAGGTGATCAGCGAAGTGGAACTGGCCTGGAGATTCCTCCGCAAGCCACTGGTCGCCATCACGGGAACAAATGGTAAGACTACCACGACAACCCTGGTTGGAGACATGCTCCGGGTCAGCGGGAAGAGCGCTTTCGTGGGGGGTAACATCGGAAATCCCCTCATCGGGTACGTCGAGACCTCCCAGGCAGAGGAGTGGGCAGTGGCCGAAGTCAGCAGCTTCCAGCTGGAAGGGGTATTGAAATTCCGGCCTTTCATCGCCGTGCTCCTAAATCTCACCGAAGATCATCTGGACCGTTATCCGACTTTCGCGGAGTATATCCAGGCCAAAGGGAGAATCTTCGAAAATCAGGAGAAGGAGGATTATGCCCTGCTCAATGCCGATGATCCCCTAACCTTCCGCTTCGCCCACCGGATAAAATCGCAGGTGGTTCTCTTCAGCGCTGAAAGGCCGGTGCCGGCAGGTTGCTTTTTGGAAAACGGGGGGATTCTCTTCCAAGGGACCGATGGGAAAAGGGAACGGTTCGACCTGGAGCGGCTGAAGATTCGGGGGGCTCACAACCTGGAAAATTTGATGGCTGCCATTGCCACCTGTAAGATCTGCGGTTGCCCGCAGGAGCCCCTGCAGAGGGCCGTCGAGGAATTCAAAGGGATCGAACACCGGCTGGAATGGGTGGGGGAAGTCGGGGGGGTGAGTTTTTACAATGACTCCAAGGGGACCAATGTGGGGTCGGTAGCCAAATCCCTGGTGAGTTTCCGGGAGCCCGTCCTGCTGATCGCCGGGGGTAAGGACAAAGGGGGAAATTATGGCCCCCTAAAAAGGCTCGTGGCCGAACGGGTGAAGGGCATGGCCCTGCTGGGGGAAGCCAAAGAGCGGATGTTCGCTGCCCTCGGCCACCTGACGGAAACTATTAAAGTTGATACTCTGGAGGAGGCGGTTTACTGGGCATCGGCCAGGGCTTCTCCTGGCGATATCGTCCTACTTTCGCCGGCGTGCTCGAGCTACGATATGTTTGATGACTATGAGGACCGGGGAAGGCAATTCAAAGTGATCGTCCAGAAGTTGGGGAAAGAATCCTGTTTTTTTGGCTCGAAAGCGAGATCCTGATGGGGAAGGCCAAAACCCCCAATTCAAAACAAATGCCTATCATCGCGGAGAGGCCACTTTCGGAACGGCACTTCGATCCCCTCCTTCTCATTGCCACTATGACCCTGGTGGGTCTGGGGATTGTCATGGTTTACAGCGCCAGCTTCGTGCTCGCTTCCCAGCGGTTCGGGGATAGTTATTATTTTCTGAAAAAACAGGCCCTTTACGCGGGAGGGGGGATTGCCCTTATGCTCCTAACGGCCCAGGTGGATTACCATCGCTGGCGCAAGTTGGCAATTCCCTTATTAGTGGTGGGCATGGGGCTTCTGGCAATCCTGATTCTTCCGGGCATGCGCCAGGAAGTGGGCGGGTCGGTCCGCTGGCTGAAATTCTCCATCCTGTCTTTCCATATATCCTTCCAGCCGGCGGAGCTGGCCAAATTCGCCCTGGTCCTCTACATGGCGTATTCATTGACCAAAAAGGAAGGGAAGATGAAAAGCTTCACTGTCGGGTTCCTTCCCCATTTCCTTGTGTTGGGGGTTCTTTTTGGACTGGTTCTCAAACAGCCGGACTTTGGGACAGGCATCGTCTTCGGTTTTCTGGTTTTTTTAATGCTCTTTGTTGGAGGGACCCGCTTGCTTTTCCTGGGAGGGACGGTTCTGGCAGCCCTTCCAGGCCTGATATATATTGCCACCCGAGCGGATTATCGTCTCAAGAGGTGGTTCGCTTACCTGAATCCCTGGGATGATCCCGAAGGGGCAGGGTTCCAGATCATCCAGTCTTTCCTGGCCTTTGGTGCGGGAAAGCTCTTCGGAGTGGGGCTGGGCGACGGCCGGCAGAAGCTTTTCTACCTCCCGGAGCCCCACACAGACTTCATTCTTTCGGTGATCGGGGAAGAATTGGGGCTGGTTGGCGTGGTATCCGTCATCGGGCTTTTCGCAATCCTGATCCTCCGGGGTTTTCGGGTTTGTTTCCGGGCACCGGACCTCTTCGGGACTTATTTGGCCCTCGGAATCACGGCCCTGATCGCCGTCCAGTCCATCCTCAACATGGGTGTTGTCATGGGCCTGCTTCCGACAAAGGGGTCCACCCTTCCCTTCATCAGTTATGGAGGGACGTCTTTGGTCGTTAATTTGCTGGCTGTGGGAGTTCTTTTGAATATTTCGTCCAGGGTTGTGGGATGGAGCAATGAGAATCATGATCGCCGGCGGGGGGACGGGAGGGCATCTCTTCCCGGCCCTGGCCCTGGCTGAGGCTTTCAGAGATCGGGACCGCGACAATGAAATCCTCTTCGTGGGGAGCCGCAAGGGACTGGAGGCCAGCATCGTAACCAGAGAAGGTTATCGTCTGAGCACGATTGAAGTAGCCAGTTTGAAAGGGAGGCCCTTTTGGAGCAGACTTCTGGGTACGATGGCCATCCCCAGAAGCCTCTGGCAGTCCTGGCGCCTGGTCCGTTCCTTCAGGCCCGACATCGTCCTGGGAGTTGGAGGGTACGCTTCCGGGCCAGTGGTTTTGACGGCCTGGGCAATGGGACTCAAGACAGCCATCCATGAGCAGAATGCGTTTCCCGGGTTGAGCAATCGAATCTTGGGAAAATTCGTGGACCAGGCCTTCATTTCGTTTGAAACTTCGGCCCGGCACTTTTCCCGGAGGAAGACACTTCTTACTGGCAATCCTGTGAGAAGGAAGATACGCTGGAAGACCGTAGCTCAAAAAGAAACGCCGGAGTCGAAGTTCGTCCTGCTGATTTTTGGGGGTAGCCAGGGAGCCCACCGGCTGAACCGGGCTATGGAAGAGGCCTTAATTCACCTCCGGGAAATGAAAGGGAGGCTCAGGATCATCCATCAGACCGGAGACAAAGATTATGCCGAAGTACGCGAGGCCTACAAGGGGAAGGACTTCGAGGCAGAAGTCTATCCCTTTATCTACGAGATGGATAAGTCCTACGCGGAGGCCGACCTGGTTTTATGCCGCGCCGGGGCCACCACGCTTTTTGAGCTGATGGCCATGGGCAAACCGGCCATTCTGGTGCCGTACCCTTATGCCGCCAATGACCACCAGAGACTGAATGCCCTGACCCTGGCCAATGCCGGGGCAGCGGTCATGGTGGACGACGGGGCACTGACGGGCGAATATCTGAGCGCGATTCTTCGGCGGCTCAGAGAAGATCCCGGACAGTTGAAAAGGATGGGAGAACGGGCCGCAGCCCTGGCTAAACCGAGGGCCGCGGAGGAGATCGTCAATCACTGTTACGAAATAGTGGGCCATGGCTGATACGACCTTCGGGATGAAGCGCAAAGTCAAGCGGGTGCACTTCGTGGGCATCGGCGGGTCGGGAATGAGCGGGATCGCGGAAGTGCTCATCAATATAGGCTATCGGGTGACCGGGTCGGACTTGGCGGAATCGGAGACCACTCAGAGGCTGAGACGTTTGGGGGCGGAGGTTTTCATCGGGCACCGGCCGGAGAACCTGAAAGACGTGGATGTGGTGGTCGTATCTTCGGCTGTCCGGGGGGACAATCCTGAGGTCGTCTCGGCCCACGAGCGCATCATTCCCGTGATTCCCCGGGCCGAAATGCTGGCCGAACTGATGCGCATGAAATACGGGGTGGCCATAGCCGGGACCCATGGAAAAACCACGACCACTTCGATGATCGCCACTGTTTTGGCCCATGGAGGGCTGGACCCCACCGCGGTCATAGGGGGCAAGCTGAACATCTTCGGGTCGAACGCCAAACTGGGCCAGGGGGAATATCTGGTGGCCGAGGCCGATGAGAGCGATGGCTCTTTTCTGAGGCTCTCTCCCACGATCGCGGTGGTAACAAATATCGATCCCGAACACTTGGACCATTACCGGGACCTGAATGAGATCAAGTCCGCCTTCCTGGAATTTGTCAACAAAGTCCCCTTTTATGGACTGGCTGTGCTCTGCCTCGACCAGCAAAATGTCCAGGCCCTGATCCCCCAATTGCGCAAACGGTACGTAACTTACGGGTTGAGCAGCCAGGCAAACTTTCGGGCTGCCGATGTTTCTTTCCAGGGGTTGACTACCGCCTTTCGGGCCTTTGCCGACGACCGAGAACTGGGGCAGATTTCCATGCAGATGCCCGGACTGCACAATGTCTACAATGCCCTGGCTGCCCTGGCCACGGCGTCGGAGCTGGACCTGAGCTTCGAGGTGGTCCGGGAAGCGCTGGGCTCATTCAGCGGGGTGCAGAGAAGGTTCCAGATCAAAGGGGAATTTAACGGAGTGATGGTGGTGGATGACTACGGGCACCACCCCACGGAAATCAAGGCCACTTTGAGCGCTGCCAAGGGAGGATGGAACCGGAGGACGGTGGTCATCTTTCAGCCCCATCGTTACACCCGCACAGTCCATCTGTTCAAGGATTTTCTGACATCCTTCAACCAGGCAGACGTCCTTTTCCTGACCGGAATCTACCCTGCCGGGGAAGACCCTTTGCCGGAAGCGAGCATCCGGGGACTTTACGAGGGGATCAAAGGGTATGGGCACAAAGATGTAACGCTGGTCGAAGACAGAGGGCAGATCGTCGAACGATTGCTCCCACGCCTGCGCCCCGGGGATATGGTCGTCACCCTGGGTGCAGGGGACATCTGGAAAGTTGGTGAGGCCTTGATTGAACAAACAAAAAACGCAAAGCGCATGGCGCATAGCGCAAGAAAACGAAAAAACAAAGAAAAAACAAATTACGGTTGATGCTGCAAGGGATGGCATGGTTGTTTTTGATGAAATAATAAGCTTTATAGGCTTTGCCCTATGCGCCATGCCTTTGGAAGGCGGGTAGAAGGCAAATGGCTAAATCCTTTCCGTTGGCCGGGAAAATCAAGGGGGAGATTCGTTACTCGGTTCCCCTGTCCGGGTATACGTCTTTTCGTGTAGGGGGGCCCATTGATTACCTGGCCTTTCCCGCGGACATGGAAGACCTGCGAAAGACCCTGCAGTGGTGTCGGGGGCAGGGGGTCCGCTATTTCATCCTGGGGAATGGGACAAACCTGCTGGTACGCGACGGGGGAGTTCGTGGCATGGCCATCTCCCTGTCGAGGGGATTTATCGGCCTGGAGGAAGCGGAGTTAGACCAGGGGGAAAAGTTAGTCTTCTCCGGAGCGGGTGAACCGCTGGGAAGAGTGGTTGAATTTGCCCCGGGAAGGGGGCTGGCAGGCCTGGAATTCGCCGCCGGCATTCCGGGAACGGTCGGGGGAGCGATCTTCATGAATGCCGGAGCTTTCCAGGGGGAGATGAAAGACGCCATTGATTCGGTGCGTTTGATGGATGCCGAGGGGAAGGTTTGGGAAAGGAGACGGGGGGAGCTGAAATTTTCCTACCGCTCGATGGAACTGCGAGAGGGAGAAGTCATTCTCGGGGGGCGATTTCGCCTGCGGGCCGGGGATGGTCAGAAAGTCAGGGAGAAGGTAGAGGAAATCCTTCATCGGCGGAGGATTAAACAGCCCCTGGACCTTCCCAGCGCGGGTTCCATATTCAAGAACCCGCCGCAGGGGCCGGCAGGGAAGTTGATCGAGGAGGCAGGGCTGAAAGGAAGGCGCCTCGGCGACGCCCAGATCTCCGAGAAGCACGCCAATTTCATCGTCAACCGCGGGAGGGCGCGGGCCGGCGATATTTTGGCCCTTATCGAATTGGCCCGGGAGAAGGTGTTGAAAGAGTACGGGGTTCTTTTAGAGATGGAAATTCAGGTGGTAGGGGAAGATTGAAAAGAAACAATCAGCGCTCAGCTATCAGATAGCTGTCAGCCGTCAGCGTTCAGCCAAGAGAAAAAATTTTTTCTTCCGGCTGAGAGCTGATCGATGAAGGCTTTAAAAAAAGAGCATTACAATATGGGGCTGGAGAGAAAGGAAGAATTCAAGGAAAAGCGCATCGGCGTATTAATGGGGGGAATGTCTGCCGAGAGGGAAGTTTCCCTGATGTCCGGAAAAGCCATCCTGGAAGCCCTGCAAGGGCTGGGCTACGATGCCCGCCCCATTGAAGCCGATGAAAAGCTGGCCCAGCGGCTGTTGGAGAAAAAAATCGAAGTGGCCTTCATCGGACTCCACGGACGCCTGGGAGAAGATGGAACGGTGCAGGGTCTTATGGAGGTTATGCGCATCCCTTATACGGGTTCGGGGGTACTGGCCAGTGCCCTTTCTATGCACAAAGTGATCTCCCGGGAGATTTTCATGCATCATGGCCTTCCCGTCCCGCGGCACGTCGTACTGGGAAGAAAGGCAATGGAACAGTTTGACCTTTCAAAACTCCCTTTTTCTCTGCCCATTGTCTTCAAACCCGCAGAAGAAGGTTCCAGCGTGGGCGTGACCATCGTGGCCGAGGCATCGCAGATTGGCCCGGCCATGGAATTAGCCTTTGGATACGGCCCGGAAATCCTGGTGGAGGAATACATCAAGGGGCGGGAGGTCCAGGTGGGCATATTGGGGGATGTTCCCCTGGGGGCGATCGAGATTATTCCCCGGACTCCATTCTACAGTTATGAGGCCAAGTATACCGATGGGCTTGCCAAGCATATCCTTCCAGCTCCTTTACCGGAGGAAGATTATTCCCGGGCCCTGGAATTGGGACTGACGGCCCACCGTATATTAGGGTGTGAAGGGGCCACGCGGGTGGACCTGCTCTTTAAAGAGCCGGGGCAGTTTTTCATCCTGGAATTGAACACCCTCCCGGGGATGACCGCCCTGAGCCTCCTGCCCGAGATCGCCAGGGGAGTGGGATTGGATTTTCCGAATTTGATCGAACGCATCCTTTTGGGAGCGCGTTTGAAGATCAGGACAAAATTGCCGGAAGGAAGTTGGCAACTGCAGGACCACTGAGGCACCGGAATCATGTCTCGCAGGGACCATGTCAGGGCAGGCCGAAAGATTCGCCGGTTGAGGAAGAAAAAAGGCGGATGGTTGCGTCTCTGGGCTGCCGGGATCCTGAAAGGAGGGTTGAGCCTGGCTATGATGGCCAGCCTGACTTTTCTGGGCTTTACCCTATACCGGTATTTTCAGCTTTGCGGCCAGCTTCATATTGGCGAAATCAAAGTGATGGGCTGCCTGAATACCACAGAGTCTGAGCTGCTGAAAATGGCCAGAGTGAACCTCCAGGCCAATCTGACCGACCTGGACCTGAAAGGAGTCAGCGCCCGGCTGGCCGAACACCCCTGGGTGAAAATGGTGAAGGTGAGAAGGGATTGGGCCGGGAACGCGTTGGTCATCGAGGTGCAGGAAAGATCCCCCCGGGCCCTCATCCTCTTTGAGGACCTCTACTTAGTCGATTGTCAGGGGGAGATTTTTAAGAAAGCGGAGCCCGGGGACCGGCTGGACTTCCCAATCCTCACCGGATTGCAACGCCAGGAAGCCATGGGGGGGAATGAACAGGCGAAAGATTTGATTCGCCAGGCCCTGGGCCTGATAGAACTGCTTGAGCAGCGGAAGGTCTTTACGGCCCTGGCAGTCTCCGAAATCCATCTCAGCAAACAAAACGGGCTCACCGTTCTTACCCTGAACGGGGGGATTCCCATCCGTCTGGGTTCGGGAGGGCTCTCAGAAAAAATAAATCGTCTGGAAAAGGTTCTCCCGGACTTGCGGCAGAAAGCTGGGGGCGTGGAATACGTCGACCTCAATTATCTTAAAAAAGTTGTGGTCAAGATGAAGGAAACAGAAAAAGGAAAATCGCGGAGTTCCTGAGGCGCAAAACAACCTCTTCACCGCAGAGGGCGCAGAGCACTCTTAGAGTGGGAGAAAATATCTGTCAGCAATCCGCCCGAAGCTGAAGAACGCATGAAGGATAAAAAACTTTCCGCGGGTTACTTCTGAAGGCTGAAGCATGTAGGCATATGGATCTTTCTCTGCTTTCTTCGTGGGCTCTGCGGTAGGCGAGTACTCTAAAAGGGGGGATCCCCCATGAGCAAAGGTAAAAAGGGAAAAAGAGAGAACCTCATCGTCGGCCTGGATATTGGGACGACCAAGGTTTGCGCAATCGTGGGAGAGATCGGCGAAGAGGGCGTGGACATTGTGGGCATCGGCACCCACCCTTCTAAAGGACTGCGCAAGGGGGTTGTGATCAACATCGATGCCACGGTGGAGTCCATTCGCAAGGCCGTGGAGGAAGCCGAGTTGATGGCCGGCGCGGAGATCACCTCGGTCTACTGCGGCATCGCCGGAAGTCATATCAAGGGGTTCAACAGCCACGGGATCGTGGCCGTCAAAAATCGGGAGGTCTCGGAGAGCGACGTCCGCCGAGTCCTCGACGCGGCCCGGGCCGTGGCGATTCCCATGGACCGTGAAGTCATCCATGTCCTGCCCCAGGAGTATATCGTCGATGAGCAGGATGGGATCATGGAGCCCCTGGGGATGTCTGGTGTCCGCCTGGAGGCCAAGGTGCACATCGTCACCGGGGCAGCCACTTCGGCCCAGAATATCGTCCGCTGTTGCAACCGTACAGGGCTGGAAGTGAGTGACATTGTTTTGGACCAGTTGGCCTCCAGCGAGGCGGTGCTCATTCCAGATGAAAAAGAGCTGGGGGTGGCTCTGGTGGACATCGGCGGCGGGACCACGGACTTGGTCATCTACTTCCAGGGAGCGGTGCGGCAGACCGCTGTCTTCGGTCTGGGGGGCAATCACCTGACCAACGACATCGCTGTGGGGCTGCGGGCGCCGCTGGTGGAATCGGAGAAGATTAAGAAGAAGTTCGGCTGCGCCCTTACCTCCATGGTGAAGAAGGAGGAAACCATCGAAGTTCCCAGCGTGGGCGGGAGACGGTCACGGGTGCTTTCCCGGCAGATTCTGGCCGAGATCATCGAACCGCGGATGGAGGAGATCTTCACCCTTGTCCACCGCGAAATCGTCAAGGTCGGATACGAGAACCTCATCCCTTCAGGGGTGGTGCTCACAGGGGGAACGGCCTCCTTAGAGGGGCTTCCAGAGCTTGTCGAACAGATTTTCAACCTCCCGGTTCGCCGGGGGTATCCCTCGGGAGTCGGGGGTCTCCTGGACGTGGTGAACAA
>Ga0315282_10008286_pt1 | contig 16855 bp, 12 predicted proteins | sample YL17G07_20_MG_FD_203693 | JGI IMG/M metagenome (GOLD analysis project Ga0315282, IMG submission 203693) | Sediment microbial communities from Yellowstone Lake, YNP, Wyoming, USA - YL17G07_20 | ecosystem: Environmental > Aquatic > Freshwater > Lake > Sediment | place: USA: Wyoming | collected...
CTCGCTGGGCGGCCCGGGCTGTGCCTTCAACCTGCTTTTCACCTCGCCCAGCGGTCCTGACGAGAAGGTGCGCGCCCAGACCGCTGACGGGTGGGACCTGGCCCTCTACCACTACCGGCCGACGAGTCCCCTTCCGGGCAAGGCCCCCGTCGTCCTCTGTCACGGCATGGCGCTCAACAGCTACTTCTGGAACCTGACGGACCAAAACCATTTCCCCCGGTTCCTTGCCTCCCGCGGCTACGACGTGTGGACGGTGGACCTGCGGGGCTACGGCCAGAGCCGGCTTCGCCAGCGCTACCAGGGCTACACCGGCTTCGACCTCCAGCGCCACGACCCCACCCGCTGGACGGTCGACGACTACGTCCACTTTGACGTGCCCGCCATCCTGGCCACGGTCCGCGAGCGGACGGGAGCCGACGCCGTCACCTGGATAGGGCACAGCATGGGGGGCATGGTGATGTACGGGTACCTGACCACGGCCGAGGACGCGAGCGCGGTGAAGGAGTTCGTGGCCGTCGGCGCGCCCGTCTTCATCCCCCAGCCACCCAACGACATCCTCCGCGACATGGAGCAAAGCGAAGGGCTGCTCAACGTGCTCCTGGCCATCAACGTGCGCGGGCCGGCACGCACCTTTGCCCCCGCGGCCTGGATGTTCGATACGCCCCTGGCCCTCCTCTACTACAATGCCCGGAACATGGACCCGGGGACCATCGTGCGCCTGTACGCCAACGCCTTTGAAGACATCCCGCCCGGGGTGAGCGGGCAGATGCTCCGCATGGTCCGCTCCGGGGAGTTCGAGTCGGCGGACGGGTCGCTGGTGTACGCAAAGATGCTTGACAAAGTGCACTGTCCTGTGCTGTTATTGTGTGCGAAGGGCGATAACCTGGCCACCGAATGGGCGGTGCTGGAGGCCTACCAGCGGGTGGGGTCGGCGGACAAGAGCTACCGGCTCTTCGGCGTGGCCAACGGCTACGTGGCCGACTACGGGCATTGCGACGTCGTTACCGGCAAGCGGGCCCGGGAAGAGGTGTTCACCTACATTGGCGACTGGTTGGACCGGCACTGACGGGGGGCTCGGCCCGCTTCTGGTGTGCCGGCGTCCGCCAAGGCGGAGGCCAGGGCCCTGGCGCTGGTCCGGGGCGGAAAGAGGTAGCGGCGCGCGGTCCGACGAAAGGGGCACGGGATGAAGGGGAGGAGGGGTGGCATGGCGAAGCGGTCGGTAGAGAAGATCATCGAGCGCGCGCTCCAGGATGCGGACTTCCGCCAGCGCCTGCTCGCCGACCCCAAGGCGGCCTGCGCCGAGTACGACCTCTCGGCCGAGGAACTGGAGACGGTGGCGGCGAGTGCGAAGGAGGTCTTCGCGGGCAAGCTGGAGCCGCGGGTCAGCAAGAAGCGCCTGGGGGCCAAGTTCGCTGGTTTCAGCGGTCCCCTGGGGATTGACAGCGTCCAGGAGTGATTGCGGGTTCCCGGCCGCCGGCGGCCTGGGTGGCTGGGGCTCTGGGCAAAAGAAAACCGGCCCCGGGACGAAACTCCCGGGGCCGGTGGTCTTTTCTTCTTCGGCCTACCGCTCGACCAACTTCAGAAAGTCGTTCATGTCCAGGATGCGGACGGCGAGCTCCCGGGCCAGGTTGTAGGCGGCCAGGCCCTCGTCGGCGCTCTTCTGAGAATCCGGAGAGGCTTCCTCGCCCTGCACCCGAATCTTCCCCACGACCAGGTAGTCGGTGTCGAGCGTAACGTCGGAAGCGACTTCGCCACCCCAGCGTTCGGCCAGGACCTTGAGCTCATCGCGGCTGTAGCCCAGCGACGGCGGGAACCAACCGGCAATGACAAAGCTGGGCTTCTTCTTGCCCACGAAGGCCGTCATCACGTAGTCGCCCTTGACGATGGTCCGGTTGGGCAGCGACTCGATGACGCCCACCACGCTGGAGTTCGCCTTCACCTGGCGGACTATGATGCGGCCCTTGGGGACCAACACGCCGCCACGGCCCAGGTTGTACACCTGGAAGATCATGCCTGGCTGCACGTGCTCACTGGCCCCCAGGTTGATGGCTCCGTAGCCGGTCCCTTCATCCAGGTCGACAATGTAGCCACTGGGGGTTTGGGCCTGCTCTTCGATGATGCGGAGCTTGTCGGACATCTGGGCGATGCGCCCCTTGGCCGCCAGGTCCTGACTCTTGAACTGGGCGGTGGCTTCCTCCAGTTCATCCTTGGCCTTCTGGGCGGCGTCCTCCGCCGCCCGCTTCTCCTCGCGGAGCTGCGCCACGAGGTCGTCGCGGGTCTTAATGTCCGCCTTGTCGGTGGTCTCCATCTGGGACTTTTCACCCTGCAACTTCTGGATCTCGGCGTCCTTGGCCGCCTGGGTGTCCGCGAGCTGCTTGCGGAGGTTGTCCAGTTCCTGCGACGCCGTCTGGTACTTGGTCTCCGTCTCCTGGGCCAGCCGGGTGGCCTGGGTGCTCCGGTCGCCGAGCAGTTCCAGGGCCCGCTGGGCGGTAGCCGGGACGACGTCGGGGAAGGCGCCCACGGCGGTGTCGATGGTGGCGGCGGTGTCGAAGCCGCTCTTCTGGCGCCATTGCTCCACGTCGGCCTCCAGCGACTTCACCTTGTCCTTCAGTTCGGTGAGCTGTTGGCCCTGGTCCTGAATGGTGCGCAGCTGCTCGTCCCACCTGCTGTAGAAGAGGAAGGCGAGCAGCACGCCGACGACAGCAATGATGATGCAGATGACCAGCGCCGCCGTCGACGCCCCTCCACGGTATTCACCGGCAGGCTCCACCTGAGGTCCTCCTTTCGCAGTCGTCCACTCTCGCCACCCGGGCCCGACTCCGGGAAGCCGCTCCTCCGTGCCGATCCCCGCTCGCCATGGTCAGGGACGGCAGACACCCTGAGAGGTGCCCTTCTGATACCGGGCAACCGACCCCTTGTCAACAAAAAAATCTGCCGGGCGGCGGAGTTCCCGCCTGCGCTCGCCCTGCGGGGGCCCGCCTCGGGGGCGGGGCCTGTTCACTTGGTCAGCGGTGCTGGGTTGCGCACCTCTTCGTACGCCAGGTCCAGCTCGGCCACGTCGCCGGTGACGACGGGGTCCGTTGAATACTTTTCCACCACCAGTCCCAGGGCCTTCTCCGGCGCTTTCTCAGGCACGACGTTCGCCAGTTGCACCAGGCATTTGGGCCGCTGCTGGGCGTCGAAGATGACGAAGCGCATCCCCACCTCCAGTGTCCGGTCGGCAGGTATGGGGAAGCGAACGTAGGAGATGTTCTGCACCGACTCGGCGGCGGCCACGCGCAGTTGCAGGCGGTGACTGACCAGGAGCGCGGGGCTCAGCCCCGGTGGCGGTGGGACCCGCAGCGTCTGCGCCAGGAGGAGCCGGAGGCGGTCCACCCGCTTCTGGTAGCCGTCCTCCCGTTGGGTGGCCTCGTTGTACGTCTTGGCCATCTCGTCGTAGCGCTTGTCCTCGTCCGTCAACTTCTGCTCCAGGTCCGCGACCTTCTGCTGGAGGTTCTCCACGTCTTTCCGGTGCGCCTCCTGTTCGGTCGGCAGCTGCTTGGCGAGAAGGTCGGCGGTCTGGCGGAACTCCTCCGCCTTCTTGGCCAGTTCCGTCTCCGCCTTCACCTCGGCCTTGATGGCATCGTCGCGGGCCTTCTCCATCCCCGACCAGCCGCTCTGCATCTCGTCCAACTTGGTGAGGGTGGTCTGGAGCTTGGTTTCCAGCCCGCTCAGGTAGCCCTGGACCGTGGGCGGTTTGGCCCCCTTGACCTGCTCCTTCAGGGCGGCGAGGTCGGAAGACCCGACGACCTCCGCGTACTGTTGGAGGGTGTAGTTGGTCTGCTCCAGTTCCCGCTTGTTCTTGGCGATGAGGTCGCGGACCTGGGCGGTGTCCTGGGCGCTGACCCCCACCTGCAACTGCTTCAGGTAGATGACGAAGCCCTCAACCACACAGGCGATGGCCAGGAGGGTGATGAGGAGTGAGGTCACGAAAGGGATGGTGCGTCGGCGGACGGGCGCCGGCGGGGCAGGGGTAGTGCTTTCGCTCATCTTCGTTTCTTCTTTCCGGGAGAGAGCCTCGACGAGGGCCAGGGGGCCGCACTTGCCTCCGACGGGGTATTATAGGGGAGAGGGTGACGCGCAGGGAAGAAAAGATTTTCCCGGAAAAGCCCTTGACAGGTGCCCCGGCTGCGGTAAAGTGTAAGAGAGAAAGAGGGCAGTAGGACCTGCTGGGGCTGAAGTCGCAACCGTGGGCTCCACAGGTGGGAGCCAATCGAACGTTCGGGATTCCCACAGCCCCAAGCCACGTATCCAGTCTCTGCACAATCCAGGTGCTCCCTGTGTAGGTTCGGGGCGCGGAGCGCAAGTCCAGCCGAAACCGGGCGGTAGGGTATCGGCACCGTCGCTGGCGATTTCGTGGGGGCTTGCGTGGCGGCGCCCGAGTTCGCTCTTCCGGACACCTGCGTTCGCCGAGGTGTGGCCGGGAAACACCCTTGTGTGAAGACCCGCCTCCGTGTGTGGCGGGCAGGCACGGGGAAGGTCCCGGCAAGACGCTGGATGTCTCGCTTCAGGTAGCCGATGGGCAAGACCCTGTACCTCATCGACGGCCATTCCCAACTCTACCAGGCCTACTGGGCCATTCGCGGGGAGTTGTCCAGCCCCGCGGGTATCCCCACGGGGGCCGTCTATGGCTTCACCAACATGCTGCGCCGCATCCTCAACCAGCATCCCGAGTACGTGGCCGTGGTCTTTGACACGGGGAAACCCACCTTCCGCCATGAGATGTACGCCGAGTACAAGGCCAACCGTCCCCCTATGCCCGAAGACCTCATCCTCCAGATCGAGTACGTGGAGAAGGTCCTGCGGGCCTGGGGCATCCCCATCCTGCGCGTCGACGGCTACGAGGCCGATGACGTCATCGGCACACTGGCCCGCCGGGCCGCTGGGGAGGGCCTGGAAGTCCGCATCCTCACCCGCGACAAGGACGCCCTCCAACTCCTCGGCCCCCACGTCGCCGTCTACGACAACACCAAGGACCGTCTCATCACCGAGGCCGACCTGGAAGCGGAACGGGGCCTCAAGCCCGGGCAGGTGGTGGACTGGCTGGGCCTCGCCGGTGACACCTCCGACAACGTGCCCGGGGTTCCGGGCATCGGCGAGAAGACGGCCCTCACCCTCCTTCACCAGTTCGGCTCGCTGGAAGCGGTCCTGGCCGGTGCGGACAAGGTCTCCGGCGAGAAGAGGCAGGAGAACCTCCGCCAGTTCGCCGACCAGGCCCGCCTGAGCCGGGAACTGGTCGCCATCGACACGGACGTGCCCCTGGACGTCGATTTTGCCTCCATGCGCTTCACCGGTGGCAATCGGCAGGAACTCCTCCAACTCTTCCGGGAACTGGGCTTCCAGAGCTTCCTCAACGAACTGATGGCCAGCGCCGAAGCCGAGCGGGGCGCCTACGAGTTGGTCGCCCCTGACCGCTTCGAAGAGTTCCTGGCCAGGCTCTCCCGGCAGCCGGCCTTCGCCTTCGACGTGGAGACCACGAGCACCCGGCCCATGGAGGCCGAGCTGGTCGGCATCTCCTTCAGTTGGGAAGCAGGGACGGGGTGCTACCTGCCCGTGCGCGGGCCGGCGCTGGAGGCGAGTCAGCTCCTGGACCGGGCGACGGTGCTCACGCGCCTCCGGCCGCTCCTCGAATCGACGAAGGTGGTCAAGTGGGGGCAGCACCTCAAGTACGATTCGCTGGTGCTTCGCCGCGCAGGCATACGGGTTGCCGGCGTGACCTTCGACTGTCTCCTGGCCGCCTACCTCATCGACCCGGACAGCCCCCACGACCTGGACTCGCTCGCCGTCCGCTACCTCCAGTTCAAACCCACCCCCATCAAGGACCTCATCGGCACCGGCAAGAAGCAGAAGACCCTGGACCAGGTCCCGCTCGCCGCGGTCTCGGCCTACTCCTGCGAGGACGCCGACCTGGTGGTCAGGTTGAAGGCCCTTCTCGAACCCAGGCTGGAAGAACTCGGCCTCGCCGAACTCTTCCGGAACGTGGAGCTCCCCCTGAGCGCCGTCCTCGAAGAGATGGAGTTCCAGGGCGTCCGGGTGGACACGGGCGTGCTGGCCGAACTCTCACAGGCTTTTGGCGGCCGCCTTCAGGAGCTCGAGACAAGCATCTACCAGGTCGCTGGGGAGCCCTTCAACATTGACAGCACGAAGCAGTTGGGGACCATCCTCTTCGACAAACTCGGCCTGCCGCGGGTGAAGCGGACCAAGACCGGCTACTCCACCGACGCCTCCGTGCTCGAACGGCTGGCGGCGCTCCACGAACTTCCCCGGCTCCTCCTCGAGCACCGGGCCTTGAGCAAACTCAAAGGCACCTACGTCGATGCGCTGCCCCAGTTGGTGAACCCGACCACCGGCCGCATCCACGCCTCTTTCAGCCAGACCGTGGCCGCCACCGGCCGGCTCAGTTGCAGCGACCCCAACCTCCAAAACATCCCCGTCCGGAGCGAAGCCGGCGGCCAGATTCGCCGGGCCTTCGTCCCCGGCGAACCGGGCTGGGTGCTCCTTTCTGCGGACTACTCCCAGATCGAACTCCGCATCCTGGCCCACCTCTCCGGCGACGGCGCCCTGCGCGAGGTCTTCCTGCGCGGGGGCGACGTGCACCGATTCGTGGCCGGCCAGATCTTCGGCCGGCCCGAAGCGGAGGTGACCCCCGAGCAGCGCCGTCAGGCGAAGGCGGTCAGTTTCGGTGTCATCTACGGGCTCAGCCCCTACGGCCTCTCTGCCGGCGTGGGGGTGCCGGTGCCCGAGGCCCGGGACTTCATCGACGCCTATTTCGACCGGTACCCGGGCGTCGAGGCCTTCATCCACCGGACGCTCCGGGAGGCCAGGGACCGCGGCTACGTCACCACCATCCTCAACCGCCGACGCTACGTCTCGGGCGTCAAGGTGGTGACCGGCCGGAACTTCGGTCAGGCCGAGCGGGTGGCCGTGAACGCAGGTGTCCAGGGCTCCGCGGCCGATATGATAAAGGTGGCCATGAACACCATCTTCTGCCGGGTGCGGGACGAGGGCCGTCCCAGCCGACTCCTGGTACAGATTCACGACGAACTCCTCTTTGAGGTGCCGGCCGAGGCCGTGGCGACCGAGGCCGCCATGGTCGAGGAGGAGATGCGCCAGGCCATCCCCCTCAGCGTCCCCGTGGAGGTGAACCTGGAGTCGGGGGCGAACTGGCTGGAGATGGAACCCCTGCGCCTCGCCGTCCACGAACACAGCCGGGCGTAGGGGTGAGACCGGTGGCGACCAGGCGCGCCCCCGAGGTGAACCGAGCCGGGTTGGCCCGGCCGGCCGTCATCGGTCTGGTGGGTGGCATCGGGAGCGGGAAAAGCGAAGTCGCCCAGCTCATCGTGGCCCGGGGAGGCGTCCTGGTCGACGCCGACCGCATCGGCCACGAGTTGCTGCGGGAGCCCGGGGTCAGAGACCAGGTGCGGGCCCGCTGGGGCGAAGCGGTCTTCGGCCCGGACGGGGAGGTGGACCGGGCCAGGTTGGCCGAAGAGGTCTTCTCGGCGTCGGCCGAGAGCGGTCGGGGCATCGCGGCGCTGAACGGCATCGTGCATCCGGAACTCACCAGGCGCGTTCGCCGGGCGGTGGAGCAGGTCCGTCGGCGCGGGCAGGCCCCCTGGGTGGTGGTGGACGCGGCGCTGCTCCTGGAGTGGGGTCTGGAGCATCTGTGCGACGTGGTGGTCTTTGTGGAAGCCCCTCCGGAGGAGCGCCGTCGGCGCGTCAGGGAGGGGCGGGGATGGTCGGCGCGGGAGTTGGCCCGCAGGGAGCGACGTCAACTCCCCCTGAAGGAAAAGCGGGCCCGGGCCGGATACGTCCTCCCCAACGGGGGGGGCCGGAAGGCCCTGGCGCCCGAGGTAGAAAAACTGTTGGCGGCACTTCGTGAGTCAGTGAGGACTGGCCGTAGCGGCTGACTGAGCAGGTGGTGTGTGCCCCGAGTGGGTGCGAGGAGGTAAGACCGAAATGGCGAAAGCCAAGCCCAAACCGGACGAGGAAGAGGTCAAGAACTCTGCCAGCGCCAAGAGCGTCAATGGCGGAAAGGACACCAACGGCGCCAAGAGCGGCGACCCGCAGCTCTCCGAGCAAGAGGTGAACGAAAAGTACGAGGCGGTGAAGCGCCAGAGCGAGGTCCACATCAGCGAGCTGCAGAAGCTGACCATCGCCGAACTGCAGCGGCTCGCCGACCAGGAGCGGGTGGAGGAGTACACCGGGCTGAAGAAGCAGGACCTCATCTTCAAGATCCTCAAGCACCGGGCCCAGGCTAACGGCCTCGTCTTCGCCGAGGGGGTGCTGGAGGTGCTCCCGGACGGCTTCGGCTTCCTCCGCTCGCCCCGCTACAGTTACCTCCCCAGCCCCGACGACATCTACGTGTCTCCGTCGCAGATCCGGCGGTTCGGCCTGCGCACCGGGCACACCGTCTCCGGGCAGATTCGCCCGCCGAAGGAAGGCGAGCGCTACTTCGCCCTCCTGCGGGTGGAGGCCATCAACTACGCCAGCCCCGAAGTCGTCCGGGAGACGGTGGTCTTCGATGAACTGACGCCCCTCTTCCCCGACCGCCGCTTCATCCTGGAGACCTCCGCCGACGAAGTGGCCATGCGCGTCATGGACCTCCTCACCCCCATCGGCATGGGGCAGCGTGGCGTCATCGTCGCCCCGCCCCGTACCGGAAAGACCGTCCTCCTGCAGAAGATAGCCAACTCCATCGCCAAGAACCATCCCAAGGCCAGGCTCATCGTCCTGCTCATCGACGAGCGGCCGGAGGAAGTGACGGAGATGGAACGCTCCGTCCGCGGCGAAGTCATCTCCTCCACCTTCGACGAGCCGGCGAGCCGACACATCCAGGTGGCCGAGATGGTCATCGAGAAGGCCAGACGCATGATAGAGTGTGGCGACGACGCCGTCATCCTCCTCGACTCCATCACCCGCCTGGCCCGGGCCTACAATAACGAGGTCCCCCACTCCGGTCGCATCCTCTCCGGCGGCGTGGACGCCACCGCCCTCCAGAAGCCCAAGCGCTTCTTCGGCGCCGCCCGGAACATCGAGGAGGGCGGGAGCCTCACCATCCTGGCCACGGCCCTCATCGAGACCGGGAGCCGGATGGATGAGGTCATCTTCGAGGAGTTCAAGGGCACGGGGAACATGGAGTTGAAGTTGGACCGGAAGTTGGCCGACCGCCGTATCTACCCGGCCATCGACATCAGCCTGTCGGGCACCCGCCGCGAGGAGTTGCTGCTTCACCCGGACGAACTGAAGCGCATCTGGGTGCTCCGGAAAGTCCTCAACGAGATGAACCCGGTGGAGGCCATGGAACTCCTGGTCGAGAAACTCTCCAAGACCAAAACCAACGCCGAGTTCCTCATGTCCATGAGCATGTGAGGCGGGACCGCGGAATAGCCGGAGTTGGCGACTGTGGCCACCCATCAGGAACTCAGAGACTTGGCGATGCTTCGGCTGAAGGAAGCTGAGTGCTTGTTCCAGAGTAAGTTCTACGACGGCTGCTTCTACCTTTGTGGTTACGTGCTGGAGATGGCGTTGAAGGCGCGGATATGCAAGGTGTTGGCCTTGGATGAATACCCGCCCAGCCCCCGGAAGCCCCTTGGTTCTTTGTTCATGACTCATGAGTTTGATTCACTGAAGGTCCTCGCGAGGATTGGGGAGGGTCTGGCGAGGAACCCGGCGCTCTTCGCCAACTGGTCTCTGGCAACGCGCTGGACGCCCCAAATCCGTTATGAAGTCACGGGGCACGGCCGTACAGAAGCGCAAGAGATGCTTGCGAGTCTAACAGCCCCCCGAGTTGGAGTGCTCACATGGCTGAAGAAGCGTTGGTGACAACAGAGCCTCTGGTTCAACCCCTGATACGGTTCCTCCAGGAGCTTGAGACTGAGAAAGGCGCCACGTCATTCTGCATCCTGCACAAGGACCCTGGCACCCCCGAGGACCAGTGGAACCTTCTTTTTTCCGCCAACTGGGTCAAGGCGATGGGCCGAAGCCAGGCGCTTACCTACCTGGCCGAGAAGTTGTATCGGGAACTCGAGGAAGAGCTCAGAAAGCGAATCGCGCGCATAGTGCTTCTGGACGACAAAGAGCCCTTCGTTAAGTTGGTGAGCTCTTCCTTCCGCGTTCGGCTGGGGGTCGTGGGAACGACGCTGGTCAACTGTTATGCGGGGCCGTTCCATATTGAGCGCGCTATACTCTTCGTGACTTCGCCCCCCAGGAATAAAACGGCCTCCAAATGACCTTCCGCTGTTGCGCCTGCCGGAGCACCAGGACGCGGTCTCTGGCCTTGGCGCCTGCCATCCAAAATGCAGCTATTGTGTGCCGGCAGCTATCGGCCGCCGTCGAGGCGGGCAGGTCATGCTCACGCTCATTATGCGCTCAGTGCAACGCCTCAACAGTACGTCTTACTAGGCTTTCCACGTCCAAGCCTTGGAGTTGCCAGAGGGCTTCGGGGACGCCCGAGGAACTGAAGAAGGAGACGCCTAACTTGCGGAACTTGCAGGTCAGTCCTTCCTCAGCAAGCACGTTGGCCACGATGCAGCCTAAGCCGGTGTCGACGTTGTGGTCCTCGTAGGTGACGATGAGGCCCGTCTTCGCCGCGGCTCGGATGGCCTCCCGGTCGGGCTCCAGCGGCGTGGGCATGGCGATGACGCGGATGCGGAGGCCCTTCTCCTTCAGGGTGTCGTGGGCCTCGAGAGCCATGAAAGTAAGGGAGCCCATGGTGATGATGGCCCCGTCGTCGCCCGGGCGCAGCAGGTCGGCCTTCCCATACTCGAACTTGTAGCCAGCCCCGTAGAAGAGGCTCCCGTCCTCCCGGCGGACCACGGGGTGGGGTGAGCGCCCGCAGGCCAGGTAGATGTTCCCCGGATGGGTAGCGAGGTAGCGCGTCGCGTGGTCGGCCTGGTTCGGGTCGGAGGGGACGATGAGTTTCCAGCCGAAGAAGTTCCGCGTCGCCCCCACGTAGTCGATGCACTGGTGGGTCTTGCCGTCCTCGCCTACGTCCAGCCCGCAGTGGGTGGTGACGAGTTTCAGGTTGGCTTCGTTGATGGCGGCGAGCCGCTGCTGGTTGTAGTCCTCGTCGATGCCGAAGACGCCGAAGTCGGCAAAGACGCTCACGATGCCCGAGATGGAGGCAGCGGCGGCGATGACGGCGGTATTGTGCTCCTGGACGCCTCCCTGGAAGAAGTGCTTCGGGGCGACCTTGGCGAACCAGTGGGTGCGCACCGAACTGGCGAGGTCGCAGTCGAAGACGGCGATGGGGGTGCGGCCGGGCTGGCCGACGTTCCGCTTGGCCAGGTCCTCCAAGGCCCGCCCGAAGGCGCTCCGCTCATCCGTGTCTTTCTCGTAGAGGATGGGTTGGCCCACGTCCAGGTTTGGCCAGCCGACAGGGGAGGGGATGTGGTAGCGCGGGCCGCTCCCGTGTGCTCGCAGTTTCCGGTACTTCTCGATTTCGTTCTCCACCCCCAGTTCGGCGAGGGCCTTGGCCGCGTCCGCCTCGGGGAGCGACTTCCCGTGCCACTGCTCGTCGCCCTCCATGAACCGGACGCCCTTCCCCATCACGGTGTGAGCCAGGACGACGGTCGGCCGGTCGGTGGTACGAAGCGCCTGGCGGAGCGCCTGGTAGATGGCCTGGAAATCATGGCCGTCGACGTCCACAACCTCCCAGCCGTCGGAGCGGTAGTTGGCGGCGATGTCCTGGGGCATGACGGCCGAAGTCGTGCCGCTGATCTGCCTCTCGTTCAGGTCGATGATGCCCGTGATGTTGGTGAGCCCGTACTTGAGCGCGAAGCGGCGGGCTTCCCCGACCTGCCCCTTCTGCTGCTCACCATCACTCATGGCAACAAAGACGTGATACCCCTTGCCCAGGAGCCTCCCGGCCACGGCCATGCCACAGCCCGCGCTCAACCCCTGCCCCAGGTTCCCCGTGGACCATTCGACGCCCGGGACGGCCCGTTCCACGTGACCCTCGAAAGCGCTGGCCGCCTGGCGGAAGTGGGCGACGACGTCACCCCGCTTCACGAAGCCCAGAGTGGCCAGGGTGATGTAGACACCCGGGCTGGTGTGCCCGTGACTGACGACGATGCGGTCGCGCTCCGGGTCGTGGGCGTCGGCGGGGTTGAGCCGGGCGCCGTGCCAGAGCACCAGGTAGAAGTCGATGGAACTCATGGAGCCCCCCGGGTGCCCGCAGCCGGCGAGGGTGGTCATGGTGATGCAATCGCCCCGGCACTGGCGGGCGAGGTCCCGCAACTCCTGGAGGTCCTGGGGGCGCAAGGCTTCCGGTCCGAACCCGCGAAAGTTCACGACGGCGCTCCTTCGGTCAACTCGCTCTCGACACCGCTGAATGTCGTCAGTCTATGCCCATTCCCGGCTGCGGTCAAGCCGGTGGCTTTGGGCTTGCGCCGGTCGCGCCAGCCGCTATAGTGGCGTGGTACCCATTTCGTAAGCGTGGTGGAAGTGCAGTCCTGGATAAGGAGTGAGGCGATGCTCTCACGCTGTCTCACGGAGATGCCCTCCCGGGTGGCGAACGCCTACCTCAAGCGGGGGGGCGACATCTGTCTGGTGCCGGTGGGGTCGGTGGAACGGGTGGGGCCACACCTCCCCCTCGGCTCGCGCTGTTTCGTGGTGGAGGCCCTGGCCAAGATGCTGGCCGAGGCCGCCGACGCCCTCTACCTCCCCGTCATCCCCTACAGCACGGTGGGGGACACCTGGAAGCAGCCCGGCTCGGTGGACGTGCCCGAAGAGACGCTCGTCACCTACGTCCGGGACGTGGTGGATGAACTCATCCAGAACGGCTTTCGCCGCATCATCATCATGACCTACCTGGACTACCTGCGCTACTCCCTCCCCTGCGAGTACTACGAGGAGGAGGAGATAGCGCTCGCGGGCATCCATATGCGTGAGGGGCTCCACCGGTTCGCCGGCGACCTCCCCCAGGCGGAGGCATCGCTCACCCTCGCCGCGCTCAAGGTCCTGGGCAGGGACGCCCTGGCCGAAGAGGTCGAGGAGCGCACGCAGAAGTTGCTCGCGGAGAAGCCGCCCTTCACCCAGGTCCCCGCCTCCGTGGCGGAACTGCGCCGCTGGGCCATCCTGGCCTACGAGATGGGGCCGACGGGGTTCCCCGTCCTCCCCGGTAAGGGCGCCTCAGCAGCCAAGGGGGAGCGGCTGCTCACACGGATGGTGAAGGAGTTCGTCCCCGCGGTCGCCGCCCTCGGCGACTACAACGACTACATCCGCCGGCGGGAGTCGCGCGGGTTCCAGCGAGGCGGCCGGTTCTCCTTTGAACTCTGAGGCACGGGATTTCTGGAGGTCGAGAGGGATGGCTAAGAAGCGAAGCGAGCACAGGGAGCGGAAGGCGCCCGGACCCCGGAAGGCCGGCGTCCTGGCCATGTTCCCGGACGAGGTGGAAGCGAAACTGGGCCGTGGCGAGGACATCGCCATCCTCACCATCGGGAGCGTGGAACAGCACGGGCCGGCGCTGCTGCTGGGCTGTGACGGGTTCGGCGTCCAGGGGTTCGCGGCCAAGGTGGCGGAGCATTCGGGGGGCACCCTCTTTCCCATCATCCCCTTCAGTTGGACGGGGGGGACGGACTACTTCAGCGGCGCCGTGAGCGTCCGCAGCCTGAAGTTCGTCCACTACCTGAAGGCCGTGGTGCGGAGCCTCTGGCGGACGGGCTTTCGCCGCATCCTCCTTATGAACGCCCATGGCGGAAACTTCTACACCATGCGGGCGGTGACCCGTGACCTGCTCAAGGACGACGGCATCCCCGTCCTGTGTACCTATGCCGTCCCCCACTTCCCGGAGTTGGAGAAGATACGAGGCGCAGGCGGCGAGGGCTCGGGGATGTGTGGTGGGCTCAAGGTGCTGGGGCGTGAGGACCTCGTGGCTGCGGTCAAGAAGTATGACCAGGCGGCGACCGAGGAGTTCGGCGACATCCAGGTGGGGCACGAGCCCGAGAGTTTCCGTCGCGCGCGGCCGCTCGGCGTCGTCGGCCATGACTACTGGCACGAGTGCCTCCACGTGCGTCCGGGCGTGCCCATCGACGAGGTCCGGGCCGTCGAACTCTTCGAGGTGGCCGGCAAGAAGATGGCCGAACTCCTGGAACTCTACGGACAGTACGTGGACGACTTCCTGACGGCCAGGGAGGCGGGGGCGGAGCCCTGGTAGGCCGGCGCCTCACCCCAGCGGGGGGCGGATGCTGCCGGGCCGTCGGGCGGGTTTCATGAATGTCGGGGGAGAGAGCGCCTGACGGGCCTGGGCCCAGGTCTCGCTTGGCGCGCCACGGTGGCGTCGGGAGAACATGCCTGCTTCGGGAGCAATGCCCCTGCGGTTGTATCTCTTCAGTAGCCGGAGGCGGACGGTCATGGGGGCCGGTCGGGTCACGTTGTCTACCTTGGTGGTCCTCTCCCTCTCGCTCGTCTCGACCAACCTCGCCCAGGCGGACGTGCTCAAGCTGCGGGATGGCAGGCAGTGGGAAGGCACCATCCTTTCCGAATCCAGTCAGGAGGTCGTCATCCGTACCATTGGCGGCCCGGTGACGGTGCCCAGGAACGACATCGTCGCCATCTCCCGGGGTCCCACCCGGCAGCAGCAGTACGAGGAGCGACGGCGAGCCCTGGCCGAGGGCGACGTGGCCGGTCACTTGGCCCTGGCCCGCTGGTGTCGCGAGCAGAACCTCGTCGCGGAAGCGCGGACAGAGTACGAGGCTGTTCTCACCCTCGACCCGGAGAACGCGGAGGCCCACCAGGCCCTCGGCCACCAGCAGGTGGACGGCCGGTGGCTGCCGTTCGCGGAGGCCATGGCCGCCCGGGGACTGGTCGAGCACGATGGCCGGTGGCTGGAGCCGGCTGAAGCGGAGCGGGCCGAGAAGGAGCAGAGCCTGCGGGAAGAGGAGCGCCAGTGGCGTCAGCGGCTCCAGGGCCTGGTCCGCATCATCCTCAGTGGGACGGCGGGGAGGCAGGGGCGAGCCCGGGCCGAGTTGCTCGCCGTCGCCGACCCGGACGCGGCCAAGGCCGTGGTGGACCTGCTGCGCCACTCCAGCCCGCAGATTCAGTTCCTCGCCCTGACCCTGGTGGAGGAGCGTGGCTTCCTCGGTGGCGATAAGGCGCTGGTGACGATAGCGCTGGGGAGCGAGGTCCCCGAGGTCGCCCGCCTGGCCCGGCTGGCCCTGGTCAGGACGGCGCAGGGGGAGGCGCTGAAACTCCTGGTGGGAGCCCTCAGCGACCCCCGGGGCGAGGTGCGTCACCGTGCGGCGGTGGTCCTGGGGGAGATCGGGGACCCGCGGGTGGTGCCCTATCTCATCGAGGCCATTCGCGAGCCGCTACCGACGGGGGAGGTTACACCGCCGACCCTCGGGGTGGCTGCCCGCGAGCGTGTGCCCCAACGTGCCGTCGAAAGCACCACCGCCCCCGGCATCGGGGTGATGAAGCCCAGGGTCGAACAGACGACGAGCACGACGGGCATCTCTTTGGGCGGAGGCGCCGTTGAGGTGATGACGGCCACGAACTACGATGCCGTGGACGCCCTCGAGGCCATCACGGGCGTCCAGTTGGGGGGCGACCAGGTCGCCTGGCGGCGGTGGTGGGACCGCGAAGGCGCGGGTCTTCTTTCGCGGGCCCGGCCCCGTCAGTAGGGGGAGCGTGCTTGGGGCCAGGGGAGGTGTTGGCCCCGGGAGGAGGGCAAGCAATGTTCGCGGAGCGAGGGTCGGCCTGGGGGGTCCTGGTGGCGGGGCTTCTGCTCGCTGTCATCCCGGCTGAGGTGTGGTCCGCCGACGTGAAGTCCGCGGAGGGGGAGCACACGGGTCAGGTGACCCCCGTCACGGTTGGCGAGCAGGTGGAAGCACTCCTTCTCCGGGCGGAGGCCAAGCGCCAGTCCCACCTCTACGACGAGGCCCTGGGCGTCCTGGAGGCGGCCACAGAGTTGGCCGGCTCCGGGAGCACGGGTGAGGAAGGCACTCAGCTCAAGGACCGCGTGGCCAGGACGGCTGACGCCATTCGCCAGGAACGGGATGCATACCAGGCCCGGCTGGAAGGCGAAGGCCGCCGGGAAGAGCTCCAGTCGTCGGCACGCCGAAAGGTCGAGGCCCAGGCTCAGCTCCAGGCCATGGAGCGGCAGGTCCTGAAACAGGCTGAGGACCTCTATGGGCGCCGGTACTTCGTCGACGCGGCGGGGCTGGCCCAAGCGGTGCTCGACGTGGACGCACAGAATGCCGAGGCCCGCGCACTCCTCGCCCGGGCCCGGGAGCAGGCCGGTCGCGGGGGGGCTCGCCGACTCGGCCTCACCGCGGGGAGAGGTGAGACCGGCCTCGCGCAGGAGGGGAGGGGACTGCCGGGGGAACCCGGGCGGCCGGCTCCTTCGCTCGCCTTGGGTCGGGAGGCCTGGCGGGCGCGCCTCCAGGACCAACTCCGACGGCCCGTCAGCTTGGACTTCAGCGAGACCCCCGTGAGCCAGGTGGTGGAGTTTCTGGGCGCGGTGACCGGGACGAACGTCCTCCTGGACCGTCAGGGAATCCAGGCCGCCGGCAAGAACCCCGACCTGCCCATCAGCCTCAAGGTCAAGGACATAAGCTTCGCCGACGCCCTCGACTGGGTGACGGAGCTGAGTGGGTTGACCTACACCCTGAGGAGCGGTGTCATCCTCATCTCCGACCCGTCCCACCTGCCCAGGCAGAAGTACATGCTGGCCTACGACGTGCGTGACCTCCTGTGCACGGTGCCTGACTACGCCGGTCCCAGCTTCAACCTTCAGACCCAGGGTGGTGGTGGCGCTGGAGGGGGTGGTGGGGGTGGTGGGGGTGGGGGGGGTGGGGGCGGCGGGGGTGGCCGTGGC
>Ga0315282_10008287_pt1 | contig 16853 bp, 12 predicted proteins | sample YL17G07_20_MG_FD_203693 | JGI IMG/M metagenome (GOLD analysis project Ga0315282, IMG submission 203693) | Sediment microbial communities from Yellowstone Lake, YNP, Wyoming, USA - YL17G07_20 | ecosystem: Environmental > Aquatic > Freshwater > Lake > Sediment | place: USA: Wyoming | collected...
TGCAACAACTCCTCGAGAAGGTAGAACGCGGGGAAATGATCCCAAAGTTGCAGGCTTCCCACGCACCTCCCTGTAAGTTCTGGACAGCATTCATGGTGATAAATGGCATACGCCATACTGTGCCGATTATACACGGTCCTACTGGCTGCACCTACTCTGTCGCGAGCGCCTATAAGATGGGCAGTTGCGAGTACCGAGGAGCCCCTCTGGAGCCCACAACCTGTACTTCTTTGGGTGAGACCAATGTGATATACGGAGGGGAGAGGGAACTCCTTGAGGCCATAAAGGAAGCGGACGGGAAGTATCATCCCGACCTCATAGTCGTATTATCCTCCTGTTGTTCGGGCATCATCGGCGATGATGTCGAAACGGTGGCTCGTGAGGCCAAAGGCACGATCAAAGCCAGAATATTGGCGATCAGGAGTGAGGGGTTCGGAGGGGATTTCCGCAGCGGGTATGAGGATGCCTTCAGCGCAATAATGGACCTGATGGATCCTCCTGAGAAGAAGATGGAGGACACGATTAACATCCTCGGTGCTCGTATAGGTCCAACTTATACAGAATGGGCCGAGGATCTCGACGAGATACAGAGGCTGTTGGATGCGATCGGGGTCAAGATCAACGCCATCATAGCGGGTGGATGCACTGTGGAACAGATCAGGAGGGCTCGCGAGGTGGAATTAAACGCCTCATGGTGCTATGACTGGGGTCAGAAGATCGGTCAGCTGATGGAGGAGAGGTTCGGCATCCCCTATAGCCGTACCGGCCAGCCATATGGCCTTAAAGCTACGGAGGAGTGGATCATGGGCGTAGCTGGCCCCTTGGGTCTCAAGGAGCAAGCTGAGAAGCTGATCCACGTGGAGATGGAGCAGGTTGTGAGCGAGGCCAACTACCTGAAGCAGGCCTTCGGAGGCAAGACAGCCATCGTTGAAGTGACGGAGTACCCTGGCCCAATTAGGGCATTGTCTCTGGCTAGTATGGCTGAGGAGTTCGGCGCCCATCCCGTCGTCGTGAATATCCATCCCTACACGATCAAAGAGAGAATGCCAAGTATAAAGTTCCTGTTGGAACAAGGTCAGAATCCGGAGGTAATACTCACCAAAGGCCTGTTCTCCTTAGGTACATTCCGCTCCTCCCTTGAAACCGAGGAGGACCTGAAGGCGATCGTAGCGGAATACGATGATGCGATCTATCTTGGTAACCCGCGAAGATACCCCGATATACCTATCGTCAATCTCACCACCTCAACGGGATATCCGCATTATGGCTACAAGGGAATCCGAAACATCGCTAAGTTAGTAAAGTCAGCTGTTCAAAATTCGACGCGCCAGCGTTCGAAATTCTTCCAACAGATATTGTATGGATGATGGCAGGCATGACCCGAGCAATCGATCTTAAAACATCGGCTGCCGAAAGGTGCCATGACCCTTATCTTCGATGTGCCTTCTATGGTGCAGCTCAAACAGTGATGGGCATAAGTGGGTCTTGTGTCCTCGCCCATTCCCCCCAGGGCTGTTACCAGCTCGTAGAGAGCGCCTTTGGATGGCAGAGCGAGGATTATACCCAGACCGAGATCCTGTGTACAAAACTTTGCGAGGATGAGATTGTATATGGCGGAGAGGCTGCATTGGCTCGTACAATACTCGATGCCAAGTCGCTGAAAATTACAGCAATGTTTGTATTGAGCGCATGCGGTCCTGAGATCGTTGGCGACAACATCTCCTCAGTTTGCGAGGAAATGGGTCCAAAGGTCGATTTCAAGATTATACCGATTGATTGCGCTGGCTTTCGGGGATCGCAGTATGATGGCATTGATATCTCCTTAGACGCCTTGCTCAAGAAGTTAGCCGTTGATCACAAACGGAAGATCCCGAATTCGGTCTGTCTCATCGCCCCCCATGCTAGCGCCAATCCAACTTGGATGGCCGATCTCGCTTGGGTAAGGGGTGTGTTGACGAAGATGGGTGCAAACGTTGTCGCTACCCTCACTCATCGCACGACGCTCAGCGAGTTCGAGAACGTTTCGGCCGCGGAGAAATCGATTTTATTGAGCTACGACGCAGGCGAAAAGGCAGCAGACTACCTTGCCAGCGAATTTGGCATCGAGCAACTCTGTCGAGGCACCCCACTTCCGATCGGGTTCACCAACACACGAAGATGGCTGACAGAGCTTGGGGGGCTCCTCGACGCCTCGAATGTGGCGGAAAGGATGGTAACCGAGGGCGAGGGGATGATCGTTGAACAGTGTCGTCGTAAGGGGTTTGAGTTATTCTCACTCTCTCGTCTATCTACGGCAATCGTCGCGGATGTGACTATAGGTATCCCGCTCGTCCGCCTTGTTACCGAGGATTTGGAAATGGTCCCAGAGCTGATCTACCTCAGATCATCCGGGAAAGCCGCGGAAGAAATGCTGAGGGGAGAGCTGCGTGACCTAAAGCTAAACCCGAAGATAGTCTATCACACGGACGTATACAAGACGAGAAAGAGCTTGGCTGAGGTGAGACCGAACACGGTCTTCGGCAGTAACATAGAGAGGCATGCGGCTGAAGGCCTGGGCATAGATTACGTCTTTCAACTCGTAAATCCAATTCAGCGTTTTCGGATGATCGACCGGGAGTATTTCGGATATACCGGCATGTTGAACCTATTCGAGTCGATCCAGAACGATTTCTGGGACAGATCTCGATCAAAGCGAAAGAGATACGAGGCAAGGTGGTAGTATGAGACAGATAGCGATCTATGGCAAAGGTGGCATTGGGAAGAGCACTATATCTTCCAACTTGTGCATGGCCCTACGTAAACAGGGGCTTCGGGTCATGCAAGTGGGATGCGATCCGAAGAGGGACTCGACAAGGATTCTGACCGGGGGGCGCCTCATTCCTACAGTTCTGGAGACTTACCGAGAACACCTGAGAGAGGGAAGGGATGAATACGCGATCACTCTGAAGGACATAGTCTTTGAGGGAAGCAATGGGGTATACTGCGTCGAGTCCGGCGGTCCAGAGCCGGGCATCGGCTGCGCTGGCAGAGGGGTCTTGACCGCGATAAGAATCCTTGGCGACCTCGGGGCCTTCAAGGCATACAACCTTGATGTCGTTGTCTACGATGTGCTCGGTGATGTAGTTTGTGGAGGATTTGCCCAGCCGATCCGCCAAGGTTTCGCCAGAGAGATCTATCTCCTCTGCTCAGGGTCATTCATGAGCATCTACGCCGCAAACAATATTGCAAAGGGAATCAGCCGTTTGGCCCGACGCGGGAGGACAGGACTGGGGGGCATAATATGCAACAGCGGGGGAGATGAGGAGTTCGAGAGAAGGGTCCTCACCGACTTCGCTGGTAGATTGGGTAGTGGTCTCATCCACCTAATTCCCCACAGCTCAATAATCCAATCTTGCGAAGTCGAGAACAGGACGGTCCTCGAACATTCACCAGACTCGAAGGAGGCAAAGGCATTCCAAGAACTGGCCCATAAGATGATGAATAATAGCTCCCAGATAATCCCGACTCCGATAGAGGATCTACCCGAATTGGAGGCCATGTACCGTCGTCACTTGGGAAGTGGGCATGTTACGCCGAAAGAGGGCTTGTGATGAAATCGCTTAATGCAGCTGATCAAATCGAGATCATGTCTAAGCACCCCTGCTTCAGTGAAGAAGCACACGTACGTGTGGGTAGGGTTCATCTCCCGATCGCTCCTCGATGTAACATTCATTGTAATTTTTGCGAACGCAATGTCTGCGCGGCACTGGCAATTCGACATCCCGGTTGGACATCAAAGCTCCTTTCGGTAACCGAGGCAGTCGACCTCGTACGTTCTATCATGCGCTCGAGGCAGGCGGTCAATACCTTTGTGGTTGGCGTCGCAGGTCCAGGTGATCCACTTGCGAACGAAGAGACATTCGAAGCCATTAGCCAGATCCACAACGAATATCCGCATCTACTGAAATGCGTGAGCACGAATGGCCTGCTGCTCGAGGACCGGTTGCAACGCGTCATCGATATTGGAATCAGAGCCCTAACCGTTACGATTAATGCTGCCGATAGCCGGATCGGGAAGAGCATCTATTCTTGGGTAAGATATCGGGGAATTGCCTATCGGGGCGAAGAGGCTGCGAGCTTACTTCTAGCTAAACAATTTAACGGCATCAGGCAGGCTGTGGATGCTGGCCTTACAATCAAAGTGAATACTGTGCTCATTCCCGGCATAAATGATTCCAGTATGCCAGAGCTCGCAAGGAGAATTAAGGAAGCAGGTGGCGCGATAATGAACATCATGCCCCTCGTCCCCTCGGGTAAAATGAGAGACCTGCCTAGCCCCACGTGCGATGAGCTCAGAAGGGCACGACTGGAGTGCGAAAGGATAATCCCACAGTTCCACCTCTGCCAACAGTGTCGCGCCGACATAATTCATCTGCTTTGAAGCCATGAATCTACGTGATAATGCGATGACTACACTGGCTGGGCGATGAACTATGCGTCTCGGTATATCGGTACGTTATAGCCTCGCTAAAGGCTCTGGATTATCGAATAGGCAACTGCTCCCACTTGTCGAGAAATCGACAATAGATGACATCGAACTGGATCCATCAATAGAAGAGAAGGAGATGGAGTGGATCGTCAGGTTCTTGGAAAACTCTCGGTTACGCCTTTGGTCTGTGCATGGCCTTGCTGGACATGAGCCTATCTCCTCTCTGAGCCAGGAAATCAGGCGTAAGGCTATGGAAAAGGCACAAAGGACTATTGAAGTGGCAGGGGATCTCGGTGCTCATGTCGTTGTCTTGCACGCCAGCGATGAACCGATTGCTGAGCCCAAACGTGCAGAACAAATAGCCCATGCCAAGAAAAGCCTTGCAGCTCTTGTTCCAGTTGCACAAAGGGCAAATCTGATCCTCGCAGTTGAGTTACTGCCGAGGACCTGCTTGGGGAACTCCCTTCCGGAACTTGTGAATTTATTAGATGGACTGCCAAGGGACCGAGTTGGGATATGCCTTGATACGAATCACGTGAAGGTAGCCACAACCTTACCGAAATTAATCCACACATTAGGTCGGGACTTAATCACCCTTCACATATCTGATTTCGATGGGGTCGATGAACGCCATTGGTTACCCGGCAAAGGTATAATCGACTGGCCTGCTGTGTGGAATGCACTAAGGGAGATCAGATATGATGGACCGTGGCTTTATGAGTCGGGTGCTATCCACGACGATCCAGAGGCGAACATCCACATGATCGAAGAGAATTTTATACATTGGCGAACTCTGGCTGATGAAATTAAAAACGGCCGACTCTGTGAGAAAGGCTAATCCACCTTTATTTTGAGACTTGTCGTTAATGCACCGCGCATTTTCTAGATCCATCGTCGATTATTATACGGATATAACATCGTGTATGTTATCGAAGACCTTATGGAATGCCTCGACATATCGTTTCATCAGTTCAATGCCATTTGGTGGCTTAGTGCCAGCTATACCTGTGTTTCTTGCGAGCGCATCGATCGCTCCCGGATAGTCCTCAGCACGATATTCGATATCCTTGCCATAGAGATGGCAGCTCCATGGGCAACCGTGCCCATAACCCTCTTTCTGATGGAAGAGCGTCATGTCCGGGATTATGAATTCCGCGCGACCGAGTTCTACGCCCTCCGCTCGTAGCGCATTCTCCACCTTATCCCTGAACAATTTAGGAGCTATCTTGAGCCCGAGTTCCTCTGGATAGAATAGCACCTTGTAGACCCAGAATACGTGCTTCCTTTCAGGGGGCTCAACTGGGACCCTAAGTCCCTTCGTTCCTCTAAGTTTTTCACTGAGGTAGTGGGAGTTCTCCCTGATCCGCTCAGTAATGAAATCAAGCCTCTTCAACTGCGATCTTGTGAAGGCCGCTGTGATCTCCGTCGTGCGATACATCCATCCCATGCCATATGCATCGTACTCCCGCGTCCCATCTTCGCGTCTGTTCTCCCCGAACTGCCAAACGCGCGCAGCCTCTCGATAGAGCCCCTCATCATTCGTCACCAATAAACCGCCTTCGCCCCCCGATAGGTTCTTGCTGCCATTGAGGCTATAGCAGCCAATGTCCCCAATGGTGCCGACCATCTTCCCTTTATATTGCGCCCCGTGTGCCTGACAGCAGTCCTCGATAACCTTCAGGTCGTGCTTCTTCGCAATCCTCATGATCTTGTCCATATCGCATGGCAAGCCGGCGTAGTGAACGGGGATTATGGCCTTCGTCTTCTCGGAGATCTTCTCCTCGATCTTGTCCTCATCCATGCAGAGGGTGTCAGTCCTCACGTCGACGAAGACGGGTATGGCATTGTGATGGAGTATGCACGTGGCGCTTGATGTCCAGGAGAGGCTGGCCGCTAGTACCTCATCTCCGGGCTTAATGCCCGCGGCTGCAACTGCCATGTGGAGAGCGGCCGTACCGCTATTCGTAACGAGGCAATGTTTACTGCCGATGTAGCGACACCATTCTTCCTCAAGGGCCTTGACCTCAGGGCCACCGCCTCCCCAAAGTACTCCACGATCCAACACCCCCATAATGGCCCTTTTGTCCTCCTCTCGGATCTCGGGCCAGGGTTTGATCATTCCTTCTGGAACAGCGGGTTTGCCCCCAGAAATTGCGAGTTTATTCCCAGATGCCATGATTGCGAGATGATATTCTATCCGTTATTTACCTTTTGGCAAAGTCTTTTATGGGATGTCACTGGTCGCCAGGGCTAGAGGGAAAGATGTCAGGAACAGTTGAAACCAAAGTCAAGATGCCATGGGTATCCGTTATGGTCTTCTCCGCATTTCTCAGTTGTATAGTCACAATATCCCAAGCACTCACGATGCCGGGCACTGCTTCAATATCCAGGTCCATCTATACTCTTGGCATAGCTCCCTGTGGGATAGACTTCCCAATGGTATCCTTCGCGTTCTTGTTGGCGCTACCGTTTTTCAGGAAGATCGAATTTGTGAGGAAGAGGATCGATAACGAGATGATGACGTATTTGTATGTAGCGGCATTATGTGTCTCTTGGACTGGCAACCAGATGTTCTGCACCGAGATCGGGCCCATCTTCAGCGACAGGATCCTGAACCCGATCATCAGCGCGAGAGATATACCCTGGATGATGGCCCCAGCTACATCGGCGATCACACCTTGGATTACTGGTGGCGTTCCAGTTCCTTGGGGTGATTGGGCTCCTGTCATAATATGGTGGTGGGCCCGTCATATCTTCATCGTCCTGCTAATGTCGTCGTTAGCCGTCATATTGCGCAGGAGCTGGATAGATGTGGAAAAGCTCCCGTTCCAGCAATCCGTAATGGCACACGAAGTGTCGAAGATATCTATGGGTGGCAGATCCAAACTCTTTCAATCGAAACCCTTCATGATCGGCATGCTGCTCGGTATAGCCTTCCAATTGCCCATCTTCCTCGGGTACATCTTCCCTTGGTTCCCGGATATTTATGGCTGGAGGGCGAATACGTGCGGCACCGGGGCATGGTACGTTCCCAGTGATTCCCCACTCCTGAGCATAATAGGCCTCTCAAATATCCAGAAAAATCCAGCAACATATGGCCTTCTGTTCTTAGCTCCACTTAAGGTGCTGTTCAGCACTTGGGTTTGGTATCTGGTCTATATCGTCTTGATACAGGTAGCATGGGTCCAAGGTTACTATACGGGGATGGAGACCTCTCCTGGCTGTTGTAGGGGATACAGTGGGCTGAATACGCCCCTTTGGGCGCCGCCATTCAAGTTCATGGCCCTGTCCTTCGCCGGTGGTTTCAGCGCCCTGGCAATCATCTACCTGTATTTAAATCGGGTATTCCTCGCTCAAACGATCAAAGCCGCGATTGGAAGGCTCAACCCGACTACAGTTCAGGAATTGGAGAAGAATGAAGCACTCACGTATAGGCAGGCATGGTCGTTGTTTGCGTTGGCTTTCGTCCTTAACATTGCGATATACGCCATTTCCGGCGTTGGCCTGTACTCCGCATTCGTACTCACAGGAGGCCTCTTGATCCTATGGATCGGTATGGCCAGACTTGCAGGTCTGACTGGGATTAATTCCACCGAATCCGTCGATCACGGGAATACTTTCCTGAGGCTCTTCGTCTGGCCTCAGGCACCAGATCCGCTGACAAGTGATTTCATGCTGTCATCGTCCGCCGCCCAGTGGGCGTCTCAGCCCTACGGCCCGTCCTACGGTTTTTCGATGATCTCCTCATTCGCCGGTTTCCGGTTCGCGAGCTTAACAGGTGCTAACAACAGGAATGTCTACAAGACCATAGTTGTCTCCCTGAGCGTTGGCTTCGTATTCTCCTTCCTTACGGTGCTCTCACTGAGCTATTACTACGGTGTGCAGAGGCTTAGCTTTTCTTACTACTTCTCAGCCGATGGCGATTTCCGCAACAGGACAGCCAACCCCGCAATATGGAACAGCCGTCCGGGCACGGAGCCCTTGGCACCGTATGTGCTTGCAGGCTTCGCAATCGTCGGCTCTCTGTATTTTCTATCGGCCCGCTTCATATGGTTCCCTCTGGAGCCAGTTGGTTTCATCCTCGGAACGAGCATGTTGGGAGCTGGATTGCTCGGCATTTGGATGCCTGCGCTCGTCTGCTGGGCCTTGAAATACGCGGTGCTAAGGATAGGCGGGAGTAAACTCTACGAGGAAAGTGCGGTCCCTTTGGTCTCTGGCTTCGTGGGAGGCTACGCCTTAATCACAATAGTTGCCGTACTCGTCTTCGTAGTGAGATTCTTCTATCCATTTTAAACGCGCGTCCAGAATTGCTCAACGATATCGCTTAACTGACGGCGAAATGTTTAACTATAATTTTTAATGCCACTCAAATGGCTTCGATTGTCTTACGATATCAACGTCTACACTGAAAGGGTGAGGCTTGCAGAGGAAAGGTTAGCGCAGGCGTATGGCCTTGAGGAGGGCATAGTGCCCATCGTTCAGGGTTACTCAAGGCCACTGGGCTTCACGATACACGAGATGCACTTCGACAAGGAGAAGATGCTGAAGCAACAGGTGCACGATATCCTCCTGAGTCTACAGATCGACAGCGATCATGTGCCAGGCCTTTGGCCATATCACGGCACCGGCGTCCTGGCTTCAGCGTTTGGGTGCGAAACGATTTGGCCCGCCGACAAAGACCCGTGGACTAAGCCGGTTATTATGAAGCCCGAGGACATTTATAGCCTCAAGGAGCCCGACCCGCAGTCGAGTGGCCTACTGCCTAAAGTACTCGAGACCATCAAGTACTTCGGCAGTGAGACTAGGGGAAAGGTGCCCATCAAGCTGACCGATATGCAGGGTCCACTGGACACAGCCTCGCTTGTGTGGGATTATACGAGCTTCATGCGCGCCATGCATACCAATCCATCCGAGGTGCATCTGCTCCTCAAGATGGTCACGGATCTGGTGATCGAGTACACAAAGGTGCAGTTCGAACTGGTTCAAGACCCATACTACCCCAGCGATTGCTTCCCACGGGACATAAAGGAGAGGGGGATCGGGATAAGCGATGATCTGGCTGCTGTGGTCTCACCTGCGATGTATAGGACGTTCGGTGCACCATACAACTCCCTCATCTCGCAAGCCTTCGGCGGATTGCACATTCATTCGTGCGGCGATTATTCGCACAACCTCGATACGATGCTGAAGATCCCAGGATTGAGGAGCGTCAACTGGAATTCCTCGCCTCGAGAGATGGATCCGGCAAGAGCATATCCCATGATAAGAGGGAAAAGCGCCTTCTATGGTGGCCTTGGCCTCAATTGGCAGTTGCACTTCGAGAAGGCGCAAGAGGCCTACAAACGGTACTTCCTGCCGAGCATCATTGGACCCGGTAGCATCGTTATTGGCTTCGGGGGAGAGTCGATCGATGAAACGAATAGGAACGTTCACTGGATCGAGGACGAGATCTCATTGCTCAATCAAAATCCTCTCAGGTAATGTTGCTCAGAGTCCTTAATAAATCGACTGCAGCTCCGACCATCAGGTTTGCCGTACCAGGTCCGACTAATGGCCGTCCGTAGAGCATATAGGATCCCTCCAGTTCATAACCCCTTTTACCAGAAGGGGCAATTGTATAATCATCCTCTGAAGGAACATATCCAGGATTTCCATTAGTTAGTGCAAAAACCAAGACGTTGTTTATTCCACGCTCGCGTGCTCGTCTCTTGATCTCTAAACCGATTTGACTGAACATAGCGATGTCGTTTATACTGAATATTCCTTACGCCTTTGCTGTAATGGCATCGGTTTTGTTGAGCTTTTTGTTGATCAGCTCGGGTTCGTATGAGCTCTTGGAGCGATTGATAATGTTCCTGGTGACCATCATCTTTTTCGTATACTTCTACTTCCTTTTGGAATCGGGCGTGCCCTTGCCGAAGATGTTCTATTATACGATAGTGCCTCCGCTCAATCAGAGATCATTCTATTACGCTGAGGCCATAATAGGAGCCTCTATCATGCCGACCTACATCGTTCTGCACAGCGGGTTGGTCTACGAGAAGGGATGGATTCACCACCACCAAAAAGAGATCGATGTCCTCCTGGAAAAGGACAACATCGCAAAAGAGAGAGTAGACTCGATCTTCAGCCTTCTCATGGGGACGGTCCTGAACATAGCCGTGATAGCGAGTGCGGCGATTTTGATTAAGGGCGGAATTATAAACAGTTTCTCGGATATAGCCACACCCTTTTTCTATAAGCTTGGGGGTTTTGGTCTAGGGCTGTTCTCGCTGGCCTTTGCCTTTGCCGGCATAGCGGCCATCATGACCGTCGGTTTGGGTAGCGTCTACAACACCTTCGGGTTCCTGGGAATCGAGGAGAGGATGAGTAAAAGGGGATTCAGGCTGGCCTTCGTCGTCTTCATCACCATTGCGGGATTCGCATCGCTACTGCCGAACAGCATTCAAATCATGGTCCTCACACAATACTTAAACGGCGTGTTACTCCCATTTGTAGTAGTTCCACTGATCTTAATCGCAAGGGATGAGAAGGTCATGGGGAAGAATAGGCTGGGGAAGGCCACGACTATACCCGCTCTTGCGACGATTCTATTAACGACCTCACTCTTCATAATGTCACTGCTGCCCTGACTTCCGGATGAACACGACCGTATCGAATCAATCATCCCCAACGATTAACGAAATGACGGGAGGACATCCCTCTCAAACAGATCCATGCTCGATAGAAGATCCTCGGCGTGGAGCATGAAGTATGATGCCCCCGAGTCCATGAACTCCTGCAACGAGGAGATGAGGCGAGAGGGCGTGCCGACAAATCGGGCATCCGCCGATCTGCTGCCTGGCGCCAGCCTTTCGTTTCGACGGGCTTCCTCATCATCCTTACCGAGCACAACTTCGAGGGTCACGGACTTCACTATCTCTTGAGGGCGTCTGCCGATGGAATCGCAATGACGCTCAAGGATCGCGAGCTTTCTTCTAAATACCTGAATGCTCGTGGAGAGTCCCGAGAAATTGCAAGCGTCTGCATGCTTCGCTGCAACTCTAAGGGTGAGCTGTTCACCACCCCCGCCTATCCATAAATTCGGCCCATTTTTTTGCACTGGTTTTGGCCTGCACACGGCATCGAGGACTCGATAATACCTTCCCCTAAACGTAACAGGTTCCCCACTCCACATCAGCTTCACAATGCTGGCAGCCTCATCGAGTCGTGCTATCCTAATCTTCGGGAGATCAAAGGCATAACCGTAAGCTCTGTACTCATCCTCTTTCCATCCAGCGCCCATTCCCAGTTCCAGTCGGCCATCCGATATGACGTCCAAGGTTGCCGCCATCTTGGCTACCAAGGCTGGGTTTCGGTAGTCATTGCAGAGGAAGAAAGGGCCCAGATGGATCTTCGATGTCTCGCGAGACAAAGCTGAAAGCGTCGTCCAACACTCAAAAACAGAATCATTCGGACCCCAGGTGAAGTGATCCATCAACCAAGCTGAGTCGAAGCCTACATCCTCGCACTTCCGACATAGTGCGACGAGCTCCCCATAATTTGGTGACATCGACATCTGGGGGGTCTCGTTAAGCACAATACCAAATCTTACATTACCCAACTTTCTCGCCAACCCTCCACCTTCGATATGGGTATATCTCTTATATGCTGTGCGAAAAAGCAATTGTAAACATCGAGTCTTAACCTAACTGGGATCAATTCTGATGGTATTACTCTATTCGCTATAATAATGGATATTTTCTTAAAATTTTATATTTGAGGGCATCTTCTTTTGCCTTCGCGAAAGCCACATAGTTGTAGAACTTCCTAGTTTCATTGGGTTTTAAATAAACGTCCGTGACCGCGGTTAGGTGCGCTCCGTATTCAACTGCCATGTCAAAGATTTCTATCGTTGCTCTCTCACTCCTTGTGGTCGCGAGGCAGAGGGAGTCCCCAGTCTTCTGATTTACAACCACGGCATATCCTCGATCGGTGCTGGTAAAAGATGCGTATTTTGTACCCCTTCTGAGATACTCTCCCCTTCGCCCTGGGATTACGGTCGCGTATTTATCTCGCGAGCCTCCCAACTGAAGGAACATCATGGTGAGCGACTCGAAGGACGTGCTGGCAGACGTCGTGTTTTTGTATTCGTTCACTATGCTGATGATGTTGCTTCGGGGCTGTGTCAGATATGAAATCCCGACTTCAAGCCCTTTAAGGTCCTCATTTATGTCTGTGAGCTTGGTGGAGACGGTTACGCCCTTCCATGGACCGATCTCGGTCCTGCGGCCGATCCATTTTTCCTCATGGGCTTTCCCTGGCCACCCCTCCTTGAATACGAGAGTTCTAATGCCTCCATACCAGGGGTTCAGGATCCAGAAGGGCTTGGGCTTCGGGAAGGAGGAAAGTAGGTGATTCTTTCCCGTCTCTTTCTCAAGGGCCGAGTAAAGAGTGCCTGCGAACTCCGGACATACCTTAAGAAGATATAGACCATTATCTATGGAGAATACCCTCATGCCGTCCTCTTCCGCCCCCCATATTCTCACCTCTCCCTTTTGACCAACTATCATGATGTCTAGCGGGAACTCATGGTCCATATCCGGAAGTTCGAGAATTATTTTCCCCTCGTAACAACCGGGTAAAGCTGTCTCGGGGGGCTGGAGCGATAGAACACATCCCCAGTCGCCCGGTCGTTTGATGTCCTTAAAGGAATCTTGATCGAGACTAGCCTTCCAGCCAGTTGGTTGAACCACTCTGACCTTTCCGCTCAATGGCTTAATCCTAGAACTAAATAGTTTGACAGATACGTTCCTCTTCTCCGAAACATTCAGCGTTATAAGGGACGGCTTGATTACCGCATCGATGGGCGGTTTTGTACGAGGGCCGTTGTACCGTATCTCTTCCCGGGCCTTTCCCTCGATTAATCTCCTGTAATATTCTCGTACAGTCTTCCAATCTCCGTAACCACAAAACGCATACAACGGGCTAAGAGTCCTGGTCGACTGTGGCAGCAGATCTGGGACATCGATGATCAGTTCGGGCATCTTTGTGCCGCCGAACGAGTTCTCTACGACATCCACTCTGTTCCACATCAGGCCAGTGGCAAGCCTATACCGAGGCTGCTCGAAGCAGCTCCAGCTCTCCTTGAGTTGATCCGGCTTCTCTGGCGCATCCCCTTCCCATTGAGGGAAATCCCCTTCCGCGATCGTCGCTCTAACGAAACCCTCATTCAGAGGCATAGTGACTGTCGGGTCAGGGATCGAGGCATAGCTTCTCACTTGGAGCTTGAGGTCATACTTTGTAGAGGAGTTGTTGATCAGCGAATATATAATTTTGAGAATCGGGCTCCCCCCTGCCAATGTGATCTGCTTTACTAATCTGACGCCGGGATAAGTCTGAGAATCTGCGTACAACCTTGCCTTGAGAACACCTTCGACGCGATCCAACTCATACTGATATTTACTCGTTACGAATTCGGACGGCCAGAAAGGTGGCCCGAGTGAGTCCTCAATGCCATCGCATAGGCCTATACCGCTAATATTGTCCCTTACACTGACATGGCCTCCCTTAAGGGTTAAGTTAACCGTCAAGGCCTGGCTCGTTAGCACGAGCTCCTTATTGTCCTCTAGGCAGGCGACGGTTCCGCCTTCATCTAGGCATTTCACGTAGTATGTCTTGGGCTTCGCGCTGACCTTAGTCCCGTTTAAGTTGATGGACGACAGGAGCGTTATGGGGATTGCCCGGTTGCCCATCTCCCGCGAGACGTGCACGAGGAACTTCACGCCTGCAAATCCATTTGCTTCTGCCCTGAAGCTGGCGACGGATGGGGTGATCTGTACCCCCTCAAGGGGAATGGCTAAAACCTCGCCTTCAACGCACTTCTTCAAGTGATTACTAATGTTGATTATGAAGGAATCCTCCGAACCAGGGCGACCGATCATATGATATGGGTCGAAGATCAGCTCAACCGGCTGCTTGACCCTCAAGCCTGTTGCCAATGGTATCAGCCTGCCGTCGAGCATCAGGTTGCTCCTGACTTTGTGAGCGACCTCGTCCTCCTCCCGTTCTTCGATTCCCGGATCTATGAGAAGCCTTCCTTTGAACTCTCTGCTCTTCCCTGGCTCTATAATGAAGCTCTTCGGCGGTTCTTCTAGTAATGTAATCCCTTCGTCCGGTTCCACTAGAAGGGAGCAGGACATCTTTCTTCTTGTCTTGTTGGTCATGTTCCAATGAATCTTGAGCGGTATCCCGGATAGCGCCTCTTGCTCCTCCACCCAGCAGCGGATCTCGAAATCATTCGTCTCGGCTCCAGTGATGTCGCGAACCTCCCTGTCAACTAGGATCCTAAGCTTGTCGCCATTTTCCTCCCACTCATACTGAAAGATCTTCATCTCCTTCAGCTTGAAGTCATCTTCCTTCACCTCCAATTCCCTTCTGAACGAATGATACCAGTCTGGATGTTTGTCAAAGAAATCCTTGGCGATCGTAAATGAGAATATCCTCGGAAGATAATTCTGCATGTAGACACTGGTCTTGGGAACCCAGAAGAAACCTGTTTTCTTATATAGGGGCACGGCTTTCATATTTCCACTCCATGTGTTGAGGTCGAGTCTCTTCAAGCCCCTCTTCGTGGTTTCCTCAACGCTCCTTAAGAGTAGCCTGCGTCCGAAACCTTTCCTCTGGTACCTTGGGCTTACGTTGAGAAAATCGACGTAGGCCGCGTCTTTGTCCCTCCAGTGTTTGCCCAATGTACAATATCCGACGATTTCACCCTTCAGGTCCACGACCAGACGGGCAAAGGTGCTGCCCCTGTGAATCTCATGCAGCACCCTCTCTGATGTATATGGGATTCCGCGAGTGAGTCCACCGGGCCATCCCTCATCGCTTTCGTTATACATCCTTGCAAGGCCTGGCGCATCCTCCTCTTTAAACTCCCTTACTAGGAAATCCTCCGGCTCTCTCCCCCTTCTCCTCTTTATTTCCTTGGGCATCTTTCTAATCTACTCCAGTATAGCCTGTGAAAACGCAAACCCATTCTATCAAATGGCAACATCCAACATCAGGCTCTTGGTGTCCAGTAGATAAATCCTGCGCGTCTACGCTTAACTCCCGGGGGGAAGCCGAGAACTCCTACGAAGGGCTATAACTGTGGGTCTCATTTATATCATCGAATGGTTGTTTGCATCTTCTTCGCGACTGACCGAATATAACTAGCAGCCATCGAATACTCTTCTTCGCTTGTTAGATGTTCTATCATGAGTGGGATATCGGGGTTCAGCTTATTCAACTCAGTTAGATATACCCCATAATCGAGTCTTCCAAGCCCAGGACGTATTTCCTCGAGATGTACTAGAAAATTTTCTAGTAGGTTAACATCCTTAGCATGGCAGCTCTTGATATAAGGACCGAGTTTTAAGCAAAATTCACGTATGAGTTCACCACTACCGTAATAGCGTTGGGGACTGCAGATTAGGTTCACAGGATCAAAATGCACTGCAAATTCCTTCCGATTGATGGACTTAATGAGTGAGAGATAATTATCCGCTGAATCAGGATAAATCCAAGGCATCGTTTCCAATGTATAGGAAGTGTGCGTTGGTTTGACAGCATCGATGATCTCCTGCACAGTTTCGACGATGAGATCGAAAGTCTCTTCGGTAAAGTTGTCAGGATGTGGACCATCCCACTGTTTCCCCCTTGATCCCGCGATGTTCACGCAACATACCGCCCCCACCCTATCGGCCAAAAGTAACTGCTCTTGACACTTCTTCAAAGCCATAAGATGGCCCTCTTCGTTTTGGCTTAGGGGATTATTCCACACTCCAACCTCTGCTATGACTATATCCGATTCCCCTGCGGCGTCTATGTATGCACGGATGGTGGCTTCATCGTCATCGCTTTCAACTGGGCAAAATGCCGCGCTGTAACCGTAGCGACGCAAATAGGAAATCCAACTTGCGGGATCGGAATATTTGAATACAGGTCCACCCAACCTCACAATTATAACCTCTCGTCTTCAATCCGAGCTTTATCCACCTAATATGAGTTTCTGGCAAATGGGGTAACGATATACAATATTGAGTCATAAGTGTTATTAGCGGATTAAAAGTAATCTATCCATAAGAAGTGCCATGAACATCAGGGATAGAACACTTGCTGTCCTACATAGAGAGGAGCCAGATAAAATTCCATTTCTTCCATACGACAACTTAATTCCACGTGGAGAACTGGAGAGGGAGCTCAGAAACAAGGATATGGGTTTCTGCGTGAGGTGTGGGACCGTTTGGAGCGAACAGCCGAATGTATCAGTCGAGACGACCGTTAAGGGGAATATCTTCACAACCGTGTATAAGACTCCTGTAGGAAATGTATCAACAGCTGTTAAGAGTTACCTCGGGAGGGG
>Ga0315282_10008288_pt1 | contig 16852 bp, 11 predicted proteins | sample YL17G07_20_MG_FD_203693 | JGI IMG/M metagenome (GOLD analysis project Ga0315282, IMG submission 203693) | Sediment microbial communities from Yellowstone Lake, YNP, Wyoming, USA - YL17G07_20 | ecosystem: Environmental > Aquatic > Freshwater > Lake > Sediment | place: USA: Wyoming | collected...
TTTTGCATGCTACCGGATTATCCAGAAAAGATTTGGACAGGCCGTTTATCGGCGTAGCCACTTCTTTTACCGACCTTATCCCCGGCCATATCGGGATGCGGGATTTAGAGCGTTTTATTGAGCGCGGGATTTGCTATGGCGGCGGCGTGCCATTTTTATTCGGTGTGCCTGGGATCTGCGACGGCCTGGCTATGGGTCACCTGGGGATGTGTTATCCGCTGAGCTTGCGGGAAATTGTAGCAGACACCATTGAGGCTGTCTGCAATGCCCACCAGTTAGACGGGATTGTGTGTTTGACCAACTGCGATAAAATTACCCCCGGAATGCTTATAGGGGTTACTCGCCTGAATATTCCCGCAATCATCGTAACTGCAGGCCCCATGCTTTCCGGCCGCTTCAACCGCCGCAAACTTGCCTTTGTGCATGATACTTATGAGGCTTTAGCCCGCGCCAAGAAGGGGGATATCGGCGCGGAAGAATTAGCCTGCCTGGAAATGGAGGCCTGCCCCGGAGCAGGTTCCTGCCAGGGGCTCTACACTGCCAATACCATGGCCTGTATTACAGAGGCCTTAGGGATGTCTTTACCAGAATGTGCCACTAGCTTAGCAGTTTCTGCCAAGAAACGCCGTATAGCCCAGGCAAGCGGAGAGCGCATTGTGCAATTAGTTAAGAAAAATATCAAACCGCTGGATATCATTAACCCAAAATCTTTAGAGAATGCCATTGTTGTGGATATGGCCTTAGGCGGCTCCAGCAACACGGTTTTACACCTAATGGCTATAGCCCATGAGGCAGGGATAAATTTGGAGCTTAAAACTTTTGATAAAATAAGCAAGAATACCCCGCATATTACAAATTTAGAGCCTAGCGGTAGCTATTTTATGGAGGATTTAGAATATGCAGGAGGGATTCCCGCGGTTTTAAAGAGATTAAAGGGAAAGTTAAATAATACTCTGACTTTAAGCGGCAGGAGAATTTTTGATATTGCTGCTCAAGCTGAAATTTCCGATGCAGAGGTGATTCGGCCGCTTAAGCAGGCCTATCATAAACAGGGCGGTATCGCGGTTCTATTTGGAAACCTTGCGCCCAATGGCGCTGTGGTTAAACAGTCGGCAGTCAGTCAGAAGATGATGCAGTTTACTGGCAGGGCGCGCGTGTTTAACCGCGAAGAAGAGGCGATGCAGGCGATTTTAGCCGGAAAAATTAAAAACAGAGAGGTTATTGTGATCCGCTATGAAGGTCCATCAGGTGGCCCGGGTATGCGCGAGATGCTGGCACCCACCTCTGCAATTGTGGGCATGGGTTTAGCGGATTCCGTGGCCCTGGTTACCGACGGAAGATTTTCAGGCGGCACCAAAGGTCCCTGCATAGGGCATATCTCTCCGGAAGCAGCCAGAGGCGGAGCAATTGCAATTTTAAAAGACGGGGATATAATCAGCATAGATATACCTGCAAGAAAAATAGAGGTTAAATTAAGTAAATCCGAAATTGAGAAAAGATTTAAATCCTGGAAGCCGATTCCGCCTAAGATTAAGACAGGTTACCTTGCCAGGTACTCCAGGTTAGTCAGTTCCGCTGATAGGGGAGCGGTATTGTCTTAACGATATACGAAATACGAACGACGAAATACGAAAAATGATAGGGGCGCAAATCTTAATTGAGTGCTTAAAACGCGAAGGCGTGGAGGTGATCTTCGGCTATCCCGGCGGCCAGGTCCTGCCTATCTTTGACAGGCTTTACGATGCCAAGATAAAATTTATCCTGACCCGCCATGAACAGGGTGCGGCACACGCTGCCGACGGATATGCGCGCGCAACCGGCAAAGTGGGGGTCTGCCTGGCCACTTCCGGCCCCGGGGCAACCAACCTGACTACCGGTATTGCCAATGCCTATATGGATTCTATTCCCCTGGTAGCCATTACCGGGCAGGTAAAGTCTTTCCTGATCGGCAATGACGCTTTTCAGGAGGCGGATATTACCGGCATCACCCGGTCGATTACCAAGCATAATTATCTGGTCAAGGAGGTAAAAGATTTAGCGCGCATTGTGCGCGAGGCATTTTTTATCGCCTCTACCGGCCGTCCCGGGCCCGTGGTCATTGATATACCTTCGGATGTTCAAATGCAGGATACGGAATTTATCTGGCCTGAAGATGTAAAGATCCGCAGTTACCAGCCGACATATTTCGGACATCCCGGACAGATTAAAAAGGCTGCCAGGCTGATCACCCAGGCAAAAAAACCGCTTATTTATGCCGGAGGAGGGATTATTACCAGCGGCGCGCATCAGGTCTTGCGTAAGCTCGCAGAAAAAATCCAGGCGCCGGTTACCTGGACGTTGATGGGTATCGGAGGGTTTCCGGCAACGCATAAACTTTCCCTCGGCATGCTCGGCATGCATGGCACAGCCTATGCGAATCATGCGATAATGGATGCGGACGTAATTATCGCGGTGGGCGCGCGTTTTGATGACCGGGTTACCGGAAGGCTGGATACCTTTGCGCCGAAAGCAAAAATAATCCATATTGACATAGACCCCGCCTCTATCAGCAAGAATATCAGGGTAGATGTGCCGATAGTGGGTGATGCCAAGAATATACTGGGTGAATTACTGGAGCAGCTCAAGAAAGTACCTGATGCCGCGGAATGGCTAAAAGCCGTGGAGGCCTTAAAGAAAAAATATCCCTTGAAATATAAGGACGGTGAAAAAATCAAGCCGCAATATGTGGTGGAGCAGATTTATGAGGCGACCAAAGGCGGCGCCATCATTACCACTGAGGTAGGCCAGAACCAGATGTGGGCAGCGCAGTGGTATCAATACGACCACCCGCGCACTTTTATCTCCAGCGGCGGCCTGGGTACTATGGGTTTTGGTTTTCCGGCGGCGATGGGCGCAAAAATAGGTTGCCCGGATAAACAGGTGATTGATATCGCCGGTGACGGCTCAATACAAATGAACATACAGGAATTAGGCACCTGCGTGGCTAACAAAATAAACGTGAAGGTGGCGATACTCAATAATGGATATTTAGGTATGGTGCGGCAATGGCAGGAGTTATTTTACAAGAAACGGTATTCGCAGGTGTGTATTACTTCACCTGATTTCGTAAAGCTAGCGGAAAGTTACGGTGCGCAAGGCATATGCGTTACCAAAAAAGAAGATGTGCGGCCGGCGATTGAAAAGGCGCTCTCCATTGATAATACTGTGTTGATTGATTTCCGGGTCGAGCCGGAAGAGAATGTGTATCCCATGGTCCCGGCGGGTGAAGCGATAAACAGGATGATAGAGGGTTTGGCATAGTCCCTCGCAGCCGGCGACTGAATAGCAGGTTGCTCGGGACAATTTACTAACATTTTATAGAGGGTAAATTGAGACATACAATTTCGGTATTGGTAGAGAATAAATTCGGAGTGCTCGCGCGCATTGCCGGACTATTTAGCGCGCGCGGCTATAACATCGCCTCTCTGGCGGTAAGCGAAACTTCTGACCCCACTATTTCCTGTATGACTATAGTCGTGGAAGCCCAGGACCTTCTCGTCCTGGAGCAGATTAAGAAGCAGCTGAATAAGCTAATTGACGTGATTACCGTCACGGATTTCACCAAGAAAGAGCATGTGGAGCGGGAGTTGATTCTGGCCAAGGTGAATTACTGCGCAAAAGATAAATTAAAACTGGAACATATATTAGACAAGCATACGGGAAAGATTATTCAGGCCAAGGGCGATACCGCTATTATCGAGGCGGTCGGCGACCAGGGGCAGATTAAACAACTGTTGGAGACATTAGGCCAGTTTGGAGTAAAGGAATTAATCCGCACCGGCAAAATCGCCATGTCTTAGCACCGTCTGCGGATTTAGCTTTGTACCTGTCCCCTTAGGGGGGCAGGTGCCCGATTAGGTTCGCAGACGGTGCTAAATGAAAGGAGAGAGGATAAGATGGCAAAGATTTATTATGATCAAGATGCGGATTTAACTCTTTTAAAAGACAAAACCATTGCCATTATCGGTTATGGCATCCAAGGCAGGGGCCAGGCCTTGTGCCTGCGTGATTCTGGCTTAAGGGTAATTATCTCGGAGCTCGAAGGCACGCCTAATTTTGAGCAGGCAAAAAAGGATGGCTTTATCCCGGTTTCTGCCGGGGAGGCAGCAAAGGCAGCCGATATCATTCAAATCTTAACCCAGGACCATGTCCAGGCTAAGGTCTATAAGGAAAGTATTAAGCCGAACCTTAAAAAAGGCAAGCCAAAAGGCGGTGGTTTGGCTTCCAATAGCCAAAGCCACAAAGCCCTTTGTTTTTCGCACGGCTTTAATATCAGGTTTAAACAGATCAAGCCGCCGAAAAACGTGGATGTATTTATGGTGGCGCCCAAAGGGCCTGGTGCATTGGTCAGGAGAATGTATGAAGAGGGAAAGGGTGTTCCCTGTCTGTTAGCAGTGTTTCAAGATGCCACTGGCCAGGCTAAGCAATTAGGATTGGCTTTTGCCTTGGCTATTGGCGGAACGCGCGCCGGCGTCATTGAGACCACTTTTGATGAAGAGACCGAGACCGACCTTTTCGGCGAACAGGCAGTACTCTGCGGCGGGGTCACGGAGTTAATCAAGGCAGGGTTCGATACTCTGATTGCAGCGGGTTATCAGCCGGAGATTGCTTATTTTGAGGTGCTGCATGAGTTAAAATTAATTACTGATTTAATCCAGGAGGTCGGTATCAGTGGAATGCGGCGCAGGGTTTCTAATACTGCTTGCTACGGTGATTTAAGCCGGGGGCCAATGATTATTACTGCCAAGACCCGTAAGGTAATGCAGAAACTATTAAAAGAGATCAAATCCGGCAAATTTGCCCGCGAATGGATTAAGGAAAATGAGGCAGGCAGGCCGAATTTTGATAGATTGCTTAAAGAAGGAGATGAGCATCAGATAGAGGCAGTGGGTAAACAGTTAAGAGAGATGATGCCGTGGATGAAGAAATAGTTCATAGTTTGGTGTTCATAGTTCAGTGTAAAATTCAAAACCATGAACTATGAACCATGAACACTGAACCATAACAATGGAAAAGATAATTATTTTTGATACGACGCTGCGCGACGGAGAGCAGGCGCCGGGCGCAAGTATGAACCCTGCGGAAAAGCTGGAGATCGCACAGGCCCTTGCCGATATGGGGGTGGATGTAATCGAGGCCGGCTTTCCCATTGCCAGCAAGGGGGAACTGGAATCGGTCAGGGCGATAGCCCGTGCCATAAAAGGCCCGGTTATCTGCGGCCTGGCGCGCGCGATAAAAGCGGATATCGACGCTGCCTCTGAGGCGGTAAAGCCTTCCAAGAATCCGCGCATACACGTGTTCCTGGCTACTTCCAAAATCCATATGCAGTATAAATTGAAGAAAGCAGAGGATGAGATCCTGCGGCTCGCTGTTGAGTTCGTAAAATACGCCAGGCGTTTCTGCCCGGATATAGAATTTTCTCCGGAGGATGCCTCGCGCACCGAGCCTGAATTTTTGTTCCGGGTGGTAGAGGCAGTTATTGACGCCGGAGCCACCACGGTCAATATCCCCGATACTGTAGGCTATACCGAGCCGCAGGAATACGGCAGCCTGATTAAAGCCATAAAAGAAAATGTGCCCAATATTAATAAGGCGGTTATCTCGGTACACTGCCATAATGACCTGGGGCTGGCTGTGGCTAATTCGCTGGAAGCGGTCAAGGTCGGCGCACGGCAGGTAGAATGCACCGTAAACGGAATTGGGGAGCGCGCGGGGAACGCCTCAATGGAAGAAATAGTCATGGCGATTAAGACCCGGCAAGACATATTTCCCGGAGTTTCAACGCAGATTAAGACCAATAATATCTATAAGGTTTCGCGTTTAGTCAGTAAGCTGACAGGTTTTGCGGTAGCACCCAATAAAGCCATCGTCGGAAGCAATGCCTTCAGGCATGAATCCGGCATTCACCAGGACGGCGTGCTGAAAGAGCGCTCTACTTATGAGATTATCAAACCGGAAGACGTGGGTTTTACCGGCAGTGGTATTGTCCTGGGTAAACACTCCGGCAGGCATGCATTAGGCGCCCGGCTCAAAGAACTGGGCTTTAATCTTACGGCCGCAGAGCTGGATAAGATAAGCGAGCGTTTCAAGGCCCTGGCGGATAAGAAAAAGAATATCTTTGACGATGATTTGATTTCCATAGTAGAGGACGAGATAAAACTGGTTAAACCTACCTGGAGCCTGGAAAATTTTGCCATTAGTTCGGGGACCAAGGTCAAGCCGGCGGCAAGCATTACCCTGAAATATAAAAATCAGAGCCTTAGCGCGGATTCTTCCGGCGACGGGCCGGTAGATGCGGTTTTTAAGGCAGTGGATAAGATTACCGGCATAAAAGGAGAACTGCAGGATTACCGCATCGAGGCAGTAACCAAGGGCAAAGACGCCCTCGGCGAAGTCACTCTGAAACTAAAAGCCAAAGGCCGCGTGGTTACAGCACACGGCTCCAGCACCGATATAATAGAATCTTCTATCAGGGCGTATATCAACGCCATCAATAAAATAGAAAGCCTCTCCTAAATAATGGGTAAAGAACCAGCCAAAATCTACGGTCTAATCGGTTATCCGGTCAAGCACAGCCTTTCTGCCGTTATGCACAACGCGGCATTCAGAAACCTCAAAATCAATGCGCAATACCAATTATTCGAAGTAAGGCCGGAAGAGTTGGAGGATTTTCTGGAGAAGGAATTTTTTAACGGCAAGATAACCGGGCTTAATATTACCATCCCGCATAAAATAAAAGCGAGGGAGATATTGGAAGAAAGGTATCCTTTGGATGTAAATGAAAACGCCCCCGGTATGCAGCGCAATCTTTATTATGTAAAGTTATCGGGAGCCGTAAATACGGCCAGGAATTTAGACGGGAAGATCGAATATTGGAATACCGATGCCTCAGGATTCTTAAAATCGTTAGAGGATTTAAGTTTTGACCTCAGGGATAAAAAAGTGCTTCTTATCGGCTGCGGCGGGGCGGGGAGGGCTATTATAGCCGGCTTAAGCTGGAAGAACCTGGGGGTAAAAAAGATATACGTTAACGATATTAACGCGGAAGCCACTAATTGCGCAAAGGGGTATTTTTCGGGGCTTGCGCAATATCCGCACCTGGAGGCTAAACTGGAATTTATTACGCAAGAGGATATAGCGAAAGTTATACAAGATTGCGCTTTATTAATTAATGCTACGCCCATCGGCATGAAAAAGGACGACCCTTCCCCGATTGAAGGAAAATTAATTCATAAAAACCTTCTGGTTTATGACTTAGTCTACAATCCCCCCCAGACAAAATTGCTAAACATCGCCCGGGAAAACGGAGCCAGGAGATCCAACGGCTTAGAGATGCTTTTATGCCAGGGGGTGGATGCCTTTGAATTATGGACTAGGAATGCAGCGCCTGTTAGAATAATGAGAAAGGCCCTAGAGGAAGGAGTCAAGAGATTATGCTCGCGAAAATAATAGTTTTTATCTTTGGTTCCATTATCGGCAGCTTCCTCAATGTCTGTATCCACAGGATGCCGCGGGGAGAATCCGTAGTCTGGCCCAGTTCGCACTGCCCGCACTGCAATAAAAGGATACCTGCCTACGACAACATACCTTTTTTAAGTTACCTGGCATTGGGTGGAGCGTGCCGCTTTTGCAAAGAAAAGATATCGCTACGCTATTTGCTCGTAGAATTGCTCACTGCCCTGTTGTTTGTGGCGCTCTACAGCCGCTTCGGGTTAAGCTACAATTTCTTCTTTTATATGGCCCTTGCCTGCGGCCTGGTTGTGTCTACCTTTGTGGATATCAAACACCGCATCATCCCGGATGAAATCTCCGTCGGCGGATTGATCCTGGGTTTTATCCTAAGCGCGGTGAAAGGTTTCAACCTGCAGCCTTTTTTCTTTTACTTCCGGCCCGCGATAAATTCCCTCCTGGGGATTGTCGTCGGAGGCGGGATAATTTACCTGACCGGAAAGATATTTGACCTGGTATATTTTAAAATGCTTAAACACCCTCCCATTCAGGGAGAAACCGAATCTATGGGCGGAGGGGATGTCAAGTTATTGGCCATGGTCGGCGCTTTTTTAGGCTGGCCGGGAGCACTATTGACATTTTTTCTTGCGCCCTTTTTCGGCGTGATTATCGGCATAATCAACCTCCTCATAAAAAAAGACCACACCATACCTTATGGCCCCTTCCTGTCTCTGGCGGCGATTGTCTATTTATTCTGGGCGGATAAAATTATCGGCTTAATCTTTATGCGATGAGCCCCACGAACCCATGGCAGAGGATAGGCACCCGTAGGCGCGCAGGGGCAGCACTCGCTTTGTTTTCCTTTTATTCAAAAAATAGTTTTGGCGCGGGAGATTTTGCGGATTTAAAGCTGGCTATAGACTGGCTGCAAAAATGCGGCCTTTCCATCCTGCAGCTTTTGCCGATGAATGAGACGGGTGCGCTCTCCTGTCCTTATGACTCCTTAAGCTCTTTTGCGCTTGAGCCGCTATATATTTCCCTAAGAGATATCCCTGGAGTAAAAAACTTCAAAATACATCCACCCCTCGCAAGGCCGCACCTGGATTATAGCGTAAAAGAGGAGAAGATGCGCCTGGTGCGGGATATTTACAACCTTAACAAGGGCAGGCAGGGTTCAGAAGGACTTTCTCAATTCAAAGAAGAAAATGCCTATTGGATTACGGACTTTGCGCTCTATAAGGCGCTCAAAAGCTGCGAGATGGGTAAACCCTGGTATGAGTGGGAAGAAAAATATAAAAACAGGGATAGCTCTGCCTTAGAGGATTTTCAAAGGGAGCACGCAGAGGAAATTGATTTCCAGTCCTGGCTGCAGTGGCAGCTCTACAGGCAGTTTAAGGCCGCAAAAGAATATGCAAAGGCAAAAAAGGTCTTGCTTAAAGGGGATCTGCCGTTTCTGGTGTCCAGGGACAGCGCGGATGTCTGGGCGCATAGGGAATTTTTTAAACTGGATTTTGCGGCGGGCGCGCCACCCGATATGTATTGCGCCAGGGGGCAGCGCTGGGGGATGCCGGTTTATAACTGGGAAAAGGTGCGCGCCGGCGGTTTCAGGTATTTGAAAGAGAAGCTTAAATTTGCCGCTGAGTTTTACGATATATTAAGGATAGACCATGTGCTGGGGTTATTCCGTATCTGGAGCATCCCTTATAATGAGCCTTTGGTGAATCAGGGCTTAAAGGGTTCTTTTGACCCGCCCCAGCAGGAGAAGTGGCAGGCGCAGGCTAAAGAAATATTATCGGCCATGCTTGAGAGTACGGATATGCTTCTGGCCGCCGAGGATTTAGGTATTATCCCGAAGATGTGCCCGCAGCTCTTAGAAGAACTGGGCATTCCCGGTAATGACGTGCAGCGCTGGGTGAAGGAGTGGAAGGTAAAACACGATTTTCTCATTCCCCAGGATTACCGCAGGCTTTCCGTGGCTATGCTCTCTACCCATGACACGACGAATTGGAGCGCCTGGTGGGAGAATGAGGCAGGGACAGTGGACGGGGAACTTTTTATGAGAAAATGCAGGGAGCGCGGGATAGATTTTGAGAAGGCGAGGAGCAGGCTTTTTGACCCGCTGCGTTCCCGGCGTGGAAGGTTAAGCTGGCTAAACAGCGTCGATTCAGTGGACAAACTGGTAACGTATCTGAATGAGGGACTGAATAAGGGACTCATCCCCAAGGGGACTGTCCCTAAAGAATATCTAATGGACTTTATAGAATTGTATGAAAATAGTTACTGCGAGAAAGAAAAACTCTGGAAGCAGTTGGGTTTGCCTGGGCCGATGCGCGAGGCCTGCGATAAAGAGATTGTGGCAGCGGCATTAAAAATAACCCTGGATTCAGCCGCGGTATTCTGCATTAATACCATGGTTGACTGGCTCTATCTTGCCGGGCTCTTTACAGGGGACCCTTATCAATACCGCATTAATACTCCCGGCACTATCAGCGCGGATAACTGGTCGCTGGTTATCCCTCTTGCGCTTGAGGATTTATTACGGCATAGAGTAACAAAAGAAATTCGCCGAATGAGCAGTGCCTCAGGCAGGATATAATATGAAATCCGCTTTACAATTTTCTAAAAAAGACAGAGAAATCCTAAAAGATATTTATCGCTTTGCCAGGAGGCATAAGGCGAAACTCTATCTTGTAGGCGGAGCGCTGCGGGATTTGTTGTTGGATAGAAGCCGAGAGAACCCGGATTTTGATTTCTGCCTGCGCAGGGGCGCGATAAGTTTCGGTAGGAAACTAGCCCGAGGAATGAAAGCCGGGTTTGTGGTTCTGGATAAGGAGCATGGTGCCTGCCGCATAGTCAGGAAAATAAGCAGGAAAAGCTACACTTTGGATTTTACGGATTTCCGCGGGCCGACTTTAGAAGAGGATTTAAAGCACCGGGATTTTACAGTCAACGCTCTGGCACTGGAATTAGAGAAGGCCGTCGGAGCCGCTGATTTATCCGGACAGTTTATTGACCCTAAGCGAGGTACACAGGATTTAAGTGCCGGGATAATACGGGCGGCGGGAAAAAATTCTTTTTCCGAGGACCCTTTGAGGATATTGCGGCTTTTTAGTTTTTCCTGCGTGTTGGGTTTTGAAATAGAAAAAGAAACTCTTAAGTTTGCAAAATTAGAGAGGAAAAAGCTGGCCGGAGTTTCCGGGGAGCGCATACGTGAGGAGTTATTCAAGATTTTTGACAGCCAGGATAGTTTCAAATATCTTTCGGAACTGGATGAGGCCGGTATCTTGAAAATAATCTTTCCGGAATTCAAGGCTATGTCCGGGATAGGCCAGGGGCCTTACCACCACCTGGATGTCTGGCAGCATACCCTGGAGGCGGTTAAGCAGCTGGAAGGGGTGCTCAATGAGTTTAAAAACAACCGCCAAGTCCGGGATTACCTGAACAGCGTTATCTCCTCAGGCCGCAGGCGCGAGGCGCTGCTTAAGTTAGGCGCGCTCCTGCATGATATAGGTAAGCCGCTTGCCTTGCGCAGGGAAGAGGGAAAAATAAAATTCCACGGCCATGAGCGTATGGGTTTGGATTTTACTGAGGCAATTGCCCTGCGGCTTAAGCTTTCCAATGAAGAAATACGCGCCTTAAGGACTATTGTGCTCTGGCACCTGCGGCCGGGGTATCTGTCGGATAACGCAGAGCTTACCTCGCGGGCGAAATTCAGGTTCTTCCGCGATACAGCTGGTGAGGCAGCCAGCATACTTTTACTTTCTATTGCTGACCAGCGCGCAACTTGCGGGCCGCTGGCTACTGCGCAATCAAGGAGGCGCCAGGAAAAGACAGCGCTTGGTTTGCTTGAAGAATATTTCAGGAAAAAGAAAGAAAAGAAACCGGCGCGTTTAGTCAACGGCGATATCTTGATGCAAAAGTTTAAATTAGGGCCTTCGGCCTTAGTCGGTAAAGTCCTCTCGGAACTGGAAGAACTGCAGGCAATAGGCAAAATTAAAACTAAAATACAGGCCTTGCGCGCGGCGGGAAAATTCCTTAAGCGCGGTTCCTAATCTTGATATGAAAAAAAGAATTCTTATTATTTCCCTCTGTTTAGTATTCCTTGCCGCCTGCGCCATAATTTATGTAAACACGGTCATCTTGCCCGTAAGAATCAAATCCCTGCTTATTAACACCTTAAGGGAACAAACTCAGAAGGAAGTGAGTATCGGAAGGCTCGAGTTTAATATTTTTCGCGGTTTATTTCTTGAGGGATTAAAGATATACGATGATAAAGGCACAATCATAAGCCTCAAAGAAGCCTCCTGCGCGTTTGTTATCCCGCCTATTTTTAAGAGAACTTTAATCATTCCGTTTATAAAATTAAAATCTGCGGAGATTTTCCTGGAGAGGAGGCCGGATAATACCTTTAACCTTGCGGATTTATTCTCCGCGAAGAAAAAACTTCCGGGGGAATCCGGATTTAAACTGCTTGTTTACAAAATAAAAGTTTCAGGCGCGCAGGTCAATTTTAAGGATAACACCCTTACCCCGGAGTTTAATAAGACCATTGATAATATAGACTTAACCTTCTGGTTGTCTTTGCCCGCCGCAGTAAAATTCCACCTGAAAACAAAAGCGCAAATCCCCTCTTTGCTAAAAATAGAAGCAGCCGGGGCATACAGAATAGGAGAAAAGCAGTTGGCGGCAAAAATCTCCCTGCAGGATAACGCCCCGCAAGAATTCCTGCCTTATTACCGCGCTCTGGGGATAGAAATAGCCCGGGGCTCCACGGCTATTCTAGCGGATTTAAAACTGCAAAATAACATCCTGGAGATAACGCTGGCAGCGCAGAATAAAGGCTTAAATATCGCGAAGGAAAATATTCTGCTTACCCTGAATGCCGAAACTAAAGCCAGCATCAGGTACCTTTTAGAAAATAAACAACTGGAATTTTCCGGCACCTCTAGCGTCCACGATACGCGTATTTCAGGATTAAAATTTGTCGGCGATATTGAGTCAGTTGAGGCGGATATCGCTTTTAACAATGCCGGGCTATCCTGCGATAAATTGAAGGCCATTGTTTTAGGCCTTCCTGTAATTGCCAAAGTCAGGCTGGAGAACTTTACCAGCCCATTATTGGATATTGATGCCGTATCCAGCGTGGACCTGGTTTTGTTAAAAGGCATATTAAAGGACAGGCTGCAATTCGCCATCCTTGCGGATATCCAAGGAACAGGGAATTTATTCGTAGGGGTCAAAAACGCGCTTGCTGTTGGAGAGCCGGCAAAGATATCCGGATACCTCGACCTTATCAATACAAGCGTTAAACTGGAAAAACTAAAATACCCTATAGAAGATATTCAGGGCAGGATTGAATTTGATCCGCTCCAGATAAAATGGCCGCAACTTAATTTTACATACCAGGGCACAGCCTATAAAACTATCGGCGCCCTTACTGATTTTGCCGCTCCGCAGGTCAGCTTAGGGCTATACTCCCCGCAGTTATCTTTAGATTCTGCTTTTAGCATCAATAATAAAATGGTGCAGTTATCCCGCTGCCAGGGTAAATACCTGAATTCGCAATTTTTTGCCCGCGGCACTATTGATATTGCCAAACCTCTTGAAACACCGATGGATATAAACGCAGAGCTGAATCTGGATTTACAGGATTTAAAAGAGGCCTTTAAAGAATCCAGGGGAAAAATAGAAAAAATGAGACTGCAGGGCGCAATAGGAGTACAGTGCAGCGTTAAAGGCAACATCAATGATTTTAAATCCTGCTCTATACAGGCTAAAGCCTTAAGCCCGGCAGTATCTGCCTATGGTCTGCAATTAAAAGATTTCCTGTTGGATTATAATCAGGCCGGAGGCTTAGTGGATATACCGGTTATGCATTGTTCTTTATACGGCGGAGCGGTTGACGCTATCGCCAAGATGAACCTGAATTCGCAAAATCTGCCTTACACAATAGATATCAATATATCGGCAGTGAAACTGGAAGAGCTAAAATTAGATACCCCGGCTAAAGATAAGGATATCGCCGGCCTCATACAGGCGCAGGCCAAATTAAACGGCTTCTCCAATGATATCTCCAGGTTAAGCGGCACAGGCCAGATTTCCATTAGCGGCGGCAAGTTGTGGCAGCTGGATCTGTTCAAGGGCTTAGGGGCGCTGGTGTTTGCCCAGGATTTTGCCAACATTATTTTCCATGAGGGCTACTGTGGTTTCATCGTGCAGGATAAATCTGTCTCTACCGATAACCTGAAATTAAAGAGCAGCATAGCCGAACTTAGCGGCTCCGCCAGGATAGGCTTTGATTCCTCTATTGATGCCGCCCTGAATGTGGAAATCCTGGATGAGGGCGTGCCTTTAAGCGGGACATTTAAAGATATAACTACCGTTATCCTCGGGCAGGGGAGTAAATTCGGCGTAATAAAAATAAGCGGCACCTTGCAGCAGCCAAAATATAAATTTAAACCGGCTGTGGTAAATATTATTCAGGGAATCCAAAAGATATTCTTTAATAAATAGAAAGGAGGCTGTATGCCGGTCAGGCAGGGCGCAAGGTTTTTATTATATGTTTTTATCACTGTGTCCGTGTTTTCTTTTCTACCCTTTTTATCCGGCAGTGCCGCGGATAATCCGCTTGAAAAGGATATGGCGATGGCAGAGGAGCTCTCCCAGGTAGAGTCTAAAAGCAGCACGAGCCGCGAGCCGGCAGTAGAAACCGAGAAGAAACCTGACGAGGCGTTTCTGCGCAGGCTGGATACAGAAGTGGTAGTTAAAAAAGAAGAGGGGATTATGCAGGATGCTGAAAGTTACGTGCGCTATATGCCCGGCAGAGCTGCATATGACCAGTCAGGTAAAGTCGGCCTTATCGCATCGAATGCCGAATATAATTACGCATGGAAGGCATTCGGCAAATTGCCGGTGGAGCTTTCCATTGACAGCGAATATATAGGTATAAATAATTCTACTGTGGTAAAGCTACCGGCGCATTTAACCAGTTTAAGCATAGGCGCGGAAGTAACCCTGCCGTTTTTTAACTTTGACAAAACCTATTTTCGCGTCGGGGTATACCCCTCCATGGAGACAGGGAACTGGAATTTCAGGTCATCAGCCTTCCGCATACCTTCTCAATATGCCCTGATTTACCAGCCTAATGAAAAGTTGACCCTGGTAGCAGGAATCGGCGTATTCCCTGATTACCTGGACCCGGTCTGGGGGGCGGTGGGCTTCATCTATAAGCCTAACGACAAGTGGACCTTTAATATCATACCCGAGAGGGGCACTATTACCTATGCTTTGTCCGAGAAGCTTTCCCTTTTTGCCGAAGGGGATATCATCCGCTCAGAGTTTGAAGTGGATAAGGATGAACGCAAGGGCGTCATACTGGAATATAACGAGAACAGGCTTGGGACAGGGATGCAATACCAGCCAAACAAAAATATTCAGACTTCACTCTCGGTGGGCGGCGCCTTTGGCCGTAATTTTAGATATGACGACAGCCTCGGCAAGGTCAATATTAAAAACGGCTTCTATAGCGAATTCAGGATACAGATAAACATATAGGAATGAAGATAAAAAATACCGAGATTACGATTGTGCGGGGAGATATTACTGACCTGAAAGTTGAGGCTATAGTCAATGCCGCAAATAATAAATTGGTGATGGGAGGCGGGGTTGCCGGTGCGATTAAGAAAAAAGGCGGCGGGACAATAGAAGAGGAAGCAATAAAAAAAGGCCCGATAAAAATAGGCGAGGCAGTGGCCACCGGCGCAGGAAGGTTGCCCGCTAAATATGTTATCCACGCCGCGACTATGGGCATGCCTGCCTGCCGGCAGGCAGGGATTTTTAAGACTGATGAAATAAAAATTAGAGATTCCGCCAGAAACTCTTTAAGGGTAGCGGAAGAATTAAAGATAAAATCCCTGGCCTTTCCGGCTTTAGGCTGCGGGGTGGGCGGTTTTCCTTTATTGGCTTCTGCCAAGATTATGGCGCAGGAGCTCCTCAAGCACCTGCGTGAAGAGAAGCTTACCAGCTTAAAAGAGATTATTTTCTGCCTTTACGACCAAGAGGCCTTTGAGGTATTTAATAAAGGTGTAGCGGGTTATCTAAATTATGTCACCACCAAACTGCAGGCAGGGCCTTTTAGCACAGTGGATGCGATAATAGAAATAGAGCCGCAGAGTATTGTCTTGATTCAGCGCAGCAACCCGCCTTTTGGCTGGGCGCTGCCCGGCGGCTTTGTGGATTACGGCGAGAGTTTAGAAGAGGCAGTCACCAGAGAAGCAAAAGAGGAGACTGGCCTGGAGATAACGGATTTAAAACAATTCCACACCTATTCTGAACCTGAGCGCGACCCCCGCTTTCATACCATCGGTACGGTATTTATTGCCAAGGCCCAAGGCAAGCCTAAAGCCGGAGATGACGCGGCAGGGGTAAGAATAGTCAAGTTAAGCGAGATTAAAAAGTTAAATTTTGCCTTTGACCACAAACAGATAATCGAGGATTATATCAATTCCCTCCACCCATAGGGACACCCTCGCAGCCAATCGGGAGGGTGTCCCCAATTAAATCCTCAGGGGGACACCCTTAGCTTTGACTGGAAGGGTGTCCCTACCTTCTACCTTGCTGCCCCAAAAGAAACCGCTTTCCCAAAACCCCCAAAATAGCCTTGAAATAGCCTTACCTATATAGCATACTTCTTTTAACACGGCTGATGAGCCTTTAAATCACAGTAACTAGTAAACTAGTAACTGGTAACTAGTAATCCTTACGCGATGAAGAATAAATACAATAGACTCACTAAAATCATCTCCCTTGTTTTATGCCTCTCTTTTTTATTCCAGCAGGCGGGGTTTGCTCAAGCTGTGGCAGAGCTAAGCCTGGCTAATTACTTCTCCCGCGTATCAAGCTCTCTTATGCAGGACAAATTCCGGCCTTTGCACTTACGCTACTTTTCCTATGACACTATTAATAATAACCTACGCATACTTGTGGATAAGGGTGACCAGAAGGATTTAAGAGGCACTCGACTGGAAGGCTCAAGCCGCCAGCTTCTAAATTACTTTTTAATCGGCGTAACCCTGCCGGATAAGGATTTCTGGGTTAACCTGCGGCCCGACTCAGAAAACGATATTATCGCGGATACCCTGGCCAAAACAGATGTAGGTAAAATCCTCTTAGAGGCAGATTTACAACTTAAGAAAGACATGGCTTCTTTTACCTCTCCGCAGACTCCCGAAGGAAAAGCATATTGGGATAAACTTTACAAGAAGGCAGGGGAGTTATTCGGCTCGGATAATGTCAGCATTCCCACGCTGACCCGGCCCTGGATTGTGCCGGGTGAGATTATCATCCGCGAAAACGCGGATTCTGC
>Ga0315282_10008289_pt1 | contig 16850 bp, 17 predicted proteins | sample YL17G07_20_MG_FD_203693 | JGI IMG/M metagenome (GOLD analysis project Ga0315282, IMG submission 203693) | Sediment microbial communities from Yellowstone Lake, YNP, Wyoming, USA - YL17G07_20 | ecosystem: Environmental > Aquatic > Freshwater > Lake > Sediment | place: USA: Wyoming | collected...
AAGAACAAACTGCGAATTGAGAGCTTGCGCTTCAAACGAGAAGATAGATGATTGCAGCGAATGTGACGAGCCCAAGGTCTGCAAGAACAAAGAAATCTTGAGGCACATGCGGACAGGAGCTCTTGCTGCGGGCCTTTTTGTCAAAACCAAGAAAACTGACCCCAGAGGCTCGTCAGGAAGTGGGTTAGCGAATTGAAAACCAAATGGCCTTCCTACATCCTATTTCCGCAAGATCGCAAAGCGAGTACCATCCGGCCTGAAGCCAGAAGAAATGCCAAGATCCGACAGCCGGCCGAATGAAGAGGGCACTGTAGGCAACATCCGCTAGGACCCATCTGTCTTTAAATCTGCGACGTAGTTAGGAAAGCGGGCAGGTATGCGCAGCTGCAGCAATGAATAAATGAATGGTGGTCAAGCACAGACACATGAACACAGAGCCTGACCCGGAACTGGAAAAGATACGAAAAAAGAAACTGGAGAACATTCAGGCAACGGCTGCGGGCCACAGTGCTGAACAGACAATGCCCAATGCTCCCATAGCCGTCGATGATGGCAACTTCGAACAGTTGACGCGCCAGCATTGGTTGATGGTCGTGGATTGTTGGGCGCCTTGGTGTGGGCCATGTCACATGGTGGCACCGATCATAGATGAGCTGGCAAGAACGTATGCAGGCAAAGTTGTCTTCGGAAAACTGAACGTTGACGAGAATCCCCAAGTCGCGGGACGGTTTGGCATTATGAGTATTCCAACCCTCTTGATAATGAAGAGGGGAAAGGAAGTAGACAGAATCATAGAGGCCTTACCGAAGCAAGTGATCGAGGCAAGGATACGAAAACACATTCAGTAAGCAAATGCAGGCGGACCAGAAGAAAAAGGAAAGTTGCGTTTTTCTGACTCTACAGCTTCGCGAGCGTCATGACATATGCTGCCACAGCAGTGAAGCTAACTGCCAAGGCAATGTAGAGGGCGTTGAAGCCCAAGGCCGTGATGAGCGTGGTGATCGGAAGAGGGCCGACAATACCAACGATGTCTCCCATGGCCATGTTCAGTGCGTTCGCGAGGCCAAGTTCTGTCGGCTTTGAGGCTTTGGCGACAACGGCTGCGATCGTTGGGAAGACTATGCCGTGTGCCACTCCTGTAATGAACATGATGAGAAAGAGAACTGGCAGACTCTTGATGAAAGGGAGGAGGATCATTAGGCCTGCGAATTCCAGAAATGAGGCGGATATGAGGATTCTGTCCCCGATCCTTACCAGTAGGCGTGGCAACACGATGCGAATCACAATCATTGCGAAGGAGTATACAGAGAATATGGCAGATATCTCAGACGACGAGAGATGAAGTTCGTCTTCACCGTAGAGAGGAAAGAACACAAAGATAGCGATGAAGAGTATCGAGAAAGCTGCCTGCAACAGCAGCCCATCAATCTGCGTGCGATTCTTCAGTATGTTAGACAAGCTTTGGCTGATTTTGGTTGATTGTCTCTTGACAGTTCTCCTCGAGACTAGGCCTGAGGCCGCAATCCCTCCAAGACTGATCGCGCAAGCAACGATGTAGGTCTCTCTGATTGAGATGCCCAGAAGGAGGATACTGCAAAGCAGGGGAGCGAGAAAGAACGAGACCGAGCAGATCAGCAGATAGAGTGATACTCCGGCCGCTGTACGAGATCCGTAGATTCCGGCGGCCATGGTTATTCCCACCGAGAAGATCAATGTCGACCCGACTGTACTGAGTAGAACTCCACCTAGGACATGGAGCGTGCTCGTAGCAACAAAGAGCAAGAACAGAGCTCCAGAGATCAACACGCAACCTAGCTGTACCAGAGACCTTCCGCCAAGCCTATCCGACGCCGCTCCAGCGGGAACTCGTAGGAAGAGCCTGGCGAATGAGCCTAAGGCCGAGATCAATCCTATCTCTTCAACGGACGCACCTAGCTGCTTTGCGAACAGGTAGATTGTGGGAATCGTCATGTTGTAGCCGGTCGTGGAGAGCAGAGTCATCCCGAAAAATGTGGTTATGCCTCTCCGGTCCACACTCTTCACTTTACCGGCAGAAGCATCGGTCGATGAAGGTCGAATAGGGACGTTAGATGACGTATTGCTTGACGAACCGTCGGACGAAGCAGACCACCTGCAACATTTCAAGTCGTTGAAGATGTATCAAGTGTCGAGACTACGGTGAAGCTTTCTTCGGCCGGAACATCGCGATCGTTTCGTCAACCAGTTGCTTCACGCGCCGCTCAATCTCCTTATCCTTCAACTTGCTTTTCTCCGAGCGGTCTCGTGCTTCAAAATGCTCATCGAAGGCATATACGGCTCTGGGGTTTGAAACCACTCTGAAATAGTTCATCAGAGCGACCAGCTGCCCTTGAACCTGAAGCGCGCTGATCTGGCTTCCACTCTTGATGATGAATCCAGCCACTTTGCCTTCCAGAGACTTGTATTCAATATGCTCGAACAGGTTCTTCAACGGTGAGCCCAGCAACCCGTCGTAGATCGGTGAGCCAATTACCAGAACATCCGCCCCCGTCACCCTCTTCACAGCCTCACGAGTCTCCGGACCATAAGATTCCTCCCATCCCCTGAACCACTCAACATCAGCCTTCGACAGATCCAAGTAGTCGGCTTCAGCAACCTTCTTCGCATGATTGTAGGCTATGTCAGTAAGCTCCCGAGTCCATGACACCTTCCTCAGGCTACCACAGATGACGATGACACTGGTCATACGCGCCTCTCCATAGCTGCTGTTCTACGGTAGGACCTGACTTAAGGATGGCCACAAGTTTCTAATCCGTCAGTGCAATAGCTTACGTTGTGAAAGAGTTTGAATCTGCTACTGCAAAACGTCCAGGTCATAGACGATCGTGGCGAAGCCAGTGGCAGACAAAGCGTTGAGATACGTCAAGGAAAGATTCACGCAGTTCTTCCCGTCTCCCAGCCAAGCAGCACTTCCGATCTTCAAGTGGCGGATGGAAAAGGAGCCTATCTTCTGCCCGGTCTGATAGATCTACACGTTCATCTTGTATGGGACGGCAGCCGAGATCCAGCAGAGAGTATGCGCAAGGAGCGACGAGAGGAGACCCTTCTACGGGCTGTTGGACACGCACGCCAGACACTGGATTCAGGCATCACAACAGTCCGAGACCTAGGCTCAATTGACGACGCAGCCATAGACTTGGCGAGGGCAGTGGAGCAGGGGCATGTCCTCGGGCCCAGAATCTTTGCCTCCGGCCGAACCATTGTCATGACCGGAGGACACGACGCTTTCTGGGGCATCACGGCTGACGGCCCAGAAGAGATCCTCAAGGCAACTCGTCGCCAGATCTCACGCGGAGCCAAGGTCATCAAGACCTGCGCAACAGGCGGAGTCTACGGCCGCGAAGGAGAAGGCGTGTTGGATGAGGAGCTCAGCTACGAGGAGATGCGAGTCATGGTCGAGGAAGCTCACAAGCGAAAAGTTCCAGTAGCAGTCCACGCCATCGGTCAGAAAGGGATCAGCAACGCAGTCGCGGCAGGCGTGGACACAATAGAACACGGCCACCAACTCACATACCTCCAGGCCGCGGAACTTGCAGCCCGAAACGGAACTCTCGTCCCCACCCTATTCGTATACCGACAAATCGCAGAACAGCCCAACATCCCAGAATACGCACAGGCGAAGGCACGGGAAATCGCCAACGACCACCAGCAAGCGATTCGACTGGCCCGTATGGCAGGACTACGGATCGGCGCCGGAACTGATGCTGGCTCCCCGCTTACTCCACATGGCTCTTTGGTCGACGAACTCCTAACCCTCGTTGAAGTCGGCCTATCGCCACTTGAGGCGCTGAAGAGCGCGACCTATGACGCAGCCCTGACCCTTGGAAAGGGAAACGAGTTCGGCCGCATTGAACCCGGATACCTCGCCGACCTCATCCTGGTTCCAGAGAACCCTCTACAAGATCTACGCAGACTCAGATCACCTTCATCAGTGTGGAAAGAAGGACACCAAGTGGTCAGCAGATAGCGTGGCTCCATTGCGCTTCAAGTCAAAGGAGGAGAAGCCGTCGGAGGGGCTAGAGTCGATTCGATGCCGGCGCCGCCAAGCACTCATCCCGATGCTACTACTCCTAGTGATTGCGTTCCTGCCGAGCCTCCAACCTGCATTGTCGCAGCCAGCCCTCAATCGTCAACCCAAACTAGATGAGGTGGGTTACAGGCCGCGAGACGGTGCAACTGTTGAGGTCAATCCACCATCACTGGTTTGGCTGCATGAAGACCGTGTGAAGGCATACGCCGTTCAGCTGTCCAGTAGCCAAGACATGTCAAACGCAATGACTGTCCAAGGCGTCAGATACAACTGCTACACACACAACACGTCCCTAGCTCCGCAACGCTACTACTGGCGTTACCGCGTGAACTATCAAGATGGTAGAACTTCGGAATGGAGCATTACTCGGTCATTCATTATTCCCGAAAGCGCCACGATTTTCCTGATGCCCTCACGGGAAGAACAACGCCAACTAGTCCCTTCAGGGCATCCAAGGCTCTTCATGAGGCCCGAGGATGTGGGAAAATGGCGTGAGCTGGCTCGAACAACACTCACAAGCCAATTCACGCCAATAAGGCAGACAGCCGACAAATTGCTCACCGCCCAACCGACACCGGAACCAACCATCAGAGGATCCATAGGCGATCCGGCCACACGCAATTACTGGTGGCCAAATCGCGAGCAGACCTTGAAGGCATGCGAGGAAGCTGAAGCCCTTTCCTTCGCCTATCTCATGACCTCAGACCGAAAGTATGGTGAGGCGGCGCGTCGATGGGTTCTGCATCTGGCATCTTGGGACCCTGACGGCTCGACAAACATATTCATCAACGATGAGGCTGCGATGCCCATCCTACATCGTCTACCACGAGCATACGACTGGGCCTATGAGACGCTAACAGATAGCGAGCGACAAACAGTACGGAAAGCTATGCTGAGACGGGGTTCGGACGCATACAAGGTACTGCAGAAGGGACCGCACATAAACAAGCCCTTCAATAGCCACAACAACCGCCTTTGGCACAAACTCGCTGAATGCGCGATAGCACTCTACCACGATGCGCCTGAGGCCGAAGACTGGCTCGATTACGCTGTCAACATATTCTACTCAGTCTACCCCACTTGGTCCGATGATGACGGAGGATGGCATGAGGGGCTATCATATTGGGCTGGGTATATGGTTAAGGCGGTCTGGTGGTTCGACGTAGCAAAGGCTGCGTTAGGCATAGACGGCTTCAAGAAACCCTTCTTCGCGAAGAGAGTGGGCGACTACGCGTTGTGGATTGCGCCACCCGGATCACCGAACGAAGGCTTCGGCGACCTCTCCTACGGCCGCCCATCCTCATCTTGGCGCGCCTTCGTCGAATACTATGCGAGACAGGCTCGAAACGGCTACTGGTACTGGTGGACCCTGCAATGGCAAGGCAGGCCTGAAACGGGAATACTTGGCTTCCTACACTCCACCCTTCCACCAATCGACCCTAGACCACCAGTCGACTTGCCCCCATCCAAAGTTTTCGAAGGGATCGGCGTAGCATCGCTACACCTAACCATCTTGAACAGTTCCAGAGACGTTCACTTTCTCTTCAAGTCCAGCCCATATGGCAGTCAGAGCCACGGACACAACCCGCAGAACAGCTTTCAACTGAATGCATACGGCGAGTCTCTGCTGACCACCTGCGTATACCGAGACTGGCATGGCAGCCCATTCCACACGAAATGGTGCTGGAGCACCCGCGCCCACAACGCGATCCTGGTGAACGAGAAAGGACAAATCGAGCATACATCTTCTCCAGTGGGGCGCATCACGAACTGGCAGTTTGGCAGCGACTATGACTACTTGGTTGGGAACGCAACTGCCGCATATGCCGGAGCCCTCAAACGCTACCAGAGACACGCGGCCTTCATCAAACTCAGAAATACGCCAACCGAACAGCCCAACGACGCCATAATAGTGCTATACGATGACCTAGAAGCCACACACCCATCCACTTACCAACTCATGCTCCACGCACCCACCGAGTTCGCGTTGGACGAGAAGAACACTCGCCTAGAAGTGAAGCGACCGAAGGCGGGAGCCACCATTCAATACCTGTCACCGGAGAAACTGCAGTTATCCCAGTGGGACGGATACGATCCACCCCCAGAAGTCACATTCCCAAACCAATGGCATGTCAAGGCCACCACACTGAAACAACTCGAACAGCTTGGAGTCCTGACCGTAATTGTGCCGTACCGTGATGGATCACGGGTTGAATGGCGCGCAGAACGTTTCGAATCTCCAACAGCAATAGCAGCACAGATACAACTTGGCGATCGGACTGTCTTCGTAGCGTTTCGGAAGCACGGTGCCGATGTGGCTGAAATATCTGGACTGAGATTCACCGACGCAGTGAATGTTAAGATACTCCGCAATGTCGCGACAGTCACGACAAGCACAGCAAGCACCGCGACTCAGACCGAGAGCCCTGCAAGTCTACCATATCAAACAGGATTAGCACTACTGCTTGGCACATCAGTCATAGTAGCGGTCTGGATAGTCTACAGAATCAAATCAAGGAGAACCCGCAACTAGAATCCGGTAGCCTAGAACTTGGTCTCTTGTCATACATCCGCCATCTCAGTGTTTGAAGTCAATTTGAAGACCTAGGGGACGTGTTAACACGCCCCCTGCTCTAGCGAACCTACTGATAAGAGGAAACGGATCGCTCAGCTGCCTCTCATCTAGCTTCTTGACATGGTCTCTAGGAACTGTGCTGAAGAGCATATCTTCGTGATCTTTGCAGTCTCGCTACACCTCTTCAGGTCTTCTCTGAGGGCTACGTCCCCTGTGAGTGCGAAATCCGGCTTGGCCACAATCACCGATGCAAGCAGAGGAGCATCCTTCCTATCCCGAACCTTTCCCATGCAGACAGGAACCAACCTTTCAAAGTCCTTCCACGGAAGCACTGTATGCTTTATTCTTGAAAGGAAGGTATCCAAGAGCGCTTCATGACCCTGGAAGCTGCGAGTCAGAACTATTCTGGTTTCCTCCAACACAGATTCAGGGAGGACGAGGACTATTCTTCCCACCTCGGCCAACTTCAATATCATGTGTTCATTTCCTTTTAGGAAGACGAACCCGGAGACGAGAATGTTCGTGTCGAGAAGAACCCTAGGCGTGGGTTTTGACATGTCTGTCTTCCAGCAGCTTCTCCTTAGCCCTCTCAACCTCCTTCATTAGGAGGTTGCGAGTTACCCCTCTCTCTTCCGCCAGACCTTGGAGAATTGTGGAGATCTCGTCTAGGGATAGTTTGTCCACTCTCTTCATCACGATGATGCTACCCACCTTGGTCACATAGAGGTAGCTGTCTTTGTCCAAGGATAGCTCCTTCCGTATCTCAATTGGAAGAGTGAGTTGCCCTTTCGATGTGATCTTTACGACTTCACTAATCGCCATCAGACCAGCCTTTGTGAAGAAGTAAGAATTCCTTACATATATGCCTAGCCTTTCAATTTCCTACTCGGCATGCCAGTTGAGTCTGCGCTTCCTTTCGCTTTCTCTTTACGGGGCCGTATTTCACCCCGCACCAAGCAGTTTCAGCTTGCCGACCGCGAAAGCGTTGAAAATGCCTAGAGGGGGGGGTGGGGGACACTCCGCCGCCTTTCTCCACTCAGGCCTGATGTTTGAAGTCTAGGCCAACGATTCGATGACATAACAGGATCCTCATACGGGAAATCGCTTCAATTGATCTACAGCAGAATTCAAAGGAATTGATGAAAACCCATCAAATGTCACGTGACAACACGCGTCTGAGTCCTTTCAGGTGAGAGAACTGCGAGAACACCTCCTATGATGCGACAAGAAACGAAAGCAATATTTGGATGGAGAAGAGCAGTCATTCCTGAAGCGGGTGGGTTTCCGACCCGCTCCGCTATACAAATCCCGGTGTCGGAAGTGAAAGAAGTGAAGATTAAGACTACAGTATCTGCGTCACTGACCGCGATCTTTGCTGCTTTATACGCTGTTGGCGTTGTCGCTCTTGCCCCGATCAGCTTCCTGACATTGCAGCTTAGAGTGGCCGATGCGCTACTTCCGCTCGCGATCCTTTTTGGTTGGCCTGCGATCGCCGGACTCTCGATTGGAGCAGTCGTCGCCAACTTCTTTGGAGGTCTCGGAGCAGTGGATATGGTGGGTGGGGGAGCAGCGAATTTCCTAGCCGCCTATGCTGCGTGGAAGATAGGACAGAGGCGTATCAAAGGCAGTTGGGCGATTGGAGTAGCCGTGCAGATAGTTGTTGTAACAGCCATTGTTGGCACCTATCTAAGCTACCTGCTTGAGATACCACTAGAACTCTCTTTGATCTGTGTCTTGCTTGGAAGCTTCATCGCTATCGGGATTCTTGGACATGCATTGCTCATCGCACTCTCTAGACCGAGAGTCGCGAATCAACTTAGAACCTACGGATTGATCTCTCACCAAAAAGACGCTTGAATCAGAAAAGCCAGCATACAGCATCATGGCAGTCAGATGTTCCCTGCCAGCTACAGCCACGATCGGTGCTAGGCATCAGTTCAATCGCTGATCAAGTCGCAGGCTTTCACGGTTTTACCTTCAAAATGGCGAGCACTCCAACAAAAGCCATTCCTGCGAGGATCGGAAAAATCGGGTCATATGATCTGAAGGCGTCTACTGCAATACCTATGACCAGAGTTCCAATGAAGTTCCCGACATATCCAAGCATGTCAATCAGGCCTGAGCCGGCGCCCACCTGCTCCTTCGCGACTAGGATGGAGGGATAGGCGAAGTACAACCCTCCAGCAGAATAGAACAGAGTGAATAGACAGGAAAGGAGAACCAGAAGCAGTATCTGTCCTTGGACAAAAGGAAGGAGCAACAGGATTGGAATAGGCGATAGAAGGGAAGCAGCGATCACAAGGCTCTTTTTCCCGTGCAGCTTGACATCCGAAATCCACGTTCCCACAAACATAGATGGAATGCCGGGCAGCGATATCACTCCCCCTAGGATTGACGCGGCAATCAAGGTCATCCCTATGCGCTCGACCAAGAAAGTTGGCAACCAAATTAAGAGCCCACGAATCGCCCCTGAAAGGGCCAAGTAAGCAATGCCTACGAACCAGATCTCGCGGTTTCTGAGCAACGCAAGCAGTCCTCTCTTGGACCACAATAGTCTGTGAGGTGAGCTTGAGGGCTTGTCCTTTGCCAACAGAACAAACAGCAGCGAAGTCGCAATCAGAATCATTGATGGCACTTGAAACGAGATTCTCCAGTCGTATGCTGACGCAAGGTATCCGGACAGAATATATGCAGCAGGAGGACCGACGGCCGGTGGAATGGACAGCAGGCTCATGACGAGCCCCATCTTCTCCTTGGGATACCAATTTGCCATGAGTCTGGTCAGAGGCCCCCACGCCATGCCTTGTCCCAACCCATTCACAAACTGAATGACCACCATTGAACTGAGGGATGAGGAGTAGCTGAAGAGAATATTCGCAACCGCAGATATTGCCGCGCCCAAAACTATGACAACTCTCGGCCCAATCAGATCCCCGAGGATCCCTGCAGGCATGAGCACCAGAGCATAGGAAACGAAAAGCATCGCGCCCAACACTCCCACTTCAGAATGCGTCAACCCCAACTCCACTATCAACAGAGGTAGAACTGGGGCAAGATTGAACCTGCAGAGATAATACGCCGTGTAGTCGATCGAGGAGACAAGCAATGTCCTGTTCGCGTCTCTTTCCTCCAAAGGCTACACATTCCACTATGATTCGGAAGAAGCGATCCAACCGTCTATTTAAGAGAGATTTGGCACGGCACATTCGGCTGACCTTGAAGCCTCCGGGATTCACACCGCTGGAGAAGAACCAATTCCATTAGCCGCGAACCTAGACTTCGCATCGATGCTCTACACTGACAGAGACTTCATGTGGAGAACCTACATGGTCGGCCTAAGAGCACTCAGAGCTGACCTAGCGCCTTTGGAGATCAGAGGAAGACTATTCGGGCTGTATAGAAGCTTCTTCGACGCCGGAGATATTATTGGCCCTATAATGGTGACCTACCTATGCGATGTCGACCAAGTAGAGTTGGGGTTCTCACGATTCCCAGATACGGCGTTTCATTCTACATGAGCTCGGCAATAGGCCTAGTCGTCATAACGATACTTCTCGTCTTCGTCAAAACAGAGAAGCAAGTTGCCAAGAAAACATGAGCACATCTGTCATACAAGGATTCAAGATAGACAAAAGCGATCGCGGAAAGGAAGAGAGTGCACTTCAAACCGACAGTAGTACCCGACAAAGCTGTGCAGCCATCGTGTCTTGATTCTATGTAGAAGAATTCTGTGGATCCGGAAGGTCTCTGTGTTTAGGTTTCGGTGACTGTTATGGCTTGCACAGGGCACTCCTCAGCTGCGGCTTTGGCATCCGCAATCCTATTGTCGTCGAAACTGCCGGTCGATTTGCCGTTGGTGGTTCCACTCACAATCTTCGACTTTCCTTGATCTCCGCTCTCGAAATGAGCAGGGTCTGTGCTGTAGCAGTTTCCGCAGGCTATGCATCGATCTCTGTCAACTTCGACGTGATACTTCAAAGAACCACCCTCTCTCAATTCGTTGTCTGACTTGCCTATTTATCGCCTCACTGCGACATGACATGATCTACGCAGCCGTAGAAGGTGTTGGACTCATTTGAGCAATAGCACTGGACATGACGCATGTTCCATGACTTGATCCGCAACGCTTCCCACCAGCAGTGTTCTTAGGTGGCTTTGGCCTTTCGATCCCATGATTATCAGATCGAACTTCTCACGTTCAGCTATGCTAACAATGGTTTCGACGGGAGATCCCACCTCGACTCGCGAAGATGCGGAAACACCTTGAGCAGCAGCTTTCTCCCGGCATTCATCAGAGATCCATCTATATTCTCGCTTCTGTTGTTCTATGTCTTTTGCAGACGTGATCTTTGGCGTGTTCACTACGTGTAGAAATGTCAGCGTAGCTCCTGTCTCTCTCGCGAATTCTGTGGCTTGTTGAGCGAGTTCAAGCACATGAGGTGAGTCGTCAACGGGAACAAGGACCCTCTGAAATGTCATACCAACCATACCTCCAGTTTGCATCTTTCCCATTACGGTCGAACAATCAGTACTGAACAGGAAGCTCTATGCGCCACTGTATGGCAAACACTTCCTATCAACAAGTTCTCGATCTTGCTGTGTCCTCTTGCGTGGATCACTATTAGCGAGAACCCCTTGTCCCAGGCTACTCGGGCAATCATGTGACCAGCGTTCCCGTAATTGACCTCTTGAATCGTATCTGCATTGCAGCCCCTGTCTTTCGCCAGTTTCTGCGCAGTTTCCAAGGTCTTCTTTCCATACTGCTCCAATGGTGTAGGATCAAACGACATGCTGGCGTCTACTGGAATGGGAAGAGCCACGATGTGAATCAGTGTCAGAGTTCCTCCCAGCATCTTGGCAACATCACATGCGAGCTTGACGGTCCGTTCCATCGTTTCCGAGCCGTCGACAGGAACTAAGATCTTCTCAAACAAAACTCTCGACCCCAATCATTCTTGAACACTAGTTGGTTGCCGATAATCGTACGGTCAAGAAACCACTTACAGATTCTACCTACTGTTTCTATCCTTTGCCCGAGTCCAGACTCTTCTCAGGATAAGAATAGCCTCCTCCTTGACATCGAAGCCCTCTGACTTAATGAATTCAATTTGCACATACTTCTCTCTGACCACACACATCTCTGCGTTCTCGTGCTTTCGCCTAATTTCACGAAGCGACGACATTCTCTGAGCCATACGAGCAATTACCTCGGCCACGCTACGGTAGAATATCGCCTAATAGCCCGTTGCTACTATCAAATGCTGCGAACAAGATCAAGCTAAAATAGGCTGTCCGATCGCACTGATTATGGATGGTTTGATCGTTTCATGACGAGTTTAGGGAATGTGGTCAACCATCTTACGGGCTTCGGACTCTCTAGCAAAGAAGCCCAGGTCTACGCAGTCCTCTTGAAGTTGAATTCGGCCAAGGCGAGCGAAATATCCTCTATTATTCGACTTGACCGCCTTGAAACTTACAGGGCTCTGCAAAAGTTAGTGGATGCCGGGCTCGTCGAGACCTCGATGGATAGGCCGAAAAGATACATTGCACTCAGCCTTGAGAAAAGCCTGGATCAATTCATAGAGGAGTCCAAGACCAGGACCGCTGAGTTAGTAGAGAAGAAGGTTCGACTTCTGCAAGAACTTCGAAGAATCACTGTTGAGCACCCGGAAGTGTCAGCGAGCACATTCACCATCATTCACGGAAGACGGAGTATCCATGAGTACGCGTCTGAACTTATCAAGTCCGCGCAGAAGGAAATATGTGCGATGACTACTTGGATCGGGCTCCTCCGAACGATGAACAGCGGCATAGACGATGTTTACGAAAGATCTGCCAAAAGAGGCGTTAGAATAAGAACTATCTGCGAGATAAATGAGAAGAACATCAAGGCGGCCAAGAGATTTCTAGGATTCAGTGAACTTCGTCATGTGCCAGCACAGGACAGCTCCCGACTTGTTATCGTTGACGATAGGGAACTAGTGATCATCCCAAATCCTAGAGTAACACCTGAAGCTTCTAAGGAGATTTGCTTATGGACCAACAACCATGAACTCCTGAGAATAGTGAAGAAGTACTTTGATGCATCATGGAGCGCCGCGATTGACGGTCTCACTATGATAAAGAGAGTTGAGAAGAACAAGCCGACCTGACATTTCATGCGGTTAGAGAAGAAAGAAGATAGCACAATGATTTGACGGGTAATAAGTGCATTCGACAGAGAGATTACCGCCAGACGGTGGCGCAGGCCAAAAAAAGGGGAAAGGAAAGGTCCGAGACTGTACTATTTCGTAGTCAGTGTGTATTTGCACCCAAGCTTAGAAAAGGCCTTGTCGATCTTGGAGATTAGTTCACGCATCTCGTCCCAAGTCGGGTCGTCCTTCCACTCAAAGAAGAAGTCGTGGTCGCCTAGCGTGTGGCCGGACTTACTGATCAATGGATGTGTGACCTTCTCCCCGACATCAGGTGCTCTTGGGTACGGATAGTTCTCTCCGACCATGCCAAGTCCAACAGGTGCACCTGCGTAGCCTGCCAGAAAGTGGTAGTGGGTTATCTTTGGCATGTCTCCAGCGATCTTTTGAAGTTCATTCAACGCTTCCATCAAGGGCGGCCCATGGATTTTCACATATGTTTTCATTCTTGCTTTTTCCCTCCTAGAATGCGGTGATCCCTGAGGTTTTCTTTACGGCTTTGTCGTATGTGAGCCAATTTTCTTCCCATTGACGATTTCTCTGCCGAAGCTGTTCTAACGCCATCTTTCTTATCTCTGATGTAGACACCTTGTCCTTGACTCTGGTCTCAATAGCCTTTGATATTTGCCTAGCTACGTCAGGTGTTGCTCCGCACTTTACGCAGCTAACAACGATCTTCTCGGGCATGAACTCTTCGAACGCTCCATCTCTTTTCACTACTTCCAAGGGATTCACCTGCGGTTCGCAGACGTTAGCTGATCGAATTAAGATCTTGTTTCATTCAACTGCTGCGAACATTCACGCAGAAGACCTATAGCCTTGGGTTTCGCGGCCGTAACAAGGTCAGATGACCCTTGGAAAGAGGCTGAGCACAGATCATTGAGTCAAATCACTACCAGTCTCGAAAACGGATTAGACTCAAAGGAAGTAGAGAAGAAACTGAGTGAGTACGGATTCAACGAAGTTCCAGAAAGACGAGTGAGCCCGATCATAAGATTTCTCAGGAAATTCTGGGGCGTGACTCCTTGGATGCTGGAAATCACAGTGGGATTGACGTGGTTTCTGGGGAAATATCTGGAAACCTATGTGATAACGGCTCTGCTGTTGTTCAACACTGTTGTGGGATTCATTCAAGAAGAAAAGGCAAACTCCGCTGTGACTCTACTCAAGCAAAGACTCAAGGTCAATGCTAGAGTGAAAAGAGATGGAAGATGGGTTCTGGTACTTGCACGAGAGCTGGTTCCTGGAGATGTCATCAGACTTAGAGTTGGTGACCTTGTGCCTGCAGATGTCAAAGTGGCTGACGGAATCATTGAGCTTGACCTGTCATCTCTGACAGGAGAGTCCCTGGCCGTCGAGAAGAAGACCAACGACACTCTCCTTTCCGGCTCCACCGTCGTAAGAGGAGAGATCACCGGTGTCGTTGTTTCAACAGGCGCCAAGACCTACTATGGGCGGACCGTGGAACTGGTCCAATTAGCGAAACCTAAGCTACACATGGAAGAGGCAATCTCCAAAGTTGTACGATGGCTCCTGCTAATGGTGAGTGCCCTACTCTCGATCGGACTAATCCTAGCCATATCAAGAGATATGGCCTTCATTGAGATACTTCCATTGGCAACAATTCTCTTGGTGTCAGCGATCCCAGTCGCACTACCCACCATGTTCACTGTAAGTATGGCTTTGGGCTCTTCGGAACTTGCAAAGAAAGGAGTGCTCGTTACCAGGCTAGACGCTAGTGAAGATGCGGCTGCAATGGACACACTCTGTGTGGACAAGACGGGCACAATCACCATGAACAAACTCTCTGTGACCGACGCGCTAGCCATTGAAGGCAGGAAAGAAGACGTGATACTCTACGGTGCCCTAGCGTCTCAGGAAGCTGACCAAGACCCGATAGACCTAGCCTTCATCTCAGCTGCAAAAGACATGCAAGCACCACTTGGCAACTATGTACAAGTGAGATTCATCCCGTTTGACCCATCCACTAGGCGGACAGAATCAATCATAGAAAAGGAAGGTCACCGCTTCCTTGTTCTCAAAGGAGCGGTGAAAGTCCTAATCAACCTCTGCAAGAACAGTCAAGAAGAACGAACAAAAATCGAGAGAGATGCCGAAACATTATCGGCTAAGGGTTACCGGGTCATAGCTGTCGCCAAAGGTACAACAAAAGACGATGTCAAGATAGTCGGCGTAGTCGCCCTCTCTGACAAGCCTAGGCCTGACTCTTCCCAGCTCATAGCCAAACTCAGAGACTTGGGTGTTTCCGTCAAGATGCTAACTGGAGATGCTCTGCCAATAGCTAGGGAAGTGGCGAATCAAGTTGGGTTGGGTAGCAGAGTAACAACAATGCAGAACCTGAGAGATGACGTGAAGGAACATAGGCATCTCGAAAGCTTGGAAGCCAGCGATGGTTTTGCCGAAATCTATCCTGAAGACAAGTACCTCGTCGTCAGGAGCCTCCAAGAAAAGGGACACGTAGTAGGGATGACTGGCGACGGCGTAAACGACGCTCCAGCCTTGAGACAAGCCGAGGTCGGAATAGCCGTAAGTATTGCAACTGATGTTGCGAAACAGGCATCCAGCGCAGTCCTCACTACTGGGGGACTTGTAGGAATAGTGGATCTGGTCACGACCGGACGAATAATCCATCAGAGAATAGACACTTGGATCATAAACAAAGTAATTCGTACATTCAAAAGACTTGCCTTCGTAGTCTTAGCGTTCATACTTGTTGGGCAGTATGTCGTGTCCACGTTTCAGATGACTCTGCTTCTCTTCCTGAGCGACTATGTGACGCTTTCGCTTGCAACCGACAAAGTCAGTTATTCAAGAAAGCCTGACAAGTGGGACATAACAGGATTGGTGAGAGTGGGAGTCATACTCGGCGCCTTGATGGTGATCGAGTCGCTTTTTCTTCTCTACATCGGTTTACGGCGGTTCGATTTGGGCAGCAGTATCGAGCAGCTAAGAACCTTTGTCTTCGATTTCCTTGTCTTCTCAGGATACTTTACCGTAATGACTGTAAGAGAGAGAAGACATTTCTGGGAATCCAGGCCAAGCAAAGCCCTCATTCTGTCCATGACAGTGAACTCCATCATTGTATCATTGATCTCAGTTACCGGGGTGCCGGGCCTAGCTTCAATATCCCCTTTTGAACTCTTGACGGTTCTCACCTACTCATTCGTCACGTGTCTTCTATTGAACGACTTTGTCAAAATGTTCATAGTGCGGAAAATGGGAGTGAGGCTGTAGGGTGGAGTGCTATTCGAATTCTGCTTCCAGAAATCATCTCGTGAACCGTCCAACTGTGGGGATCTCTTTGCCACACGTGGAACAATGCCCGTCAACCGATATCGAATAGTCTACCACATCGAAGCCGTATCTTCGAATGAGCAGCGTTCCGCAGTTGTGGCAGTAGGTGTTCTCCAATTCGTGGCCCGGAACATTTCCGATATAGACATAGAGCACTCCCTCGTCTCTCGCGATCTGATGAGCTTTCTCAAGTGTACTTATCGGCGTGCTACCTTGATCAGTCATCCTGTAGCTTGGATGAAAACGGGTGAAATGGAGAGGCGTTTCAGGTCCAGCTGCCTTCACAAGCCTCTTGGAGATCTCTCGGATCGAACCGTCATCACCATTCACGCCCGGAATCAATAATGTGACAACTTCAATATGCATTCCAAGTCTCTTCGACTCCGCGATGTTCCGCCATACAACATCGACATCGGCACCACAATGCTCTCTGTAGACGCTTGCGTTACCTTTCATGTCGAACTTGATTGCGTCCATTCCTGCTTCGTGAAGCGCAGTTAGCGCCTCCGGGGTCATGTAGCCGTTGGAAACATAGTTACTGTACAGTCCCTTTCTTTTGGCAAGCGGAAAAACATCGAGGCTGTATTCGAGGAGCAGCGTGGGCTCGTTGAAAGAGACTGAGATTCCTTGGCATTTCTCTTCAAGCGCCAATTCAACGAGTCGCTCAGGACTCACGTAGTTCGCTTGCTCTGGACTTGGC
>Ga0315282_10008290_pt1 | contig 16848 bp, 12 predicted proteins | sample YL17G07_20_MG_FD_203693 | JGI IMG/M metagenome (GOLD analysis project Ga0315282, IMG submission 203693) | Sediment microbial communities from Yellowstone Lake, YNP, Wyoming, USA - YL17G07_20 | ecosystem: Environmental > Aquatic > Freshwater > Lake > Sediment | place: USA: Wyoming | collected...
TGGAGCGCCTGCGGCGGCGCGGCGTGCTGTTCCGGCGGGCCGTGGTGCCGTCGCCGCTGTGCGCGCCGTCGCGCGCCTGCCTGGCCGCCGGCAAGGAATACGACCGCTGCGGCGTCCGCAGCAACGCCGACAACTATCCCCTCCAGCAGACCACCTATTATTCGCTGCTGCGCGACGCCGGCTACCACGTGGCCGGATGCGGCAAGTTCGACCTGCACAAAGGCACCGAGGATTGGGGACTGGACGGCAAGCGCCTGCTGCCGGAATGGGGCTTCTCCGACGGCATGGACAACGCCGGCAAGCAGGACGCCGTGCGCAGCGGCGCTCTCGAGCCGAAAGATCCCTACATGGCCTACCTGCACGCCCGCAAGCTGGCCGCCGTGCACGTCGAGGATTTTCGCAAGCGCGCCAAGCTTGGCTATCCCGCTACTTTCCCGACTCCGCTTCCTGAGGAAGCCTACTGCGACAACTGGCTGGCCAACAAGGGCCTGGAACTGATGCAGCGTTTCCCCAAGGACAAGCCATGGCACCTGGTGGTGAATTTCACCGGGCCGCATCCGCCCATGGACATCACCGCCGGCATGGAAAAACTCTGCCGCGACCGCCGGTTTCCGCAGCCCAACCGCTGCGAGCAGTACACTCCGGAGACGCATGTCGCCATCCGGCAGAACTACGCGGCCATGATTGAGAACATCGACCGCTGGGTGGGCGTTTTCCTGGAGGCCGTCGAAAAGCGCGGCGAGCTGGCAAACACCGTGATTGTTTTCAGCAGCGACCACGGCGAAATGCTCGGCGACCACACCCGATGGGGCAAGAACCTGCCGTGGCAGCCATCGATCGGCGTGCCGCTGATGGTGGCCGGTCCCGGCGTGCGACAGGGTCTGACCAGCGATGCCCTGGTGAGCACGATGGACTTGGCCGCCACTTTTCTGGACTACGCGGGGACCCGCAAGCCGCCGGAAATGGACAGCCGCACGCTGCGTCCGCTGCTGGAGGGCGGGGCCTCGACGCACCGCCAATACCTTCGTTCCGGCCTCGGGCGGTGGCGCCTGGTCATGGACGGCCGGTACAAGCTGGTTACCGGCTTCGATCCGCAGGCCAAGCGGTCGGAAGGCGGCGAGGGGCCGTCCGCGGGCCAATCGCCTCCGCCCATGTTGTTCGATCTCGAGAACGATCCGCTGGAGAATGAGAACGTCGCTGCGAATGCGGCCAAACAAGTGAAGCGCCTGTCGGCGCTGCTGCCTTGATGCCACTGGCGGCCGGCAACTACGGGCCGGCGGTCGCCGAGAGGCCAGAACCAGTACAGTCCTTTTCCTCTAAAAATCCTGTCCGTAACCGATACCGCCCGAAGGGGCGGTATCATACAGTGCGCCGGGGCGGCTTGGGGGAACTCCTGTATTTCGCCGGATGGTGATGCGGGGGGAAACCCCCCACTCTGTGCCGGTTGATTTATGAGCACGGATTACAGAACCGTGGTGTTTACCGCGGTTGAGGACGCGGTGCTGGACCGCGCTACGCGCTCGTTCGAGCGCGCGGCAGAGGCGCTCGACCTGCTGCGCGGCGAAGACATCCCCCTGATCTTGTGTTCCAGCCGGACACGTGCGGAGCTGGAGCTGTTCCAGCAGGACCTGCGCATCCGGGCGCCCTTTGTCTGTGAAGACGGCGGCGCCATTTTCATCCCCCGAAAGTATTTTTCATTCCGTCTCTCCGAGGCCGTCGCCGTGGGCGGTTACCAGGTAATCGAGCTGAGCGCGCCCTACGCCAAACTGGTCGAAGCGCTGCGGCAGGCGGCGCGGAGAGAGCGGGTGCCGGTGGTCGGCTTCGATGAGCTGTCCGTAGACGCGGTCGCCACCGAGCACAAGATCTCGCTGCTGGAAGCGCGTCTTGCCAAATTGCGGGATTACAGCGAGCCGTTCCGCATCCTCGATCCAGACCCGGCGGCACGGACGCGATTGTTTCACAGGTTGCAGCGGGCAGGGTTCCGCTGCACGCCCCACGGACGCTTCTACCACCTGACCGGCAACAAAGACGAGCGGCAGCCGTTCCGCAAGCTGAAATCGCTGTACCGCAAGGCCTGGGGCGAACTGCGGGCGGTGGGGATCGGTGTTCGCCTGGCCCATCTCGCCTTTCTCCGGGAGGCCGACTTCCCCGTTGTGCTGCCGGGCGGCTGCCAGGAGGAGACAGCCCGCCTGCTGGGCGAACTCCCCGCGGCCCGCCTGGCCGGAAAAGCCGGCCCCCCCGGTTGGAACGAGGTGATCGTGGAACTGGCAGGGCACCGGGCCTTGCATGCCGTGGCACGCTCCCTGGAGGGATGAGGTGAAAGTGGACGAAACCGGCGAGTTCCGGGCGGCGCTGCTGCGTTTGAAAAAGAAATTGAGCGGCCCGCGCTTGGTGCGGCAGAATCCCCCTGTTTTCGTCGCCACGCTGGACCAGGTGGACGAAGCGCTGCGCCGGCTCGACGACGACTCGTACGGGATCTGCACCGGCTGCTTCCTGGTAATCCCCCGCGGCCAACTACTCATGCGGCCCTATGCGGGCACCTGCGCGGATTGTGCCGGCCGCAAAAGGACCCCTGCTCCTGTTTCCTGAAAACCAAGCAGCCCCCCATAAGCCGAGGTTGCCCGGCCCCCGCATGGCCGTCATTCTTCAAGGCTAGCACTATTCGGGTTGACTGCTCGACCCACTTGAGCTATTTCTTTGGTCACGACAGGAACCAAGGAGGGGTGGGGAATCGATGCACCGCTGTCCGATGTGCAACAGCAGCCGGGTCACCAATTCCCACCGCAAAGGCTTTTGGGAAAGCTTCGTTCTGCCCCTCATGGCCCGCCGCCCCTTCGGCTGCCGTGAATGCCACCACCGCTTCTACGGATTCTCCTTCGGCAAGAGGACGCGAAAGCGGATGGTTTTGGTTCTTCTCATGCTCCTCCTGGCGATGTCTGCCGCCTGGGGCGTCTGGCAACTGATTGACACCATGACCGCGCCCCATCGGCCCCCGGAAGCTGTACCCGGCGCCCCGCCGTGAATCCGGCGCTGTTTGGCGCGCGCAGTTTCTTCCGCGCACAGACCAGCCCGCTTGACTAAGCCGCCCACCTGAGCTATTTCTAAGTCGTGCAGTGGACAGCGTAGGATTAGGAAACCGATGCGCCGTTGCCCCCAATGCAAGAGTGAACGCGTGTTCAGTTCCCAGCGCCGGAGTTACTGGGAAGTTTTTTGTCAAGCGTTCCTAGTCCGCGGGCCCTTTCGCTGTGGTGAGTCCCAGCACCGCTTTTACGGATTCTCCTTCGACGCCGAGACGCGAGCGCGGATTGGATCCTCTCTTTTCGTGCTTTTCCTGGTATTGGGCCTGTCCTGGGGCATCTGGATAGCGATTGACACGCTGGTCACAGGCGTGACCAAATTCACCCCGTCCAGACCAAGCGGTCCAGGCCGCCCGCGCTGAATCCCAGCCCATTTCACGCCCGGAAACCATAGTCGGTTATGCTGAAGGGGCATGCTGCGGCTGCCGATCGACCCCGCCATTCCCCGCATCCAGGAACACCTGCGAACGCGCGACAGCCTGCTGGTGCAGGCGCCGCCGGGATCGGGCAAGACCACACGCGTCCCCCCGGCGCTGCTGGACGTGCTCCCCGGCCAGGTGTGGGTGCTGGAACCGCGGCGGCTGGCGGCCCGCCTGGCCGCCCGGCGCGTGGCCTTCGAGCGCGGCGAGCCGCTGGGGCAGAGCGTCGGGTACCAGGTGCGATTCGAAGAAGTGGCCGGCCCGCGGACCCGCCTGCGCTTCATGACCGAGGGCGTGCTGACCCGCCGCCTCCTCTCCGATCCGCAATTGCCCCATGTCAGCGCCGTGGTGCTGGATGAATTCCACGAGCGGCACCTCGATGGCGATCTCGCGCTGGCCCTGCTCCGCCGCCTGCAACAGGACCACCGGGGTGACCTGCGCCTGGTGGTGATGTCGGCCACGCTCGACGCCGGCCCGCTGGTTCGGTTTCTCGGCGGCTGCCCGGTGGTGCGCGCCGGGAGGCGGGTCTTCGATCTGGATATTTCTCACGCGCCGTATTCCGGCAAGCCGCTGGAGGAGCAGGTGGCCGGCGCGCTGGCCACCCTGCATGACAAAAGCCTGCCCGGCGATGTGTTGGTGTTTCTCCCCGGCGCAGCCGAAATTCGCCGGGCGGCCCGCGCCTGCTCGCCGCTGGCCCAGCGCGCCGGGCTGTTGCTGTTGCCATTGCATGGCGACCTGTCTGCCGAAGAGCAGGACCGCGCCGTGGCTCCGGCGGACCGTCCCAAGGTCATCCTTTCGACCAACGTGGCCGAAAGCTCAATCACCATCGAGGGCATCGGCGCGGTCATCGACAGCGGGCTGGCACGCGTGGCCAGCGACTCGCCCTGGACCGGCCTGCCGCGCCTCCAGGTGTCCCGCATCAGCAGGGCCTCGGCGGCGCAGCGCGCCGGCCGAGCCGGCCGCACCGGACCGGGCCGGGTGGTCCGGCTGTACAGCGCCGAGGATTTCGCATGCCGCCCGGAACGCGACGCCCCGGAGATTGCGCGGCGCGAGCTTTCGCAGACGCTGCTGGAGCTGAAAGCAATGGAGGCCGAAAACCTGGAGTGGCTCGAGGCCCCGCCGGCGCCGGCCGTCGAAGCCGCCGAGGAACTGCTGCGGCGCCTGGGAGCCATCGACGCCGCCGGCCGCCTGACCGAAACCGGCCGGCAGATGGCGGCTCTGCCCCTGCATCCGCGCCTGGCGCGCCTAGTGATCGAGGCGCGCCGGCGGAAGGCCGCCGAAGCGGGCTGCGCCGTAGCCGCGCTTTTAAGTGCCGGCGAGCGCCTGGAGAGCGGCTGCCCTGCCCGCCCCAGCCCCAGTGACCTGCTGCGATTGCTCGAATCTGATTGGTCGCCGGCCGCCCGCCGCGTGTTCGAACAGATTAGCAAAGAGACGGGCATCTCGCGCGGCCGGTCGCGCCCTCGATCCAGTGGCCATACGCAGGAGCAGGCAATGCTGATATCGGTCCTCGCCGCATTTCCCGACCGCGTGGCCCGCCGCCGCACGCCGTCCGAACCGGAATTCGCACTGGCTTCCGGCCGCAGCGCCGTGCTCGATGCCTCCAGCGCGGTCCGCGGCGAATGGATCGTGGCGGTAGACATCGAGGACCGGCCCGACCGCGGCTTGCCCGCCATCCGCCTGGCCAGCGGCATCGAGCCCGAGTGGCTGCTGGACCTGTTCCCCGAGCGGGTCACCGAAACGCGTGCCGTGGAGTGGAACCGCGCGGCGGAGCGCGTGGAAACCATCGGCGCCCTGGTTTACGACGGCTTGGCGATTGAGCAGACGCGCAGCGGCGCCGTCGATCCGGAAGAGGCGGCCCCGTTGCTTGCGCAGAAGGCCTGGGAGGCGGGATACGCCCGCTTCGCCGACCCCGACGAGGTCACCGCGCTTCTCGACAGGGTGGCCTTCGCCGCGCAGCATTCGCCTATCCGGCCGCTCGACGAGGAAGACGTGCGTGCGGCGCTGGCCTCGCTCTGCAGCGGACTGCGGAGCTTCGCCGAGCTGGCGGCCGCCGCCGGGCGCGGCGGTTTGCGGCGCGCCCTGGAAGAACGGCTGGGCGATTCCCGCCGCCTGCTCGACCAGGTTGCGCCGGAACGCGTCCGGCTGTCCGCCGGCCGCCAGGCGAGCGTGAATTATCCGCCCGGCCACCCCCCATGGATCGCTTCGCGCTTGCAGGATTTCTTCGGAATGCGGGAGGCGCCGCGGGTCGCGGGCGGCCGGGTGCCCCTGGTGGTGCACCTGCTCGCGCCCAACCAGCGTCCGGTTCAAATCACCAGCGACCTGGCCGGCTTCTGGGAGCGCCATTATCCGCGGGTGCGCCGCGAGCTGCACCGCCGCTACCCGCGCCACCGCTGGCCGGAGAAACCAGAAGGCAGTAAGCAGTAAGCAGGAAGCGGGCTGCCTACTGCTTACTGCCTACTGCTTACTGCCTGCTTGCAAGAACCCGGAAGAGGTCTCCCGGCCGGCGTCGAAGATCGCGTATTGCGAGTCGGGCGGCCAAGCGCCGGCCAGGCGCACGGTCTCCAGCGGGCTGTTGCCAGCCATCACCAGCACCGCGTGCCGCTGGTCCAGCGGATTGGCGGCGACAAACATGAGCGCTTCGTTTTCCGAGGCATGGTCGCGCCCGTCAATGCGGAACGCCGCCTGTTCGTACTCCAGCCCGATGCGCTTGGCCCAGGCCGCCAGTGCGGAGTTGGTTTCGGGGCGACCGATGAAGACCACCTCCTTGCCGCGCAATTCCTCCTCGCTCACCTCGAAGTCCTTGCGCACCGGCGCCGCGCTCTCGAAGGAATCCAGCAACCTGCCTTGCAGTTGCTCGGCGGCGTAGCGGTTGGCGCCCGCCTCGGCTACGGTGCCGTATACGATCACCACCGAGCCGGCGCGGCGAAACATGATCGAGGCCCGGTAAATGGGGCCCGGTTTCTGATCGGGCAAGCCCGAATCGGGCAAGCCCGGGCCGGAGAGCCATTTCTCGAGTACGGGTCTCCCCTTCTCGCCCGCGGCAGCGAGGAAGTGCGCGGTAGTCACGCTCTTGGTGGTGTTGGCCTCGAAGAAATCGCGCATCATGACAAAAAACTGATCGGCGCCCAGTTCGCGCCGCAAGGCGTCGAGGGCCAGCGCGCCTTTGGCCTGCGCGATGCGGAACCAGGCGTCGGAGCGCAGGTCGAATCGCAGGGCGGCCAGGGATTGGTCGCGCTCCAGGGCGGCGGCGCGAAAGTCGGTTCGGAATTCCTCCAGCCGCTTCTCCAGGTCGGCGCCCGACAGCGCGTGATAGTAAGCAGCCGAGCCGGCGCTCAGCCAGATGTCGGCATCGGAGGCGGGCAGAATCCAGCCCTTCCACAGCCGGTCTTTGTAAGCGCCGGCGCTTTCCGGCCTTGGGGAACCGCGTCCGGGGCGCTGCGGCTGGCCGGAGACCGCCGCGGCTGGGGCTTCCGGCCGGGCGGGCGGTTGCGCGCCTTTGCCCGCCAGGCGCACCTTTTCGTTGTCAGCCACAATCACCCGCAGCGACTCCGAGGCGTTGCCATCGATCAACCGGTACCCGGAGGAATACAGCCCCATGTTGCCGGCATATTGCTGCTTGGCCCACGGCGGCGCCACCCACTCGCGCTGGTTGGGCTTGCCGAACACTGCCCACATCATCAGCCGCGAAGCCATCTCCGCCGTGGTTACTTTGGCGTCCATCGACGATGCGCTCACCAGCGGCGCCGTGCGAAAGGCCAGGAAGGCAAACTGCTCGTCAATCCGCCCCTTGTACTCTTCGTACATCTCCTGCCATTTGATATCGCGTGCCGAAGGGACGAAGGGGAGGTGTTGCGGCGCGCCTTGGGGGTCGGGCGCATACTCCAGCCGCACCTGCAGGTCCTTGGCGTTGTTGCAGCCCCAGTAAAAGCCCTCGGCGCCGCCGAACCAGTCGTTCTTCGAGCTGCGATACAGGCGGGTCTTGTAAGTGCCCAGCTCGAACATGGCGATTTCATTGCTGCGGGAATCGCCGATCAGCCATTCGTTGGCGTACAGCCCGTTGTTCTTTGTGGCCAGGTGCTCGACTACCTTGTCGATGTTGTCGCCGTACTGGATGGCGCGGCGGGCGCGGTAACCCACCGGAGTGCCCTCGATGTTGAATGGGCCCTGGCGAATGGTGGTTTCCGTCAGCACCACGCCAGCGTCGTTCTGGTACCAGTCAGTGCCGCTCTGAATCCCGCCGGGGTAGCTCTGGATCAGCATGCGGTGGCCACGGACCGGCTGGATATCGAGCAGGATGTTGGTCTGCTCGGCCAGGGTCAGCGACCACATGGTGATATGGGCGATGACCATGCGGCCGTCGCGCGCCGCCTTACCGGTGGCGGCAAACGCCGAGCAGCGCTCACCGGCTGCCGCATCGCGCTTAGGGTCGAAATACGGCGGGCGCACCAGCTTCAGCATTTCCAGGCCGCTGGGGTTGGCGTGCGCCGCGCCGTGCAGCGTGCCCAGGTCGTCCATGGTGTTGGCCACCAGTATGTCCGCCAGGTCCACGGGCCGCTCGTCGTGCTTGGCGCCCGCCGCCGCTGCGCCGTCGGCGATGCCCTTCATTTCCTGGAGGATCTCCTGGTCGAAGCCGCGGAGGAACATGGCGTTGGCCGACGTGCGCCCCTGCTCCCAGGCCCGCCTCCGCGATTGCGAGTCCAGTTGCGAGGCGCAGCGGTCCAGGTAGCGCTCGATTTCGCGCGCCATCAGCCAGCCGTGCTGGTAGCCGCGTTCATACGGCTCCCCTTCGATGTGCAGGTAAATCCAGCCGGCGATGGGGTAGCGGTAAGCGGGCCCGAAGGTTTTGACCGCGGCGCGGGACGGCCAGGCCGCGACCCCCGGCGCTTCCTCCAGGCTCACGCCCTCGAACCAGGCCTTGCCCCGGAAGGCGCCGCCCGAGCCGGCGATCAGCAGGATGCGGTCTTGGGAGCGGGTGGAGGTGAAGCGCAGCGCCAGGCGCGTCCAGTCGCGCGTGCCCGCCAGCGCTTCCGAGTGCACGTCGAAGGGCATGGACTCCATGGCCAGGGCCGCGCCGGCGGCGATGGGCGAGCGATCCAGGTCGCGCACCTCCAGCTTCTCGGTGCGCACCCAGCCGCTCAGCTCGTACTGCCGCCCCGCCGTGAGGCGCAGCGGCTCGGAGCGAACGCAGGCATCGGAGTCGCCGGCCGGCTCCAGGCGCAGCGAACCGCGGTTCTGGCGGGTCACGGCGTTATCCGGGGTCAGGCGCCCGCGCAGCGCCTCCCAGGTGTGGCCGGCAGGCGCGCCCCAGGCCGCCAACTGTATCGAAACCAGGCAGATTCCCAGCAGACGCATGCATCCTCCAAGGGCCAGTCCGCTTACTTTATCGCGAGGATGGCCGGCGAACAAAGACGAATAAACCAGCCTGGATTATTCACGAACGAAGCGACAGAGCCGCCAGCAGAGCGGCGGCGGGCCGCCGCACTGCAGGCAGACGCGGGCGCGGCGGCGGTGACGGCGAGCGGCGAACTCCGCGCGCGCTTCATCATCCGCGCGGTCGGCATGGACCGGGGCGGCGACGCACCCGGCGCCTGCGGGACGGCCACGCCTTCCGCTTTCCAGACCGGCATGTACCAGACGGCAATCGGTGCGCATCACCACCGCAGCCACCGCGACGACAACTGCCGGTTGCCCGACGGCGCTTGCGTGACCTCTCAGTGACGGCAAAAAATTGCCCAAATGCTGCGCGGCCCTGGCCGGTTTCGCCTAAGAATGAAGAATCGCTTCTCGCGGCGCTGCGTCTAAATTCTCATTTGGCTGAGTCCTGTCTGTGGGAGGCGGCGAATTTGGCCCTTGGCTTTGCGTGCTGGTCGTACGTTGATCGAAAGGACGGGGATGAGTGTGCATTTCGACCGCGGACTTTACATGATTTGGAGGCGAATCTATGGATCGACGTCAATTCTTGAAAACGAGCGCCGGAGCAGCGGCGTTCCTGGCAATGCGGCAGCGGGCCTTGGCGTTCTACCAGAGCCCGACAACAATCCCGCTGTTCGGTACCAATCTGCGGGGAATCGGTACAATCGGCGTGGCGGCGCCCGACCTTACACCGGCTCCGGTGACCGGCGTCACGCACTACACCATGAATATCGACGAGTTCTCGGATCCTGGAGTCAGTCCGGCTTTGGGCCCGACAACTCTCCGGGGATTCAATCCAACCCGTTTGCTTGCCGGTCAGAACAACACGCATCTGGGCGGCATCATTGTCGGACGGAAAGGTGTGCCAATCCAGATCACGTTCCGGAACAGGGTGCCGGGCGGGATGCACATCATTCCCAACGATCTGACCATTCTTGGCGCGAATCAGGGCAACAACCGGGCGGCGATTCACTTCCACGGCGGGTTGGTGCCGTGGATCAGCGACGGCGGCCCCTTTGACTGGTGGGACCCTACCGGCCTGCACGGCTTGAGTTTTCTCAACAATGGGGTCTTGAACCCGGGCGCAGCCCCCAACGAGGGCGAATACTATTACCCATTGAACCAGAGCGCCCGCTTGGGTTGGTACCACGACCATGCCTTTGGCATCACGCGGATCAACGCCTATGCCGGGATTGCGTCCCTATTGATGATTCGCGATGCATTTGAACTGAACCTAATCAACCAAGGCCTGCCAAACTACCTCGAGGCGGGTGGAAACGAGATTCCGCTCATCATCCAGGACAAGACCTTCGTCGGCACGAACATCGCCGCTGTTGACCCGACCTGGGCGGCCGCCTCGAAGGCCACGACCCCTGGTAGCTTGTGGTATGCGCACATCTACGAGCGGAACCGCTGGAGGTTGTCGGGCAACGCCGGCGGTGGCAGCGCCAAGAACCCCGCTCCGCCGGACCCCTCCTGCATCCCCGAGTTCTTCGGCGATACGATGCTGGTCAACGGGACGACATTCCCGAAGATGACTGTTCAAGCCCGGCGTCACCGAGTGCGCCTCCTGAATGCCTGCAATGCACGGTTCCTCAACTTGCAGTTGTATTTGGCGGACGCCAGCCCCAACGGCATTACGCTCAACGCGGTTACCGGGAACCCGACGAATGCGCCTGCGCTCTGCGACCCGAACACTCCGGGCACCGGCGCCACTGTCCTTCAGATCGGAACCGAGGGCGGCTTCCTGCCGTACCCGGTGAAGATCCCGACCAACCTGCCGGTCAACCCGGTGACCCTGACCGGCTCGCTCATTGTTGCACCGGCAGAGCGGCCGGATCTTCTCCTCGATTTCAGCCAGTACGCAGGGAAGAGCATCATCCTTTACAATGATGCGGCAGCGCCATTTCCGATGGGCGACCCCCGTAACGACTACTTCCCTGGCTGGAATCTGAAAGGGAATCCGGTCAACGGCCTGACGCCCAACGGCTTCGGTCCCAACAGCCGCATTCTCATGAGGTTCGACGTGGTGGCGCCTACGGGTGCCTCCGATCCACCTCTGTCGATCACCACTGCTACCAACCTCCAGGCTGGTAACGATCCACTGCTGGTACCGCTGGGAGTCAACGTGCCGCCGCCCGGCCTTGCCGTGCGGCCCCTCACTCTGAACGAAGGCTTTGATGTTTATGGCCGCCTTCTTCAGCAGCTTGGCACCAATGTGCCGCTTGCTTCCCCAAGCGCCGGATTCGGCCGTGCCTACATGGATCCGGCGACGGAAACGCCATTCGCGGGATCGACCGAAGTCTGGGAGATCTACAACCTGACCGCGGATGTCCACCCCATGCATTTCCACCTGGTGAACGTCCAGGTCATCAACCGCCAGGCGTTCCAGAACTTCAACGGGACACCGACGTTCAAGGCGGCGCCGCTACCGCCCGCCCCGAACGAAACTGGGTGGAAAGAGACAGTCCCGATGTATCCAGGCACAGTGACTCGGATCATCATGAAGTTCGACCTTGCCCCGGCGGCAATCAAAACAGCGTTGGGGGCAACGATCACCACTCCATCCAGCCCGAGGACCGGCGCCGCCGAGTATGTATGGCACTGCCATATCCTCGAGCACGAAGAGCATGACATGATGCGGCCCCTGGTAGTCATCTAGGACAACGAGGTGCGTCCGCCTCATGCCGCCGGTCTGGTAAAGATCGGCGAGCGAGCGCTCCACCAACTCGCCGCGCTTGCGCACAAGCCGCTTGCCGCCGGCAGCCGCGGGCGCGGCCTTACTTGGAAAAGTATTTCTGGAAGAAGGCGACCATGTCGCGGAACATTTGCGGCGTGCGGTCGCCGCCGTAGTCCTCGCGCAGGCGCACCTGGCACTCGAGCCCCAGCTTGTCCATGCGCTCTTTCAGGAAGAAGCCGAAGCGCGGATGATGGATGCCGGCGCCGGACTTGGCGTCGGGCGATCTGAATGATTGACTCTTGGAGTGGGTTGGGGCGCACTGCCCAACGCCCTACTCCTGGATTTTCCCGGGGAGTCGGAATCCCGAGCAGCCGATGTGGCGCGCCATCAGGTTTACGACTAGCTGCCCACCGCGGCGGCGAACATCGGCGGCGGGGATCCACAATCCTTGCCGCCGCTCCCGCTGCTGTCGTGTGCCCATGGCCACGCCATTGCCCTCCGGAATGCGATAGAACATTTTAGCACATTTATGTTTTACCAACCCGGCCATCCGCAATCGATTCGGCGACTTTTACCACAGGCTGCTAGTACGCACGGCAGAAGAGAGTTCGCCTTGGTCAATTGTGAGCAGACGAGCCCGACCTGTTCGTCGACAATGATTCAGGACGAGAAAACACATGAAACGTAGCACAAAAGATCAGATTGCGGGAACGGTAGAGGAAGCAAAAGGAAAGATAAAAGAGAAGGCCGGCCAGTTCACCAACAACCCTGATTTGGAGGACGAAGGCCGGTCTCAGAAGGTCGCCGGCAAGATTCAAAAGAAGGTCGGGCAGATCGAAAAAGTCCTCGGGCAGCAACTTAAAGGGCGGGCGCTCCGAAGCAGCCGTCGCGCTTCTGGGCGTTCACTGCATCGGAGCCTTCGCCGAAGGAGGCTGCTGTGAACAAGACGCTTGGGATCATCCTCTGCATACTCGGCCTGATCGGCCTTGCCTGGGGAGGTTTTAGCTACACGACTCAGGAAAAAGTGGTGGACATCGGACCCATTCACGCTACTCGCGGAAAGACACATAACGTACCGTTGCCTCCCATTGCGGGCGCGCTGGCGCTCATTGGCGGTGTTGTGCTTCTGGTAGCAGGCAGAAAGTGAAAAAAGGAGATCCACAATGTTGTTGTTACTGATCATCGTTTTGATATTGGTCTTCGGTGGCGGCGGGGGATATTACGGCCACAGTCGCTGGGGTGGCGGTGGCGGTGTCGGCGTAGGACTGGGCACCGTCTTGATCATCCTACTCATAGCCTACTTGTTGGGGGTTATCCCCGGAAGGTAAGGCGGGTTTGCACAACATCAGTCAAGACAAAGGAGAAGACCATGGCTACCAACCCGTGGCAGAAGTAGCTGTTTTCACGCAGCGACTTGAGCGGTCGTGAAGGGGGGCAACTGGAACTCCGCGGGTCGCGAAGGGCCGGAAATGAACGCGAATCAGGGAGTTGCCTTCGTTCGCGGCGAGGAACGGTTTTCCTTGGGTCGCGTGGACTTGATCGACTCGAGCCGCAGGTAGCCCGCGGCTGCGCGGACGCGCACCGATTCCTTCTTGTCTTCCAGCAGGGGCACCAGATCCGGCTGCAAGGCGGGATCGTTTCTCAGGGCGATCCCATGGACCGCGGCCGCTCGCACCGACCAGTCTTTATCGACCAGCGCATCCCGAAGCGCCTGCAATACCTCGGGACCCTTGTCCGTGCTTAGGAGCAGCGCCGTCGCCGCGCGGCCGGAAACGCTTGGATCGGAGAGGATCCCTTGCAGGGACGAAACACCGGCGCCTATACCGGGGACGGGAGCGAACTTTGCGCCCTGTTGTAGCGCAAACATGAACATCGTCTTGGGTGTACGAAGCATCCTCAGGGCCTCTCGTTTTTGCTTGGTGATGAATCCGGATGACGTCTTCGTATCGCCGCTGAGAACGGAAATCAGGGCCTCCCGTCCAACCGGCTCGTTGAGCGTCCAGAGCGCTTTTGCAGCGGCAAAACTGACCTCCGGCACATCACTGTCGAGTGCCTTCCGCAATGCGAGGACTGTGCGCCCGCTTTTCAAATCGACGAGACTCGTGATGGTAGCCAGCCTCACCTCGACGTCTTTGTCATCAAGCATCGCTTCGAGCTGCGAGAGGTATGGCTCCCGCGGGCTGACAAGGCCTAGCGCCTGTACCGCGTGCTTCCGGATGTCCGGGTTTCCGTCTTTCAACGAGTCGTCGAGAAAACGGCGGGCTCGCTCCAGCTTGGACCCTATAACGGACTCGGGAGTCTGGCCGAAACCGACGCTGAGCAAAAGAGCAAGAACTACAAAAACGGTTGGCATGAACACTCCAGTCAATGAAACGCGCATAACGCTTCAATCACGTTGCTTATTTGCCCAAGCGCTGAGGTGGACCCCAATGTTTGGACGGTTTTTGGGCCTCTGATCTTGATGAGGCGATGGGCCGTCGGTTTTGAGCATGGCACAAGACACGCGTCTTGGCTAGCAGCCCGTGGCAGAAGTGGCTGTTTTCACGCAGGGACTTGAGCGGCCATGAAGCGGGGCAACTGGAACTCCGCGGATCGCGAAGGGCCGGAATGGCCGTCCCGTGTCGCTAATCGACCGAAAACCAGCGCCGCTACCGTAAGGCAGCGGCGGAGCGGCGCCGGGCCGGCCAATGCCGGCACGCGGAAGTTCACCTGCAACACTCCGTTGACCATAAGGCCCAGACCGCGCCAATGAGGTATACTTCCGGGCGCCCCCCCGAGGCGGGGGAGCGGCTTCACTGAGGCGGAACATGATCACACGACGCGCAACACTTCAAGCGGTTGCCGGCACCATCGCCGGCGGTTTGGCCGCCACACTACCCGGCGCCACAACCCAGGCGCCCGCGCTTGTTGGCAGCCGGCGCCGGCCCGGCGACAAGCCCAACCTCCTGTTCCTATGGACCGACCAGCAGCGCTTCGACACCATGGCCGCCTATGGCAACACGCGCTTTCGCGTGCCGGCGATGAACCGGCTGGCATCGCAATCGGTGGTGTTCGACCGCTCGTATGTCACGCAACCGGTGTGCACGCCGAGCCGCTGTTCGGTGATGACCGGCCTGTGGCCGCACCAGTCCGGCTGCATCCGCAACAACATCGCCATGCAAGCGGAGACGAAGACCGTTCCCGAACTGCTGGACGACGCGGCATATCGCACCGGCTACATGGGCAAGTGGCATCTTGGCGACGAGGTATTCGCGCAGCATGGCTTCGCGGAATGGAAGGCGATCGAAGACACCATCTACCGCAAGTTCTACTCGGCGGGGCGCGACACGAACGCACGCAGTGCCTACCACCACTTCCTGGTCAGCCTGGGCTACAAGCCGGAGGCGGACAACAGCTTCAGCCGGAACTTCGCCACCACGCTTCCGGTGGAGCACTCCAAACCGTCCTTCCTGGCCAACGAGGCCTCCAATTTCATCCTCAAGCACCGGGCCGAACCGTGGATGCTGTATGTGAACTTCCTCGAGCCCCACACTCCGTTTTCAAGCGCGCTGAACGACCTGCACAGCGAAGAGGACACGCCGCTGAAGAACTACCCCGGCACGCCGCTGGGGCCCGAGCCGGAAGCATACAAGCTGCGCCGCGAGCAAACGGCCGGAGGAAAGAAGAAGGGCGCGGGCGCTTCCGCCGAGGACCGCGCCAGGCTGCTGCGCCTGGCGCGCAATTACGCCGGTCTTTGTTCGCTGGTCGACCAGGCGCTGAACCGCATTCTGTGGATGCTGGAAGTCACGGGACAGGCGCAGAACACCGTCATCTTCTACACCTCCGACCATGGCGAGATGATGGGTGCGCATGGCTTCATGGCCAAGAGCCTCATGTATGAAGAAGCGATGCACGTGCCGCTGCTGGTGCGCGCGCCCTTCCGTCAACTGAAGCCGCATCACGTCACGCAGCCGGTGAGCCACATCGATATCGTGCCGACGGTTCTGGAGTTGTTGGGGAAAAAGGACCCCGGGCTTTCCGGGAGAAGCCTGGTTCCCATGCTCGAAGGCGGGACGCGTCCGGACAGCAATGTCATCGTGCAATGGAACTCCGACAAAAACGAAGATGCCGGCGCTCCGAGTGCCCGCACCATCATCTCGCCCGAGGGCTACAAGCTGGCGCTGCACGACCGCGACGTTTCCATGCTGTTCGATCACAATAAGGACCCGCAGGAACTGCGCAATGTTTATGGGAAGCCGGAATACGCGGCTGTGCAGGCGAAACTGCGGAAGAAAATCGAGGAGTGGCAGAAACAAACCAACGACAAGCTGGCGCTGCCGGGAACATGAGGCGAATCGAGCCACGTCAGCTCGGAGATGCGGTGTGCGGAGACGTCCCAACAAGCAGTGAATGCCACTTGTTGATGCCGAACTGAACCTTTCGTTCCTGACAGAGAGCGTCTCGCCAGCCTCGTGCGCTTTAGTCAACGGACTTTATAAAGAGGAAACTGGGATAGCCCATGAGCACAACTAAAAACATGCTCACTTTGCCTGCCAATTCGGCTGACAAACGACTCACGCGACGGCACTGCCTCCAAGTGGGCTTGCTCACGTTGGGCGGACTCGCTCTCCGCGCCCCTGGCGCTGCATCACAAAAGCCCAACGTTCTGTTCATCGCGGTGGACGACTTGCGGCCGGAACTCGGCTGCTATGGACGCGATTACATCAAGAGCCCTAATATCGACCGCCTTGCCAGGCAGGGCATGACCTTCAATCGCGCCTACTGCCAGCAGGCGGTCTGTTCGCCTTCCCGGTCGAGCCTGCTCACCGGCACGCGGCCGGACACAACAAAGGTGTGGGACTTGGTCACCCACTTCCGCGACGCCCTGCCCGATGTGGTGACCCTGCCGCAACTATTCAAGCAAGGTGGCTACTTCGTGCAGGGCATGGGGAAGATCTATCACCCGGGCTTCGACGATCCCCGGTCGTGGTCGGTGCCGTGGCAGACGCCCCAGGCCCCGACCTACGCGCTCTTCAAGACCCCCGAAGTAAAGGACGAGGACAAACCCAAAAAAAAGGGTGGGCCGCCATTTGAATCGGCCGACGTCCCGGATAACTTCTTTAAAGACGGCATGGTGGCCGATCTGGCGGTCAACACCTTGCGCGACCTCGGCAAGAAGCCCGACCCGTTCTTCTTCGCCGTCGGTTTCGCCAAGCCGCACCTGCCGTTCGTCTCTCCGAAGAAATACTGGGATCTCTACGATCCGGCGCAGATCAAGCTG
>Ga0315282_10008291_pt1 | contig 16848 bp, 9 predicted proteins | sample YL17G07_20_MG_FD_203693 | JGI IMG/M metagenome (GOLD analysis project Ga0315282, IMG submission 203693) | Sediment microbial communities from Yellowstone Lake, YNP, Wyoming, USA - YL17G07_20 | ecosystem: Environmental > Aquatic > Freshwater > Lake > Sediment | place: USA: Wyoming | collected...
CAGGCACATCTCCCGCAAGCTCGACGAGCTCCGGCGGCAGGGGAACCTCGTGGACGGAGTGCCGATCAACGGCGCGAACGGCGGCAGCCTTAGGGTGGCCTTCACCAAGACCGAGCTTCCGGCCGAGTTCGCCCTCACGCGCCACCTCGCGGACAATCGGATCATCGCCACGGCGCTCGATATACAGAAGAAGGATCCCGCGACGCCGCTCATCTTCATCAGCAAGGACATCAACCTCCGGATCCGCGCGTCGGCCCTGGGTCTCGATGTTCAGGACTACATCACCGAGCGGACCGACATCTCGGAGCTCTTCTCCGGCGTCTACCATCTGACCACGACGGCCGAGACCCTGCAGGGGCTTTTCGCATCGGGCGAGGCCCCGCTCCCGCCTCCGCCCGAGGACGAGGGCCCCTTCTCTCCGAACGCCTTCGCCATCGTGACCGAGGAAGGAAGCAAGGGGTCGGCCATCGTGCGTCTCCGTCCCCAGAGCGGCAAGATGCAGCTCCTCAAGGGGCAAGGACCGGTGGTGTGGGGCATCCACGCCCGCAACAAGGAGCAGCGTTTCGCGTTCGATCTCCTGCTCGACGACCAGGTGCGCATCATCACCCTCGTGGGTCAGGCGGGCACCGGCAAGACCCTTCTTGCGCTCGCGGCCGGGCTCCAGAAGGTGGCCGAGGAGCATGCGTACCAGCGGCTCCTGGTCTCGCGGCCGGTCCTGCCGCTCGGCCGCGATATCGGCTTTTTGCCCGGCGATGTCGAGGAGAAGCTCAGGCCCTGGATGCAGCCGGTGCACGACAACCTGGAGCTTCTTCTCGGCATCTCGTCCGAGGAGAAGAAGAAGGGGCGGTCGAGCGAGGAGTTCTTCGACATGGACCTCGTGCACATCGAGCCCCTGACCTACATCCGCGGCCGCTCGATCCCGAGGCAGTTCATCCTCGTCGACGAGGCCCAGAACCTCACGCCGCACGAGGTGAAGACCATCATCACGCGGGTGGGCGAAGGGACCAAGATCGTGCTCACCGGTGATCCTTACCAGATCGACAACCCCTACGTGGACTCCACCAGCAACGGGCTCGTGCATGTGGTGAACCGCTTCCGGAACGAGCCGCTCGCAGGGCACATCACCCTCGTGAAGGGGGAGCGCTCCGACCTCGCCGAACGCGCCGCAATGCTGCTCTGACGATTGTCAGACGGGCCTGGTTTCCGACCTCGCGACTACGCGGAACACCACGTCCTTCACCTTGCCGGAGCCCAGGATCTCATCGAGCTTCCGGAGGATGTCTGGCTTCAGGAAGGAAAGCTCGCTGGCCCACACGGAGTTTTCGACCTGCACGTGAAGGACCTCGCGCTCGAGCCGCGTCGGCGCGGCATGATGCGATACGGCCTCGCCCACCACCTCGCTCCAGCGGACGCAGATTCGAGCGAAGGGACGCTTGAACCCGTCGGTGGTGAAGACGTCCTCCAGGATGTCCCGGATGCCGGCAAGCTCGCCTTTTCGTTTTCGGGATCGCATCGAGACACCTAGCTCGCTGAAACCGTGCGCAACCGCTTGACCAGGGTCTTGAGCAGGGCGAGCGACACCTCGGGCTCGGTGGCGAGGAGCTGCTGGAAGTCCTCGGACCAGAGCCGATGGAGCCGGGCGTCCTGGACCACCCTCACGGTAGCCGAGCGCGGCAGGTTGCTGAGCAGCGCCATCTCGCCGATCGGCGCATACTCGCCGAGCGTCGCCACCTTGCGACCGTCCACGAGGACCTCGACGGAGCCCGATCGGACCAGGTAGAGCGCATCCCCCTCGTCCCCCTGACGGAAGATCTCGTCCCCCTGGCCGTAGAAGATCTCCTGCACGATGGTCGCGAGCCGCGTGAGGCTCTGGACCGGCAGCCCCTTGAAGAGATCCACCTGCCCCAGAAACGAGATGGTGGGGATGAGGTGGTGCAGGTCGGCGGAGGTGGTCATGAAGATATGCGACATGCGGAGCGTAGAGCGATCGGGCGGCTCGGGCTCCGTCGCCTTGCTCGGGGCCTGCGTGGCCCGGATCCGTCGGTCGAGCGTGCGGAGCAGGGCCTTGGCGATGGCCGGCTGGGTCGCCAGGAGCTGCTGGAACCTGGCCTTCCACACCCGGAGGAGCCGCACGACGGATACCGCCTCCACGGTGGCGGATCGGGGCTGATCGTCGAGGAGCGCCATCTCGCCGATGCACTCCCACGGCCCCATCCGCGCCACCTCGCGGCCCTGGATCAGGATACGGATGGTCCCCTGGCCCACGATGTAGAGAGCGTCCCCCGCATCGCCCTGCTTGAACAGGACCTGCCCCCCCTTGATCTCGATCCACTCGGCGATCTCGGTCTGCTCGAGCAGGAAGTTGGTCGGCACGTCGTGGAACAGCGGAACCCCTTTCAGGAAGGCGATCGTATCGAGCCGCTCGTAGATGGCGCACTCCCGAGGGGTGAGCTCGATCCCCTTGATGCGCGCGGGTTCGGGCTGTCCCTTCGAGAGATGATAAACGGTGGCCGCCCGGATCCACGACTCCGCCAGGAAAAGTCTGCGGTGGGTCTCGGGCCGGAGGCCTTCTCCCTCCGCAACGGACGGTATCTCCACGGTCGATTGCAGGAGCACGACGACCCGAAGCGCCATCTTCCGTGGCAGCACCTCGTCCAGGAGCTCGATCGCCCGGGCCCGCATGGTGGGCGATTCGGCGAACAGGTTGAAGAGGATCCGATCGACCTGCCTCGGGTCGTAGCGGAGGCCGAAGAGGGACAGGACGAGTTCGATGGTGAGTCGGGCGTGATCCTGGAAGACCTGGACCGCGAAGCGATCGGCGCCGGCGACCTCGTCCCTGGCCTGATTGAAGAGGGCGAGCGATTCGAGCTCCCGCTCCACGAGGGCATTGAATCCCCGAAGCTTGAGGTGGTAAAGCCCCTCGCGCCGTCTGAGCGCGGATAGGGACTGGGCCGCGGTGACGCGATAGGTCAGATCCTCGTCGGTCTGGCTGATCTGATCCCATAGCGCCGCCGCCGCCTCGGGCCCGCCGATGCGGGAGAGAACGCGAAGCAGTATCCTGCGATCCACGGAGGGGATGGTCCGGTTGCGGATCCGCCAGATCAGAGGCCCCACGGCGTTCGGCTGCAGAGAGGCCAGGGCGCGGAGCACGCCGGGCCGCATGTCATGATCGGCCATGGCGTCCAGCAGATCCGAGACCAGCTCGGTGTCTCCGGACACGGCGATCGCCTTCACCGTATCGAGACGGACCCGGATATCGTGATCCGCCGCCAGCCGCTTGAAGAGGGACTCGAATCCGGGCTGCGCGACGCGGCCTAGGAGATCCGCGGCCTTGAGACGATCTCCGATATCCGTGCTGTCGACATACCGTTCGAGCCACGGCAGGGCCCGCTCCCGACCGGGCTTGCCCAGGTATCGTGCGAGCCCCACGATCGCTCCGTGTTTCAGGGCCAGGTCGTCCGACTCGAGGAGCCCCGAGACATCCTGGAGCACCTCGCTGCCGCACGCCTGGCACATGGCCATCACCGCCGCCTCGCGGATCTCCGGGTGGCCGGACCCGAACGCCCGGCGGATGAACGAGAAGAACTCGGGACTCGCATCGGCGCCCAGCGCCTTGAGCGATTCCACCGCGATGGTCCGGTCCGGGGACTCGAGCAGGCTCTCGATGGTCTGGGCCAGGGAGCCGACCCGCCGGTTCTGGATCAGGTCCAAGGTGAACTTCACCACCCTGGGATCGCTCGAGTGCAGCAATTCCTCCAGCACCGGGTCCGCAGCCGCGCTCTGGACGAGCTGTTGCAGGTCGCAGGTGTCCATGTCCTGCGCCCGCAAGGCCGAGGCCAGGGTCTCTCGGTACTTCGGCCGGAGCCGGATGAGCGTGATCATGAGAAGGATCGAGAAGAACACGGCCACCACGGAGAGCCGATCCACGGCCACGCCCATCGTGAAGATCCCGAGGACCAGGAGCCCGGCCAGGGCCCGCGCGCCCGACGCGAACACGCCGTTCAGGAACGGCTGGGCCCGCACGCGGAGCCGTGTCGGGAGAGGCAGGAAGAGCATCTCGCGCGACGGCAGGTCCAGGGTTTCGTTCAAGGTGATGCGCACGAAGTTCACGGCCGCCGAGAATCCGAGCAGGGTGAGCCCGAAATAGCCGAACTGGGACGCGCCAAGCAGGCCGAGGCTCAAGAGTCCGATCATCACGGGGAAGATCAGGAGACACGGGATGATGCCGAGGACCCTGAGGAGGCGCGGCACCAGAAGAAACTGGAACAGGAGCTGCGCGACGCCGATGACGCCGTAGAAGGTGCCGAAGAACTGAGCCAGATCCTCTTCGCTCTTGGTGCTCGCGATCCATTTCATCTGGTAGTCCACCACCACGGAGATGACGATGGCGAGCGCGAGCATGAGCGCAAGGAGCTTCACGTACGGCCGTTCGAAGATGGCCTTCATGGAGACCTGTTCGGTCTTGGAATCCCCGCTGTCGATCTCGACCGGCGCCGGCGTGGCGAAGCGGTAGATCCGCCATGAGATGACGGCGTTCAGGAGAAGGAGCGCACCCCCCACGTAGAGCAGGTTCCTCGTGCCGATGAAGAGCACCACCGCGCTCAGGCTGTAGCCCGCGACCACGGTCCCGAGCGCCATGCCTCCGGCGATGAAGCCGTAGAGCCGACGGGCGTCCCGCGAGGTGAAATAATCCCCGGCGAACGAGAAAAAGAGGGTGATGGAAAGGAGCGCCGACACCTCCATCCAGACCACCAGGGCGAAGTAGATCGCGGGCCTGTCGATCACGACGAGAAGTCGGAAGACGAGCACGGACGCGGCCAGGACCACCTGCGTGCCCACAATCGCGGCGAGCCTCGAGACATGGTTCTGGATCAGGTCGAAGAGGAGCGTGGCGAGAAGGCTCACGGCCGCGATGCCGGCATATACCCAGGGCAGCATCCGAGGAACGCGGTCGTGGGTGAGATTCGAAAGGAAGAGGGTGTCGCCTACCGTGGCCCCCACGGTATAGAACATGCCGATGCCGATGAAGAAGAGGAAGAAGGCCTCGACCAGAGCGAACTCCTTCGTCCGGATGTGAAATACCTGCTCCAGCCACCTTCTCATGGTGCGGCTCTTCTCGGCACGGGGACGACCTCGCTTGTCTCAAACGCCGTTCGGGGGAGGGCGACGCGGGTCACGGGCCAGGGCGACGCTACCCGGAAAACGTCACTTGCACTTTTCCGCCTGCAGGATGGCGATCTGCGACGTGGCTTCCTGCACGCCCACCGAATACCCGCACAGGTCCTTGACGGTGCGGATCGTGTTCGGGTTGCCCTTGGGGACCAGAATGCCCGACCCCAGAGACAAGTACGGGACGAAATCGATGCGTTGAGCACGCTCATCGGTAATCGCCATGGAGGAGATGATGACGTCGACCTTGCGGGTCTCGACGGCGCCGATCAGGGCGTCGAACGGCATGTCGACGAACTCCACTTCCACCCGAAGCGCCTTGGCCAGGGCCTTGGCCAGCTCCACGTCCACACCGGCCTCTTTCTTCAGCTCGTCGAAGAACTCCATGGGCGGATAGTTCAGCTCCAGACCCACCTTGAGCTTTCCGTCCTTGAGCTCCGGCACTTCTTCCGCAAAGGGCAGGTTCGCCGGCGTCTTGGGCGATTCCACCTCGGCCCCGATGAGCCCCCAGCTGATGAGGACATTGGTGTAGGTTTTGTCCTCCATGATTTGCCTCAGAGCATCCGTAAGCACCGCCTCGAGCGCCTTCGAATCCTTGCTGACCCCGATGCCGATAGTCGCCTTCTGGAACTGGAGGCCTCCGATCTGCAGCTTGCCCGGCGCCTCTCGGGCCTCGTACGCAATGACCGGGAAGTCCCCGACCACGGCGTCCACCGCACCGCTCTGGAGCTGGTTCACGGCGATCTTGGTTGTCGGAAAGGTCCTCATCTCGATGGTCTTGGCGCATCCCCCCGCATACCATCCGAAAAGGATCATCACACCGATATATGAATTCAGTTTGTGGTTGTGCATAGTTGCAAAGTAGCAAGGCAGGGCCTTCCCTGTCAATATTCTCGCGTTTCTCCTCTCTTGAGGCCCCGCATTCAATCTCGGATTAGACTTTGCAGCCCAGGGAGAGTAAAAAACGGCTGTGAACGTCGTGCCCACAGCGAATTCGGACAAGCGGCGCGGTCCTGGAAGGAAGATTCTATGGCTGGTGCTCGTGATGGTTTCCGTCGGGGTCTTCCTGGTTTTCGCGGCATGGAGCGGAGAATGGATCAAGAACAAGATCATCGATCGTTTGAAGCCCGAGATCGAGAGCAGGCTGCAGGGCAACCTGGCGTGGAGCGAGATCAAGGCATCCTGGCTCACGATCACCCTCGACGACATCCGCTTCACGCCTCGCGGAAGCGCCGTGCCCCTCCTCCGCATCAAGGAGACCAGGCTCCGGTTCGATTTCCTGTCGCTGTTCTCGGGCAGACCCAAGCTCACGGAGATGGACCTCGTGGAGCCGGAGGTCGCGGCCGGTGTTCCGGACTCCCCCTCCATTGCCGAGGCCTCGTCCTTTCTTTCGTCCTGGAAAGAGAAAAAGCGGGCGCTCGCCGAGACGGAAGGGAAGGGATCGTTCCGGCCGGATCGGGTCTCGGCGGACAAGGGCCGGTTCTCCCTGGGAGCCGACGGAGGGGCGCGGCTCACCCTCTCGGACATATCCTTCAAGATCTTTTCCTCCGGCCGGATTGAGGCATCCCTGGGCGGGATGACCGTCACGTCGAAGGACGGATGCACCCTCTTCTCGGCCAAGGGTCTCAAGGCAGAAGGGGATCTGGATACGCCCAGCGTCATCCGGGCCAAGCTGGACTCGCCCCGGAGCGTCCCGTGCGAAAAGACGGCCGAGGACGATCGACGAAGGGACGCGTTCCAGGCGCTTGCGCGGACCGCCCGATCCCTCCTCTCGGCCGGGGGCAAGGCCGGAGCGGGCGAGGAAGGGGATGCCGGAGCGGTTTCGAGACAACTCCAAATCGACGTCGTAGACGGCGCCTTCGAGGTTGCCACCGATGAGAGCCATCGTTTCGTGGTCAGCGGCATCTCGGGCAAGGTGAGCCGCTCCGCCGGACGCAAGGCCCCCTTGGCCGGCAAGCTCACCGGAAGCGTACAGGGCGCGGACGGACCGGTGGCGATCGATTTCCTGCTGGATCCCGTGACCGGCAAGGGAGAGGGAGGGGTCGACGTCGGATTCGGAAGCGCGGAATGGCTCACCCCGCTCCTCGCCAGGTTCTCCTGGATCCGGAACCTCGCTCAGGCCAAGGCCGGCGCCTCTCTCCGATACTCGTGGCACGAGGACGTGGAGCGCATCGACGCCCGGCTGTCCTTGAACCTGGAGGGGCTGGCCGTGGGGTCCGACCTCCTTGCCGGAGAGACGATCCCGATGCCGCCCGTCAAGATCGAAACCGATGTCTATTACCTGCCCGAGGAGGCTCGGCTGAACCTCGCCAAGCTCCGGATCTATCTCGCGGCCATCCCCATGGACGTGGTGGGGTATGTGCAGAAGAAAAAGGACGAGCAGCCGGAGCGGCTTGTCTTCGATCTCACCTGGTCCATGCCCCCGGTGGGGTGCGAGGCGCTGCTCAAGACCCTCCCCCCCAATGCGATCCCGCATATCGCGGACATGAAGCTCGACGGAACGATCGGAGCCAGCGTGAAGCTCGCCATCGACAAGGCCCACCCCGAGGCCACGGAGCTCGACGCGAACCTGGACAACCGCTGCGTGGTTCTCGACGAGGGCAAGATCCCGAAACCCGGCTATTTCCGGAGTCCGTTCGAGCACACGGTGCCGGGGTCCAACGGCCTGCCGCTCAAGTTCATGACCGGCCCGGGCAGCGACGCCTGGGTGCCCCTCGGCGGCGTGTCGCCCTACTTCATCTGGGCGCTCTTCGTCACCGAGGACGGCAAGTTCGTCCGGCACTCCGGCATGACCCTGCCCGAAGTGAAGCGGGCCGTGGAAATGAACCTCGCGGACGGGAAATGGACGCACGGCGCCAGCACCATCACCATGCAGACCGCGAAGAACCTCTTCCTGGACCGCGAGAAGACGCTGTCCCGCAAGTTCGAGGAGCTGGTGCTCACCTGGTGGCTCGAGACGCACTTCTCCAAGGAGGAGATCATCGAGCTCTACATCAACATCATCGAGTACGGCCCGGATCTCTACGGCATCAAGAACGCGGCATCACGTTACTTCGGGCGGCTGCCCTCGGACCTGGACCCGATCGAGTCGGTGTTCCTGGCCAAGCTGCTCCCGGCGCCCACGGACCGGTACGCCATGTACACCAAGGGGGAGGTGAGCGAGAAGTGGATGTCCGTGCTCCATGGGGTCCTGCAGATCATGTTCAAGCGGGGCTACATCACCGAGGACGAGCTCAAGATGGGGCTGGAGGGCAAGCTCGTCTTCTTTCACGAGGGGGATCCCCTGCCGGCCCCGCACAATCTCCTCTGGTCCACCTTCTCGCCGCTCACCAGAGGCCCGCTCGGAACCGAGGAGGAGCCGCCGGTCGAGCCGCTCATCAATGAGAATTGAAGGGTTGCCCCCCTCCGGGCTTCCTCGAGCTTGTGGCTCTCTCTTGTTTCGGAAAAAGGTGGGAAGGTCAGCTCAGAACCAGGACGGCCCGCTCCGTCCAGTCCAGGCTCTCGGCCGGAGACAGGTCGTCCTCTTCGATGCTCATCGGCGTGTACAGGCTGCACCCCTCGCACGAGAAAGAGGGCCACATGCTTCGCGCAGCAACCGCGAGGCAGTGCTTGTAAGCGACGCAGTTCTCGTGCCTGTGAACATCGATATCCGCGTACTCAAGCGGTTTTTTCAGCCTTTTCATCTCAGCGACCCCTTTCTTTTCTTCCCGATGATTTCGATTCGTCCTCCTGTTGAAAATTGCTCATTAGACGTCTGAAAAATGGCTCATAGTACAAATATGGGTCACCTCTTTCCGAAAGCAACGGGGGAATTTTAAATATTTCAGGAATGTTACGTCCATGTCGTAATATCTTCTGGTCAAACTGAAATTATTTCAGTATAAACGTGATTATTGGCGGCAGAATATACAGATGATACTGATGTTGCGGAAAGAGAATAACCTTTCCGGTATCAGAGTCTTGCTCACTGGATCTGGACAACAACACGGCTCTCGGAACTTGAAGAACGGAGGAATGCAATGAAAAGACACCTGGTGGCGATTTGCATCGTGGCAAGCCTCGTTGTTTCAGGAGGCAATGCCTGGGGCGAGACGCTCCAAAGGAGCCTTACGGACAGGGTGGTCGTGAACCCGGACGGCACCGCCGTGATCACGCACAAGGAGATGGTTCCCGAAACCTCGCTCAAGAAGATCTACCTCGAGCACGCGAATCAGGCCTCGGAAAACAAGGAGGTCGCCGACAACTACCTGGGCGAGCTCTCCAAGACGTATTACCTGCTTTTCGGCTCCAAGCCCGACCTGGAGATCGCAGGCCAGGATACGAGCAGCCGGGAGTTCAGCCGGGGCGTGGTCGGCAAGATCCAGGGCCTGGTGCAGCAGAACGCCAAGGACAAGACCATCCGCGAGATATCCCTCAAGCGGTACGACAACGAGAAGAAGGAGAAGGACTGCCTCCAGTACTTCGAGTCGATCCTGGACGGCCGGTCCTTCGAGACCATGTATCTCGCGTCCCTCCCCAAGGATCAGTCCCTCTACTCCGAGAACTCGTTCTCGATCGAGCTTCCCAAGGGTTCCACCATCGTGAACACGAAGGAGCTCATGGGCAAGACCTGGAAGGTGGACTTCGGCGGCGGCAACACCATGGACGCCGTGGTCGATGTGAACGAGAAGGATGCGATCGTCACCATCAGGGAGAAGGTGATGGTGACCGAGTCGAAGCCCTCGAACCTCCTGAGCGAGAAGAACGAGCCGCTCTTCACGAGCCTCCGCGACTACGAGGGGCTCACCATCCAGTACAAGGAACAGGACGGGAGCCAAGCCGCTCTCACCCGGCCCAGGGAGATGGAAACCGGGCTCGACTACTCGAACTCGTGGAGCTTCAACGTGTCGCACAACTTCTCCTACCCGTTCAGCTACAGCACCCTCACCGTGACCCCGAGCGCCAATCTGGGGTTCAACTTCGGCGCGTCCGTGTACTGGGAGCACTATTGGAAGAAGACCGGGTGGTTCACCTGGCGGTGGACCCTGAAGAAGTTCGAGACCACCGTGTCCGTGAACCCGTCGCTCGGCTTGAACGTGCAGGTCCAGTCCGGCGGAACCATCCAGAAGGACTGGGACACGAACATCATCACCAAGCAGACCACCCTGACCTTCTGGGTGGTCTGCGTGCCGGTGGTCATCGTGCTCGAGGCCAAGCTCGACCTGGGCGCGACCGCGAACATCACGGGCACCATCGGGTTCAACACCGGGGTCTCGCTCAACGTGAACACGTCGCTCACCACCAAGTACGAGAACGGCTGGAGCGTCTCGACGTCGAAGAGCATCACCCCGACGTTCAACGGCTTCACGGCGAGCGCCCAGGTCTCGGCCATGGCCCGGGGCGAGGCGCCGTTCACGCTGTCGGCGTACATCTACTACATCGCGGGCCCGTTCGCTCAGCTCGTGCCCTATCTCCAGGGCAACGCCTCGGCCCAGGCCGGCACCACGACCGGCGTGGCCTACTCGATCGTGGGCGGGCTCGACGTGAACGGCGGGGTGCACATGGCGGGCTGGCTCAAGGACATCGTGGGGGACGTGGGCAACTACTCGACCACGTTCTACAACTGGCAGTACACGATCGCCTCGGGCTCGTACACCATCCCGCCTCCCCCCCAGTGATGGACCTTCTGAAGATCTAGCGTTTTCTCGGGAAGATCCCCTTCAGGCTCTGGGCCGTGGCGCGGATCGTGGGGAGCCAGTTCCCGGCCGAGGCGAGGAGGGACTGGATGCTCCGCAACGTCTCCTTGTTCCCGGCCCAGTGGCGCTGCGCCACCCAGGGCGGGGCGCCGTTGAAGAGGGTCTCGAGACCGATGCCGAGCGCGGCGAGATCCTCGATGAGGCGCAGAGGACGCAGCGGGACGCGTCTCGGAACGAGATTGTTCGCCGTCGCGTAGCCGAGCGCGGCCAGGAAACGCACCTTGAGGTCCTTGGGAACCTCCGGATCCCCGAAGAACCTCACGGCCAGATGGCCGACATCCGGGAAAAGGAAGAGCCAGTCGACAAAGCTCCGGGGAAGGCTCAACCGGTCCAATCGCCGGCCCGCCTCCTTCCGCCAGGACTTGTAGGCGTCCTGCCCGGACTCGGCCGGGGACTTCCAATCGTCATCCGGATAATCGGTGTCTGCGTCGGGATTCACAGGCCGGCGCTCAAGGCTAGAACAGCCAGGCCAACAGGCCGAAAAGAACCCGGGAGATCCCGGAAGCGCTTCCGCTGCCCGGCTCCGAGACGCTGCACCCTCCGGTCGAGGCGCTCATGGACTTGGGACCGGCGTCATCGGCTCCGCCGTCGCCCAGATTGCAGACCGGCCCGGCGTCCGTCACCGGACAGTCACGTGTCTGGAACGCCACGCATTTGCCCTGCTCCTCGACGCAGACCCCCTTGTGGCAGACGTCGTCGAGGTCCGAGCAGTCCCTCTTGGCGCGCTTGCACATCCCGTTCGCGTCGCAGGTCTCGGCGCCGTTGCAGAAGATCCCGTCGTCGCATTGCGAGTCGTCCGTGCACTGGAAGTAGGCGAGGGTCGGGTCGCCGTAGATGTTGTACTCTGCCTTGGAGTACCAGCTCATCGCATTGCTGGCGTCCGTGGTCTGGGCGACCGCCTTGCTCCACGCCTTGCCCGTCGTCATGCCCCCCTCGAGCAGGGCCCGGGTGAACTTGGCCCCCATGGAGAAGGAGTCGCCGTCGTCGGACTCTATCCATCCCTTCACGGGATCGGAGACGAAGACCGCGCCCCAGCTCAGGCGGCTTGCGGGCAGCGAGGCCACGGCCACGGTCTTGATCAGCGAGTATCCGAGGTTCGTGACCGTCTCCGGCTCGCCGTTCGAGCAGGAGCCCAGGAACACGATGGCCGGCTCCACGTCGCTCCCGATCACGGGCAGGTAGCTGGAGTGCATGAAGTAGGGCTGTGCGAGCTCATTGTAGTCGCCTGCCGTGGTCTGGTCGTTATCCGCGTCCTGGGTCCAGACGGTCCGGACCGACCCCTCGGGCTCGCCGTGGCCGTACCATGTCACGAGTCCGAACCCGCCCTGGTCGCGCCACTGCCCCACCACGTTGTAGGAGTTGATCGGAAGATCCGGGATGTGCTTGGACGGCTGGACCCCTTCCGTCTCGTACAGGGTGAACGGCTTGAGACCGGCCGCAAGGTAGTAGTCCTTGATCAGCTTGACCGCCATATCCGACCCGTCGAACCGCGGGTAGCCCTCGTATCCCTCGGGCGTGAGCACGGACGCCGGAATCAGGATGTGCCGGCGGCGCTCGAGGTCGCCCTCGCCGCGGGTATAGGCCATGCTGCGATCCAGGATCTGCTCCATATACACCGTATACGCGTCGTACACGGGAATGCGCCCCACATTCACCTCGTGCGTGAGGTCGCACCCGCCCGGGCCGAAGTCGTCGTCCGCATCGTTCTTGGGATCGGCGCCGAAATAATCACAGAATAGTCCGTCATCGTTCAGGTCCCAGTCCCCGCTCAGGTTCGCATAATAGGAATCGGTCGGCGCGCCTCCGGTCATCGTGTCGGACGGAGTGGTCGTGACATACTTCATGGGCACGCTCTCGAGCCTCAGAGGGTCCGGGTTCCCGATGAGAAGAACGTGCTCGATATTGTACACCGGATCCTCGTAATGATCCTGGAGCCACTTCCGGATGCGCTCCGCCCTGCTGTTCGGGGCGTGCCCGACCATCGAGTCGTAATCATCTTCGGTCACAATCCAGACATCGTATGTCTGCTCCTTGAACGTCTTGAACTCATCGAGCTTCGCCTTGCTGTTGTCGGCGCTGTATATCGACTTCGTGGTGATGATGACGAAGCCGGGCTTCTGCGGCTGGATCGCGCACCGGTTGTCGATATCGTACCAGGTCCGGGCGTCCGAGGCATTATCGAGCACCGAGAGCACGGTCCCGTCGTTCGTGCAGAGGTCGAGCCTGGCCCGGCCGAGGTCGTCCAGGGGGCGTCTCTGGAAGCTGATCTTCACCTGGACCTGCCCGCTGAAGCGGACCTGGTTCCGGATCGGATTGACCTGGCAGGGGTACACGGCCACGTCCAGCCACCGCCACTTGCGCATCTGGTGGAATCCGACAATCTCGGCGTTGGTCATGGGATGGAGGGCGTCCCGGCCGTAGACCGTGAGGTTCCGACCCTGCACGATCGTCTTCCCCTGCCCCCAGATCGGGATCGGGTGGGTCATGCCCGGAAGGAGCGGAGGCTGCGGAAGCACGCGGATCGCGCCGAGAAGCAACGCCTCGCCGATCGGGCGGGCGCTCACCCTGACGCTTCCGAGGTCCGCATCCGGAGGAAGCGCGACCCTCATCACCCTGGCCGGCAGATCCGGGTTGCCGGGGGAGTTGACGCGCGAGAGCCCGTCGATCCGGACCGAGACCCCGTCACCGACCGGGACGAGCCTGGGCTTCCGGAACTTCAGGTCGAGCGTGATGGTGCTCCCGTCGGAGGTGATTCCCTGAGAGGCGGCCCTGGACGGCGCCAGGGCGGCCGCGGCCATGAGCATGGCCAGCGCGACGATTGGAATTAAGCGTTTCGTATTCATTTGCTCACCTTTGCATCAAGCCATTGGGTTATGGTCTGTACCGCCTCGCTCGTGACCGTGGCCGGCTGGCCGAACTCGGGCCACAAGGCGGCCGCCGACTCCGTGGCGGTCCGGAGGTCGAACGAGGTGTTCGGAAGCAGGGTCTGGGTCACGACGGCCCCGGCCTTCTTGGCCTTGGAGGCCAGATGGTCCGGCTGAGACGCCGGGATTTCCAGGTCCAGCGCACCCCGGAGGATCAGGATGGGCGTTCCCGAAAGGCCCGAGAGATCCGCGGTCGCGTCGGCACCGAGAAGGCTCTTCCAGGTGGCCACGCTCCTCCCCAGGTAGGACGGATCCGCGAACGTTCCGTTGGTGATCGACGCCAGGATCGCTTTCACGTAGGCCTCGAAGCGGTCGGCCACCGAGCCCCCTCCGGACTCGGCCGGAAGCTTGTCGAAGGGAACGCGATTCCGGTAGACCTCGGCCGCCTCGATCGAATCGGCCACAGGCGAGATGAAGATGCTCCCGGCCGCCGGTGCGTCCGCGGCGATGGAGGGAATACTCCCCTCCCCTCTGGCCAGGATGACGATCTTGGCCGCGTCCACCTCGGACCGGGAGGCGGCGTATTGGAAAATCTTGGTGAGGTCGAACGCCGCCTGCTCCACGGTCATCCCGGAGAAGTCGCCGTCGCTGGCACCGCATCCGCGGTTGTCGTACCGGAACACGACGTAGTTCGCGTGTGCGAGATTGGCCGCCAGATGCCGGTAGAAGTCAAAGCGCCGGCTCTCTCCGTTCCGGGTCACGGCGGAGAGGCCGGGAACCATGATCACGGCCGGACGATGGCTCGCGCCCGAGGGAATATCCACGGATCCGGCAATCGTCACACCGCCGTCCGGAACCACCTCGAAATTCTCCTCGGTGAAGCCTTTGGGAAGCACTGGCTCCGTCACATCCGTGTACGTACCGGTGTCCTCGGGCACGTTGTTCTCTGCATTGAACGTGTTGCCCGTCGCTTCCCACTCGGTCGGGACGGACCGGGTTCCGGCAAGGATCGGCGTATTGAGGTCGAACGTCATCTTCATCTGGTTGACCAATCCGCCGTTGAAAAGGTCCATGCCGCCGTCTGGGATGTCCACCGTGTACCATTTCACGTCGTCGCCGTAAGAGAGCTGCAGCACCTTCTTGCCGTTCTCGTCGGGCTTCTGCTCCACGTCGAGCGAGACGATGCGCAGCGTCTCGGGCAGGAACATCGGGATGGATTGAACTCCGCCCTTCTGCCAGTCATACGCCTTGCCGACCAGGAGTGAGAACAGCGGGGAGTAGTTGCCGTAGGCCGGGAGCGGGTAATCCTCGTATCCGATCATGGGGACAGGCGCCGAGGCGCAGGGGACCGACGTCGTCCATCTCGCCCCTGAGCTCTCCACGGTGACCGCGAGGAGCTGGGTTCCCGCGTCGTAGGAGAACGTGAAGTTCCGGGTGGCGCTCAGGGATTCAATGGAGTTGGTCAACAGGATCGAACCGCTCTTCAGGCTCCATCGCGCGTCCTTGGCCAGCGTGAGCCGGGTGTGGGACAACTGCCCGTTGGTGAAGAAGGAGTAACTGCTCATGTCCATGTACATGATATCCCGGGCCTGGGAGAGCTCCTCTACCGCGATATCGGCGCCGCCGTGCGCGACCTTGAACGCCGCGTCCGCGATGGGATAGCCGCCGTGGCCCGAGAATCGGTAGTAGAGCGTGTAGGCGATCTCGCAGTCGTCGTCGCACGAGACCGGGGTGAACGTCTGATCCCCGGGCCATCCGTCCGGCTTGGATGCGTCGGGAAAGTCGGGCATCGCGTCGCCCGCGTCGCCCGCATCCAGGCCGGCGTCGCCCGCGTCGCCCGCATCCAGGCCGGCGTCGTACCACGGCCCGGACGCGTCCGCGCAGCCCTGGGAGGCGTCGCAGTGCGGCTTCACGCCTCCGTCCACGGACACGGCCTCCGACTTGGAGCAACCGGCGAGGATGGCGATAAGCCCAATGAGCATTATAAGGGTTAAGCGTTTCATGGTTTCCTCTTTCCTGTTTTAGGGCTTCTCCTCGTCCGGGTCCGAAGGTCGCTCCGGAACGAAGGAAGGCCTGGTTGCGTTGCTTCCGTGCTCCACCTCGGCGAAGCGCTCCACCCCGACGACCCGCTCCCCCTCGCCGAGACGGATGAGCCTGACACCCTGCGTGTTCCTGCCTACCGTAGACACATCCGACACCGCGAGCCGGATGATGGTCCCGGCGTCGGTGATGAGCATGAGATGGTGGCCGTCCCGGACCGCCTGGATCCCCACCACCTTACCGTTCCTCTCCGTGGTCTTCACGGTGATGAGCCCGACGCCCCCGCGGTTCTGGGAGCGGTACTCGCTCAGGGGCGTCCGCTTGCCGTAGCCGTTCTCGCAGACCACAAGCAGGTTGTCCTCCTCATTCTCGATCACGGCCATGCCGACCACCTGGTCCCCCTCGCGAAGCTCGATGCCCTTTACCCCCCTCGACGCCCGGCCCATGGATCGGACCTGATCCTCTTTGAACCGGATGGCGAGGCCGTCCTGCGAGCCGAGCACCGCCTCGGCGCTCGGCTCGATGATCTGGGCGCCGATGAGCCGATCCCCTTCTTCGATGAGGACGCCGATGATGCCGGTCTGCCGGATCGCTGCGTAAGCCATGAGGTCGGTCTTCTTCACGTAACCGGCCCGGGTCGCTGTGAGAACGAACTTCCCCTCCACGAACTCGCTGGTGGGCAGCACCGCAGCCACCTTCTCGGCCGGATCCATGCCCACGAAGTTCACGATGGCCCTGCCCTTCGCCGCCCTCGCGGCCTGCGGGATCTGGTAGATCTTCTTCTGGTAGACCTTGCCCCGGTCGCTGAAGAAAAGGACGTGGTCGTGGGTCGACGCCACGAAAATTTCCGAGACGAAGTCCTCGTCCCGCGTTTCCATGCCCGTGAGCCCCTTGCCGCCCCGGTGCTGGGCCCGGTACACGTGAAGCGGGGTCCGCTTGATGTATCCGGCGTGGGACACGGTCACCACCATGTCCTCCTCGGCGATGAGGCTTTCGATCTCGATCTCCCCCTCCTGCTCGGTGATGACGGTCCGGCGAGG
>Ga0315282_10008292_pt1 | contig 16847 bp, 12 predicted proteins | sample YL17G07_20_MG_FD_203693 | JGI IMG/M metagenome (GOLD analysis project Ga0315282, IMG submission 203693) | Sediment microbial communities from Yellowstone Lake, YNP, Wyoming, USA - YL17G07_20 | ecosystem: Environmental > Aquatic > Freshwater > Lake > Sediment | place: USA: Wyoming | collected...
GGCCATTCGAGAAGCGCCCCTACTCTTGGGCGCGGGCTCGCCGAGCCCGCGTGCCTCTCCCTATTGCCCCCGGGGACTGGCTCTTTGCCCAGCGGAGTTGCGGTCCAGTTGCTGCACTCGTGGCAGACCTGCCGTGTTTATCCCGAGCATCGTCGAGGGAAGCCCAGTCGAAGGGTGCCTGTCCCCGCTGCCGTCAATCGGACTGCGCGGCAGCCCCGCTCGCTGCGCTCGCGCCACTCGCTGCGACCAAGCTGCCGCCGTGGGCGGCAGGAGCCAGCAGTATACGGCTCGAAGGTTCGGCAACAGGGGTGGATGGTGATGATTAGCAGCGACGTTTCGGGCGCCCAGACATGACGCGGCGGGCTTTCCTGGCGCGTTTAGCAAAGCGCATCGGGTTGACGCTCGCGGCGGTCTTCCTGGCCTGGGTCGGGCTGGTCGTGATCCGGGGGATTGTGGACTTCGCGATGCAGCCTCACCCGCTGAGCGACCTAATGGGCTTCGCGATTTTCGTTCTCGTAGCCATCGCTGGCCTGATTGTGTCCGTGGGACTGCCGATCGCCGCCGGGATTATCGGTGCCGCCATCTGCGCCAGGCGCCCGCGCGTTGCCGGCGCGATTGCGGGAGTTGTGGCGATGGGGGTCGTATGCGCGCTGATCGTGTCGCTCATGCCGGTCCTGCGCGCGACCGGGATCGTCCACATCAAGCCATTCACCTGGGTCGGGCTCTTTGCTCCCATCGCGTGGTGGGGCTTCTGGGGCAACGTCGGCGGCGCATGCATGGCGGGGTGGCGCGAAGGAAGGCGAATGCGAGACGTCCCCGCGCGAAGTTGACGAAGCATCCTCCCGGGGACTGGCTCCTGCTTGTCCTGAGCTTGCCCGCCCTGAGTTCGCCGAATGGGTCGAACGGGCCCGCTGATTCTGCGGCAATCCCCACGCGACACAGGCTTGCCTGTTTACCCTTAGGTTCTCGAATGGGAGGTCCCTCGAACGGGCGAATCGCCCCTTCTCTTGGGCGCGGGCTCGCCGAGCCCGCGAGCCCGCCCCCATTGGCCCCCAAGGACCGGTGCAAGAGCGGTCCATCCTGAGCGACGTCGAAGTGCCCCCGCAATCCGTGGATGATTCTGCCTGCGCCCATGCCTTCGACTTGTCCGCCTCCATCGGACTGCGCGGCAGCCCCGCTCGCTGCGCTGGCACCGATCGCTGCGACCAAGCTGCCGCCGTGGGCGGCAGGAGACAGCAGCATATGGCTCGAAGGTTCGGCAACAGGGGTGGATGGTGGTGATTAACAGCGACGTTTCGGCGCCGCCACGGATGACGCGGCGTGCACTCCTGGCCCGGTTGGCCAAGCGGGTAGGGCTGGTGCTCGCGGTGATCGCGATCACTTGGGCCGGGGAGATGCTGATCGTGGGGATTGTGCGGCTCATCATACATCCTCGCGAAGTGCTGTGGGAACTGGGCGCGGGCTTGATCGCGCTCATTGTGCTTGCGGCCGCCGTCGCGTCACTTCTGCCGCCAATCGCGGCCGGGATCATCGGAGCCCTGATATACCCCAGACGACCGCGCATGGCGGGAGTGCTGGCCGGGATTGTGGCGTTTGGCGCCGGGGCGGCTGCTGAGGGCCTGACCCGCGGAACGATATCGGCGCCGATCGGCCCCCTGCACCTGAACGTGATGGCCCCTCCGCATAGTCAGCTCGGCTGGACGGGCCTTGCCGTCGTGGTCGCCTTAGGCGTTCTCTGGTGGGGCTTCTGGGGCAACATCGGCGGTTACTGCGTCGCCAAGTGGCGCGAGGGCCGGCTTAGTCGCAGCGCCAATCCTGCTCCTTGAGGGAATGAGGAGGGCGTCCGTGGTCGCCCAAGGGCAGTGACGCGGCCGCATCGGCCGCGGCTTGGCCGCATTCGGAACTGGCAGGCGAGACGCCTGCCCCACCATCAAGCCGCCTACCGTACCACCCGCGCGTTGGCCCAGTCCGCATGATCCGACGCAACGCCGTTCCCCCCGTCGGTGACGATCAACTCGAGACGCTTGGCGCGGCTGATGTCAAGGTCCACCCACTTCGCGGCATCCTCGCGCCGCATCAACCCGGACTCCCATCGCTTCACCCCATCGGTCCATACCTCGAACGCGATCGTCGGCGACGTCGCGCCGTCCGCTCCCACCCACGACTGGAATCGCCGGTGCCGCCCGTCCAGCGCGTACACGATTCGCGACGGCGCGTGCGTGCCGAGTCCCCGCAGAAACCGCCGCCCAGCGATCGTCATCGGCTTCTCCCAGACGCTGCGGTTCCGTTGCAGCGTCCCCCAGCCCTGTGACACCGACTCCGGCTCCAGCGTGTCGAGATAGATGCCGTCGATGCGTTCGACGGGCCGCGGGATGGTCGCGGCCGCGCCAGGAAGCGCGCCCGTATCCGTCGGCGCCAGCAGCGCTCTCGCATCGAGCGAAATCACCTCCGGGTTGGGCAGAGCATTGGCGTAAGAACCGCTCGGCCCGCGCGCTTTCGTCGCCCACACCCACACCGATAGCTTGGGCGACGCGCCCGGTGTGAGAACCTCCACCCCTAAGTTCTTCGCGCCTTTGCGTATTGGGGCGCGGAAGAAGAGCCAGTGCTCAGGCTTGGGCTGTCCGCAGGCCGCCCAGCCTGGATGATTCATACTCCCCAGCGCGTCGTCAGGAGGGCCGCTGCACCGACGACCCGTGGTTGCGCGCGGATAATTCATGACATCATCACTGACAGCATGTGCGCAACTGGAACTCGTCATGAATAATCCGGGCCAGCCGGTCTCCGAGCCGCTCGTGGACACGGGGGTCTCTTTCCCATCTATCAACACCCGGCAGAATCCATTCGGCGGCGACTTGTCCTCGAGCAGTACAAGCAACTCGGCCCGCGGTGCCTTCACCATCACCCTCGCCTGCAACTGAAGACGCACTCCGCCGGCCGCATCGCCGACCAAGCTTGTCCAGTCCGGCCCAAACGCACCAGCCGGGCCTTCGAATGCCACCCTCGCCACCTGCCGTTCCACCACTGTTGCGTCAATCCGCTTGCACAGCGCATCCGCGGCGCGCGGCAGCCCAAGCAACGGCTGCTTCCGGGCGACCGAAAGGACGACCGTCTCGTACGGCGCCAACGGCACGCTTACCGTCTCCCCAACCCGAACCCCTGAGGCATACACGCGCGCCTCGGGATAGAGGCCGACCACGCTCAGGCGCGTCCCCTTCGATAGCGAGGCCGACGGCGCCCCCACACGCAACCGATACGTCGCCGGCGCGATCCACGGATTCCGAATCGCGATAAGCCCCTCATCCCCGCGCCAATGCGCATACCCATACGGCTCGCGCGGCATCACGACGTCAGCGGTGAACCTGGGGCACTCGCCCTTCGACCACGCTTCCGGCAGCAGCGCCTCGGTATCCTGAAGCACCCGCGCATTCTCGCGCGCCCATGCCAGCAGCCCCCCGAGGTCGCGCCATCGCGCCTCATTCATATATGCCGGGTTGAGGTAAATCGGCAGGAACATGTGCCCGCGCATCACCGTCATCACCGCGTCGTTCAGAAACGGCTCGGACGTCTGATGGACGATGCCCAGAACCTCCTGCGCCGCGATCGGCCCGGCGTTCCAGCGTGCGCCCTGCAGGTTGAAGTAGTCGCGCGCGGTTGTGTAGCTCTCGCGATAGACCGGCGCCGGCACGCGGCCCCACGGCGCGTCGTCACCATAGCACCCGATCACCGAGTTGACGTGGAACAGCCACCACGGGCTTGGGTTCCAGCCGAAACAGGTCGGTTCGAGCCAGACATCAGGCGCGGCTTTGCGGACCGCGTCCGCCACGGCGATAATGCCTTCCGCCACCGCCTCCGATGACAGCGGCCCGGGCTCGTGGCCGTGATCCGCCGCCGGGCACTCGAGCAGATACCCGTCGAGCTTCACGTGCCGGATGCCGTAACGCTTGACCATATCAACCAGCCGCGCCTGGAAGCGGCTCCGGTACCGCGGCCCTCCCAGGCACGCGAAACGCGCCGGCTGATCCCCCCACGGCATGGTGAAGGTTTCGCACCCCTGTCCCTTCGCCCACTCGTTGTCGAGCGCGAAGGGGTAACAACTGCTCGGCGAAATCCAGAGGCCGAGGTGGCAATGCATCGCGCCGAGTGCCTGTCGCAGCTTCGTGAAGCCATCGGGGAAGAGCTTGGAGTCTATCTCCCAGATGCTGCGCGCGTTCGACCAGCCCATATCAATGCAGAACGTGTCGAACCCGGCGCGATGTCGTGCGAAAAGCTGCCGGTCGAAGATGCCGATCAGCGACAGGATGTCGCGCTCGGTGTACGGCACCGGCGAGGTCCACCACGAGTTGTAGTTGACGTGGAGGCCTACCGGGCCGGGGCGATGGGCGGAGATGTACCGCTGGAACGCGCGCTTCTCATCGCCGCTGGCTGCGACACCAAAGGCAGCAATGCGCGTGCGATACCATCTGCCGGGCTGCATCCTGAGCCCGGGCCGGTGCGCGACGAGGAGATGCCCCGCTTCGAGCCGCGTCGCCCCAATCGGGAACTCGATGCCCGCGAAGAACCCGTCGAGGAACGCGGGCTGGCTCTGGATCTGGTACGGAGCGGCTTCGACCGCGCGCCCGCTCACGGTCAGATCTTCGAGTACGACTTCCTTGAGGACTAGCGGCGCGGGCACGTTGACCACACGGAACAATGCCCACTTGCGGAGCACGGACTCCTGGGGCGACCACTGCGCGAAGAGCTTGACCTCAAGCGCGCCTGCGCCGCCAAGCGGCATCGGCGGGAACGCCGCTTCGACCGGCCGGCCCGCGACGATGTCGCCCTTAATCGAGGTCGAAGCGACCCCGCCAACCGTTAGCCCGCTATCGAAAACAAAGCGCGGACACCTCAACGAAACGGTCAGCGCCTGCCCCGATGGGTTCGTGATCACGACTCGCCCATCGGTCTTCATCACCACCGACGGCCGAGCCGCCGCCCCGGGCCTGGCGCCTGCCACTCCGACCGTCAGCGCCGCGATCATCACCCACGGAAACCGACTGTGATGCCATTCCATCCACGTTCCCTCAACAATTCGCCTTGCCCTTTGCGCGCGACCCGCCAACGCAACACCCTACCCGCGCCGCCCGCGCGTGTCAACCCGGCAGGACTCCTCGCGCCCAGAACGGAATCGCCCGCATGTTGCCGCCGCGCACCGAGCGCGCCGCGGCAACCAGTGGAGCGCATCATGAGACCACTCGACTTCCTCTTCGCCGCGGCCGCCATAGCGGCGACTACCATCGCCGCCGCCGCTGGGCCGGGCGGCGCGCCCAAGGAGCACGCACCGATGACCGACACATCGTTCCAATCGCCGGGCGTCATCGACAACCTCCCGGCGTTCACTGACCGGCTCACCGAGCGCCTGACGTTTCCAATGTCTTGGCTCTCGGGCAACCACAAGGACTTCGCCGCCTGGCGCAAAGCCGCCCGCGCCAAGGTCATGCAATGCATGTTAGCCCCGCCGCCGGTCGCCCCCTTCAACCCGAAGGTCATCGCCGAGCAGGACCGCGGAACCTACGTCGCGCGCAAACTCGTCTTCAACATCACCGGCGACAGCCGCGTCCTCGGCCTGATGCTCGTGCCCAAAGGCAAGGGCCCGTTCCCCGCCGTGCTCCTGCTCCACGATCACGGCGCCCGCTTCGACATCGGCAAGGAGAAGGTCATCGAGCCGTGGGACGAACCCGCGCAGCGCCTACAATCGGCGCGCGAATGGGTCGATCACTCCTACGGCGGCTGCTTCATCGGCGACGCGCTGACGAAGCGCGGATACGTCTGTTTCGCCACCGATGCCCTCAACTGGTCCGACCGCGGCGGCGCCGGCTACGAGGGCCAGCAGGCGCTCGCCAGCAACCTCCTGCACCTCGGCATGTCGCTGGCAGGCCTGATCGCCCACGAGGACCTGCGCGCGGCCGAGTTCCTCGCGGCCCAGCCCGAGGTTGACCGCAAACGAATCGCCGCGATGGGCCTCTCGATGGGCGCCTTTCGCACCTGGCAGGTCGCCGCGCTGTCCGATCACATCGCGGCCGGCGTCGCGATCTGCTGGATGGCGACCGACAAGGGGCTCATGGTTCCCGGGAACAACCAAACCGGCGGCCAGTCGGCATTCACGATGACCCATCCCGGCCTTTTCAACTACCTCGATTACCCCGACGTCGCGAGCATCGCCTGCCCCAAGCCGATGCTCTTCTACAATGGCGAGCAAGACGAGCTGTTCCCGGTGCCGTCGGTGCGCGACGCCTACGCGAAGATGCGAAAGGTGTGGGAATCGCAGCACGCCGGCGATCGCCTCGAGACGCGGCTGTGGGACGTCCCCCACTGCTTCAACCGTGAGATGCAGCAGGCCGCCTTCGCGTGGCTCGATCGCCAACTCGGCACAACGCGCTGACCCCGCCGCGCGAAGCAGCCGCTGGGCCGGTCATCCCAGGCCAGGCGCGCCGCGAGCGAAAGGCGTCTTCTGGAGTGCGGCGGTCCGTTCGGCTTCGCTCAGGACAAGCTTACCGCCGCTTTGAAAGCGGTGGCTTCAGCCGCTGCGCACCCTCATCTCCATCTTCTGTCCTTCGCCCTGCCTCCTCGCTGCTATCTGCTCCCTGCTCTCTTCCGCCTCCGCTCTGCCCAGATGGACTCTGTGTGCTCGGTGTTCTCTGTGGTTGAACAGCCCTGTCCCCTTGTCCCCTCCTTCGCACAGGGCCGCTGCGCTCTCATCTGGAAACACCACCGCAAAGAACTACCCGGCGCGAACCGAATGTGCCGCGGCCAAGGAGATCCATATGTCGATGATGGTTGTCAAACACGAAGGCGGCGTCGCCTCCAGCATCAGTGTGCGCGGCCACCGCGTCATGGCCGATGCGCCGCCGGCGATGGGCGGCGAGGACCGCGGCCCCACCCCGGTTGACCTGCTCGCCGGTTCGCTGGGCGCGTGCATCGCGTTCTACGTCGCCCGCTATTGCCGCGAGGCCGGCCTTCCCTACGAGGGCTTCGAGGTCGACCTCGATTACGTCCACGATCGCGAGGCGCACTGCGTCCCCGAGCTGAGCGCGAAAGTGCGCATGCCCGCCACCTTCCCCAAGGAGCGCGAGCCGGCCCTGCTGCGCGTCGCCACCGGCTGCACCGTGCACAACACGCTCTGCACCATACCGAAGATCGAAGTCACCATCGGCGGCGAGTAAACCCTCGCCGTAGAGGCTGTTGCACAATTCACTCCGTGGGCTTATGGCGCTGTCGGATTCGTCATTCAGAGCCCTTCGCCTCGTGTCATTCCGAGTTGGCTCGCGCTTGCGCGAGCTCCGGAATGCGGCGTTGATCGCCGCATCAAGCGAGGAATCTTGGTACCGCTCTGGGTAAACTCCGCGCGGAGCGCGAAGCGTGGACCTGTCCCGACCTGTCCCGAGCAACGTCGAGGGAGCGGAGTCGAGGGAATCTCGGCCGCGCGGAGGCGCCTGCGCTTCGCCCCCAGCGGACTTGTCCGCCTCAGGCGGATTGTGCAACAGCCTCTCCTGGCCGCCCCGCTGTGTGCTCGCACCATATCAAAACACCGCCCCCGGAAGGAAAGTTAGGATTGGGCGGGAATCTCCGGGCCTAAGGGTCCGCTGGTACAAGGCCCCCCACTGATCACATGAAACGCAGCGTCATACTCCTCGTCATCTTCGGGCTGCTGACTGCCCTGTTCCAGCAGCTCCACATCAGCGGCCGCGGGCTCTGGATGATCTCGCGCGGGCACGATGTTGCTGCGCTCCTCGCCATCATCTGCGCCATCGTGGTCGGGTACGAGATCATCGTCATCGGCATTCGCGTCGGCGTCGCACGCCGCCGGGGCGTGCCCGGCGAAGTGCAGATGCTCTCGGGGCTGATGCGCTTCGTTGCGGCGATCGCAGGGATCCTTGTCATCGTCGTATCGCTCGGCCAGCTCAAGGCGATGGGCACCTGGTTCGCCCTGTTCGGCGGCATGCTCCTCGGCTGGTCGCTCCAAGCGCCGGTGAGCGGTATCGCCGCCTGGGCGCTCATTAACATCAAGCGCCCCTTCCGGATCGGCGACCGCATTCTCCTGCCCTCCCTCGGGTTGAACGGCGACGTCATGGACGTCGGCCTCATGTACACCGCCCTCAATCAGGTCGGCGGCACCATCGGTAGCGAGGAGGCCATCGGCCGCCACATCCTGATCCCCAACGCCATGCTCTTCAGCCAGGTCGTCATCAACTACACCGCCGAGATGGGGATCAAGGACGCGGCGCATTTCCTGGACGAGGTGATCGTGCGCATCACCTTCGACTCGGACTGGGACGCGGCGGAGCGGATGCTGCTAGAGGCGGCGCGCGAGGTCACCGGCGCGATCATCAAGGAAACCGGCCAGGAGCCCTATATCCGCTCCGACTTCTACGACTACGGCGTCTACATGCGCCTGCGCTACATGACGCTCGCGACCGACCGCCCGCGCATCACGCACGAGTTGACCAAGCTTATCTTCCGCGGGTTCCAGCGCGAACTCCGCGTTGACCTCGCGATCCCCTACGTCTACTCCTACCGCCACACGCTGCCGTCGGAGCGCTTCCGCTATCCCGGGGAACCCGAGCCCGTGGAAGAGATCGAGATCAGCGAGATCGACGATCCCTGGCAGCCGGAGTCCGTCGCCGACACCGACCCCGAGGGCATCAAGCAACTCGCGCGCCACATCGAGAGCGAGGGCCTGCTCCAGCCGATCGTGGCGCAGCGCCAGATCAACGGCCGCTACCGTGTCATCGCCGGCACCAATCGCCTGCGTGCCTGCAAGCTCCTGGGATGGACGCGCGTGCCGGCGACGCTCGATCGCCGGACCCCGCAGCATGCGGCGTGAAACCGTCTGCGCCGGGGCGCTTCGCCTACTCTGGTTCCTCGTACGAATTGTCTTCCGAGTTCTTCGGCGCGCCGTGCTCAAACCGCGCGAAAGGTCCCATCCACCCCTAACGGAATGGTGCCCTCAACACGTCGGGGTCAATGGGCGGCCTCTCATCTCCGCACCAGAACGCGCCCGGCGCCGGGGGCTAGAGGCACCGTCAATACGCCATTTCCCGGCACGAGTACCTCGCCGGTCAGTTTGTCCTTCCATGCGGCGGTCGCGTCTACGCTCACACGTGCCGTGACCGGCGCGTCCGGGCGGGTGCTGGCGACGACCAACACGGCATGGCCCCCAGCGTCAACGAAGCTGCCCACGCGGGCGTCCCCCGCCACTTGTGACGGCGGCGCCGTGGGCTTGAGCGACGTCAGCAGGGGGGCCAGCTTGCCCAACTCGCGGGCGAGCGCAGCCGCGGGCACGTACATCCGCGTCGGCCTGCCGTCCCGATCGATCAGCCCCTCGAGGCGCTCCGGATGATTGGGCATGGTCTGGTACAGGAAGTAGAAGATCCCCTTGCCTCCCGCCGCCAGTGAGAGGTAGGTGACCGCGCGGAGCTCCTCGGGCGAGGGATACCGCCAGGCGCCCGGCTTAGCGAACGACTGCAGCACCGCCCACGCGGGTATGCCGTTTGCCGCGGACGTGAACGCGTCGAGCGCCGGCAAGAACCCGCCCAGGGATTGCGAGGGTGTGCCCACGCCCTGCGGATAGATATCGAAAACCGCCTCGGAGAGATGATCGGCCTCAACCGCGCGCGCCAGGGAATTGGGGTTGTTGAAGCAAGAGAACGCGGGGCGCGTCGGATCCACGGCCGCAAGCACGCGCCGCACGAGCAGCCAGTTGGGCATCGTCTCCGGCGGCGGTTCGTCGCGGATCTGGTAGCGCAAGAGCGAATCATAGCGACCGATCTTCGCGACCACCCGCTTGACCGCGGCGTCGGCCCCAGATTCACTCAGCGGCTCGGACTGCGACACCAGGCGCACGAGCGGGGCGATCTCGAGCACTATCTTGATCCGATGCGCGCGAGCGGACTGCAGCAGCGTCTCCCACAGCGACTCCGGGCAATTGGGAACCGCCGCGGCATTGAACCCGTGGGCGGCGAGGTCGGCGAAACAGCGGTCGTAGTACCTCCGCGCACCCGCGGGATCGCCCGGATACCCGCCCCAATCAGGGTTTCCCTCGAACCACACCCCGATGGGGAAGAAGGTCGGGTCGCCGTGAGCGGTTGCCCCGTATGCGACGCCGGAACCCGGAAGAGCGGATAGGTGCCGGCGGGATGTTCCCGGAGCGGTACCTGCCGATGCCAGAATTCCTGTGACGACGAGCATGGTGATGGCTTTCACTTGGTTTTGATATCCTCCTCGCCGGTTGCTTGTGATCTCCGGAATGTCGCAGGCTGTCTTCGCCGGGTGCGCGTCGGTTCCTGGCCGGCGCGCGGCCCGGGGCCACGCTGGGACACCAGTGACCGGCGTCGCGTTTTCCTTGACAGCCTCGGGGGGTGATGCTACATTATAGCCTCCGCCTGGCGAGACTGATCCGTTCCCCGTTGGCGGCGCCGGGCGCACCAGCCCAGCCAATCACCTTTCGAGTGCGAGCGAGCGTACATGCCGGAGTGCGCGGGCTGCAACCGCATGTAGGCTGTGCAAGCTGAAGCAGGGATGAAGCGCGGGCCGGGCCCAAAGCCGGCCCGTGTTGGTTGATACCGCTGATCGATGCAGCCAAGGAGGCACCACTGGTGAAAGTCGTTATCGTACGCAACAAAGAAGAGATGGGGAAGCGCGCGGCGGCGGCCATCGCCGAGCAGATGCGCGCCAAGGAGCACTTCGTCCTCGGCCTCGCTACCGGCAGCACACCGCTGCCGTTGTACCAGGAGCTGATTCGCCTGAACAAGGCGCGCAAGCTGGACTTCTCGACCACCATCACGTTCAACCTGGACGAATACGTCGGCCTGCCGCCGACGCATAGTCAGAGCTATCGGCGCTTCATGAACGCCAATCTGTTCGACCACATCAACATCAACAAAGCCGCGACCCATGTGCCGGACGGGATGGCGAAGGATCCCGAAGCGTTCTGCGAGGCATACGAGTGCATGATGGACGACGTCGGGGGCATCGACTATCAGGTGCTGGGCATCGGCAGCAATGGCCACATCGCCTTCAACGAACCAGGCTCCTCGCTCGCCTCGCGGACCCGAGTGGTGCAATTGACGAAGAACACGATCAAGGACAATTCGCGTTTCTTCAAGCGCATTCAGGATGTGCCGACGCGGGCGATCTCGATGGGGATCGGCACCGTGCTCGATGCGGAGCGCATCGTGATGCTGGCCTATGGCGCGAACAAGGCGGACGCAGTGGCCAAGGCTCTCGAAGGGCCGATCACCGCCAGCGTCCCGGCGAGCGCGCTGCAACTGCATGACAAGGTGACCTGGATCATCGTCAAGGACGCCGCGACCAAGCTCCAGTTGGAGTGGGGGCGGTAGCGTACCGCCGGGAATCCCGGGATTCGGTGGAGGCGTGGGCAGCCGGGTCCCATACCTCGGGTCAGGCACGACCCGGCGTCATCGGACTTCACTAACCCGGATTATTCATACACGCTTGAAGAGCGTGCATCCTACGTCCGATGCGTGCGCGCATGAATAATGCGCGCTAACTGCGGCGGCCGCAACGGCACGAGTCGTCCCAGCGGTCTGACCGAGAAGCCTGCTCGTGGCGCCGGAGCCAGGCACCGCCAGCCGTTGACCCGGAGCATCCAGCGGCCGAAAGGGGATGTTTCGGCCGCACCGCTGTCCTCAGTAATCCCCGGCATCTGTGGAAGATGATGTCGGAAGAAGCCAATCGATGGACGTGTTGCAGCGTATCATCAAACGCGCTCAGGCCGATCCGCGAACGATAGTGTTCCCCGAGGGCGAGGACGCGCGCATACGCGACGCGGCGCAGCGCACTGCCGATGCCGGTATCGCGAAGCCGGTGCTGCTGGCGGAAGACGGCCCTGCGGGCGGCGGCGGCCTCGCATCCCTGCAGTCCCAGGCCTCGCCGGGACTGCGCGAGTATGCCGAGCGCTACGCTCGCCGGCATACCCTGACCGCGAGTGCGGCGCAGCGCCTGCTGCGCCGTCCGCTCTACTTCGGCGCGGCGATGGTGGAGGCGGGTGACGCCGACGGTATGGTAGGCGGGGTCGCACACACCACGGCGGCGCTCCTCACGGCAGCGGGACTCGTGATCGGCCTTGAGGAGAAGCACTGCTGCGCGTCGAGCTTCTTCATCATGCTGCTGCCGCGGCCCGTCGAAGGCCGACAGGCGCTACTGTTCGCGGACTGCGCGGTAAACGTGGAGCCCGACTCCGAACAGCTTGCGAATATCGGAGTCGCTTCGGCCGAAAGCGCGCGCGTGCTGCTTGGGGTCGAGCCGCGGGTCGCGTTTCTGTCATTCTCGACCAAGGGCAGCGCGCAGCACGAGCGGGTGGATAGAGTTGCTCGAGCGGTCGAGCGGGCGCGGGAGATGGACCCGGCAACCGCGTACGACGGTGAGATGCAGGGGGATGCGGCATTGTCCCCGCGCGTCGCCGCGCTCAAGGCGCCGGAGAGCCCGGTTGCGGGGCAGGCGAACGTGCTCATCTTCCCCGACCTCGACAGCGGCAACATCGCCTACAAGCTGACCGAGTACCTGGCCGGGGCGCAGGCGATCGGACCGATCCTGCAGGGGTATGCGCTGCCGGTGAACGACCTGTCGCGGGGTGCGACGGTTGACGACATTGTCGCGGTGACCGCGGTGACCGTCGTGCAAGCGCAAGCGGCGCGCGCGCGGCCGGCAAAGGAGCGCATGTGAAATACGTGCTGGTTCTCAACTGCGGCAGTTCGTCGGTCAAGTACCGGCTGTATGACATGGACGGCGCAGGGGCCGCACCGAACATGGCGATGGGGCCGACCGCGGAAATGGAGCTGGCCCAAGGGCTGATCGAGCGCATTGGCGAGGAGATGTCAAGCGTGCGCCAGCGCACCGCGACGCCGCTGCACGGCGCGGCGGCGAGCAGTGGGACGGCGCCAAGCGGCCCGCTTCGCGGCACTCCGGAGCGCGGCGCAGCCGCGCCAAGGGGCCGAGAAACGGAATGGGCGCAACGCATTCGCGACTATCAGCAGGCCTTCGACGTGCTGTCGCGACATCTGATGCAAGGCGCGGCCGCGCCGCTCTCGGAGCGAGAGCGGCTGGCGGCGGTTGGGCACCGGGTGGTTCACGGGGGCGAGGCGTTCGTCGATCCGGTGATCATCGATGACGAGGTCATCGCCGCGATCCGCGACACCATCCATTTGGCGCCGCTGCACAACCCGGCGAACCTCGCGGGCATCGAGATTGCGCGGCGGCTCTTTCCCGACGTCCCTCACGTCGCGGTGTTCGACACCGCGTTCCACCATGCAATGCCGCGCCACGCGTACCTCTATCCGATACCCTACGAGTACTACCAGGAGCACGGGGTGCGGCGCTACGGCTTCCACGGCACGTCGCATCGCTACGCGGCGGGCATGGCGGCGGAAATGCTCGGCCGCAGTGCCGCGGATCTCCGTCTCATCACCTGCCACCTCGGCAATGGGTGCAGCCTCGCGGCGATCGCGGGCGGCCGGTCGGTGGACACGAGCATGGGGCTGACGCCGCTGGAGGGAGTGCCGATGGGGACGCGCTCGGGAGATGTGGATCCCGGGCTGTTCTTCCACCTGCATCATCGCCTGGGCATGGAGATTCGCGAGGTGGACGACCTGCTCAACAAGCGCAGCGGGCTGCTGGGACTGTCCAACGTGAGCAACGACCTGCGGCCGATCGAGCAGGCGGCGCTGGCGGGCGAGGAGCAGGCGGAGGTATGCCTGGAGGTTTTCGCCTACCGCGTGAAGAAGTATATAGGGGCATACCTGGCGGCGCTGGGGGGCGCGGACGCCGTGGTCTTCACGGGCGGCATGGGCGAGAACTCGCCCCCGCTGCGGGCGCGAATCTGCGCGGAGCTGGGCGGCCTGGGGCTGGAACTTGACGAGGCGCGCAACGAGGCCTGCGCCGGTGAAGCGGCCATGATCAGCGCGGCGGGGTCTTCCATCGCCGTGCTCGTGGTTCCGTCAAATGAGGAGTTGCTGATCGCGCGCGACACGCTGCGCGTGACCTCCGCGGGAGCTGCGCGGAGCCGGGCGTAGCACGAGCGAAGCCGCGCGGGTGGGCGTTGGAACCCGATGCTGCGGAACGACGCTGAGACTTCCGCCCTACGCGCATCCGGCTTGGACAGGAAAACGGGCGAAGTGCCGCGAACGATTCGGGCCGGGTGCATCCGCTATTCTTCCCGCCTATTGATGAGCCCAGGAGGTATGGATGAGGGTCTGCGTTTTCGAGGACGCCGGGAGCGACAATCTCTACCCGATCAACCTGCTGCGCCCAACGTTCGAACTCAGGTGCGGCGCGGTAAGTCTGCGCGAGCGGATTCTGCGCGGCTACCCGGGCGCCCAGGTCTCCTACTTCGTGCGGGAGCACCTCGCTGCGGTATATCGCGGGCAGATCGCCGCGCCGGTCAATGACGCGGATTCGCTGCGGGGCGACGACCTGCTGCTGATCAACGGGCGCATGCTCGCCCTGCGCGGGTGGCCTCAGGGCGCCGGTGACGACGAGGTTGGGCTGTGCGGGGACGCTGTCGCGTATGCGCGACTGCGCTCGGCGACCGCGGCCGCGCTGGGTGGGTCCGACGCGGTGTCGCTAGCCGAGCGGGCGAAGCAGAAGGTCAGGACGGTCGCGGCGCCGCAGACGCTCATCACGTACCCGTGGCATCTCATCGAGCACAATGGCGAATGCATCGCCGCCGACTTCGCGGCGCTGCCGCGGACCGGAGTGCACGGCGAGCTTGCCGAGATGTCGGTGATCTATGGTCCGAAGGATCAGGTCTACGTTGCGCCCGGCGCGCAGATCCACCCGATGGTGGTGCTCGATACCCACGGCGGGCCGGTGATCATCGAGGAAGGCGCGAAGGTTTTTCCGCACACGCGCATCGAGGGGCCGAGCTATGTCGGACGCGGCGCGCAGATCGTCGGCGGCAAGATCCGGGAGGGCTGCTCCATCGGCCCCGTCTGCCGCGTCGGGGGCGAGGTCGAGGAAAGCATCATCCACGGCTACAGCAACAAGTACCACGATGGCTTTCTCGGCCACGCCTACGTCGGCGAGTGGGTCAACCTCGGCGCGCTGACCACCAACAGCGACCTCAAGAACGACTACGGCAACGTCGAGGTCTACCTCAAAGGCGAACTCGTCAACTCGGGCAGCACCAAGGTCGGATCGTTCATCGGCGACCACACCAAGACCAGCATCGGGACCCTGCTCAACACCGGCACCGTGATCGGTGTCGGTTGCCTCATCCTCGGGGGGTCTGAGATTCTGCCGAAGTACATCCCGTCCTTCGCGTGGTATTATAATGGGCATGTAGCGAAGGGCGGCGGGTTTGACGCATTTCTGGGGACGGCGCGCACGGCGATGGGCCGCCGAGGCGTGGAACTGACCGACCACGACGTCGAGCTGCTGCGCGCGGCGCGGGAGATGACGAAAGAGGAACGGAACGAGGCAATCCGAAGAGCGCGAAAGTGAGCGAGCGCTGCGCTGCTGCGGAGACGGGGTCGCAGGCGGATCAGGGCCATCCTTCGTTCGGTATCCGGCCTCTGTCGTCTGACATCTGGAATCTGGCATCAGGGTAAGAAAGCGAGGGTATGATGGCCGACGCTTCAATCGCCGAACGAGTCCGCGAGATCGTCGCGAAGCAGCTCAAGGTTGACGTCGACAGGGTCGCCGATAACGCGTACTTCGTCCAGGATCTGGGGGCGGATTCGCTCCAGAGCATGGAGTTGATCGCGGCATTCGAGGACGAGTTCGATATCGAGATGGACGAAGATGAGGCGGTCAAGATCAAGACCGTCGGATCCGCGATCGAGTTCATCGAGCGGGTCGTAGCAGAGCAGCACGGCTGAGCGTCGGCGCGGGTACCTTGACGAAGCCGGTCTCTCGCAGCGCGGCCGTTCCGCCGCAACGCGTACCATTTCCCTTATGGAGTTTTGGGTATTAGCGGAGGGCCGCTAATACCGCAAGGCGCCAAGGGCGCCTTTCCGGAGCGCGGCCTTGGCCGCGCCAAACTCTTCCGGACGAGGTTCTTTCGGCGCCCAACGAAGCGTCCAGGGTATGCCCGCAATGCAAGGACCTCGATAGGAGCGCTGCATGGCGAGAATCCTGCCCCTCGTTTTTATCCTGACCCTGTTCGGCCTGGCGCCGGCGTGGGGCGAGCCCCTGCTCGCGCCGGACCAGATCATGCCAACCTCGGAGATCAAGGCCGGCATGGTCGCGGTCGGCAAGACCGTTTTCCACGGCACCACCATTGAGGAGTTCCACCTCGAGATCCTCGGGGTCGCCGAGAAGGCACGCGGGGGCAGTGACGTCATTTTGGCGCGCGTCCTCGACGGCACCCTGATCGAGCGCCAGTCCACCATCCTCGCGGGCATGAGCGGCAGCCCGGTTTACATCGGGGGCCGTCTGATCGGGGCGATCGCGTTCTCGTGGCCGTTCGCCAAGGAACCGTTGGCGGGCATCACGCCCATCGCGGATATGCTGAAGGTGCTCGCCGCCGTTGCGGCGCCCGAGAAGGCCCCGGCCACTGCATCACTTGCGCAACCGGTCATGATCGATGGGCGCACCGTGAACGGCATTCGCATTCTCGATGCCCCAGCCCCCGCGGCGGCGCAGGCCAAAGACCCCCCGGGCGTCCTCACCTTGCAGCCCATGGGCGCCCTGTTCCTCGCTGCGGGCCTGTCACCGCGCGGGCTCGACCGGCTGCGCGAGGTGGTGCAACCGTTCGGCGGGGAGGTGACTCAGGGCGTGGGCGGCAGTTCGCAACTCGCCGGGACCAAGCTCGAGGCGGGCTCGGCGATGGGGGTTCAGCTCATCCGGGGCGA
>Ga0315282_10008293_pt1 | contig 16845 bp, 11 predicted proteins | sample YL17G07_20_MG_FD_203693 | JGI IMG/M metagenome (GOLD analysis project Ga0315282, IMG submission 203693) | Sediment microbial communities from Yellowstone Lake, YNP, Wyoming, USA - YL17G07_20 | ecosystem: Environmental > Aquatic > Freshwater > Lake > Sediment | place: USA: Wyoming | collected...
TTCTTTCTTCCACCGCCAGTCTACTCTCCCCGTCGAGGAGCCGATGACCTTATGCCATCAGACATCGCTTCCTGATGTCTGCGAAGGCTCCCTTGCTGTCACCCTGAGCGCGGTTCGGCTTTCGCTCTCCGCCCTGAGCGAAAGTCGAAGGGCAGCGAAGGGTCTGCAGTTGTTCGAGCACACGACGGAACTGCAGATTCTTCGTCCGTCGGCTCACGGACTCAGAATGGCAACCCGACGACGGAGTCAGAATGACAACCGGTTCGAGTGTCCAGGGGTGGCCCCGGCCCGAGCGGGATTGCCTTCGGCTGGTAAACATGGACTCAGGTTAACCGGTCGCCGCGGCGGCCCAAATTCCGGCATTTCTGTCCCAGCCGCCGGATCCACACTCCCCAAGGAAGCAACAGTCTTACCCTGCCAAAAAAACCGCCCTTCCCTGTCAACCTTTGCCCCGGGGAATCGTCCATATGAGCATGGACGGTGCCAGAGAGGTTGCCGACGGCGCTTTGAGGCCATTCACGGACCTGGCTACCGTCGGGGGGGCCGAGGGTATCACCGCAGAGGAGTTCGACGGGATCGTACTGGCGAGCCAGCGGCGAGTCTTCCGCGTGCTGTATTCCCTGGTGCGAGACCGCGACGCGGCCGATACCCTCACCCAAGAGTGCTTCCTGCGGGCTTACCGAAGGCGGCATACATTCCGTGGCGAGGCCAGTGTCGGGACGTGGCTGGTGCGCATTGCCATTAACCTGGCTCGTGATCACAGCCGGAATCGACGCTTGGCGTTCTGGCGGAAGCTCTTTGTAAGAAACCTGGATGAGCGCACCAAGCCTCAACCACTGGAGATAGCGGATCCCACGCCTTCACCCGAGCGGGTCCTACTGGCGCGGGAACAACTGAAATCCGTCTGGACCGCAGTGGAACAACTGCCGCCGCAGCAGCGCACCACCTTCGCCCTGCGTTTCGCGGCGGAGATGAGCCTGGCGGAAATCGCCGACGTGATGGACCTGGAAATGGGAACCGTGAAGGCCCAGTTATTTCGCGCCGTAAGCGCGGTCAGGAAGGGAGTCCAGGGACAGAAGGAATCATGAGTAGCCATTTGCCTGACGAACAGCTGGTTGCCTCGGCTCTGGGCGAGTCCGACAGGGCAACGGCTCTGCACTTGCACGAATGCTCTCAGTGCCGGGAGGAAATCCAATCCTTGCGCGGTGCCATTGGCGTGTGGATTAAAGAGATCGATAGAGGATCGGGAGCATCGGAGGCGTTCTGGCGCCGGCAAAGAGAGGCCATTGCCGCGCGACTGGCCCGGCGGACTTTGCAGCGTCCGTGGAAGCACGTGGCTTGGGCCACCGCGACCCTCACGCTGGTGCTGTTGGCGGCGTCGGTCTTCCACCGGCACCCCAGCCCTGCCGGGAACAAGGCGCCGGTGGACGACAACGCGCTGCTGCTCAGCATTCACAGCTCAGTAACCAGTGACGTGCCACGGGCCCTCGAACCTGCCACGTTGCTAGTTCAGGAAATTGCCCGGGCGGACGAAGCCCGCCCGACCACCTCAGAATAGGAGACTGCTGATGAAGACCGTTCTTAGTTTAGTGGGATTAGCCCTGCTTCTCACGTGGCCGATGCGGGCTCAGGATGGCCCGCCGGCTCCCCCTTCGCCGGGCGGACCCGATGACCCCACCGCTGGGGCGCCCGCGCCTCTCCCCGACCCCCGCGGCGCCCAGGGACCGCGTCACTTTGGGCCTCCGCCAATGCACGGGATGGGCTTCGGAGCTTGGTGGAAGAACTCCGAGATTGTCTCAAAGCTTCAGTTGTCCGACGACCAGGTGAAGCGAATTGAACAGGCCTACTTGGGCCATCGCCTGAAGCTCGTCGACCTGCGCGCCGACCTTGAAAAACAGGAGCTGCAATTGGGCCCTCTGCTTGAGGCCGACCAGCCGGACGAGCAGAAGGTGGCGTCCCAGATTGATCAGATCACTTCGGCACGCGGCCGGCTGGAGAAAGAAAACGCCATGATGATGCTGGCCATCCGCCGTGTCTTGACCGTTGATCAATGGAAGAAACTTCAGTCGTTGAGAGAGGGTCCCCGACCTGCGCGGGGTGGTGATCGCAGCGGTCCCCGGGGGGACAAGGGGTTCCGTCCTCCATCCTGAATGTCTGTCTTTCCCTTGAGCAACATAACCACGGTTGGGGCTCTCCCAGCCGTGGGCTTCTCCTCGGGAAGGAACCCACGGTTAATTCAAAAGGCGAAATAACCGTGGCTACCAGCTACCCCCCAAAGAACGCGATGTATGCGGCCGCGATGCCGCGGCTGTTTACGCCTTTCTGATGGTTATGGCCTCGCCGGCTTTCAAAGGGATTGCCACCTTCAAGCTGTCCCAAGCCGTAAGTCGTTGCTCTGAGTCGCCATACCCGACCCGGTAGTCGCCCCTTTCCAGTCCGGTGATGGTCATTTGGATCGTCTTGACGAATCCACTCGAGTCGGCCATACGCAATTCCAGAGACTTGTCCGCTCGGTTCAGCGTCACCGTCTCGATTTCAGCCGTGGCTGCCTCAATGCTTATCTTCTCCTCAACGAACATCACTCTCTTCTTCAGCCCATCCCGGGGATAGACCTTGATCTTCTCAGGTGTCGACTCCAGGCTGCAGCCAAGTCCAATCAGACCGAAGGCCGCATCGTTGATGACATAAGCTTTCGCCGCCTTCAGGAAGCCCCAAAGCCCGGGGCCGTTTTCGAAGGTGCGCGGCGGTTCGTGCGCAAAGATGCCCGGCGTGACCATGAACCAGCCGAAGCCTGCGCCCTCCGGCGTGATGTTCCGCAAAACACTCATCACCCCCGGATAACCTTTCTCCAACAAGTCGATATCCCCGGTGTCTTCGAATGCCCTGAGCAGCACCATGCCGTTCAACGCACTCGAATACCAGCAGACGATCTCGCCGCGGAGATCAGGATGGGCGAACAGATCTACACCGTAGCGGAACCAAGCCGGCTGAGCGCCGCTCCGCAAGGCGGCCAGGACTCGGACGGTGCGGTCTCGCTTGTCGGCATGGCCGAAATGCCGCGTGAAGAAATAGACCTGCTCCTGCGCGGTGGCGTCAATCGGGATCTCGGAGCTGTAGGGATACGGATCCTTGACGAATTCCTCGTTGCACTTCTTCATCTCCGCGAGGAGCTGGTCGTATTCCTGCTGCCAGCCCTCGTTGCGGAGGTCCGCGAGAATGTTCAGCGCGTTGGAGCCGCCCATCAGCCCAATGTGTTTCCACGGGCCCGTGTTGAACCACCGCAGGCAGGTCTGGTACGACATTCTCAAATATTCTTGCGGGGTGCGCTGAGTGAGCAAACCGTATTGCTTCCCGATGCGGTACAGGGCGTGGTAGATATTGGCCGGGTGTGGATAGTTGTATGTGCGCCAAGTCGTCTCGGAGCGCTCCTTCGACCAGTTCCCCCACGGGCTCGACGGGTAGCGATCCTTCCAGTACAGCGAAGCCCGCACGGCGTAGGTCTCGGGGTTCTGAACGTGTTTGAACAGGCAATCGGAGACGTAGGATTCAAGGGCCGCAATCTCATCTTGGGAGGGGTAGTAGACGTTCTTTTCGGCCAAGAAGAGTGGGGCCGAGAAGCCTGGCTCGTCGCTGCAACCCACCTCCCAAACGTCGTCGTACTCCTCGACGCGCATGCCCTGGCGATCGTCATACGGCAAGAAGCCGTGGTGGCGGTGATACGGGTCGGAGGGATTGTCGTAGAACTCCCGTTCAATGATGAACCGGCCACGGCTCTTCAGGAGTCGCTCGGCGTCGGGAATGCAGTAGAAGTGCAAGTTTGTCCATTTGCCGCCGCCATACACGAGCCGGAGAGTTTTCTGCCCCGGCTTGCTGAATGAGAGCGTCAACAGGGTGGCATCGCCGGTTTGCTTTCTTTCCTTGACCCGGATGCCGTCCGCGTGCATCTCAAGCCTGTCCAGCCCGGATTTCGATTTGACCTCGACATAAACGTCCGAGTCTTCCTGCACGACCATCGCGGGCAAAACCCGGATGCCGAGGTCGCCCGCTTCGTACAACTGTCGCCGGATGTCGCCGTAGTGGTCGAGGAACGCGAAGCGGAACTGGTACGACTTCTTTTCGCCCGGCTGCAAGATCAGCGAAGTGTGCCCATTGACCCAGGGATTGTTCTTCCACCGACGCATCTGCTTCGTCGCCCAGGAATGGAGGGCGAGCAGGTCCGTGCCGATCCAGTCGTCGTCGAACCAGGGACGGAAGCCCTCGACTTTGTAGGCGCACTCGAAAGCGGCCTCCTTCGTCGCATGAAACAGGAGGATCGGCGCGTCGCCGCGCGGCCGCTGCAGCACGGCATAGGAGCCGTGTCCGCCGACGAAGTGATGCGCGAGCACCTTCTGCTCGTGGATGATCCTCTGCAGTTCGGGCATCTTTCCCGCTTCGATTGCCTCGCGGGGCGACAGGCCCTTGTAGATTTCCGAATAATCGTCGTTGGCGCGAAGCGGCAGGGCCAGCTCGCCGACTTCGAGAAGGTGACCGGTGGCGTTTTCGATCTCCATGTCCCACAGCAGCGAGCCGTCCGGCGCGAAGTAGTACCGTGACGCAACTCGGCAGCTCCGTATCCCCTGCGGGTCCTTCGAGGCGCCCGCATAACGAACGGTGAAAGTGCCGCGATCGGACGCGACCGTGCGCACGTCCGCCGATCTCGATGTCAGCTCTCTCCGCCACTTGCCCAAGGGCTCCAACTCGGTCTCTGCGGCCGCGCGCTCACGCCGCGCCCACACCGCGGTCACGATGTGCCCGGTCCACTCCGTGTCTCCCAGTTGGACCCCGCGGGTGTTGTCGGCATTGCCGACGAAGTTGGTCTGGAAGGGGTCGCCGGCCTTCTGGATCGAGTAGATGGTGCCCGTGCGCTTATCGAACGCAACCACCATCGATTTGGACTTGAGATGAACCAAGTCCGCCGGCCCGCCCGGCCTAGCTTTCGCGGCGGCCGCCGGCGCGGCAACCAGCCGCACCGCGCCCGCAGCGCTCAGGCTCTTCAAAACTGTGCGGCGTGAAACACCCTTTTTCAAGTTTCCCTCCCGGGTCCGAGACGGCAAAACGCCGCCTGGACCCTAATCTCGCGAGAACAACCCCCGCGTCCAAGTTGGATGAGGCGCGGGTTGTTGATCTGTGAACTCACTACACCGAACTGCGGAGTTCTGAGCGTCCGCTTCGGCACGCCGAGCTGACGAAGATCCCAAGTCCGCAAAAGACAAGCAGTCAATGTCGGTCTTCAATTGAATGGCCAATTCCCGACTGAAGCCTTGCAGAGACTTTCATCACGGGCTGCTAAGCCATGCTGACAGTGACATGATATTCCGGGGAAACAGAAATGTTTCGTATTTCGGCGATTTCTCCGTTCGACGGGAATGACGGCCAGGCGTCTGTCGCCAAATAGATCGGAGCGTTTTTCCGCAACGGAAGTATTTTCAGGTCGAGCTCTCGGCCCAGGGCCTTGGGGGGCGAACCGCTTCAGCTCGATTTCCCATGCTGTGCCGTTATAGAAGTTGTCGTCGAGTAATTGCCCCCCCGCATAGAGCCGCCCCACATCCCCGACGTATTCGATCCGCAAGTAGAGGTTACTCAGGCCGTCGAGAGCGTCGGCCACGACGAAGAGTCTCCATTCGGCCGCGCGGTCGAAGTCCGAGTCGGCAGGAGCCAGGGGCACTTCTTTACCCATTTTCGGCGGACCCAAAGGCAAGGCACCTCGGAGTTGCTCCACGCGTACGGGGATGGTCTTGGGTGTGACGGCGGCACTATATCTCATGAGGATGCCGTCGCGGCCGGTTTCCCGAAGGGGCGCGCTGGCCCTGGGCCGATTCAAAGCGGGGAAGACTGAAAAGGCAAGATCACGAACGGCTCGGGAGCGGATGTATAGTCTATCGCCATCCGAAAACAGATGGCCCGGCGAGAGGAAGACGCGGTCGATACCTCCGAACGGCAGCCGATAGCATGCTTCAGCCTGTGGCCGCGTCAAAACCACAATCTTGGCGTTTTTCCCCGCCTTCGACTGGAGGGCCAGCGCGACGCTACTCCCCGGCGTAATGCCCTTGACATAGATTCGCCCTCCCACGCGCCTCTTAATGCCCTGAGCGGCCTCGACCGAAGCCACGGTCTGCTTGTCGAACGTGAACTCGGGCTCAATCCCGGGCCAGGCAAAGAAGAAGTAAAACTGCGTGTCTCCCTCGCTGACCTTGCACAGCAGTTGCGCGGTCGCGTACTTGAGTAATGATCCATTCAGATCTAAATTGACGGGCCAGATGAAGTAGGCACTGGCAGGAATGGTGACCGGCCTCGAAGGGATCCTCAACGTCTCCGACGGCAGTTTCAGCTCGATCTGCATCGCTCGATGCTCCGGCAGAGGGTAGTTCCGTTGGTAGTTGTTGAAAAAGATGAAGCCGCGGTTCCCGGCGGTGCGGGCGGCGAGACGCGGAGTTTCACGGTCGTAAATGCTTACCGGCTGGACGTCCGGAAGCGTCACCTCCATCGGGGCAACGGAGCTGCCAAAGTCGCGCAGAAACAAGTGATATACCTTCAGCGCGCCATAAGAAGGCCTGACTTGTCCGAACTCGCCGAGAGGCGCCTGAAAGTCGTAAGAGATTACGGGCAGATCATTGGGATAGCCAGTAGCCTGTGATTCCTGGAGTGTGCTCAGCTTGCCTTCCGGGTTGGCGCCGCCGTGGTACATGTAATAGCCGAGCAGGTTTGCGCCGGAACCCAGCTTGCAAAGAACGAAAGCCGCCACATCGTCAGCGTGGACCACCGGGCGCCGGTGATAACTTGTTTCCATGCCTCCGCCCAGTTCGGCGGTCAGAAATGGGTATTGGAGGATTTCCGGATTGATGGGATGGAGCGGTAGGAGATTCGCGCCAATCGCTTGGTCATCGCGTATGGCGTGGAAGAAATAATCCGGGCTGGGCGGCAGTTCACACAGTGATCGCACCCAGAAAGCGTAGGGATACCCGCCGAAGATCGGCATGACCTCATGCGGCGGGAATTGCGGGTTGCCCCAACCCGTGACCGTGTACAGGGGAGCGTCAATGCCCGATTCCTGCGCAATTTTCTTGAGCGCCACAATGTGGTCTGCCCCGGCTCCGGGACCGCGTTCCATGTACTCATTCTCGAGCTGGACACCGATCACAGGCCCCCCGTCCTTCCAGTACAATCCGGAGAGCTGTTTCCCGATCTGGCCGAAGTAGGTGCGGACGTGGCCGAGATAACAGGGATCGTTTCTCCTCACGACCGCGCATTGATGAAGGAGCCAGTCAGGGAATCCTCCGTTGCGGACTTCGCCGTGGGACCAGGGGCCAATGCGCACGAACGCGTACAGCCCGAGTTTGCCGCAGAGCTCCATGAACCGCCGAAGGTTGCGCCGTCCCGACCAATCGAACTGGCCTTCCACCTCCTCGTGGTGAATCCAGAAGACATAAGTCGCCACGATCTGAATCCCGCCGGCTTTCATTTTGAGAAGCTCCTCCTGCCAGTCCTGGTCAGGATAGCGGGAGAAGTGAAACTCTCCCATCACCGGCAGCCAGGGATCACCATCGAGCGTCAGATACCGGCCATTGACCCCGACCTCCCGCCCGTCCGGCGCTCGGTTGTTCGCGGGCTGAAAACAGCAGGGAGGTGGAAGGGACACAGGCTTGCTCGCGTCCACGATGAGCAGCGAGCCCCGAGTCTGAGGGGAGGAGGGCTGTGGGTTTTCAGGAACGGCCCTGGCCGCGTCGCCGCGCTTCGGGAGGGCATCCTCATGCCCGGCGGCTGACCGCAGAGGGGGCTGGCGAAGAGCACCCGCGATGGGCGTTGCCATTGCAGCCCGCAGAAACTCCCGGCGCGTGCGCTTCATTACATATACCTCTCAATTTCCTCCAGAGTCTTGCCCTTGGTCTCCCGCAGACGAAACCTGATGAACACGAAGCCGGAGACGCAAATGGCGGCGTAAATCCAGAAAGTCCCTGCCGGGCCCAGGTCACGGTTCAGAAGTGGGAACGTGTAGGTCAGGATGAAGGACGCCATCCACAATGAGGTGACGGCAACGGACATTCCTGCGGCGCGGATGCGGTTGGGAAAAATCTCCGAAATCACGACCCACGTGACCGGAGCCAATGACATCGCGTAACAGGCGATAGCTGCTACCACCAGCAGCAACATGTGGAAACCCTGGCTGCCCGCCCGATAACCGGCGCCGAGAAGGGTGTAGATGGCCGCGAGACCCGCCGAACCGATCAGCATCAGGAGGCGGCGTCCAGCCTTGTCCACCGTGCTGATGGCCACAAATGTGAAGACTAGGTTGACCGCGCCCGTCACGACAATATTGAACAGAATGTCGGAAACATTGTAGCCCGCGGCAGAAAACACCTCCTCCGCGTAGTTGAAAATGACGTTGATGCCGCACCACTGCTGGAACACGGCCAGCACGATTGCCAGGGAAAGAATCCTGAAAGCCCTGGGGTTGAGGAGGTTTCTGAAGTTACCTTTACCGAGGTCGTTGCTGAGGCTGGCTTCAATCTCGGCCAGTGCTTGCGCACTGTATACCTCGCCACCGACTCTGGCGAGCACGTGACGCGCCTGCTGCGGCTGGTCGTTCTTGGCAAGCCACCTGGGACTTTCCGGAACAGCAAACATGCCGACAAAGAACAATATCGCCGGAACCGCCGTCACACCAAACATCCAGCGCCAGCCCACTTGGCCGTTCCAGGAGTTAAGAATGTCCAGAGCCGAAGCATCAGGCGGCACCGGCCTGGCAATAACCCAATTGATGAATTGGGCCAGCAGGATGCCAATTACAATCGTGAGCTGGTTAAGAGAAACCAGCTTGCCGCGCACTTGGGGGGGCGAGATTTCGGCGATGTACATCGGCGAGAGGTTGGAGGCGAGGCCAATCGCAATGCCGCCGGTGATCCGCCATGAGACGAACTGGCTGAACGTGTTGGCCGTGGCCGTTCCCAGCGACGACGCGGCAAACAGGAACGCCGCGACCGTCAGGAGTCGCTTGCGGCCGAATCGGTCGCTGAGGCCGCCCGAAATCAGTGCGCCCGCGAGACAACCGATGAGCGCACAACTCATGGCCCACCCTTGCTGCCACGCCTCGAGCAAATGGAAGAACTTTTCGTAGAACGGCTTGGCGCCGCCGATGACGACCCAGTCGTAGCCGAAAAGCAGCCCGCCGAGCGCCGCAACCAGTGAAATCGTCCACGTGTAAGCGGTGTTGTAGGCAGCCGGGACCGCCGACGCCTCTGCCTTGGCACCGATAATCATTCATCGTCTCCGAGGTGATGACCGGACGCTGACCGGCCCCCTTTTTCTGCATCACCTGCAAAGTGAGTTTTCGGCTCGCGGCAGGCGGATTTTTGTCGTCATTGCAGAGGCGCGGAGTCGAGGCGCGAGACAGGAGCTTTCACGAATTCGAGTCCAGCTTCACCTTGTTGGCGAGATCCCAGGGCTCCAACCCAGGCAACGCGGCAAGGCTCCGGGTGCCGACTGAGAACAATCCCGAGCTCTTGCGCAAGAGTCAGAGCGGCACTGGTCTGGACCCTGACTCCCCCCTCACACATGTCAACGGTGAAGCCGGGGTGTGAGATTTTCCCCGCCGGTGAATCAATCAGCAGATTTACGGGGAGTCTTACTGGTATGCGCCTGCCGCGGCGCGCCTCATGGGGCACACCCAAACCGCTCATCGGCCTCCTTAGGTGAACGGCGCAGGTCTTGACACACGCAGTCTATGTTAGCGAGGCGGGTATGTCAACTCTTCTATGCACGAGTTCTGAAGTTGTGCCGCGCCGGGGACTCCCGTTCCCGCAGGATCGGCCGGCCGGCACCAACGTCGCTCGGGACCAGCACAAACTGCGCCTGCACGCGGTAGGAGGCGCCAGCTTTCACTCGTCACGTCTCAGCATCGAACTGGCCACAACTCTTTGCCTGGGGGAGGACGGCAGGGGCATTGTGACAGCACGGTTCGCTGAGCCTTGCCAACACGGCGATAGACCCATAATGGACGCAATGATCCCCACGGGCGCGGCGTACGTTGGCCAGAGAAGTAACAGCCCACCGAATAGTAACGGTCTCTTCGTCCATTGACAGGCATTTCCAGCGGACACTAGTATGCCCCCTGGCTTGAAGTGAACGAAGGGAAGGAGAGTTGCTGGACCCCAGGGCAGAATGGCCTTTCGACCCAAGATCCTCGTCGTAGAAGACGACCCCGCTCTGACGCGACTCCTGGAGACCACTATGCGGCACATGGGTGCCGAACCCCACTGGATTGGTGCGGGCCGGGATGCCACATCCATGGTCGAGACGGAAAAGTTCGACGGGGCGTTCGTGGACTGGGATAACCGTGACTTGAATCCTGAGGAATTGACCCAGCGGATCCGCCGTTCGAAATCAAATTCCAAGATTCCGGTCGCCATGCTAAGTGCGCGAACCGACCAGCGGGACGTCACCAGAGGATTCAAGGCGGGCGCCACCTTTTTTCTGGCCAAGCCCTGCGGCACCAACGAAATTGAGCGCCTGCTGAACGCCAGCCGGGGCGCCATGTTGGAGGACCGCCGCCGCTATCAACGCGTGCCTCTCCAGGTTCCCACGTTGTGCGAGTGGGGGCAAAAGCGACAGGTGAAGCGCATTACCGGTCGAAGCCTCAATCTCAGCAGCAGCGGGCTGCTCCTGAAGATCTCACCGCAGCCGGAGGCAGGGGTTGCGGTCTCGGTGGAATTGCTCCTGCCGGGGCAGCAAAAAGGCCTCGTCCTCAAGGGGATTGTGGCGCGCTCGGGGCCGGGGGACTACGTTGCCATCCGCTTCGTCTACCTCGCCAGAGAACAACAGGAGCGGCTCGAGAATTTCGTCAGTGGCCATCCCGCCAGTGCGCTCTTTCCCGAAGCGTAGCGGCTTCTGTTTCCCGACACAACACCGCCCTGGTCGTCGCATCGCCGGCATGACGAAACGATGTCCGCGCCACCGGGCGGGAGTTCCTCTTCACTCGTCACTCGTCACTTGTCACTGTCCCAACTCACGGCAACCGCGCGGCGAGCGTGGAGGCGAGATTCGCCGCTTCCTGCGGCTCCGATGTGTTCGCGAAGCCACCGAGGTACTTCCCTTTCCGGAAGATGCAGAGCCCACCGAGGTATCGGTCTATGGCCTGGAAGGCCTCGTCCGCAACGCTGGCCGCCGTGGCTCCGGCAAACTGCTGCCGCAGCGTGGCCAGGACGACGGCTGCCGATTCGGCCGAGGCCTCGGCGACGAGGAAGGCTTTCCCCGTGGCGTACTCCCCCACGTAGCCGCGCTTCAGGGGACGCAGGCCCAACACGCTTTGCGGTACGAGACGGACGGAAGTGAGACCCTCAGTAGGAAACCAGGCCAGGGCCTCGGGCGGCGCGCTTCGCCCCTCGATGCGTTTTTCCAGCTCGACGACGAACGCCTGCAAGGTCCGGCGATAGTCCTCGCCACGCTCCGCCGCGAGCTCCACGTAGAATTTGCCTTTGGCGAAGCTCGCGCGCCGCGGCAGGATTTGTCCGCCCATGCCGATGGGAGCCACAGGCTGGTTGGGATCGCTGTGCGCAGCAAAGATCCCATAGGCGGCGTCGGCGTCGGCCATCTCTGAGATGTCGAGCACGATGGAGTCTTCGCCCTTCGTGCACGTGACATTCTTTAGGCGCACGAATCCGTAAATCAGGTAGCCTTCCGCGTCCCCGTCCAAGTACTCGAAAAGGTTGTCGGCGACGAAAGTGCGTGAAGCTCCGTCCTGTTCCCATCCCGCCGCGAGGCGACAGTCCGCCGCCTCCGCCGCCACGGCGGCGGAGGCCGCGACGATGATCACGAAAAGGCTTTTCACAACCTTCATGCAAACAGCTCTTGCGCGCGGCTGAGGCGGGCCATTACCTGGACGCCGTACGGACATTTCACGGTGCAATGCTCGCAGTCGCCGCAGCGCACCGCCGCGACGTCTGATCCCAGCTTCAGGAACTCCTCGCGGCCTAGAGCAAACTGGCCATAGCCTTCCGCGTAGGTGAGATGGCGCAGGATGTCGGCGACGGGCAGGCCCTTGGCGCATGTCCCCGCGCACTCCCCGCACATGCGGCAATAGAGTGGGGCGATATAGTCGAGTTGCCGGGCCAAGAGCTTCTCTTCGGCCGGCCCGTAAGGTTCGGCCATGGCCTTGAGGTTTTCATCCAGTTGTTCCATGTCGGTCATGCCGGGGATCGTGGTATGGACGTTCGGATCGTTGAGCACCCATTTCAGTGCCGCCAGCATTGCGCCTGGCCGCTGCAACTGCGCCGGGGGCGGAGGAGGGCCACGGCGGCCGGGTGGCGGGGGAGCACCGGGGCCAGGGGGAGGGGCGCTCGGCCGCATTCTTCGGAAGCCACCCGCCATCACCTTCATCCCCACCACGCCCATGCCGGCCTTGCTCGCTTGTTCGATGGCCGCAACCACGCCTTGGTCCATGCTGAAGTTGTATACGGTCAGCACCACATCGATGGCGCCCTTCTGGACCAATGCCGGGATCATCTCCTTGGGAGCATGTGTGCTCACCCCCGTGAATCGGATCTTCCCCTGCTGCTTGGCGGTCTGCTGGGCCTCGATCAGCTCGTCCGTCACCAGTTCCGGGCGGCTCTTGTTGTGGAGATACCAGATGTCGAGGTAATCGGTGCCGAGTTCCCGCAGGCTCGTCTCCAGATCTGTCAACAGGCCCTGCTTGTCACCCGCGATCGATTTACTGGAGAGGATGAGATCCTTGCGCTTGCGTTTGAGGGCCGCTCCCACCATGCGCTCGTTGTTTCCGCCCTGATATCCGCGCGCAGTATCAAAGTAGTTGATGCCGATGTCCGCGGCGCGTTCGACCACGCTGGCGTCAGAAGTAACCATGCAACCGAAGCCCACCGTCGTGACCTTGAGGCCGGTCTTGCCCAGCACCCGATAGCTGAGCGGAGGGGTTGGGCCGGGCTGAGTCGTTGCAGGACCTCCGGTTTGCTGCCAGAGGCCGGCGACGCTGGTCAAAGGCAGCGCAACCCCGGCGGTCAGGAAGTTGCGTCGTGAAGAATCGTACTTCATAAGAGCACCTCCCGAGGCTGTAGTTAAAATTCAAACTCGCATCACGAGGTTTCGTGACGTCTGTATCAGGTAAGACGACTTTCCCAAGGCTCTGGTTTCAATTCAAAATCGCATCCTAGCTCTCTCTGCGGAAGGACGCCAAGTGAATTCGCCGCATCGACATTTTGCCCACTCGCAGGGCAGGGCTATTTCTGCGGTCGTCCATGATCAAAGCCCAGCAGAGGCGGGCTGCGGTGCCCAGCGTGCCGGCCAGTGATTCTTTTCCCGTCAGGATTCTGCTAGGATAATGCGCTTGGTTGCCACCGTTCCGAGCCAAAGGAAAACTCTTCCGAGGTCATCGGCACGCGGGAGCCGCAGCGGACAGTGTCCATGGTGCATCTCACCTTGAACAGCATCCTGAGCCGACGCATTCTGGCGCTCGCCGGACTGGTGGTCTTCCTTTATCTGGCCATCTGGGTTGCCCGGGTATGCATCGCCGACCAGGTTGCGGGCAAGCCTACGGTCAAGAATCTCAATCTCGCCATTCGCCTCGATCCCGGCAACTCGCAATACCACCTGCGCCTCGCCCGCATGGCGCAATACAGCCTGGAAAACATGAACCCCGAGCTGGCCATGGCGCAACTAACCGCCGCCGCCCGATTGAATCCGCGCGACCCACAGCCCTGGCTGGAACTTTCGGCGGCGCAGGGATTTCAGGGCAACGCGGCGGCGGCCGAGGCCAGCCTGCGCCGCGCCGATTTGCTTGCTCCCAACCTGCCCTCCGTGCAATGGGTCATCGGCAACTTCTTCCTCCTGCACGGCGACGTCGATGAAGCCTTCCGGCACTTCAAGACGGTGCTGGCCGGCAGCACGCAGTACAACCAGATTCTCTTTAGCACCGCCTGGAAGGCGACCGGCGACAGCGCCAGGATCTTGAGCGAACTGATCCCCGAAAAAGTCGCGACAGAAATCGACTACCTTTACTACCTGCTCGCGCAGAAACAGTTCCCGGAGGCGCCGGCCGTCTGGAAGCGGGTCGCCGCCAGCCCCGAGACGTTCCCGCCCGAACGGGCGGCGGGTTACATCGACAGCCTGATCGGTGCCCGCCTAGTCGGCGAGGCTGCGCAGGTCTGGGACGACCTGTTGAGCAAGGGGTTGATCAAACCCACGTACCAGCCGAGGGGCGAGAATCTTCTCGTGAACGGCGACTTCGAGGAAGATCTGCTCAACATGGGCTTCGACTGGCGCCTCCGCCCGCGCGAAGGCATCTATGTCGGCCTCGACGGGAGCAACTTCCACTCACCCAGCCGCGCGCTGTTAATTACTTTCTCCGGCAAGGAGAACGTGGATTTCCGAGACGTTTTCCAGTTCGTCCGGGTCTCCCCCGGCCGCTCCTACCGGCTGACAGGTTTCCTGAAGACGGAAGGAATCACCACCGACAGCGGGCCGCGGCTGGAGGTTCGCGATGCCTACGACGGCTCCGCTCTCCAGAAGTTCTCGGAGGGATTGACGGGATCGAGCGGCGGCTGGTCTCAGGCTATCCTGGATTTTGCCACGGGCGCGAAGACAGAATTGGTCATCGTCGGCGTGGCGCGCCTGCCCAGCGCCAAGCTCGACAACCTCATCGCCGGCAAGGTCTGGGTGGACGATCTTTCCCTGACGGCTCTTCCCACCGACCCTGCGCGGGCGCGGTAGTCCGCCCCCACCGACCTTCATCGTGGAGACATGTGAAAGGGCGCCAGTGCCGCTGCAAGTTGATACGCCCGGAATATGGGGCAAGGGCTCGCGGTGGGGCACGCGGGACAACGCTACCAATGTATGGATTGGAGCGCGCGGAAAGTAGCCCGGAATAGTTGGAAGGGCACTAGCGGCGGCTGACCTCGCCGCCCGTGTCAGATTCTGCGTGGCGGTCGATGCAAGCAACCCGATAGCCGACACCGAGAACCACAGCGAACACGAGAGCGTTGGCGGGAATCTGCAGGTTGAAGTCTGTGACGCTGTGCAGCAGGATCGCCGTCGTGCTACCGATGCAGCCGAGCGTCACCGCGCGCCGATAGCTGCGGGGATCATCCAGGAAGGAGATGACCATCCTGGCGAGGAGGTAAAGGATGGGCAGGAAGAGCAGGGCCGCGCCGATGACTCCGGTGTCCGAGGCGAATTCCAGGTAGTCGTTGTGCGCGTGGTCGACGTTGGAAGTGACGACCACCGTCTGGTATCCCCGGTAGAGCAGCTCGAATGTCCCGAGCCCCGATCCCAGCAGCGGAAAGTCACGGATCAGGCGCAGCGTGTCCTTCCAGATGCCGATTCGCCCCTCGATCTGGAGATAGCCCGGCTCGCCGACCATCTCAAATCGTGCCAGCACCGGGCCGAGTCCGATCCACAGCCCGTATCCCAAAACGCATCCGATAAACAGCAATATCCCCAGCACCCAGACCTTGCGCCGGACGCGAAGCTGCGCCAGCAGGGCGACCGCAACAATCGTGAAGACCGTTGCCAGGATTCCCATGCGCGATCGGGAGAAGACAACGGCAACCACCATGAGGACCAGGAGGAAGGTGTAGAAGAGGACCTGCGCGGCTGAACCGCGCCCTGACGACAGCCCCGACTCCCCGGAGGACCGCCGGGGGGACCCCGCCTGGAAATGGTAGAACGCGTAAGCGAGCACGAAGGGAAGGACCATCTCCAGAAAGCCTGCAAAGTGGTTCCGGTTGATGAACGTCCCGGTGGCTTCCTCCAGATCGAATCTCTTGGTGTACGTGAAGATCTTCTGCCAGCCGGTGACGTACTGGACGATTCCATAGGCGGCCTCAAAGCACCCCAGCAGGATGAGAATGCGGAGTAGAGTGCTTTTGCCTTTTCGAAAGTCGAACACGTAAGCCGCGAGCATAAAGGCGCTGAGGTAGGCGAGGAAACGCATCAGGTTGTCCAGCGTCTCATGCGGATAAACGCTCAGCGTGACCCAGGAAGGTGCGGCGGGCTGGGCACCGGCAAGTTTGAAGTCCTCAAGCCGACCAGGAGAGAGAAATCCGACCAGCGAGGAAGGCAGCGGGACAATCTGCACAACCACCAAGAGCGCAAACAGGACCGGCCAGACCGGGAGAGGCAGGTTGATTTCGCCTCCGTGCGCTTGCTTCCACAGAAGGGAAAAAGCGAGAGCGAAGAGCACCACCTCCAGGAGTGAATAGGTGATGACCTGAACGCCCCCGAAGGCGAGAGTCGCGCCGACGATCACCAGAGCCAGGATGACTTCCATCCGTTTATTCATCTGAGTTGTCCGAGCGTGCGCAGCCTAAAGTCCGGCGCGAGAATCACGACGGGAATCGGGTTCACGCCTCTGGATCAGTATCATACACCACCCTCGCGAAGGAGATAGCAACGCAAGCCTTCCTGCCAGGGAGGAAGAAGGGACAGCCCTTGTTGTCGCAGATGCGTGTCGGCAAGGCGCGAATTCCGCGGGCGGGGCGCTGGCCGGTCGGAGGCCGACGTGGGAATCGGCGCAACGAGCGACTCGTCCATCCCCGCTTCGCGCACGATTGTCCTGGCAAACTCAAACCAGGAACAAAAGCCCTGGTTCGTGGCGTGATAGATACCGTATTCACCGCCCAGTATGATCTCTTCGAGCGCGGCGGCCAGATGCACGGTATAAGTCGGTGCTCCGATCTGGTCATCGACCACGCGCAACGCGGTGCCGGCACGTGCCCTCTCGAGGATCGTGCGGACGAAGTTCTTGCCGCACGGGCCAAACAGCCACGAGGTGCGAACGATCCAGTAAGCCTCCAGCAACTCGCG
>Ga0315282_10008295_pt1 | contig 16844 bp, 15 predicted proteins | sample YL17G07_20_MG_FD_203693 | JGI IMG/M metagenome (GOLD analysis project Ga0315282, IMG submission 203693) | Sediment microbial communities from Yellowstone Lake, YNP, Wyoming, USA - YL17G07_20 | ecosystem: Environmental > Aquatic > Freshwater > Lake > Sediment | place: USA: Wyoming | collected...
CTCGACCTCATGAAGTTGGAATCGCTAGTAATCGCCAATCAGCTATGTGGCGATGAATACGTTCTTGAGTCTTGTACTCACCGCCGAATAACTGTGCCCGGCAGTTTAGTTAGCTAACAGGTGAGGATTCGGCTGAGCTCAGCCGAAGTCAAGTCCTGTCCGAGCAGATAATTTATTATGTGCTCGGTAGCCAAAAAAATATAGCAGTCCAGTTTCGCAAGGAACTGGGCAGAGGGCTTGAGGCAAATAATAGCCCGTGATAGAATATAATCAGACGACCGCTGCGGGCGGTTAGCGGGAAGTCAGCAAAAGATTTTTTTCACGGGATGTTAGAAAAAGTTAACTAAATGACCCGGGGAGGTCCCAAAAGGAACGAGATTATCGCCTTTTGGGAATTCAGCTGGAGTCATAGTACCGAAGCACATAAAAAACTTATGTGCTCGGGAAGGACCCTTTCATTTATGTTGTCTAAAGATTATATCATCGGTTTAACCGATGGCGAAGGAAGTTTTACGGCATATCTTAGGCCTCCGGATAAAAAATACGGAGCGAAGAACTATCGGATAGAATGCCATTACTACATAAAGTTAAGAAAAGAAGAATTAGGACTATTAAAGGAGGTTAAAAGATTTTTTAACTGCGGAAGAATTTCTTTCCAAAAAGATAAAAGGGAGAATCACAGCGATTGTTATCGCTTTGAAATAAGCGATTTGGAAAGTATAAAAAAGAAAGTAATTCCGCTGTTCAAAAAGAATGCGCCGAAAAGTTTCAGCCGAAAAAAAGATTTTAACCTATTCTTAAAAATTATTGGCTTGGTAGATAAAAAATCGCACCAAACAGCCAAAGGATTGAAAGAAATCATAAGATTAAAATCTCAGATGCATAAATGAACTCGCTGATTACGGGAAATCCGTACGATCAGTGGGGACGGCAATGCTAATCTCAAGCATCCAATCCGTCACGTCAAGCGAGCTGGGAATACCCAAAACGCCTCGCAAGAGGCACTAAGGTAGGCTCAGTGAGAGGGACGAAGTCGTAGATGCAAACTGCAAGTTGCGACTTTTAAGGAGTAATCCTTAATAAAAAACTTGGCTATATGCTGGGAACTCTGTGTATCTGAAGCTACTCATGATAAAATTATATAAATGAGTAAAAAAGCTTTCAGTGCAGACAATCAGCAGGGAAGTCCCGTTAAATGGGACCCCTCAGAGACTATACGCCGAGCTCCTCTTTCAAAAAGAGTTGTTGAATCTTATCTTTTAGGAACTTTACACGATGGAACGTTTAGTTCCAACAAAAGATTTCGGATTTCACAAAAAGGTAGAAAATGGTTAGGATTTTTACGAAAACTTTTCAACCAGTTAGGTTATAACGCGTGGATTTATAAAGAAGGTTCTAATAGGAAAGTTTATGTTCTAGAAACATTAGCTAACTTTTTAGACTTTAAATTTAATCCACTAAGATTAAGCAGGAATGAAGAAAGAATTGCTTATATCAGAGGTTTTTTCGACGCAGAAGGAGGTATCCCTAAAAACAAGAATGACAGATTTTATATTCAGTTAGTTCAAAATGATAAGGAAAAACTTCTAGGAATAAAGAAATTGTTAGATAATTTGGGGATACAAACAGGAAAAATCCACAACCCTAGTCGAAAAGTAGATCCTGGATATTGGAGAATGTACGTTTTAGCAAATTCACAAAAAAGATTTGTTAGACAAATAAATTCGTGGCATCCGAAAAAGATAGCAACTTTAAGAAAGAGGATGATGATATAGCCCATGCCCTATAGCGATATAGAGAACAAACATGAACAAGGCACGCGTAGCGGAAGCTGTGCGTGGATCATCTCCTTATATTAATTTTGTCGACTAAGATTGGTTTGTGAGATATCTCAAACTAATCTTAAGGTGTTGATCTTTGTACCTTAAAGGAAGATCATCGAAGCAACTCCAAGAAAATGAAGCATGCGAATAGCGCAACCTCGCTTGCGCTCGGGTACGCGAAAGCGCCCACGCGAATAGATAAAAAAGCCCTTTTTGACAGGCTTTTTTATTTTTGATAAGATACTCTAAATATATGGCCATACCAAAAAAAATCACCAAATTTTTGGATAATTCCAAGGTTAAATACGAAATAATAAAGCATCGCACGGTTTATACGGCTTTTGATAAAAGCCAGACTTTGAAAGTGAAACCAAGAATAATAGGGAAGACCTTGGTGGTGAAGCTCGATAAAAAGCTGGCGTTTGTTTTGATTCCGGCTGACAAAAATTTAGATAAAAAGGGGTTGAAGAAAATAGCTAAAGCCAAAAAAGTGGATGCTTCGACAAGCTCAGCATCAACCCTGAGTAGTTGTCGAAGGGTTGATTTTCTGAAAGAGAACCAGATGAAGAAAATCTTCAAAGGGATTAAAATCGGCGCTACGCCGCCTTTTGGCACTTTATGGAAAATTAATACAATTGTTGATAAGAAATTGTTGCTGAATCCAAAAATCATTATTAACAGCGGCGATTATAATTTTTCAATCAAAGTCGCCTCCGGTTCCTTCAAAAAATTAATTCCCGATTTAATTCTGGCTAATATTTCCAAAAAGAAATGAACCATTACCGCAGTTTTTCCAGGATTTATGACTGGGCCGCCAAAAGGATGTGCGAGAGTTGCCGGCCCTTTATCAAAAAGGGTTCCAAAATCTTGGATATTGGTACGGGTTCGGGCATTATCGCGAAAAACTTGGGAGATTATTTTGAATCAGAAATTATCGGAGTTGATGTTGAGGATAAAAGGGTAGTAGATGTTTCCTTTAAAATCATTGATGGTAAGAATTTGCCCTTTGACGATAATGAATTTGATATTTCTTTTATCAGTTTTGTTTTGCACCATACCCGGAACGCCGAACATTTATTGAAAGAAGCCAAAAGGGTGTCCAGGGATAAGATTATAATCTACGAAGATTTAGCCGAAGGATTTGTTTCAAGTTTTTTTTGCCGGATTCACGGTTTTCTTTTTGATAAGTTCTGCCAGACAGGGGATAATCCGGCTTTTTTTAAATCAGAGAAAGAATGGGAAGAACTTTTTAATTCATTGGGCTTGTCAATTATTTTCAAAAAAAAGCTAAAATCCTTATATCCGGTTAAAAAAATCCAATTTGTTTTAACAAAAGAGAGTTTACCCTGAGTTTATCGAAGGGGGCGTGTAGTTTCCTCCTTCGTCCCGCTACGCGGGACTACGGCGGACAGGCAGTGGTTAAAATAAAAATATATTATGGGCGCGTAGTTCAGCGGTACCCCGTACTAAAAATTTGGGCACATAGTTCAGTGGTAGAACGCTGTCCTGATAAGACAGAGGTTCCAGGTTCGATTCCTGGTGTGCCCACTAACCCAAATTTTAGTACGGGGCAAGGAACGCTGCCCGCCCCGTAGTCAGCTTTGCTGTACTATCGGGGTCCTGATAAGATAGAGGTTGAAGGCATGCCCCGTACATAATCGAGCGAAGCGAGATTGTTGTTCGGGGTTCAATTCCTTCCACACCCACAACGTACAAAATCAAAGATTTTTAAGTTGGGCCGATAGCTCAGCTGGTAGAGCATCCGGTTTGCATCCGGAAGGTCTGGGGTTCGAATCCCCATCGGTCCACAACGTACAAAATCAGAGATTTTTACGTTGTAGGAACGTAGAATTTATAAAACAAATTCGTACGTTCCACCAAATATGTTTTCCTTAGAACCACAATTTTTTGATATCTTTGGCGTCATCGGTTTTATTTATATTACTATTCTGTCTTTGTTGGCGTTACGCGGGATATCTCTACCGAAATGGACGTTTATTATACTGTTTTTAATAGGGGTTATTGGGTTGTTCGTTGATGGTTTGGTAGTTTATACATACTACTTAAGATAACCCTTGTTGAGTCCATAAAGTTTTCCACAGGAGAGCTTGACAATGGTCTAAATATAGATTATATTGTACTTGAAAGTCACCTGCGCCTACTTTATGTAGTGTGCAGGTTTTTGTTTTGTACGGTATAATATTAGTATTATGGAAAGGGTCTGTATTCTTATTGATGCAAGTAATTTTTATCACCTCGTCTTAAAAAAATTAGGTATCCAAGAGGTTAATTTTGATTTTGAAGCATTTTCAAAATTTTTAGCGGGAGAAAGAGATATAATAAAAGAAGGAAAACGTTTTTACGTCGCTACGGTTAGGGAAAATTATGAAAGCAAGAAAGCAATGTCTAATCAAACCACTCTTTTCATGAAACTTATCAATACACCAGAAAAATGGGTGATAAAAACAAGTACGCTGAGAACAAGAGTTGAAAAGGTGGAAATAGACGAGAGGGTTACTAATTATGAAAAATTACTAAAATTAGGCATCATAGAAATTTATCACAAGAAATCAAGAGAAAAAGGCATAGATGTTAAGATCGCCACAGATTTAATTATAGGGGCCATTGATGATAAATACGATACGGCGATATTAATGAGTTCTGACACCGACCTTGTTCCGGCGATTGATGAGGTTAGAAACAGGTTTCAGAAAAAGGTTGAATATGTGGGTTTTTCAATTCCCAAAAACGATATTTACGAAGCTACCGAGCCCACCAATGGAATGATCAGGAAAACAGATATTAAAAGAGTTCTGATAGAGGCGGATCTTAAGCCATTTATAACAAAGACTTTATTTAAAAAGTAATATATTACTTCGGCGTACCCATAAAGTTTTCCACAGGAGAGCTTTTTTCTATTCCTGGGTCTGATATAATAAGATAATTTCTAAGTCCCCGGTTTTTACGGGGTTAAAGGTCGAAATCCTTTAGATAAATATAGAATAAACAAAAATATGATTTTAGATTGGTACGAAGTTACTTATCTGGCCCTGCAAAGCCTTTGGCAGAAATTTTTAATGTTAACGCCAAAGATAATCGGCGCTTTGATCATTTTCTTAATTGGTTGGTTTATCAGCGTTTTCGTTGGCAAACTGATTGCCGAAATCTTAAAGAGGATAAAGTTTAACAAAATCTTTGAGAAAGGCAATTGGAAGCAGGCGCTGGAAAAAGCCGATATTGAAATTGACGCCTCAGAATTCATTGGCGCGATCTGCAAATGGGTTTTAGCCATCGTCTTTTTGGTGGCCGCGGTCAATATTTTAGGTCTATCCCAGTTTTCCGGATTATTGACCGCAGTTCTCAGCTTTCTGCCCAATGTCGTGGTGGCGGTTTTGATTTTCGTGGTCGCGGTGATCATTTCCGATATTGTAGAAAAAATCGTTAAAGCCGCGGTGGAAAGCGGGAGAGTGGGATACGCCAATTTAGCCGGCGGAATTGTGAAATGGTCTATTTGGATTTTCACCATTTTCGCGATTCTAATCCAATTGAGAGTGGCGACCTACGTCTTGCAGACCCTTTATACCGGCATCATTGCCCTGATTGTGATTGCCGGCGGCATTGCTTTGGGCTTGGGCGGCAAAGATTTTGCGGCTGAAATGTTCGAGTCCCTCAAGAAACGACTGAAAGAGTAAGATATTTTTAGAAAATTAGCTCAGCCCCGTAGTGAAATTTGACTTTCATCATTGGCAGAAAGGGTGTTTTGCGGAACAAAACGCCTGGTCAAATTTCTACTACGGGGCTTGACAGCTTTTTATATCCTGCTAAAATTACTTTGTCGGATAAATTATGAGAAATTTAAGAGATAAACAAACATTTAGAAGCGGATAATATTTCTGAACTTTTTTTGTTCAGAAACACCGCTTCTCGTAGGCGGTTTTTAATTATTTGGAAATTCCGCTATTTCCCCAGGCCCGTCCCGACAACAAAGATTTTTGCCGGGAAGGGCGTGGGGAAAGAACTTTGAAAAATGAATAAATTTAGTGGCGCGTAAAACGCCTGAGCGTTGACGCGCCGATCACGTGGAGCTTTATGTACAATATTGCTTTCTACGTGGTGGTCTTTAATTACTAGCCAAAGTGAACGCGGCTAGTGCCCTGTTTTATTCCTTTTCATTAAGGGATTTTACGGGGTAGCTAATTTATTTTATGGGCAGATGGTGGATGCCTCGGGAGATTGAGGCGATAAAGGACGTGGCGTGCCTGCGAAAAGCCTCGGGGAGGTGGCTAGCAACCTTTGAACCGGGGATGTCCGAATGGGGAAACCCGTCCCGATGATAAAATCGGGACACCGGGCGCATAACTTATGCGTTCGGAGCGTACCCGCCGAAGTAAAACATTCTAGTAGGCGGAGGAAAAGAAAAAAAATGCTTCGCATTTTTTCACTGATTTGCGCTGATTTATAACTGATTTCCGCTAATTTTTATCAGTGATAATCAGCAATTATCAGCGGTAATCAGTGGGGAATGAGCGGAGCGAATATTCCCTTAGTAGCGGCGAGCGAAGAGGGAGATAGCCTAAACTCGTTTGTATCTCACTATCGTTCAATACAAACTCGTAGTTCAAAAGTCAAAACTCAAAACTCAAAAGTTTAGTATTCGCTTTCGGCGAATGAATTTGAACTTTAAGTTTTATTTTTTGAACTTTGCGCTTTGAGTTTTGAATTTGAGTATTGAGCGGCAGCGAGATACGAACGGGTGTTGCAAGGAAATGTCGTCGGGGGCTGACCGAAGCATATAATGACTTATGTGCTTGGTCGGTTTCTGAGGGAGAAAATTAGGTGAAAGTTGGTTAGGAGAATCACCCTGGAAAGGGGAACCACAGAGGGTAATAGTCCCGTAACCGAAAACCCTTTTATGCTCCTTGATATTTTTCTTAAGTACCACGAGGGAAGATAACCTTGTGGGAAGCCGGCAGAACTGTACTGCCAAGGCTAAATACTCAATCTCACCAATAGTGAACCAGTACCGTGAGGGAAAGGTGAAAAGCAGCCCGTTGAGGGCGGTGAAATAGAACCTGAAACCATCTTGCTCACAAGGAGTCAGCGCGGTGTCTCACTACCGTTCGACACCGCTTAAGTTCAAAATTTAAAATTAAAAACGCAAAATTAATGAGTTCGCCGGAGGCGAACGATTCATAAATTTTTAACTTTGCACTTTACATTTTGAATTTAGGTGGCGAGTGGTAGCGAGACACCGTTATGGCGTGCCTATTGAAGAATGACCCAACGAGTTCGAACAACTTTTTTGTCTAAGTGCTTACGGCACGAAGGCACAGGGAAACCAAGTGTTAAAAGCGCGTTTTTTATATTTAAAATTGAGAGGTTGTTCGAGACCCGAAGCCAAGCGATCTTGCCATGACCAGGGTGAACTCCGACGAAAGTCAGAGGGAGGCCCGAACCCGTGAGCCGTGCAATACTCTGGGATGAGTTGTGGTAAGCAGTGAAAAGCTAATCGAGCTTGGTAATAGCTGGTTCTCCCCGAAATAGCTTTAGGGCTAGCGCCCTGTCACGATGTCTCGGAGGTAGAGCACTGAAAAGAATACCGTGGAGAAATCCAGGTATTCTTATCAAACTCCGAATACCGGGATATTTATCAGGGTAGTCAGACTGCGGGGGCTAAGCTCCGTAGTCGCAAGGGAAACAGCCCAGACCTTCATCTAAGGTCCCTAAATTTAAGCTAAGTGCTATTAAGGAAGTGGAATTCCTCTGATAGTTAGGAGGTTAGCTTAGAAGCAGCTATCCTTTAAAAAGTGCGTAACAGCTTACTAACTAAGGAGTTCTGCGCCAAAGATTTCCGGGGCTAAAGCTTAATACCGAAGATAAGGATCTATTGTTTCTTCGGAAACAGTGGGTGGTAGGGGAGCATCTCTATTGCTGTGAAGCTCTGCTGTAAGGCAGGGTGGAGCGATAGGGAGAGAGAATGTTGGGATGAGTAACCACAAGCCGCGTAAAATCCGTGGCCACCGAAAACCTAAGGTTTCCTTGGCAATGACAATCAGCCAAGGGTTAGGCGGGCCTAAGGCGTAGCCGAAAGGCGAAGCTGATGGACAGCCGGTTAATATTCCGGCCCCCGCGCGCATAATTTTGAAAAAGGACGCAATCAAAGTTCTTGAGAGGATTATCGGATTTCGATTCTGTGTAAACAGAAGCTTCAAGAATCAGATTGCCCAGAAAAGTTTTTCAAGAGTTATTTATGCGAGCGGTCCGTACCGTAAACCGACACAGGTGGGTTGGTGTTAGTGCACCAAGGTGAACGGGTGAAACCTCGTTAAGGAACTCGGCAAAAAATCTACCCGTAAGTTCGCGAGATGGGTTGGCCGACTTTACGTCGGCCCGCAGCGAAAGTACCCCTAGCGACTGTTTATCTAAAACACAGGTCCCTGCTAAACTCGTAAGAGGATGTATAGGGGCTGAGGCCTGACCAGTGCTGGAACGTTAATCTTGCCAGTCGCTTCGCGACCTGGCGCACTGATTGATACTGATAATAGCTGATTGCCGCTGATAAAAATCAGCATAAATCAGTTTAAAATCAGCGCAAATCAGCGTGCGAGGCCGCGGAGCGACCGAGTGAGTGAAGCTTCCAGTGAACGTCCGCGGTAACTATAACCGTGTTAAAGTAGCGTATTCCCTTGCCGGGTAAGTTCCGGCCCGCATGAAAGGTTTAACGACTGGGGGACTGTCTCAACGAGGCGCTCGGTGAAAATGCAATACCGGTAAAGATGCCGGTTACCTGCGGCTAGACGGAAAGACCCCGGGAGCTTTACTGTATCTTTTTATTGTCATATTTTTTTGGATGCGTAGCGTAGCGAGTAGGCTTTGAAGTCCTGGTTTCGGCCGGGATGGAGCCGCCAATGAAACACTCGTCTTTCAAAATGATACGACTAACCTTTGCTTAAAGCGCAGAGAGACAGTGGAAGGAGGGCAGTTTAAGTGGGGCACTTGCCTCCTAAAAGGTAATGGAGGCGTTTATAAGGTCGGCTAGCTCCGGATGGAAATCGGAGCGGTCGGGTAAAGCCATAAGCCGGCTTAACTGCAAGCAGGATATTGCGCGCAGTCACGAAAGTGGAACTTAGTGAACCGACGTGTTTTCATAGAAAACGCGAAGATCATCAGACAAAAGTTACCCCGGGGATAACAGGCTAGTAGAGCCCGCGAGTCCACATCAACGGCTCTGTTCGGCACCTTAACATATCGGGGTGCTACACCAGTAATGGTGTATTTCGTCGTATTTTATATGGCGGAACGAAAAATTTGGCTTATAACGGTGAACCTCTAAATATGCTAAAATTAGTATATGGGCAACACCGTGGGAAGTTTAAACCAAGTTCAAAGTAACGTTATTATCGGAACGCTTTTAGGAGATGGTTATTTGAGAATAGTTAAAGGTAGGAAAAATGCTTTTTTGGAGATAAATCATTCATATTCGGAAAAGCATTACGTAGATTGGAAATATGATCATCTCAAAAATTTAGTTAAATCTGGACCAAAATTAAGGAAAGGAAACGGTAAAAGACTTGCATACAGGTTTTTTACTAGGCAAAACCCAGAATTAACTTGGTTACTAAAAGAATTCTATAGCGAGCAGGATGCTCGATATATCGGGCGTCATACCGCCCGCTATAGGAATAAGACCAAAATAATTCCTAATTGGTTAAAGTTGAATCCATTAATATTGTCTGTCTGGTTTATGGATGATGGCAGTAAAAGTTATAAAACTTATTATTTAAATTCTCAACAATTTGATGACAATTCTCAAGAATCCTTAATTAAATTGCTGAAAGAATTAAATATTGAATCAACTTTAAATAAAGATAAGCGATATTTCAGGATAAGAATTAAGCAATCTAGCGCGGAAAGATTTAGAAATCTGATAACAAAATTCATTATTCCTGAAATGCGATACAAACTTGGCGATAACCCCGTAGAGACTTAGTTGTTTTATTCAAAACAATTAGATGGTGGATTTAAACCACCATAATACGCCAACTCGAGCATATAAATCGTTATGTGCTCGATGAAGATATAGTCCGATCCTTTCCGGAAGGAAAGAAAATTACCGACAGCGATGTCGGCTCATCACAGCGCGGGGGTGGAGAAGCTCCCAAGCGTTTGGCTGTTCGCCAATTAAAGTGATACGTGAGCTGGGTTCAGTACGTCGTGAGACAGTACGGTCCCTATCTACCGCAGGCGTCGAATCTTGAGGGGAGTTGGCCTTTGTACGAGAGGATCAGGCTGAACCAACCTCTGGTGTACCAGCTGTTCCGCCAGGAGCACTGCTGGGTAGCTAAGTTGGGAACTGATAAGCGCTGAAAGCATCTAAGCGCGAAGCAGACCCCAAGATTAGGATTCAAAAACTCGGTCCGAGACTAGGACCTTAATAGGGCACAGGTGTAAGCCCGGTAACGGGTTAAGCCGAGTGCTACTAATCGAGTGATTATTTTTAGCTACCCCGTGAAAACACGGGGAAATAGCGGCGTTAAATTTTTGGCTAGTAATTAAAGACCAATTTTGCAGATTATGAATGAAGTTATGTTGTGGCGGCTATACTGACGTTGTCCCACCCGTTCCTCCCGTACTACAGCAAGCTGAGTACGGGACTCCGGACAGCTAATCTGGCCTTCGCATCCCGAACCCCGTACAAAAAACGCACGCGAAAATTTGTAGATATTGTAAGGGGCCTATACTGAGAGTGCTCCACCCGTTCCCATCCCGAACACGGAAGTGAAATCTCTCAAGGCCGATGATAGTAGGTTTTACCTGCGAAAGTAGGTAGGTCTCTTACAATATTTATAAAAGCGTGCGTTTTTATTACGGGGCATAGCACGGAAGTATGCCCCGTAGCGAGCTTTGCTCTGCTACTGGGGTGAAATCTCTCAAGGCCGACTTGCCCCGTTAGAAATTTTGGAATTTCTAACGGGGTGAAGCGGTTTTCTTTTATTTTTAATCTAGTATAATACAGAAAAGCAAATATGCGTTTCAAAACAGGGATCATCATAATTTCAATACTGGCCGTTATTATTATTCTGAATCTGGCCGGTTTTTCACCTCAAATTAAAAGCTTTTTCTATTCTTTTTCCTCTTCTCTCCAGAAATTTTTCTGGCAGCAGGCCGGTTTTTTTTCCGATTTTTTCAATGGAATTTTCAATAGCGCCAGCTTGAAAAAAGAAAACGAAGCCTTAATTATCAAAAGCCAGGAATTGGAATATCAGATGGCCTATTCGTTAGAGCTGCAAAAAGAAAATAAAACCCTAAGAGAAGCGCTCGAGATTGGCCTAAGAAAAGAATTTAAGATTGCTTTTGCCCAAATTATCGCCAGGGATATGGTTGCCGATTTTTTGACTATTGACAAGGGCAAAGAAGACGGAATTATCAAGGGCCAGGCGGTTATCACCGAGCAGAAAGCTTTAATCGGCAAGATTGTTGAGGTTGGTGGTAATTTTTCAAAAGTGCTTCTTATTTCAAACAAAGAGAGCTCTTTTGATGGAAAAATAGCCGGCCTAGATACCTATGGTGTGGTTAAGGGCAAGGGCGGCTCTAAAATCGGCCTTGAACTGGTGCCGCCGGACAAGGAAATGAAAAACGACGACTTGATCGTTACTACCGCTTTGGGCGGCGTTTTTCCCGAAGGTCTATTGATTGGAAAGGTCGCGAACGCCAAGAAACTGGATGTCGAGCCCTTTCAGCGCTCGGAAGTATTTCCGGCGGCCGATCCGAACAGCTTGGACTCAGTTTTTGTTATTATCGGTCAACCATGAAAAACATTTTTTATTTCCCCGTGTTTTTTTATTTATTAGTTCTTTTAGGTACTAGTTTTTTTGCCCACCTTAATTTGCAGTGGGTGGCTTGGCTCGTTATTTTATTGTTAATTTTGATATTAGGTTATTCCGAAAAAAGCAACAAAAATTCAACTTTGGTAATAGCCGCCCTGACCGGTTTTTTTCTTGACATTTTTTCAAGTGATTTTTCTTTTCATCTTATGTCCCGGCAGGTTAATTTTTTCGGTTTTTACACACTTTTGTTCTTATTTTTTTCTTTATTCGTTAAAAAATTTTTAAGGAACAATGTTCGACTACCCTTCTTCAAAATACCTTAAAAAAAGGCGGGTGCGAAGCGGAGTTCGGGAAATCGAGACCCACGAGATTTTTTTGGACAAACTCGCTCAAAAAAGAGAAAAAGAAACCGGCCTTTCCGAAAAAAAATTTGAAGTGCCGCTTTCTCGCACTATCCTCAGGGGATTTTTTCTGCTGTTTTTTCTGGTGGTGTTTTTTCTCTTTGTCAAAACCTTTCAATATCAAATAGTTGAGGGTAAGAAATATGACCAACTTTCCCAAAGGAATAATTTCAAGATTTACCAAATCCAAGCCGAAAGGGGAGTGATTTACGACCAAGGAGGAGAGCAGTTGATTTGGAATAATATCAGCTTTGATTTGGCGGTCAACGCCGATTTATTGCCGAAGGACGCGTCGGAAAGAGCTGAGACCTTGGTCAAAGTGGCCGACATATTAAAAATGAGTACCGATGAAATAAATCAGAAAATTGCCGACGCCCCGGATCATCAGGTTTTAATCAAAAAGAACTTGGAGCATCCTACCCTCGTGATTTTGGAAGCTAAAATCGGCGAGCTGCCCGGCTTGGAAATCGTTCAGAATTGGATTCGCGATTATCGTAACGGACAGGCCTTTTCGCATTTGATTGGCTATACCGGGATGATAAGGAGCGAAGAATTGGCTGCGGCCTCAGACCAGTATTCGATTTTTGATTGGGTTGGCCGCTCCGGCCTGGAAAAGTCATATGAGGAATTGTTAAGAAAAAATCCAGGCAAGCTTCAAATCGCCAAAGACGCCCAAGGCCAGGTTATTGCCGAAGAAGTTGTTTCTTTACCTCAATCGGGGAAAAGTTTGGTTTTATGGGTTGATGCCGGTCTCCAGAGAAAGACAAGAGAGGAGTTGGAAAAGGCCCTGATTGAAAGGGGCGCCAAATACGGCACCGCCATTGCCTTAAATCCCAAAACCGGCAGCGTTCTGGCTTTGGTTTCTTTACCTGATTATGATAATAATTTGTTCCAGAAAAACGCCGACCCCGTCGCCTTATCGCAGATTTTTAACAACCCCCAGCAGCCGCTTCTCAATCGGGCCATTGCCGGATTATATCCGACTGGTTCCACTATTAAACCCTTGATCGCCTCGGCCGCCTTGCAGGAAAATATTATTTCTCCTGATAAGAAAATATATGATGCCGGTCAAATAACCGTAGTCAACAAATACAATCCCAAGATAGTTTATACTTACAAAGATTTAAAAGCCCATGGCTCGGTTGATATGCGCAGAGCTTTAGCGGTTTCCTGTAACGTCTATTTCTATACCGTGGGCGGCGGATATAAAGACCAAAAAGGACTGGGCCCCACTTTGATCAAAAAATATCTTGAACTTTTCGGCTGGAATCAGAAAACCCAGATTGATATACCGGGCGAAAAACAGGGCTTGGTGCCTTCGCCCGAATGGAAAAAGGAAGTAAAAAAAGAAAGCTGGAAAGACGGCGATACCTACCATATGTCCATTGGCCAAGGAGATTTGGCTGTTACGCCTCTGGAAGTGGCTGCTTCTTTTGCCGCCATTGCCAATGGCGGGAAGCTTTTTGAGCCGCAGGTGGTGCAAAAAATCATTACCGGAACAATTTCTGACCCAGAAACGGTTCAGGAGGTTTCAGCTCGAATCATCAGGGAAAATTTCATTGATCCCGAGAACCTGCAAATCGTCAGAGAGGGAATGCGCCAAGCGGTAACCTCGTCTGAGGGTTCAAGCTATTTTTTAAACTCTTTGCCGGTCCGGGTCGCGGCCAAGACCGGTACGGCCGAGACCGGTAAAAATAATTATTACGATAAATGGATCAACGTTTTCGCGCCATACGAAAACCCGGAAATCGTGTTGACCATAATGGTGGAAAACGTCCAGGGTTATCAGACAACGCTGCTGCCCGCGGCCCGGAATATCTTGGAATGGTATTTTACCCGAGAAAAGCAAGACCAGTAAGTTATTGACACTTCGACGGCAAGCCCCATCGCTCCTACGATGGGGAATCAGAGTCGAGTCCATCGAGAATAAACTATTTCTGATTCATTTTCTTTGAAAACAGATTGCCGCTCAGTGTCAACCCTGAGCGAAGTCGAACATGCCCCACCGCCTCTGCGGTGGGGTGGGTTGACAAATACCGCAAGTTTAGTAAGATATAAAGCAGTTCTTAATGGTTTTAATAGCGGGCGGTACGACGCCCGATATAAAAGAGAGGAGGTAGTTATGAAAGAAATAGCTAAGCTTTGCCTGATTTTAGGTGTTTTAATCCTGCTCGCTATGGGGCCGGAAGAGTCAGCGGCAGAAGAAGTGATAAATTTCAATCTTGAATACTTTTTCCCCGAGAATCAATATAGTGACTGCTACTGGGCGTATGCCGGAAAATTCATTACTCCCTTGCTGGTTTTATTGAATATCAGCCCGGCTAATTCTGAGCAAGTTTTATTTAAAAGCTACGACATTTCTCTTAAATTCTTTATTGTAACTTTTCCAGACACTTCTCAAGTGAAACCGGTTATTGCCATTATGTTAGATAGGATAAGGTTTCCCATTTGGACAATTGTAATTGACCCCGGGGATTCAGAAGAAGAAATCCAAAGAAAAGCCAGTACGGCCGCCGGCGTGACATTTCTGAGGATTAAAAACTTAGAAGAACTAATAAAATGAAAGGGGGATAATATGATGGAAGAGCAGTATTATTATAATCGCTCCATGTTCTTCAAAAGATACTTAAAACAGATCCTCTTTTTAGTCCGAAATAAAGTCCTGGTTAATATTAACAGGGCTTTTCTTTTTTTCCAAAATAAACTAAAATAAAATATAGCACTCAAATGGCGACTATTGAAGAATTAAAAAAGACCCGTTTAAAAAAACTGGAGGCTATAAAAAAGGCCGGTTTTTACGCCTATCCTCTCCAAACCAAAAGAAGTTACGGTTGTCGGGCCGCTTTGGACGATTTTAACGATTTGGCGCGTTCGCTAAAAGAGGTGGTAATAGCGGGCAGAATCCGCGCTATCAGGGAGCACGGCGGCTCTACATTTTTACATATTGAAGACGGTTCCGGCCGAATCCAGGCCTATTTGAGAAAAGACCGGGTGGGCGAAAAAAGCTACCAGTTTTTTATTGATAATTTCGATATCGGTGATTTTGTTGAGGTAAGAGGCATTTTATTTTTAACCAAAAAAGGCGAAAAAACGCTGGAGGTCGCCGATTACAAGATGCTGGCAAAAAGTCTGCTGCCGTTGCCTGAAAAATGGCAAGGACTTCAGGATACGGAAGAAAGGTTCAGAAAAAGATATCTGGATTTGATTTTCAACCCCGAGGTTAAAAACCGCTTTGAAACGCGCTCAAAAATCATCAGGGAAATCAGAAATTTCTTGGAACAGGAAGGTTTTTTGGAGGTAGAAACGCCGATTTTACAACCGATTTACGGCGGAGCAAATGCCAAACCTTTTACCACGCATTTGAACGCCCTTGATTTGGACTTATATTTGAGGATTTCCCCCGAGCTTTACTTAAAACGTCTCCTGGTCGGTGGATTTGAGAAAGTTTACGAATTTGCGAGATGTTTCAGGAATGAAGGTATGGATCGGCAGCATAATCCCGATTTTACCAATTTAGAGTTTTATTGGGCCTTCGCCGACTACAAGGATTTAATGAATCTGACCGAAAAGCTTTTCGCGACAATATTGAAAAATGTCTTCGATACTTATCAGATAGAATACGAAGGCCGAAAAATCAACTTCAAAACCCCTTGGCGTCGGCTAGAATACACGGCTTTGTTTAAAAAATACACCAAGATTAATTTGGATGAAATCAACGAGGAAGCCCTGAAAAAAGAAGCGGTGAAAATGGGCGTGGAAATCGACAAAGGCGAGCCGAAAATCAATATTGCCGATAAAATATATAAAAAATACTGTCTGCCTCAAATCACCGACCCGATTTTCCTAATTCATCATCCCAAGGGCACAGCTCCCCTGGCCCAGCAATTGGAAAAAGAAGAAAATAAACTGGCCCGGTTTCAGGTGATTGCGGCCGGCTGGGAACTGGCGAACGCTTTTTCAGAATTGAACGATCCGCTGGAGCAGAGAAAAAGATTTGAAGCGCAGGAAAAAATCTTAAAAGCGGGCCATGAAGAAGCGATGAAAATGGACAAAGATTTTATTGAGGCCTTGGAATATGGCCTTCCTCCGGCAGCCGGCTTTGGTATGGGAGTAGATAGATTGGTGGCTTTATTGACCAATTCCCACAGCTTAAGGGAAGTGATATTATTCCCGACAATGAGACCGAAATAAATTCAAAACGCAAAAATCAAAAGTCAAAATTACAATTCAAAATTTAAAAATTTTTAATTTTACAATGTTGTTTTGCATTTTACATTTTGATTTTTGAATTATTTATTATGCTTGATATTAAATTTATCAGAAAAAATCCGGAAATCGTCAAAGATGCCTGCCAAAAAAAAGGAGTCAAGATCGACATCAGCGAGTTTTTAGCTGTTGATAAAAAAAGGCGGGAGCTTTTGGTATCTTTGGAAGAAATCAGGTCTCAGAAGAACCGCGCCAACGAAACGATCCAAAAAGCCAAAACCAAAGAAGAAAAAGAAAAGATCATTGCGGATATGAAGAGCTTGGATAAAACCGGCGACAAGATTTCGGCCGAGTTCAAGGAAATCGACGCCCGATTCCAAGAATTAATACTGGCTCTTCCCAATATTCCTTCAGATGATTCGCCCGTCGGACCAGACGAAAAATCAAACAAAGAAGTGGAAAAATGGGGCAAAATACCCAAATTCAACTTCAAGATTAAAGACCATCTCCAACTGGGCAAGGATTTAGATTTGATTGATACGGAAGCCGGTGCGAAAACCGCCGGTTTTAGGGGCTATTATCTGAAA
>Ga0315282_10008296_pt1 | contig 16842 bp, 11 predicted proteins | sample YL17G07_20_MG_FD_203693 | JGI IMG/M metagenome (GOLD analysis project Ga0315282, IMG submission 203693) | Sediment microbial communities from Yellowstone Lake, YNP, Wyoming, USA - YL17G07_20 | ecosystem: Environmental > Aquatic > Freshwater > Lake > Sediment | place: USA: Wyoming | collected...
GACCCCAGTTCACTCCGCCGGAGATCCTGCGTTCCAACCTGGCCGAAGTGATTTTGCGCATGATCTTTCTCCGTCTGGGGCTTCCCTCGGATTTCCCTTTTGTGGACAAGCCGCAGCCCAAGAATATCAAGGACGGGTACGAAACGCTTTCTGAATTGGGCGCAACAACAGGGAAGCCGCCCGACACCGAGCTGACGCCTCTCGGCCGGCAGATGGCTCAAATGCCGCTCGACCCGAGGATTTCGAGGATGTTGCTCGAGGCGTCCAAAGAGGGATGTGTCCATGAAGTGGCGGTCATCGCCTCGGTCCTGGGCATCAGGGACCCCCGGGAGAGGCCCCCGGAGAAAGCGGAGCAGGCGGACGAAAAACACGGCCTTTTCAAAAACTCCGATTCAGATTTCCTGACGCTCCTCAACATCTGGGACCGCTATCATAGCCCGAGCGGAAACCTGACCTCCCGCAATAAACAACGCCAATTCTGCCAGGAGCACTTCCTGTCCTTCACCCGGATGCGGGAATGGATCTACGTCCATGACCAGATCCTTTCCATCATGAAAGAACAGGGAATTCCACTGGGGCGGACGGAAAAAACCGAAATCTCGGCGTCGCTTTATGCAGGGATTCACCGTTCCATTCTCAGCGGCTTCCTCTCCAATATCGCCGTCCACAAGGAGAAGAATTTCTACGAGGCGGCCAAAGGACGCGAGGTGATGGTCTTCCCGGGTTCTGCGCTGTTCGGCAAATCCCACCCCTGGATCGTGGCCGCGGAAATGGTCCGCACCTCCCGGCTCTTCGCCCGGACCGCTGCCAGGATAGATCCAGGCTGGCTGGAAGAGTTGGGCGGGGACCTCTGCCGGTATTCGCACTCCGAGCCGCGCTGGGACAAAGACCGAGGCGAAATCCGGGCGACCGAGCGGGTCAACCTGTTTGGCCTGGAAATCGTTTCGGGAAGAGATGTGCCCTATGGTCGTGTGAATCCTGAAGAAGCCCACGGGATCTTTATTCGAAAGGCGCTGGTCGAGGGACAAATTAAGGAGCCCCCGGTCTTTCTCAAGCACAACCTGGCCCTTGTTCAGAAGATCTCGGCGATGGAGCAAAAATTGAGACGGCGGGACATCCTGGCGGGAGATGAGGCGCTGGCCCATTTCTATTCCCAACGGCTGGCCGGCGTCTGTGACCTCTCCGGCCTGGAAAAGAGAATGCGCGCGAAGGGAGGCGATGATTTTTTGAGGATGGGTGAAAAGGACGTCCTCCTTTTCTTCCCGGACGACAAAGAGCTGGCCCTTTTCCCGGACGAAATTGCGCTTGGGGACAGGAAATTTAGCGCTTCCTATAAATTTGCACCGGGCGATGAAGGGGACGGGGTCACCGTCAAGGTGCCGTCCGCCCTGATCAAGAGCCTGCCCCCTGAATCGCTCGAATGGGGGGCGCCCGGACAGTTCAAAGAAAAAGTGGCCGCGCTCATCAAGGGCCTCCCGAAGCGTTACCGGAAGTTGCTCCTGCCCGCTTCAGAAAAGGCGGAGGCGATCGTAAAAGAGATGACCGTCAGCGATCCATCTCTCTTCAAGAACCTGGCCCGCTTCGTCAAAGAAAAATTCCAGGTGGACATTCCGTCCACGGAATGGGAAAAAGCGGATATCCCCGTCTATCTGAGAACACGTGTCTCGGTCACCGATAATTTTGGCCATGAGTTGGCCTCGAGCCGGGACCTCGAGCTTCTGAAGAAAACGGTTAAACCTTCTGGCGTGGCCGAGGATTCCCCGGTCTGGAAAAAGGCCAAGGAGCAATGGGAAAAAACCGGGCTCGATTCTTGGGATTTCGGTCCCCTGCCCGAATCGATCCTTATCGGGCCCTTTATAGTCGGATATCCCGGCCTGGAACCGGCGGACAAAGGCGTCAATCTCAGGCTTTATAAAACCAAGGAGGAGGCGGAGGCATCCCACATCCAGGGAGTCGAAGCTCTTCTCCTCCCACGGTTCGCCAAAGACCTGGAATTCATGAAAAGATATTTAACCCTGCCGGAAGAATTCGCCACGGCCGCTCTCTATTTTGGCGGAAAGAGCGCCCTGGAAAAAGGGGTTATCGAGGCCTTGCGCAAAGACATTTTTCAGAAGAATCTCCGCTCCAAACAGGACCTCGAGAGCTATGCGGCCACGATCGTCAGGGCGCTCTTCGAGAGGGGCCACGCCTGGCGTGAGGCGACGCTCCGAGTTCTGAACGCCTATCAAAAGACCCGCCGGACGCTTCAAGAAATCGACCAGGCCAGCCGGTCTGGTCGCACCCTGAGCGCTCTGCTCGCACAGATCCGGGAGGAGCTCGAGAACCTTGTCCCCAACAATTTTCTGGAAATCTATTCGATGGAAAGAATCGCCCATCTTCCCCGTTACCTGGGCGCCCTGGCGCTCCGAGCCGAGCGCGCCAGGAACGATCCGGAGAAGGACCTCAAGAAGGCGGCCCAGGCCGAGGGTTTCATAAAGACTTTTGAACAGTTGCAAAAACGCATTTCCCGCCAGGCATCTCCGGAAAAGAAAAAGGCGGTTGAAGAGCTCCGCTGGATGATCGAGGAGTTCAAGGTCTCCCTTTTTGCCCCTGAGCTCAAGACGCCCTTTCCGATCTCGGCCAAACGCCTGGTCGTGAAGCTTAAAGAGATCGGCGAAATGGATTGAATCTTAGAAGGCTCCGAGTTGGCAATGGCGGATGCCGATTCCGAGCTTATCGGCCAGATAGCCCACTTGTATCCTCGGGATTTCAAAACGGGCGGCGACTTCCCAAGCAGCCAGGCAAGCGAGTTCTCCTTTAGAATCACGGGCAGAGCGGATAGCCTCTTCCAGCCCGGTCGGCACCGCGAGTTCAGCGACTCTGGCGGATTCCCAACCCTTGGAATGGCCCGGATAACCGAATAGCCCCAGTTGGCAAAGGTCGAGCTCTATCTGAAGGACATCAGCCGTCTTCCCTACGAGCAGCGGTTCTGCCCCCCGTGTTTTCGCGATTTCAAAAGCCGACGCGCAGGTGAGCTTGTTTTTGTGTGTCCGGCCGCGGACGGCCTCGGCCAGGGTCTCGTTGACGATGAAATCAGTCGGTATTTTCTTGTTTTTTAGGGCCATGTTCACCTTCCTCTTCAACTACGGTTAGACCGTCTTCAGCTCAAATATAGCCTTGAACAAAGGATCGTGTCAATTTTCCTTCCATCTGTCCGTTCGTTGAACGGAGCTTATCCGTGTGTTATAATCGCCAGCCTGAGCTTCCAGCGGTCGGGAAAGCGCACCCCAACCATTGGTTCTCCGAACTGCAGCGCCTAAAGGATCGTTTCCCATGGCCTGCAGTCGAAGCGCCGGTCTTGTTGAACGGCCCAAGGCGGGAGTGGAAACGCGCCCGCCCCCCGTGTTTGGAAAGGAGGAAGCCGCATGCGCGCTGCAAAATTTCGTCCCTTCATATTCTTTTTTTTTCTCCTTTCTCTCGCCGTCATCGGGCCGATCTTTCCGGCCGCGCCGGGCACCGGTCCTCCTTTTATCCAAATCGTCGACGCATCCGGTCAAACCGTTAAACTGGAAAAGGTTCCTCAGCGCATCTTGGTGCTGGGGCGCAGCCCATACGTCGTTTTGCACCTCCTTTATATGTTTCCGGAAAGCAAAGAGCGGTTGCTCGGCTCCGAAAAAAAGGGAAAACTCGCCAGCGATTTTTTGCCGCTCGTTGATCCTGGTTTCAAGGACAAGGTTTTTCTTGAATCAGACCCGGGCCCGGAGGAAATCGCGGCCCATCATCCCGATCTTGTCCTCGTCAAGGGAATGGGCGTGGGCCTGCGCCGGGAATCGCTGGCCAAAGTCGGAATCCCTATCGTTTATCTGGGCCTCGAAACTCCCGAGCAGTTTTTTAAGGATGTGTCCAACCTCGGCACCATCCTCGGGAACGAACAACGGGCCAAGGAGATCAGCTCATTTTTCAAGAGCAGGATCGAGGGGGTGCAGAAAGCTGTTTCCAGGCTCAGAGAAAACGAAAAACCGCGTGTCTTGCTGATCATGGCCAGCGACCGCGGAGGCACGGTCGGCATGCAAGTTCCGGCCACAGAATGGATGCAGACGATCCAGGTCCGGTCCGCTGGAGGAACGCCTATCTGGCTGGACGTCGCCCAGCGGACGAACGGCTGGACAATCATCAACCTGGAACAGATCGCCCTGTGGAATCCAGATCAGATCTATGTCGTTATCTGGCACACACTCGAGCCTCAACGGGTGATCGATGCGCTCAGGAAAGACTCAAGATGGAGCGCGCTCAAAGCCGTCAGGAGCAACGCTCTCTATGCCTTTCCGTCCGACATCTACGGATGGGATACACCGGACCCGCGTTGGATTCTAGGAATGACCTGGCTGGCCGCGAGGATCCATCCCGCCCTCTTCAAAACCCTCGACATGAGCGAGGAAGTCTATCGTTACTTTGGCGAGCTGTACGGCCTCGAAAGAAAAGCGGTCAATGTCCTTCTCAAGCCGCACCTGAAAATGGACATCCACTAAGACCATGCCTCTCACGCCCGGCCGGAACAAATCCTCTCGCAGGCTCTGGTGGATTATCGGGATTGTGCTCTTGACCCTGGTCTTGTCTCTTCTCACCGGCCGTTATCCCCGGCCGATCCTGACTCCGCTCAAAGCTCTGCTCGAGAACGACCTCGCCCGAAACCTGGTTTTGAATCTCAGGCTGCCCCGGATTGTGGCTGCATTCATGCTCGGCCTTGTCCTCTCCGCCTCAGGGGCCGTTTTTCAGATGATCTTCCGAAACCCTCTTGTCGATTCCGGGTTTCTCGGCGTCTCCCAGGGGGCAGCGTTCGGGGCCTCGCTGGGCATCGTCTTCTTGGGAGGGGCAGCCTGGGCCGTCCAGGCATCGGCCGCTTTTTTTGCCCTGCTGGGTCTTGCCGCCAGCTATTTCCTGGCCCGCCGGATCCGCCTGGGCGGCTGGGTTTTACGGCTCGTCCTCGCCGGGATTGCGGTCGCGGCCATCTATTCGTCCGGGACAGGGGGTATTAAGTACCTGGCCGAGCCAAGCAGGCAACTTCCCGATATCACATTCTGGATGCTGGGAGGCCTGTGGGGAATCACCTGGCCGGACATTTTGCACATCTTGCCGGTTGTCGTGCCCTCGCTCATCATCATCTACCTGATGCGATGGCGGCTGAACTTGCTTTCCATGCGCGATGAGACGGTTTTTTCTTTGGGCGTCCTGCCCGGGAGGGAACGCCTCGTGCTCCTCGTTGCGGCCGTGGCCTCGACGGCCGCAGTCGTCTCCAAGGCCGGCCAGATCGCCTGGGTGGGACTCATCATTCCTCACATCGCCCGCAGGATCGTGGGTTCGGATGCCCAAAAGATGGTGCCCGCCGCCATGCTCCTGGGAAGCGTTTTCGTGCTTTTTTGCGATGACTTGGCGCGGACCGCTTTGTCCGGGGAGATCCCCCTCGGGATCCTGACCTCATTGATTGGAACCGTCTTGTTCCTCGGACTGCTGATAAGCCGGGGCTTGGGAGCGAGACAATGAGCCGGCACGAGCCTTTGATCGCGGCAAGGGATTTGACATTTGCCTATCGGCGGGGCGGTCCAGATGTCCTTCGCGGGATCTCGTTGGAGATCGAGTCTGGGACGATCACAGCCGTCCTTGGGCCGAACGGCTCAGGAAAGACGACCCTCCTAAACCTCTTGCTGGGCTGGCTCCAACCGCAAAAAGGCCAGATCGAGCTCGGAGGAAGACCTCATCACAGCTATTCCCGTCGGGCCCTGAGTCGGACGGTGGGACTCGTTCCCCAGGACGAACACGCGACTTTCGACCTGACCGTAAGTGAGTATGTCCTGCTGGGCCGCGCCCCCTACCTTGATTTCCTGGAAATGCCCAAGTCGGGGGACCGCGAGCTGGCCCTTCAGGCTCTCAAAACGACCGGCCTGGACACTTTGCGGGAACGGTCCGTCTCCTCTCTCAGCAGCGGCGAGCGGCAGCTCGCGACACTGGCGCGTGCCCTCGCCCAGGAGCCTCAGATCCTTCTTCTTGACGAGCCGATGTCGCACCTTGATATCGGCAATACGAGGCGCATCCTACGTATCTTGGAAGCAATGAAAGAAAGAGGCCAGACAATCGTCTTTACAACTCATGATCCTAATATCGTTGCGTCCGTCGCTGATTCGGCGATATTGTTGAAAGAAGGCCGGCTGCTGGCTTCGGGTCCGGCGTCGGCGGTCCTGGATGCCCATAATCTCAGTGCAACCTATGGAGTCCCGGTCGAGGTCATCCGGATCAACGGCCGGCTGATCGTCTTGGCCACGGCGACAGAAAAGGGCGCTTAGACTTCCTCTGAATCATAGGCCTGAAGAGCAACCGGAAGGACTTGGGTGACAGCCTGCCCTGCCGCCGGCAGCCCGACCAAAACGGCTCCGATGATCTCTTCCCGCGATGCCCCGGCTTGCTTCGCGGACTGGACATGGATTGGTTGATGGCTCATGCCTCGGCTCCGAATTATCTTATGGGCCGATATGGTCATTCTTTCTCGCGACTTCCTGGGGTGCGAGCCAGCGGAAATCCTGATGACCGAAGTCCTGTGCACGATTGTGGGCGGAAACATCATCCATAGGAAAGAAGTTTAGCAATTTGGCTCGCACCTGAAATTGCTCCAGGAAAAACGCTCCCCCTGTCATCGCGAGCACTCCTTGAGTGCGTGGCGGTCCCAAGATGAAAATTCTCTGTTGGCAATTTTGGCCCGCGACGATTCTTGACAAACCTTTTTATCTTTCATATAGTTCCGGCGTGGGCAGGCAGAGGGAATTAGGAAGTCCGCATCCTTTAAAAAATACAGGACTCACTTTCTTAATATAGCAATTTATATTCAGGCCAAAAGGGAGGCAATAATGAGAGGTGATTTACGGAGACTGTTTCTTTTCGTTCTGGCGTTCGCTTTTCTCGCTGGACTATCGTTTGCCCAGAGCGGCACGACCGGCGCCCTCGAAGGCAAAGTGCTGGATGAGGAGGGGACTGGCCTTCCGGGCGCAACGGTAAAGCTCTCTTCACCCAACCTGATCGGAGGTGACCAGAGCAAGACCACCGATGGAGCCGGACATTTTAGGTTTGTCGCCATTCCCAGGGGAACCTACACTCTGGAGGCGGCGTTGAGCGGATTCATCTCCGTGAAAAAAGTCGACATCCGGATCTTTGTGGGCCAGACAATCACTTTCGACCTGATCCTCAAGATCGGCAAGCTTGAGGAGGAAGTAGTGGTCAAGGCTGTTTCTCCACTCGTCGACGTCAAGGATTCCCAGATCAATACAACCAACCTCGACAAACAGGCGCTCCAAACGGTCGGCGAGGAGATGCGTTACAAAAACACAACGTCCCTGGTCGAATTCGCCCCCGGGGTTTCCGATTCCAGTGCCATGGGCGCTTCGTCCAGAACCAGTAACCAGTGGCAGATCGATGGCCAGAATCTTTTGACTTATATTGGGTCGGGAGCCGACTGGTCGTATCCGGACATGAGCATCGTTGAAGAAGCCCAGATTTCGGGGTCAGGAGCCAACGCTGAGTACGGCAATTTCACGGGAGCCGTTCTGAACTTGATCACCAAGAGCGGAGGCAATAGATTTGAGGGATTGGCGTCGACCTCCTATTCGCCCCTGAGCTGGAACCAAAAGAATTTCGATCCCAATAATCCTAAATTCTCACTCTACGAGGCACCCCCCCGGATTCTTTATTTAGACGCTAACGCGGGAATCGGAGGCCCGATTATCAGGGATCGACTCTGGTTCTATGTCAGCGCAGGATATATCCGTCAAGATGGGGAAATCAAGGGATTCAAGGAGAGAGAATACTCCCCGATCCCCAAGCTATTCGGGAAGATCACCTGGCAGCCGGACTCGGCCAACCGGATCTCGGCCACCGCTGTGTGGGAAAATTTCCAGGTCTTCAACCGCGGACTTAGCGCCTACAGGCCTTTGGAAGCGACTTACTACGACTATGGCCCGGACCTTGTCTTGTCCGCTAGCCTGCTCCATACGTTTACCGAAAATACTTTCGCTGAGTTCAAGATCGGCCGCTTCTGGTGCCTCTATGACCAGAAACCGAACGGCGGCAGGGACGTATCACAGCATTATGACTTTTCCACTGGCCTGTATAGCGGAAACTATGGCTATTGGGGAGAGTCCGATACGACTCATTATACGGGTTCAGTCAGCCTTTCCCATCACGCGGACAACTTCGTCAAAGGCTCTCACGATTTTAAATTCGGCGTTGAATTCTTGGCTGGCAATGATAACTACAAAGGCGGCTATCCGGGCGGCTTCAACTACACGGATAACTATTATGGGTACACATTTGCTTACTCCTATTCTTATGATCACAAAGGTAAAGCCTGGAAGGCTTCGCTCTTTGCCCAGGATGCTTGGAAAATCAGCGACCGTCTGACCTTAAACCCCGGGATCAGGTTCAGTGTTTACAGGGGCTCTCTACCGAACCTGGGAGGGGAAACCGTCTTCAAACCCAAGAGTCCTTTTGAGCCAAGAATTGGCTTGACCTGGGATGTTTTTGGGGACCATAAGACAGCCCTCAAATTCCACTACGGAAGGTTCGTTGATTCCATGAAGATCAATTACTTCAGTGGCGCGGACACCGGCACCAACGATTGGATCATGTATTCGGTCCTGCCCGATAAATCCAAGGTTGAACTCGCACGCTACAACTTCTCCGTCGTGGCCAAAGTCGACCCGAATATTCGAATGCCCTATTCGGACCAATTCACGGTTGGCTTCGAGCAGACATTGATGAAAGATACGTCTGTGGGCGTTTCCTTTATTTATCGGGAGTACAAGAATTTTATCTCCAGAGTCAATACAGGAGCCCACTGGGTGCCTTTCACCTATACCTATGTGGATGAGCACGGGGCACCCCAGAACATCGAACTTTACCAAGTGGACCCGTCTTCAACCGATTCATTTTTCATTACGAACCCGAAAGCCGGGTCCTATGATTCGGTTATCATCACACCAAAGAACACGTACACGGGTCTTATTTTTTATTTGAACAAGAGATTCTCAGACAAATGGATGTTCAACCTTTCTTACTGCTATAGCCAGTCTAAAGGTAACTATAGCAATACGTATTCCGGCGGGGCCGGACGCCTAACCGACTACCTAAACCCCAATAGGCAAATTAACGCCTACGGCCACTTGACCTACGACCCCACTCACCTCCTCAAGATGTATGGGTCAGTCATCCTGCCCTTCGACATCAGCGTCAGTCCCATGGTTTCGATCCAGACCGGAGACAATTGGACCCGGGTAATTCAGGTCCCGATTATCAGCGGTTCCCCAACGGTAATGCTAGAACCAAGAGGCACTCAAAGACTTCCCGCCCGCATAAACTTTGATTTGAGGATTGAAAAGACTTTCCGGTTTACCGAGAGAATGAAAGTGGGTCTTATTTTTGACTGCTTCAACTTTATCAACCGCGGTGTGGAAACGTATGTCGATAGTAGGGTCACGAGTGTCAATTTCGGCAAAGCTCTTTATGTCTGTGAGCCGAGGTATTTCAGGGTTGGATTCAGATTTTTCTTCTAATCTCTGGTTATGAAGAAGGGGGAGATTGCCTCTCCCCTTGTCATCGCGAGCACCCCTTGAGTGCGTGGCGATCTCAGGACTAATAACTGAGATCACTTCGCTTCGCTCGTGATGACAATGCTCTGTTGGGAATTTTAGCCCGCCTGTCGGCCGACTTGATTTTATCAGGCATTCTTATTCAAAGAAATTCGTTTTCCGCAGCGCTGGCTGAACGAGCGTTCATGCGCTGATTTTGCCTCATGCCGTCGTCAGGGATGAAAAATCGTAGTGTGAAGGGATGTCAAATCGATCTGGGAAACGCGGGAATCGGGTCATAAAGCCAGAGTGAAACTCAAAAACGACGGAAATCCGACAGAAAAATATTCGGGCGAGGTCTCGGCGGACATCAGTAACTCCTGATATGCGGCCTGAGGCGGCGGCGGACATCCAGAAGAAGCTCCTTAGTGAAAAAGCACCCGGTAGAGAACCGTGCGTTCCGGATGACGAGGACGGTAGACTCCGGCCACGGCAGGAGCCATGAATCAAGAAACGGACTAATCCCCTCCGGAAAAGGAGAATCGCTGATAAGACAGAAGTTAGCGTCACCGCCCCCCGCGAATCGCACGTCCAGAGAGAAAACTTCCGTTGACTCCCGACTGAAGCTCTGTCATGCACAGCAAGGCTGAATGGCTCTGATCTTATTCAACTTTCATAAAAACTCAAGATAAATTTTAAGATTGGGAAAAAGAAATGGGGGACGGTTCTATTTTTTTAACTGAATGCCCGGATGCACGAAAAGACGGAGCGGACAAGAAAAAGAAAGGGACTCTTTCTTCAATAAAGAAAGGGTCCCTTTGAAAACCAGGATTAGAATTCGAGCTTAACCCCTACTTGGACCCTTCGCGGGTCAGGAATCCACGAAGGTACCTGATAGGTGTCTCTCCAAACGTCAAAGGATTGCCATCTGGTGACGGTCGCGTCATTTAGCAGATTGAACAAATCAACCATGGCTCTCAGCCGGATAGTTTTGTAGAGGGAGAAGGCCTTTTCGACCCTAACATTGAGCAAGTTTTCATTTTTAAATCGTTCCAATCCTTTTGGTTCTGCCTGAATCCTGACGACATAGGGCTGGTTGAGGTCGGGAATCCTAACGAATTTGAGGGTCGGCCTTCCGGTCGTGAAGGCGTAATTAAAGCTGAGGAAGAAATCCCAAGGCAGGTTGTAGCCAAAGGAGAGCTTAACCATCCATGTTTTATCCAGATTCAGGACGCCTTTGGCGTTGATCAGCTCATTTGGGTCTGCTCCGACCTGGCCGGTATACCAGACAAGCGACTGGCTCATGCCATATCCCCCGTTTGACCGGGTGCTCAGGTTTAGGCCTTCCGATTTTGACCAGGTCACAGAAGCGTTGAGCAGCCATCGATTGGAATATCTCTTATTGAACTGGACAATCAACCCTTTATAGGTTTGCCCCCAGCCTTTCGGATTCGTCAGCCAGTAATCGAATGAGCCACCGACCCAATTCCAGACCGTATAACTCTTTTCGTTGTCCGGAGAGGTGCGCTGGACTTGCTCGTAGATACCGCCTCGATCTTCATAGCCAAAGGTGTTCTTTCCGTTCTTGTAAATGAACGTCGCTCCCAGCGAAAAATTCGTCAGGAGCTCTCTTTCGATCCCGACCGAAAACTGATCATAATAGGGATCCTTGATCTTCGGGTCCATCGTGAAGCCCGCCTCCGTCGGAAGAGCGTTTATCAAATCCCATCCTGTTCCGTTCCATTGATACGTATATTTCGTAGGAGCGTTGATACCGGGATATTCCCAGTTGGCAATATAAGGATAGATGTAATAACGACCGTAAGTTGCCTTGAACAGAGTTTTTTGGTCGGATGTCAATTGATAGGCTATGCCCAAACGGGGTGAAAACGAATTCCAAACAATGAGATTGTCCTTGGACTTTCCCATCTGGCCTGTCTCTTTGAAGTCGTGCATGATGGGAAAAGAAGGCATAAAAGCATTGTGATGATCGTAGCGGAGGCCAAAGTTGATTGTCAGCCTACCCCCGATCTTCCAGGAATCATCAAAAAACGCACCGATATTGACGACTGTTCCGCCGTAGCGATTGGTATCCCAATCGTATCTTAAATACGGCTGTCCGGCATAGTCATAGTAGAACTTCCCACCGCCGTAACCGCCGTATGTGTCGTCCCCGCTTCTATTGAATTGGCCCCGGCTTTGAATTCATGGTCGCCACCGAGAAAACCTTCCGCAAAGTGGGAATATGTGGCATTGACCTGATGCCTAAATACCCAATAGTACCAAGGCCAGGATGGTCCGCCAGAGCTAACGCCCGTAGCTCCATCAAAGTGAGGCGGATTATGGATATTTCCTTCGGAAAACGCTGGCAAGTAGTTATTGGGGCTATAATATCCGGAATATTTGAGTTCAAAGAAAGAATTGTTGCTGATAAGCCAGGTCCACATGGCGCTCCAGACGTGGACGAGGTCGGTCTCGCCGAGGATCGTTGCCTTGGTATTGTAGGGGTCAGTACTGCCCGAGCCATATTCTTTCTGCCGGTTGTAAACCAAGACAAGCTTGTGGGCGCGACCGAGCTGCATCGATACTTTGACCAGCTGTTCGTTATGGGTTCCATCGGTAGGATATGCGGGGTCCTCCAGGAAATAGGTCCCCCTGTTGAGGGTATTATTATAGGTCGCAAAGAACCAGATCCGGTCCTTGACGACCGGCCCGCCCAGCGTTAAGGAATAATCATACCATCTCACGCGATGGAATGAATAATACCCTTCGCCAGTCGCGGGATCATAGGGCTTTGGATTATTATCTCCCGTCAGCTTTGTATACTGGCCATAATATACAGCACTGCCCGAAAACTTGTTTCCTCCTGATTTGGTGACGATGTTTACGACTGCGCCCGAAAAATTGCCGTACTCGGCCGCGCTCCCGATGCCCGAGATCTGGACTTCTTCGAAAACATCTGCTGTGGGCCACGACCAGGACGTTCCGATCTCGGGGTTGCTCAAGTCCACGCCATCCATATACATCCCGTTCTCTTCGGAGTTTGACCCATAGGCGGTAAATCTTGAACCTGCCTCGCCATGGGCCGTATTAAATCCTGGCGTTTGGTTGACCATATCAAAGTACGTGTTTCGGGTGAAGGGGAGCCTTTCCAGCTGGTCCTTGTCATAGCTCGTTGTTACACTCGACTTGGTGACATCAACAGTCGGCGTAGCGGCCGTGACAGTAATCTCTTCCGCGAGTTTTGCGGGTTTGAGGCTGATGTTCTGTGTAACCGTGCTCTCGATAGAGACATCGATATGGTCGTTCTCCACAGTTTGGAAGCCTTGAAGCTTAAAGACCAGCTTGTATTTGCCGGGGGAAAGATTGATGAAGCGGTAAACGCCTTTGTCATTGGTCACCTAGGTGTGAACTCCGCCCAACATGTTTGGACTGGAGAGTTCGACGGTGACTCCAGGAAGGACGGCACCCTCTTCATCAGAGACGACACCCGTAATCTTACCCGTGAGTCTCTGCGCGGAGGAGAAGCCGGCTGCCACAAAGAGAACCAGAAAAACCAATAGACCGAATTTGCCCATGAAGTTTTTAAGGCTCATAGACCCTCCTTTTTAATGATTTCAAAGAATGCTTTGATAAAAAGCTTCTTCATTACCCTTACTGCTCAAGAATATATCCATCTAAAAATAAGAAGCCAAACTAAAAACGAATGAAAAGTGCGACCTGGCGATTACGTTTTCCGCAGCGCTGGCTGAATGAGCGTTCATTCACCGATTTTGTCCCCTCCCGCCGTCAGGGATTATAAATCGCAGTGTGAAGGGATGTCAAGTCGATGATCCGGGAAACGCAGGAATCGGGTCATGAAGCCTGCGGGAAGCTCAAAAACGCCGGAAATCCGATAGAACTCTCCTCCAGAGGCAATAGAAGATCATGAAAAATGTTCCCTGCCGGTCTCGGCGGCCATTAAGAGCTCTTGAGAAGCGACCCGAGGCGGCGGAGGCCTCTCCGCCACAAACGTCAGCTTCATGTGGTTGATGATGCGATCGACCACAGAGAAGTCGGTGAGGAAGGCGATGACCTTCATCGTACCCCCGCACTTGGGGCAGAGCATCGGGTCGACTTCATAAACCTTCCGGATCATCTCGGCCCAGGCCTTGGAAGGGATGCACCGGAGCTTGTCCTCAACAATCCGGAGAGGAAAAGCCGCTAGGCTCGCCTTCTTGATCTTCCCCCGATGAGCATTGGCGTAGAGGCCGTAATAACGCACTGTAACCTGGCCCTTGTCGGGGATGTGGGAGGTCACCCGGGCAATGAACACCAGGTAGTCCATCCTCTCCAGCTCTTTGGCCTCTTTCCCATACCGGTAGCAGACCCTGCCTTCCTTTTCATCAAGGGAGAGGCGTTCCAGGGAAAGGAGCGGGCGCTTAAATTTGAAGAAGAGCCGGAGCATCTTGGGAATGGTGAAGACGACCTGGCGGTGGGGGACATCCAGAAGAAGCTCCTCGCGCATCCACTCGCCCCATTCCTCAAGCCTCTTGGTATGACACGATGGGCAGAAACCGCGGGTGCGGCAGGAGAACATCAAAAGCCGATCTTCCCCACAGTCAGGACAGCGGATGCGGGCAAATCCGCAGCGTGGGTTGCCGCAGTCCAAATAGCGCTCTACCACTTCCTTGATGATCGGCGAGGCGTCCGAAACCGCGATGGGGCGCAAAAGGGAAATTCTTATCCCCCAAAAACTGTAGAAGATCACCTAAGAAAAAGGCGCTTTGGAAAATGACCAAGGAGCTAATCAGGAACGTCTGCTAGTGGCACGCCCTTCAGGAGATTGCCCGGCAAGCCACGGTCTGTGCGTTCGCCAAGCGAGCCCGCAATCCCCGGACCCATGTCCCCCAGGGCGCTAACACGCCCCGGATTAGGTCCTCTCTGGTGTGCGGCATAAAATCAGGCATAATGGGCCTGTCCTTCATATACACCAGATTTGTTGACGGAGAACGGGAAATCCCCTGGATTTGTTCCGTATGATAATTAACTTCCGAAGTCAGGAGATAGAGGGTTAAGCCGAGATTGACTTAGGGTGTTCCTGCATTACTTCTTCTTTAGTTAATCCTTGATGGTTACGATCGGTATAGGCTTGAGGGAAATAAACAAGATTAGGAGTATCCACTGCTTGACGCACCCTATCCCATATCCAGATCGGATCAACAGTATTTACACGAACCGGCATATCAGCGTCAGTAGAATTTTGTTTTGTCCGGATAATTTTTCCCGCTGCGGCATGTTTAAGAACGGCCGTTTTTACCCGATCAATAAGTTGTGAAGTAGGCATTGCGATCGGCGTTAACTGAAGCTGAGTAAATCCTGGTCGCATTTTCCTATCAACCAATTCCTTATTGCGTGTAAAGAGGGGTGACGTCACGAAAAGGAAAAAATCGTACGGTTAGAGTCCGCTCTTGTGAGATTAAGGTCAGAAAATCGCCGGAAAAACAGCAAAATAAGCCATAATCTGGCAGAACTTGAGAACCACGTATTGCACTAACGTCTTAGTTATCAGCAGGCTTTGTTATGCTGGGCTTTTGCAGGATGCCAGCGGCTTAACGTACATAAAATTCCGTTTCGTGAGGTGACCCCATACTTGGTGCTGGCGTCTCACTGTTGCAGCGGCGGGCCACCGCGGTCGTATGCTGTTGAATCTAGGACAGCCAGCCAGTCGAAATCGGTGAAGCTTTGAGGAGTCAGTGCGAAGTAGGTCGGGTTTTTCATACTGCCCGAGCGAGTCGGAAGCGAGGCGATTTCCGCGGCTGGAAGCCCCTGACCTTTGTGAGTTGGAATGAACCGCGCCGGCCCCGGCACGGCAATCAGGCGGTTCTCAAGGGTGCCAGGTTCGGGCTTGCCGATACCATTGGCATCAGAAACGCCAACTGCTGAACCGATGACAGCATAACGCGGGCCGAACATCTCATTGAGGCGTGATCCCACCGGCCACCATGTCTGTAAGTCAGCGCCTAATTGCCACTGTGACTTTCCGCGCTGCAGATGGCTGTTGTGCGCGAAGACCAACACTTTCCCTCGGCCACGCTCGCGGGATACTATGTACGCCATATTGTCCGCCATCAACGCGTCGCGAATGCCGAGAAGTCTGCTAACTCGCTTGTCGGACTTTCGCGCCAGCTCGGCATGATAGTTTAGTAACTGCCGCGCCTCCGAAGCAAACTGCAAGGCTTCCAGGTAGCGGTTTTCGTCGCTCTTTGCCACCAGTCCCGGACGGCGTGCGCGCAGTTCTGAAATGAGTTCTTCTGTCTCAATCCGCAGCGCAGTTGCGGCTGGTGAAAGGCCTACCGACTGTGTCGGGTCCATCATTGCAGCGGGGTTCTCCCAATTGGAGTCTGGGCCAAGAAGCGTGTCGATACGCTGGCGATGCTCCTCGCCGCTGGCACTATCAATTGAGGCCAAGTAATCGAGAACAAAATGCAGGCCTTGCCGCGGGCTATCAGTGCTGGTCATTTCGGTCGGACTATCGAAGCCGTAGAACTGGAGTTTGACGCGATGGGAAAGATCGCCATTGTATCGCCGCATCCACTCCACGAGTTCTCGATTCGCGTCGAGCCGGCCGAAGCCGTGGCTAAATCCGGTGTCCTGTACAGCCTCATACGATGCCGGGCCGCGACCGGCAACGTGCTCATTCACTACGCGCGCCCTCGGGAAACTGCTCTCGATTGCAATGGCGCTGTAGCCATGCTCTTCCACCAAGCGCTGGAAGAGCCGGTTGCGGAGCATAAGAATGTCCTTCCCGCCGTGGAGCGCTTCTCCAAAGCCAAGCAATTCCACCGAGTCACCAAGTGAGGCGATCACCTTATCAATGGAGGAGTTGAAGGTTTCGGACGAATCGACGGAGAACGGAATCGCTTCGTGTCGGATCCAATTGTCGAGTGTGACATGCATCATGGTAGTAGGGGTCACCTCCTCAATTTATTGTGGCCGAGCGGCATTGCTTTCGCCAGATTTTCTCTATATACCCTGTCCTTGTTGAGGCATAATAGGTATAGGTTCAATGAGTCCCACGCTCCAGCCAGGCACAGAGCATAAGCGGGTTTCCTGCATTACTTCTTCTTTAGTTAATCCTTGATGGCCACGATCGGTATAGGCTTGAGGGAAATAAACAAGATTAGGAGTATCCACTGCTTGACGCACCCTATCCCATATCCAGATCGGATCAACAGTATTTACACGAACCGGCATATCAGCGTCAGTAGAATTT
>Ga0315282_10008297_pt1 | contig 16840 bp, 27 predicted proteins | sample YL17G07_20_MG_FD_203693 | JGI IMG/M metagenome (GOLD analysis project Ga0315282, IMG submission 203693) | Sediment microbial communities from Yellowstone Lake, YNP, Wyoming, USA - YL17G07_20 | ecosystem: Environmental > Aquatic > Freshwater > Lake > Sediment | place: USA: Wyoming | collected...
ATGTATTGGACAACAGCTGCTTTTCCTGTCCAAAGGAGGCTATGGATATGATTTCTGCGTATATCGAAAAAGAGCTTAATTCAAATTGAAAGCGTACTTAAACACATCTTTTTTTCTTTTAAAATCCATTTGTAAGAGAAAACACTTTCCTTTTCATTTTATGATTGATATTTATCTTATTTATTGTTAGGTCCTTGTAATAGTTTTTCTCCATATGAAATCAGTTTCTTACTCATTTTTTTGCATTCGGAGGTACTGTTAGCTCTTTGGCTTTTCCTTTTCTATAGCTTCAAGAAGGCTTATCTCTCCCTTTAGAACCTGTAATGCGATCTTTTCTGAGATCGTGAATCGCCCCTCGGTGAGCTGGCGGCTGCGCCTTTGAACGTTTCGTATCGCGCCTCGCGTAGACTCAAGAGGAAGGGATTGCTGCACCCGTCCACCTCCCGACAGTAATGCGATTGCCGCAGCAGCCTCGAGGTCTCGTTGAATGCGTCCTTTCTGCTGTGAGGGGGTCGTCCGCGTTTCATCAACAATCTCGATTGGGATCTGTAGAGGGATCAAGGAGTTGATGATTCTGTTCCTCGCGATTATCGACCCGTGACCGATGCGAATACATGTTTTTTTAGAAGGATATACCTTTACTAATCGTCGTATCTCAGCAGCCACGCTTTCAGGCGCGTTTACCTGCATTTTTTGAAGGAGGATGCCATCACCAACCACCGCAATCCCTGGTCTTTCACCAGGGTCGATGCCTATGAAAACTGTTGCATAGAGTTCTTTCCCGGTTAGTTTCTGCATTGCGAGGTCAATAGCATGATCAAGAGAATCAAAGTCATCAACCGCGATGGTTTTTTCTAGGGATATCACCTCCGTTTCTTTTCGGGAGGTAAGGATTACGCCGATTCGCTTTGGAATATTCTCTGATGACGATAATGACACGTATGATATGTTGCGTTTTTTTAACGCTTTTATAATATCATGATACAAGGAGAAATCCTTGGTGTAGACACCCAATGTTTTCATCCGATGAAACTATCGGATAAGATGAATATAAACATTTCCACCCATGAATGGTACTCAAAAGCCAGGCAGCGTGATTCCAATGGAGAGTAAAAAACCCAGGAAAACCGCTGAAATGGAGAACAAGAGACACCAAACGATTCCATTCCATTGGACCACTTTTTTCCCGTCAAGAGGGCCAAACGGAAGCAAGTTAAATGTGGCGAGTAACGAGTTTACAAGACAGATAAATCCTACGATTGTCATTAAAATATCCCCCTTAAAAAACACAAATTTGTATAGGATATAGGTGACAATAGTGATGACGATATTTGACGTCGGCCCAGCTGCGGCGATGCGCCCGGTTTCAAACGATCTTATGTGTCCACGAAACATCACTGCTCCAGGCGCCGCGAAGACAAGCCCGGTAAAAAACGCAAGTGCCACGGAAAAAAGCAGCGCGTGCGGATACATTCGAAATTCAGACCACAGCCCATATTTTTGTGCGACAAATTTATGTGATAACTCATGAACAAAAAACGCAGTGACAATACCCAGAAATGCAATAGGCATAAAAAGAAAGTACGACGTTACATCGATAGTACCACCTATAAGGAAAAAAAGAACATTATTTTTAGAGAACGTAAACGAAAATGCGACGGTAAGCACTCCGATCGCTATCAGAAGATGCCCCAGTTCAATTCTACTAAATGATCCTGGGCGGCCTACCTCCAGGGTACCTTCAGGGATGTACATGTACTCTCGTGGCGATAAATCATGAAACGATGTGTAGAATTTCCGTCTCTCTGCCATACCATCCCTACATGAAGTTATAGACGATGGGCATAAAAACGTTTAGCCACCAAGACCAAGGCTCAAGATCCACGGCAATGCAATCACCGTACCAATAATGCTTCCAAGGTTTGCCAAGGCGACAACCATCAAAAGGCGGATCACCTTATTTCTAAAAAAATCACGCATGCCTTCAATTTTACTTAATTCCTGGAAATCTTTCACAACCGGTTTCCTGAGACGTGCTTCCACAAGGCCAGCGAACCACCCTGGTGCGAAGAACGGCTCAAGCGAGGTGAACGGCGCTGCGACAAACGCGGTCAATATCGAAAGTGGATGTCCACGTGCGATAGCCGCGCCTATCGCGGAAAGACCACCATGGACGAGGAACCAGATAAGAAACACGTCTCTGATTGACGCCCAGGCGCTTGCGCCATGAGTATAGATTAACCAGCCGACAAGCGCGAAAAAAATAACCGGGATTGCAACCCCGACGACCTTTGCAACATTCATGCGTTTCTTTGGGATTGTTTCGAGCTCTTGGAGATTCACCTCAAATGTCGGGTTCTCAAGGTGCTGTTTGATACCGGTCAGGTGTCCAGCGCCGACAACCGCAACAACCTTTCCTTTTTTACTTTCCTCCAATATTTTTTTTGCGATATACGAATCACGTTCATGAATCAGTACTTCAGTGGTGCTCGGTGCCATTTGGCTGAATTCTTCCATCATCGAGGAGATGACATCGTGTTTCATGAGTTCCTTTAGATCAAGCTCGTCAAGCTCTTCCTCATCATACCCGATAATCGCTTTTAGAAACTCCCATATGAGACGGAATTTCTCTCGTAGCCCCATTTTACGCCAGGCTCGTTTTAACGTGACGGTGATATCCCGATCGACCAATGCGATTTTGAGGTTCCGTTTCTCAGCTTCTTTGATCGCCGCAATCATCTCAGAGCCAGGCTCGACACCGTATTCTTCGCCAAGTCGCCGTTGAATCGATGCGAGAAACGTTTGTGCGAGCATGAAATACGCGTTATTCGATTTGATCAATGAGGTGATCGGGGTGTTTTCCCAATCCGCCTTTTTTGTCAGCGAATCATGCCGTCGCTTATCAAGTTCGACTGCAACAATATCAGGCTTGTAGGTATCAATGGCACTTACAACGTCATTCACACTATCTTGTGAAATATGGGCGGTGCCGATAAGGATGATATTGTCGCTTACTTTGACTTCCAAGGTATCTCCTTTTGAGGTGTAAGAATCCGCGATGATTTCAAAAAACTATTTAAATTTCAGCCTCGAAATCTTCAACGGTTCCTGTGAATTCTTCATCAGATTTTATTTTCCCTTGCTCTTTGAGGATCGCACGGGTCAGCAGCCAGTAGATCAATGCGAGGGCACGTCTCCCTTTATTGTTCGTCGGAATCACATAATCGATGTATTTCGTCTCATTGTTTGTGTCGCAGAGCGCAAGTACAGGGATACCGATGTTTTTTGCCTCATGCAATGCCTGGACATCAGCAAGAGGATCGGTGAGAAGAATGATTTCAGGTTCGAGGAATGTTTTTGCGTTCGGGTTTGTCAGCGTCCCAGGTTGGAACCGTCCGTCGAGCACTTGAATACCGGTGAATTCCCCAAGCTTACGGACGGGTTTTTGACCATACTGTCTCACGGAGACCACCAGGACTTTTGGCGGGTCGTATTTCGCGAGGAATTTCGCGGCGAATTTGATCCGTTCATCGGTTTTTTTAACATCGATGATATAGAGACCGTCGTTTCGAACCTTGTAGATGAATTCTTTAATATCAGCGGTTTTTTGCCTGGTCCCGATATGAACTCCTGAGGTCATGTAGGTTTCTTCGGTGACCATCATGGTGGTTGATTCCGATTCCTGACTTTGGTTTTCTTCAGCCATAGGTGTTCCTCAATTTTTTATGCGTTCTTTACTTCTTTTCGTTTGACCGTGATAGGGATCACTCCTTCCTCGAACTCAAGCATCGCGATTTCAACGGGGTCAATCATTGTTTTCGGTATCTCCGCAAGGAGTGACGGCGCGCCCATGGAGAGTTGCAAGGCACGTGCGCCGATGATGCGAGCTTTTTCAAATCTGGTATAGGATAACATTCTTCCTCCGAATATAAGGATGAGCCAAAGCCCAAATAACAGAAACCTATAAAAATATTACCCTTCAGTAGATTGGTTTTTCTATAGGAATGGGCCTTTTTTTCAATAAATATAGGTTTTACCGAGGCTCATCGGTATATTCTGTCAGGTCCGACGCGCTCGTGCGTGTGGAGAATTCGTCGTCAAGAGCGAGTTGCATATCGACGATAATATCGCGTAAAAGCCTGTCGATGCGGTTGTTTTCAAATTCTTTTATTCCGTCGATATCGGAATAAATCCTTCCAAGGTAGTTTCCCTCATTTCTATGTATTTCAATATTGTAGAGAACTTCCTCCATGTTGTCTTCACCCTCGTCCTATATTCATACAATAAAATACAATACCTATAATAATCTTTTGGAATATTTCGTTTTTTTAGAGCATCCGTTCAATCAATGCATTAATCTTTTCTTTTCGGTACCCTAACGAGCCGCGATTCACAAAAGATCGTTTCACGGTCCTATAACCTTTTTTTGGAGGGTTCAAACGGAAAAGTGGTTTCACCTCAGGGATATCCTTGTATTTCACGGTATTGTCGATGATTGCCTCGGAAAGTTTCTCGATGCTGCCGTACGATGTTGCGGATTTGATGTACTCATCGGTGATGGGTTTATCGCCGACAAGCATCCCACGGGACGAAATAAGCTTTGAGAGCGTCTCTTTGCTGATTTCACCCCAGGTTGTATAGTCTTTTACGATTTGTAGCATTCCCTTGCTCACTGGGTTCTCTTCAATCAATACGCAATGATTCGCTCGCGTTAGTCGCAGTAACTGCATTGTTTTTTTAATGTCTGGTTTTACGTTCACCGTGCCTCGCACTCTCACAACTGCATATACCATGGGTTATGCCTCCGGTTTTGGTTCTGGTACTGGTTCTTCCTTGGGCGGTACCACCCCGACGCTTCCTTGAACAATACCAAGCCTGTTGATTTCATGTTCTGTGATGCGTGTCTCCGCGTTTTTTTTCAGGGCGTCGTAAACCCCTTTCGCGTAATTCACGACTGTTTTTGTTTTTCCCTCGGTAAACGCCCAGCAGTCCTTTACTCCTGCAAGGCGGAGGATCTTCTTTGCGACATCCCCTGTTGCTAGCCCGATGCCTCGTGGTGCTGGTTTAAAGGTGACTTCGACAGAGCCGCTTTTCCCGGTGACTAAAAACGGGATCGTATGTGGCGTTCGACACCCGCATTCCCAAGAGCCGCAGCCGCGTCGAATCTCAATCATATTTACTTTTGCATTTTCGATTGCCCGTTTGATGTTCAGGCCTACTTCTTTTCCTTTTGCCTGACCAAGACCAACAAACCCGTCTTTATTGCCGACGACAACCGTAATAACAAATTTTACCCGTCGCCCCGAGTCAGTCATGCGTTGTACCATCTTTACGTCAATGACTTCATCTTCAACATCAGGCAGAAGAAGATCAACAATCTGTGGCTCTCGCAAGGGTAACCCTGATTTCAGCGCGTCGCTCATCGTGGTGATTTCACCGTTTTTCACCATCTTACCCAGTCGTGTTTTTGGCGTCCACATGACTGGTGCTGCTTCCTCATCAAATTGTCTTCGTCGCCGTGGACCGTTTCTTTGCCGTCCAGCCATACTTATTCATTGCCCCCTACAATCTTGTTTTTTATTTCACCGACAAGCGGTTTGATATCTTTGTTGATATGTGCCCCGTAAATCCGATCTTCTTTTGGGATCATTGCATCATCATGCGGGCACGCGACTCCCGCGTCAAGCACGCCCTTTAACGATGCGAAAAGTTTCCCGCCGACGGTCGGATGATGTAATCCGATGTCCAGGATGCCTTCATTGATTCCTTTCTCTTTGGCGCGTTTCCCGGCGAGCAGTCCAGTGAGGTACGCTGCTGGTGTTGATGACACCGAGTGTTTCCAGTTGTATTGTTTCGCAAGTTCATCGGAAATCGCTGACACAAGGACTTTGTCGCCCTCCGGGCTGAACTCCACGAACTGCACGCGGATTGCTTTTAATGATTTTCGTACAACAATCCGCGGTTTTTTCGATCGAAGGAGTTTCAATCGTCGCCGGTAATCAGTCTTGCGCTCGCGATGCCGCCGTGGTTTCACATGGTACCTTGGTCCTGTCTTCATTGTTTCTCCTCCTTGATAATGTTATCAGCGATGAGGTGTGCGCTCAAATGTTGTTTGTTTCTGAAGACACCACCTTTTGCTTTTTGGTAATAGACACGGTAGGTATGTGCATCAATTTTCTTCTCATCCCGCAGTTGTTTCAGGTAGGTTCTGATGGGTCGTATTGTTCTGATCCAGCGTTCTTTCCGCGGAAGACGCGCGTACTTTGCGCCTTTTCGTGATCCATGACCGGTTCGCCGTCCTTTCTTTTTCTGATTGAGCGTGTATTTCTTTCGTCCGCTCGAAATCCCTTGTTTTTGCATGCTGGTGATCGCACCGCCGTTAATAAGAATAGAAATATCGTCCCTTGTGACAGCCTTGGCGATCTCTTCGGCTCTGTCAGGATCCATCCAGATTCGGTTCCGTCCGCTTTTCAAGATAGATGCGGCCATTCTTCGTTGATTTCTTAGATCAGTCATGATGTTTACCTCTTCATATTTAACAGCCGAATGTCAAGCTCCCCTGCTCGTTTTGCGATCTCGAGTCGTTTCTTCGTGCCAACAGTGCTGCCGATGCGGACCGCCTGTTTTTTCGGGTCGATTGCATCAAGTTCCTTTACCGTATGAATAATGACTTCTTGAAAGCCTGATGGGTGTAACCCACGGACAAGTTTTGGCGCGCGGAACCCCACGCGTACTTTGCTCGGCCGGTACCCGAGGTTGATTCGTAGCTTCGAGGTATATCCTGTGGGGCGTCGCCAGTTCTTCGGGATGCGTTTATAGCGGAATCCTTCGTCTCGCAGGAAATGTGGGGTTCTTTTCTTGACTTGTCGTCGAATCACGAGTTGCTCTTTTTGCGATTCGTTTAACTGTGGCTTTATTTTTGGTTTGTACGCGCCTTCTTTTTCTTCGACGATTTCTACCGCGGGGGTTTTCTCTTCAGCGGTTTTTTCTTCAGCCATTGTCTTCTTTTCTGGTGCTGGTTTCGCTTTGGTTTCTTTTGGTTTTTTCGCTGGTTTTTCCTTTTTTCCTTTGACTTGGGCAATGATCTCCCGGGCGTTCTTCTCCGTGATTCCTTTGATCTTTGTGAGGTCTTTCACGGTCGCTTTTTTGAGTTTTTCCATCGAATCGAATCCTTTATCGTACAGGAGTTTTGCTTTTGCCTTGCCCACGCCTTTCAGCGCTTCGAACTCTTTTTGGACAGCTTCCTTTGTCATGATTTACCCTCTTTTGATGATGTAGATACCATCTTGGAACACCCGGATATCCCTGTTTTTAACTTTGGTCGCACGCTCGATGTTCGCAGTGGTTTGCCCCACTTTTTCCTTATCGATACCAGTAATCGTGATGGTTTCACCTTTGACCTCTACTTTCACGTTCTCTAGGATATCTGCTTCCCGTGGGTGTCGCTCCCCAAGAAAGTTCTGGATCACGAGGTGATTCCCTTCGACACTTGATTTGATAGGGAAATGGGAGAATACGGTTTTCATCTTGTATTCATACCCTTGGGTGACGCCTTTAATCATATTTCTGATATGTGCCTTGAATGTCCCGAGTTGTGCTTTTTCTTTTTTATGTGGTGATTGTGAACAGGAAATCTGAACTATATTGCCGTTCACCGCAATGTTAATTTTTGGGTGTGACAGCTTCTTTGAAATAGTTCCTTTCGGACCTTGCACGATAACAGTTGTTCCCTTAAGGGTGATCTGGACACCATCGGGGATTATCATTTCTTCTTTCATTTCGGTTGTCTTTGCCATGTCTCTCACTCTTTAGTACACATACGCCAAAAGTTTTCCTCCGATGCCTTTCTTTTGGGCCTCGTCATGAGAGATGATGCCCTCGGTGGTGGTAAGGATCAATAGGCCGAAATCACGTGCTGGCAGATACCGTGCCTCCCATTTATCCATCTCTCGTAATTTAATGGAGAATCGTGGTTTAATGACACCGCAGTCGTTGATGTTTCCGTGTAACTCCACCTGGTACATGCCTGCTTTTCCGTCTTCCACGTACTCGAAATTTCCCAAGTACCCTTTCTCTTTTAAGAGATGTAACACGCCGCCAATAAGCGTTGACGACGGTCGTATCATGCATTTTTCTATCCCGCGCATCTCCGCATTTTTGATGATTGATAATGCGTCTGCCAATGGATCGTTTAACATGTTCTTCACCCACTAATCGTATTTTTTAAACCCAATTTCCTCGGCTTTATCCCGGAAGCATTGTCTGCAAAGATGAAGTCCGTAGCGCCGAATAATCCCGCGTTTCCTGCCGCACTGTTCGCATCCTACTTTCCTGCCGTATATTTTTTTTCGCTCTTTGATTCTCATTCTACAACCTCTACGTGATAGGCGTCGGTAATAAATTTCATGGTTGCTTCTTTGGTGAGCTGATGACGCTGCGGTACTTTCCGCCGGTCAATTCGTCTATTTTTAATGCGATACCCTAGGTTTTCCACGGTGATACAGATATCCATACCGAAGATCCCGATGTTTGGATCGTACTTCTGTCCTTCAAAGAGCGTATGGTCTGGGACACCGAATGAGAAATTCCCTTGATCGTCAAACGAGTACGAGGAGATTTTATTCTCCCGTAGCTTCAGTGCGTTGATGAGGAATGTCTCCGCTTGTTTCTTCCGCAAGGTCACTTTGCATCCTATCGGCATGAGCTTGCGGATCCCCCAATCCTTGTTTGTTGTCTTCGATAAGGTCTGGATTGGTTTCTGATGGGTGAGACCTTCCAGGACAGACTCTGCTTTCTTGAGTCTCTCTCCTGCTTCACCAACACCGATGTTCACTGTGACTTTTGTGACTCGTGGTGTCATTAGTCGTTCTTTTTTCGCTTCGGATTTTTTCGTTCGTATCTTCTTTGACGTTGCGACCTTTTTTTCGCTCATTGTACCGTCACCTCAGGGATGGAAATCACAGGTTTTGTTTTTCCTAGGGGGAAGATATAATCCGTAATCGTCGAGAATTCTTTCTCGCCTTTCATTTTTGCAAGGTTCGGCTTTGATGATTGCACAACCTGGATTTCTTCAATGTTTGCAATTTCTCCAATATGGGTACCGCCGATAATCATAGAAACGGTTCCTTTATCAAACTTGTAGACTTCATCGATTTTACGTTCCTTGAAGGAGAATTTCAGGACATCACCAGTGTGGTATTCATCTTTCTCGACAAGGATATTTCTACCGTCATGCAAATTGAGTTGTACTTTTTTTCCTCGCACAATCGTTTTATTCTGAACGCGGCACAGCTTCCATTGCGCATCACTTTCAGAGATCGGGACTAACGTGAGTTTTCCATTCCTGTCAAAAAGAATTCGTATGTTCTGCCGCATCTTCGGGATTGAGACGACGTCCATGAGTCCGCAGGGGAACTTAAGGTTTTTTCGTTTTGCTCCATCGACAAGAATATCCCCGTTGGAGATGATTTTTCGTGCTTCTTTGTATGTGTCGCATAATTTCAGGTAATCTCGCACCAATAGCCCGAGCGGGATGGATTGTTCCAGGGGATGCGGCCCTGGTGCTGATCGTATGGTAAACGCCCGTGCCTTCCGGGGTATTCGTAATACCCGTGGTGCGTTGAGCCGTTTTAAGTGTTTACTCATGCTTCATCCTCTTCCTTTTTTGTTGTGGTTTTTTTCGCTGTTGTTTTCTTCGGTGCTGTTTTCTTTTTTGGCGGTTCTACTGCCTTTTCTTCAGTGGGTGCTTCTGGTATTTCCTCCGGTTTTTCTTCTGTTGCCACCGGTTCTGCAGGTTCCGCGGGAGGCTGTGCAGATGGTTCTTCTTCTTGTTCCTCAGCCTTTTCTTTTTCTTCTTTGAGTTTTTCTTCCACGATCTTTGCTTCCTCTGCTGCTTTCTTTTGTGCTTCGAGTTCCTTGAGCTGCTCTGCTGCTTCTTTTTCAAGTTCCTTCTTTGTCGTCTCAGGGAGACCTTTCTCCAGTTTCTCACGTCGCCATTTATCAGTGACGTTTAATTTTGTGATAAGCAATGTATTCGCATGTATCGGTTTTGCGATCTTTGTCCCTTTTGCGGTGGTGATAACAACACCTTCGATTTCGACGGTCTGGTCGCGTACGTTGACCTTTGCGATTTTATCTTCATGTCCCCGGAAGTTTCCTCGCATGACCTTCACGGTATCTCCTTTGACCACGGGGAGACTGCGTCGGTCGTACTTCAGCAGCAGGTTTTCTGCGAGGTGCGCGGAAATCCATTTCCGTTTTTTATGGAGGGGAGCATTATAGAGCATGTATCGTTGTTTTCTTGGTTTTATTGATGTCATGATCACTCACTTCAGAGAATTGTTGCTGCTAAGGCAGCGATCTTTGGCCAGCGTTCTGCGGCTTCTATGGCAACCGGACCTTTAATCGTGGTTCCTTTGGTTTCTCCGGTATCCGTCACAAGTACTGCTGCGTTATCTTCAAATTGAACCATGATGCCGTCAGGCCGTCGGAACGGTCGTTTCTGACGGACAATCACTGCTTTGAGGATCTGCCGTCTCATCTCCGTGGCTCCTTTTTTTACACTCACAATTACCAGGTCACCGATGCCTGCTGTGGGGGTCCGGCGGTGAACTCCTTTGATCTTCGTGACCATGATGATTTGTACGATTTTTGCACCAGTGTTATCGATACAAGTTAAACGGGCGCCAACCGGCAACCCCCTCATCATTCTGCCAGCTATTCCTTTCATGTGCGTTCACCAATTTTATTACGATATTTTCTCGACGGTCACAAATGAAACTGTTTTGCTTAATGGTCTGCATTCCGCGATACGGACCTTATCACCGACGGCGAGTTTCATGCAGGGTGGACAGTGCGCATGGTATGTTGATGTCCGTTTTTCGTACCGCTCGAATTTCTTAACAAGGTGCATGAACTCTCGTTGGACTGATACGGTGTTATGCATTTTTGTAGACACCACGGTCCCGGTGAGAACTTGCCCTCGTACTGGTAATGTTCCATGAAATGGGCACTCCGTGTCGGTACAGCTCATGCTCGGGGGTTTGACATTCAACCCTATGTCTCGTGCTTCTTTTTTTTCTGCCACTGTTTTCACCTTGTTTTTTTTATCCTGTCTTCAGGTCGATATACCAGTCGTGTTCCTTTCACGATGGTTTTTTTATCATGATATTCAAAGGCAAACGTTGCGGTTTGCTTTGCGATTCGTTTCTTTTTCTTGCCGATTTCGATGAGGAACGTGTGTTGTGTCTCATCGATGATGACTCCCGATTGATTCACCCAGGAAGGATCGGTGCACTCAAGGACGGTGACGCGTCTGCCTATCAGTTCATCACCTTCGATTCGGTCGTATTCCATATGCGTCTCTATGACACGTACGATATGGTGTCAGGGTGTTGGTCTAGGTGACTTCAACGACAAACCCGAGTTTCTCCAATGCTTCCTTCACTTTTGTCCGGTGGTCTCCTTGCAGCTCGATTTTGCCGTCCTTTATGGTTCCACCGCAGGCGCAGATCGATTTGAGATTGCTGACCAGGGCGTTCATGTCAAGATCATGGGGGTTCAGACCGTCAACGATGGTCATCGTCTTCCCATATCTGCGCTTGTCGACAGCAATCGTGATACTTTGCTGTTCCCGCGCGATCTCTTCACAGGCACAGATTTCTTTCGGAAGACCACATTTTGGGCATATGTCACTCATTTGTGTTCTCCTTCCTCCTGCATGATCGTAAGAATCCGTGCAATGGATTGACGCACCTGCCTGACTTTTCCAGGCGATGGTGACGACCCTCCCATCGCGGATATTCCGCGTTCATGCATCAGTTCTTCTTTCAGTTCTTTGAGCTTCTCGCTCCGTTCTTCAGGAGTCATTTGTCTGATTTCTTTAGCCTTTAGAGCCATTTTCGGTACCCTCTTCAAGTAATTTTCGTATGTTTTTCACAATTAATTCAGCGGTTTTATTGCCGATCCCATCGATTGCCATGAGATCATCAAGGTTCATTGCGTAGAGTTCTTCCAGCGAGGTCACTTTTGCTTTCTCGAGTTTCTTTAGTACGGATGGGCCGATACCAGGGATTTTTGTAAGGAGTTTAATATCGGTTTTTTTCTCAAGCACTGGTTCTGCTGCTTTCTCCTCAACTTTCTGCTCAGGTTTCTCTACTGCTTTCTCCACTACTTTGTAGATGATTTCATCAGGGAGTTTCGCATCAGGTCTCATAATTCTGACTTTCACGCCAAGCACGCCGGGTTTTAGTTTCGCGACAGCAAACCCCAAGTCCATAACCTGTTTTGCGGTCTCACCGCAGTATTTCACGTGGCCTTCAGTGAACTTTTCAGTTCGGTGTCGTTCACCGGTGAGTTTCCCGGAGATAATCACTTGACAGCCTTTTGCGCCTGCCTGCATGATGCGCCGTACCGTGGAATGTCCTGCGCGTCGGAAATGCCAGCCTCGTTCGAGTGCCTCCGCAAGTTTCTCAGCCATGATCTGTGCGTTCAGTGAACTGCCAGAGCCTGATTCCTGGATCTCAATCTGAGGGTTGTCCACATCAAACTTCGTTCGAATCGCATCGGTCAGTTCCTTGATTTTCGCACCGCTTTTCCCAATCACCATGCCGGGTCGTTCGACGAGGATGTTGACTCTGGTTCCTAGTGGCGTCCGTTGGATGCTCATTCCACCAAAGCCTGCCCCTTCGATTTCTTTGAGGAGGAATTTCTTGATTAGGGATTTTTTGGCATTTTCTCTTACAAACTTGCGTTCATTTGCCATTATTCTACCTCTTCGAGGATGATTTCGACATCGGTCGTGGTTTCATTCTTATCGGTTGCTCTGCCATGGGCACGCGGCATGACTCCTTTAATGATTCTGCCTTGGTACGCAGAGATGTGGGAAATCTTCATATTGTCGACATCAAAGCCTTTGTACTCGGCGTTGTTTTCCGCGTTCTCCAAAACTCTTAACAGGTAACTTGCTGCTTTTTTAGGGTAGCTTCCCGGCCCCATGCCTTTCTTGTGCGGTCGTTTCTTTTTATGGTAGATCGTCGGGAGTGCGCGTTTCATTGCGATGATCTCTTCAAGGTATTTCTTTGCGGGTTCGACTTTCATCCCTCGCAAGGCGTGGGCAAGGTTCATGGAATCTTTTGGTGAGCAGTGCAGTTCGTATCCAAAGGCTTTTGCGCTTTTTTCCGGGTCTCTTTCGGCTGAATATTTCGGCATGGGTCATCACTTCAATGGCATGAATTTGGATCCTCTGGTTGCTCCGACACCAGGGCCGGTATGTTTTACTTTCTTTCGGGTGAGTGCGAATTCCCCTAAGTAATGTCCAATCATCTGAGGCTGGATGTTGATGCGCTCAAACTCTTTTCCATTATGAATTAGGAGGTTATGGCCAACGAACTCTGGTAAAATGATCATGTTCCTGCAATGTGTTCTGATGATGTCACCTGTTTTTGCTTTTTTGATGCCTTCAAGGAGTTTATTTTCATCTTTGCTGAGTCCTCGTTTTAAGGTTCTCCGGGAACGTGAGGGAAGCAGCGGGAGGAGCTCCTCCAAGGATAATTTTTGCAGTTCTTCAAGGGTTTTTCCTTGGTACCGGAATTCCTTTTTCCGGACCTCTACTTTTTTTCTCTCTTTTTTCCGTCTGCTTTTCGCCGATGATCCAAATATTTTTTGCGCCATGATCGTTACCTTCTTCCAGTTCTCCGAGCTGCGATATGTCCGACTTTTCTACCGGGGGGTGCACCACGGGCGACACAACTTGGTTTCCCGATGTGCTGATGGCTCCCGCCACCATGAGGATGAGCGACAGGGTTCATCGCGACACCTCGAACGACCGGGTAGTTTTTCCCTTTGCATCGTCGTGCATGGTATTTTTTCCCTGCTTTCAGGAACGGTTTATCTTTTCGTCCGCCACCTGCAGGGAGTCCGACGGTTGCTCGGCATAATGAGTCAAGTGTTTTGAATTGGCCGGACGGCAGTTTGATGATTGTTCGTCTCGCATCATGGGAGACGATTGCTGCGCCACTGCCTCCAGCGCGAACAAGTTTTCCACCGTCGCCTGGTGTGATTTCAATATTATAAATCGGATACCCGTCTGGGATGTTTCCAATGGGCATGATGTTGCCCATTTCGCAGGATGCTTTGCTGTCCGTGAATTTCACTTCCTTGCCGATCTCTGTTCCTTCGGTCGCAAGCATCAGGATTTTTTTCTTATTCTCAAGGCGTAGCTCGATCACAGGGGCTGTTCTGCCGGGGTCATGAAGAAGTCTTTCGACGACTCCTTTCATTTCTCGCTCGTTGCCGTATTTGATGTTCCCGCGATATTTATGTGACGGGACATGGTATCGTCCGCGGAACCGGCCGCGTCGTTGTTGGATAAGGTTCTTTCCCATAGTTCACCCCTTAGAAGACCCCTATGCGCATCCCGATATCCTCTGCCTTGTACTCGGGCGTGAAAACAACGGTCGCATGTTTTCCTTTTTTTGTGATTCGTGTATTGACACTTTTGACCTTGACTGAAAACATTTGTTCCACTGCTTTTTTGATTTGCTTTTTGTTCGCGGTTCGTCTCACCGCAAATTCTAACGCGTTTTGTTGTTCCATATGGCTCATTGATTTTTCAGTAACGAATGGGTACAGGACGATCGCGTATGGGTCTGTTACCATTACTTTGCACCTCCGAGTTTTGTTAAGGCTGATTTTGTGATAAGGGTAAGTCTTCCTGCGACGCCTCCTGGTGCGAGATCTTCGATGTTCAGTTGTTGTGGTTGTGCGATGTCGACGCCGCTGAGGTTATCAGAGCTTCTCTGCAACTCTTGTTTGGTTGAGACGATCAGCAGTGATTTTGGCGTGCGGTATTTTCGCCCACGCATTTTCCCTCGCCCCGCGCGGATATGTGTTCCGTTTGCTGAGCGAAGCACGTCATTGTAGACGCCGATTTTTTCGAGGACTTTCACGATTTCTTTGGTTTTCTTTATATTTTCAAACGCATCGTCAATAATGATTGGTAACGTGATGGTTTCATCAAATGCGTGTCCACGTTTGCTGACGACTGTTTTATCTGCAGTCGCAGCAAGGGCCGAGTTTCTCGCAAGGAGTTTTTCTTTTTTGTTCATTTTTTCTTTCCAGTTGCGTGCCGCTTTTGGTGGATGTGCGCGTCTTCCACCCACCACACATGGTGCGAGTGCTGCTGCTTTTCCTTGTGTTAATCGTGGTACTCGAGACATTCCTCTGCCTTTTCCGACAGATGCAACTGCATGTCGTGTTCCGGCGAGGGGGTCTGATCCGTACGGCTGTCGTTGATTGGAATGGATAACCTCAAAAGATTTTTTTATGATATCGGGACGGTACGGTGTGTCGAAGATCTTTGGGAGATCAATTTTTTCTTTCACGGTCCCGTCGATTGCATATACATTGACTTTTGTCATGGTTAGACCCCTTGTTTACTGGTTGTTGAAATGTAGGTTAATTCTGGTTTCTGGACTTTGACGCCACGTTGGTATCGTACTGCGTCTCTCATCCCGATGAGTCGTTTGACCGGCCCGGGTATTGAGCCATGGAGAATGATGTAGGAGTTTCTCACGACACCGTAATGTGGGAACCCGCCTGCAGGGGTGATCTCTTCACCGTTTTCCCCGATTTTGAGAACACGTTTGTTGTACTCAGTTCTTTGTTCGTACCCCATTTGTCCTGCTTGGGGGACGGTTGCCTGCACATAGCTCGGATGCCAGGATCCCGCGGTACCAATCATTCTGCGGTGTTTAGAGTTCTTATGGAACAGGAGCTTAACGTTATGTCTTTTTATGGTACCCTGCCAGCCTTTTCCTTTGGTGACTGCGATGGTATCCAGCATGTCTCCTTCTTTGATCACGTCATGAATCTTGAGTTCCTTTCTGAGGATGTTTTTTGCGTATTTAATCTGGTCTTCGATGCTTCCACCAGCGATTTTTACTTCGCTGATCTCTGGTGCTTTCTTCGGGACGCCGGTCACGAGTTTTGGCTGTGTGTACACGATGACTCGGACTTCATCCGCGTCTTTTGTGAAATCCCAGTTCTTTTCTTTCTGGTCTTTTGTCATCGGTATTCGTCGGGAAAGCTCTGCGTCAAGTTTGTCAGCCCATATCTCACCGATGCATTGCAGCCCGTAGGCATCGCGCTGGTACACCCGTACAGCAGCGACTTTCATCGGTGGTGTCTCGACAACGGTAACCGCCATTTTGACTTCTCGTCCTGACGTGGTTGACGTGGGTCGGTAGTCGACAATGAATGCATGAGTCATGCCTGCTTTGTATCCGAAGAAACCCTGTATTTTGGGTTTGTCGCCGCCGTCTGCCCATGTCTTAATGTGGGGCGTTTGCGTTTTCGCTCGTTTCCGTGGCCAGTAGCAGTGTGACCCTCGTTTTGGATGGTGGATATTTGCCATACTATTATCCTCTTTTTTTATCTTGTATGAATGGATGGTTTCATTGTGTCTCAACCGTGACATTTCCGAAACAACCAAAAAATCATCGTGGTTGTTTGTTACCGGGGTTCTCGAGGAATTGCCCGATCATGTCTGGTAGAGACAAGGACGTAAGGCATAAAAGATATGGTATATAAATGTTGTTACATCCGGGTTCTGTCACATAGGGGGGTCACAGATTAATCTTTTTGAAATCTGTATTTTAATTTTGATTGGTATACATTTCAGCACAACATACTGTCTGAAATGGTGCAGAGAATGTAATCACTGTGTTCGTTACGGGAATTTGGTCAGATGACCATCATGTTTTCTCAGATTTCGAGAGGATGCCGTCATGGTATCCTCTCGGCAGATTTTTCGAAGGAAAAGGATCCTGTTTGTTAGGTT